>Ga0187860_1000059_pt1 | contig 103370 bp, 104 predicted proteins | sample June2016WEW_10_4_FD_132981 | JGI IMG/M metagenome (GOLD analysis project Ga0187860, IMG submission 132981) | Peatland microbial communities from SPRUCE experiment site at the Marcell Experimental Forest, Minnesota, USA - June2016WEW_10_40 | ecosystem: Environmental > Terrestrial > Soil >...
CGTAGCTATTCACCAAGCGTCAGCGGTATGAGGTGATCTGGCCTGCGGTCAGGTTGGTTCGAGGCCGGGCGGCAGCCAGGCGCGGCCGTTGAACAGATCGCGGAGGGCGTCGAGTTTGCTGATGCCCCATTTAGCGGCGGTGGACAGGTAGGACTGGACTAACGCGAACTCGGTGAGTCCGGTGAGTGTCCGCCAGCAGCCTCCGGAGCTGCGCTGCTGGACCTTGGCGGGCCGGATCGTCCGCTCGGCTTCGTTATTGGAGAAGATGTCCAGGTCGGGGCGGGTGGCGAACCGCAGGATCATGTCCTCGAAGCGGAGGAACCGGCGGGCGAGGCGGCGGGCGTCCTTCGCGGCGGCGGTGCGCCGGTAGAGACTGGCGGCCAGGCCCGCGGTGGCCAGTGCCCGGTAGCGGCTGACCAGGTCGTCCAGGATGGCTGTGTCCAGGGCGGACTGCCCGGCCTGGCGGGCGGCTGCGGCGGCGTCGCGGGCCTCGATCAGCAGGCTCGCCAGCTGGGCAGCCCAGTCCTGCCGGGCTGGCTCGAAGTCGTACAGTCCTTTCAGGTCACGCAGCAGATGGACCGCGCACCAGGCGTGCAGGGCGCTGGTCAGGTGCCCGTACCCGGCGTAGCCGTCGCGGACGATCACGCCCTCGTAGCCAGGCAGCACGCCGCCGGCGTCGATCGCCTCCGCTGACCGGTTACCGGTGTGCAGGCAGGTCAGGTACCGAGTGCAGGCCAGGTGCACGTACCGGGTCCCGCCCGCGGCCCGCGCGGGGGTCTCGTCAGCGTGCACCGCCGGGGCGGCCTTCAGCAGCTCCCGGACCCGGCCGGTGAACCCGCTGGCCTCCACCAGCCCAGCGGCCTTCCCGCGGATCCCGGCCATCCAGCCCGTGGAGACCGCGATTCCGGCGAGCTGGCACAGCAGCAGCGTTGCCCGGCAGATGGGGATGTGGTGGCCGCTGACCAGGCTGGCGGCCTGCGCGCAGGTCTCCGGCCCGTAGCTGGCCCGGGCCCGCACGTGCGCGGGCAACTCGCCCTCGGTGAGGGTCCCGCAGCCCGCGCACTCCCTCGCCTGCGCCACGTACTCGGTGACCTTCGGCCCCGGCGCCGGCTCGATGTCAGTGACCTGGTGACGGCGCCGTGCCGTGACCGGCGCCCCGGCCAGGCCCGCGCCGCACCCCCGGCACACCGCCGGCGGGCACTGGATGGTCTCATCCGGGTCATCCACCAGGCGCATCGTCATCCCGGGCTCGCCCGGCTGCTTTCCCGGCCGCCGTTTCCCGCGCTCGCGCAGCGACCGGTCGCTGCCTTTCTTCTTGTACGGGCTATCGGAGGAAGGGGGACGCGACGAGGTGGATGAGTCCTTGCGGGCCTGCCGCTCCAGCTGCTCCACCCGGGCCGCAAGCCGCTCGATCTGCGCGGTCAGCTCACCGATCAGCCGGTACGCCTCAGCCAGCCGCACCGCCAGCTCAGCGGCCGGCAGGGCGGACAGCTCCTCAGCGGAGGGCAGGGCGGCATCGGACACAACTGGCAATGATCACCATTCCGGCCAGCTGATCAACAACCCGCCCCGGCGTGTCGCCAGCTACCACGCCCAGCCCAGCCGCCGGTCGCACTCGCTCACCGGCAAGCGATTAACCCACGTGAATAGCTACTCGGCTTCAGGTGTCGCTTGACGGTTTCTAGGGAGTGCGTATCACATCAGTCGCCGTCGTGGGTGGCTATGGAGAGTCCGGGCGCTTCAGGCGCATCATATGAGTGCGCAGTCCGGGCAGCGCCAGGCCGGCATGGAGTGGTCGCATTATCGCAGGGAGGGCACATGGAGGCCGCACCGAGCAGGACGGCGATGTTCGCGGCAGTGTCGCGGGGATTATTTCGCATGGAGGCGACGCCGCCGTGGGTGCTGGACGACGCTCTGGCCTTGGTGCTCGTCGGCCCGGTGTGGCAGGAGCTACACGACCAGCTAAATCCGCTGTTCCCCGGCCAGGTCGCTCGCGAGTCTCGCGCGGCTGTCTGCGCCCGCAGCCGGTATGCCGAGGACCGGCTGGCTGCTGGCGCCTTCACGCAGTACGTCATCCTGGGCGCGGGGCTTGACTCGTTCGCGTGGCGGCGCCCGGACCTGCTCCGCTCCGTCAGGGTGTTCGAGGTTGATCACCCTGCCTCCCAGGCCTGGAAGCTGGAGCGGGTCGGGGACCTCGCGCTTCCGCTCAGTGACTCGCAGGTGTTCATCCCGGTTGATTTCGAGGCCGAGCCTCTTCGGGACGCTTTGCGCGCGGCCGGGTTCGACTGGGGCCAGCCGGCGCTGTTCTCCTGGACCGGCGTTGCCCCCTATCTCACCGCGCAGGCGATCGAGTCGACGTTGCGCACGACTGCGGGGGCTGCCCCTGGCTCGGAGGTGGTGTTCTCCTACCGGGCCGAGGAGTCGGTGCTCGATGGCGTCGGCAGAGAGTTCATCCGGATCTACGCCCCGCTCGCGGCCTCAGTTGGCGAGCCGCTGCAGCCCGGCTGGCCGGTCATCGAGATCGAGCGGCTGATCAGCCGGTGCGGGCTGAAGGTCGTCGACCATCCAGCACGTGCAGACCTCGAACAGCGGTATTTCGCCGACCGGACCGATGGCTTGCGGCCCTACAACGTGGAGACCCTGGTCACCGCGCGGGTCACCTGAGCGCAAAGCACGGGAACGCCCACCACGGGCGGTGCGACCGTGGCGTGATTGAGCCAGGCGACCTTGGTCACCGGGGCGCCACAGATGACCTCCATGACTACGTGATAGCGCTGCTCCAATGACGCTCAGCTTCACCATGGTCTGCCGATCTGTCTAGCCCATCACGGGGGCGCCAGCGCTTTGCGCGCGTTAGCCGGTCTGGTGCTTTCCCGGATGGCTGCCGATCAACGCTGGAGCCGGAGCGGGGTCAGCGTGGAGACATCCTCTGTCAACCCTTGGCGCCGTGAAGGTTTCAAAGTGCCTTGCACAGGTGGCTGGGAAACTCAGGCCGCTGGCGATGTGACCGCGGCCAGGGCCCGGTTGCGGTTGGCGAGGTGGACGGCCTCGTCGTAGGGCACGTTCTTGGTAAGGCAGTGCCAGAGCACCTCGAGCCAGCGGTTGCCAAGGGCCCGCAGGGCCGCGTGGTGGTTCTTGCCGCGAGCACGCTGGGCGTCGTAGAACTCTCTGGCCCAGGCAGAACGGCGCAGGCTGGCGAAGGCCCATTTGTGCACCGCGGTGATGAAGGCGCGGCAGACGGCGCGGGCGGTGCCACGGCGCACGACGGTGGCGATCACGCAGTACCGGGAGTGGTCGTCAAGGCTGGAGATGAGCTTCAGCTCGGTGCCGTCGGTCAGGAATACCGACGCGGTGATGTCCAGCTGCCACAGCTGCATCGGCGCTTCCCGCTGCCAGCGCTTGTAGTCCTGACGGCGGCGCTTTCGCTTACGGGCCGGGACCAGGCCCCGGCGGACGAGAACCCGGTAGATAGTCGACCGGGACGGCACCGGTGCCACCTGGCCTTTGCCGAGCTCATACTGCAGTCGTCGCGGTCCCCACCGCGGATGCGCACCCCGGAGCTGGCAGATCATCGCCTCGACGTCCGCTGCGAGCTGACGAGGCTGGAAGTGCGGCCGGTGGGAATGGTCAGCCAGCCCGGCTAACCCCTCCTTCTGGTATTTGCCCAGCCATACGTGCACGGCCTGGCGGGTAACTCCGTAGCGGCCAGCTACCTCAGTGACCGGCGCCCCGGAGATGACTTCCATGACTGCGTGATAGCGCTGCTCCATGACGCTCAACTCCACGAGCACGGCCCGGCCACCCTCCGCCGCGAACAAGGTCACGACGAGGCATGCCCGAGCGGGCGGTGTCAAGCATCAGATGAAGCTGCGGTGTCAACGATCAGTCGGAGTCAGGCAACATGTCCCTTTTTGTGCTGTGACAACTTTCTCTACAGCTTCAAGGTCACCTGCGGCGCCACGGCCGGGCGGCCTCAGCCAGTGATCTTGCGGGCACGCGGGGATCACCCCGCAATCGGCAACGTGACGGCGGCGAAGAACAACGGGAAAGAAGGGCGGGTCCAGGTCGGGGGCAGCGCGGGTCACTGGGCAGACTTTCTTCTCAGCAAACGGTCGCGCAGCCGCCGTGGCCCAGGCGTGGTCCAGCCCCGTGATCGTCCGTAAGCCTTTGCAGGCCACGAGCTTGGCCACCAACAGCCTCCGGAGCCGTGAGCCTGGACTCTGACCACTACTGTTGACCACCGCTGCTGTTGACCACCACGACATTAGGACTCCAGTCGATCGAGCCCCTGCGCGAGCGAGCCAGCGTACCCCACTGCAGGAAGCCCTGCCTCCATGACCTCGCGCACGACAAGGACTAAGGTCACGAGGGACGGGACCAAGGTCGCGCGTCGGCCGAGACCGGGAATAGCTGGGCATCTGCCGTGTCTACCCTGTCAGGGCCACCACCGGGGTAGCCAGGGTGAAGAAGGGACATGCCGTGACTCACAATGACGACCTGCCCGCAGAGGTGCGACGGCAAGACGAAGAGGCCGAACTACAGATAGCCGCGCAGCTAGCCGAGCTAGGCAAGGATACGGAAGCGACTCACAATGACGAGGCGCCCGCAGAGGTGCGACGGCAAGACGAAGAGGCCGAACTACAGATAGCCGCGCAGCTAGCCGAGCTAGGCAAGAATACGGAAGCCATCAGGTATGTAGATCTTGGCCCGGCAGTCCCAATGTGGCGCGTGGGCTACTACAAGGAACACGGACAGTCCTACGTGTTCCTTGTGACCCTGGAAGGACCACGGGATAACCTGGAGGTGACCAGCCAGGCAGCGGTGTCAATCGACGATGCCCTGCTATACATCCGCGGAATTCTCGACGCAGTCGCGAAAGCAATGAAGTCATGAACAGTGCCGGGTGACCGTCACCACGGGCGCACAGAGGCTGTGTAGTGCAAAAACTAGCGTTCAGGGCTTTCGCCTGGGCTATGTAACTATTCGGTAACTATTCGGAATTCTTGTGAGCATGTCGCCGGGCGGCGTGACCGCTTCGGGGCGGTGACGCTGTGGCCGGGTGCCGGTACGATGTCAGCCGGGGGATGGCGGGCGTGTCTATGCCTGCCGGGCAGCGGGTGTGGCGTTCCAGGGCAGGAATGCGCGCTCGCACGGAGATGAGCGGGGCAAACGCCAAACCATAGACGACGGTAGGCGGGACGAATCCTCCTCGTAATGCGCGAGCGTGCCCGGCCAGCGGGGCGTCCGAGCATGCGCGAGCGACTGAGTAACCAAGTGAGAAACTATCGCCACCACCAGCGCTGGACGCCAGCGGACGCTGGCGGACAGTCGATCCCAGGTCAGGCAGGCCGCAGCGTTGGCAGTCAGCGCCGCTGCTTGGCTTCGGGACGAAGAGGCCGCCGGTTCAAATCCGGCCACCCCGACCAGGTCAAAGGCCACTCCCCAACCGGGAAGTGGCCTCTTTCATGGCCGTACAGCAGCAAATTTCATGGCCGTACAGCAGCAAAGTACAGCGTAACTGGTCAGGTGCCTGAATTCGTCGTGATGTGATCAGGCTGGGGCGGGCGTCCAGGGCTGGCCCTCGGTGAGCATGACGAGGGCGTCGATGAAGTTGAGGCCGTGTTTGGCCGCGGTGGATAGGTAGCTGCGGAGAGCGCAGAAGTGGCGAGCGCCGGTGAGGGTGCGCAGGCAGCCCGATATCTTCTGCCTGAGCTTGGTCATGCGGATGTCGCGTTCGGTTCCGTTGTTATCAGGCGGGACGTGCCAGTCGTGGGTGAAACGCAGGTAGTCGTCCTGGCGGTTCAGCAGGCGGCGGGCAAGCGCGTTGTGCTTTTTCATCAGCGCGCCGGACCGGGCGGCGGTCTGGCTGGCCCCGGTCAGGGCGGCGGAGCGGAAGCTGTGGATCTGGGCGGCTAGCGCGGCCGGGTCCACGGTGTCCCGGCCCTGGACGGTCGCCTCGGCGGCCAGTCTTTGCATCTGGGTGAGTGCTTCGGCGGCCTGGGTGGCCCAGCACCATTCGCCCTCGGGGCCAGGTCGGTGACGGCCTGCAGTTCCCGCAGGGCATGCGCGCAGCAAAGCTGGTGATCCGTCCCGGTGCAGATGTCATACGGTGCCCAGGCGTCGTGCACGGCGACCCCGGCGAACGAGGGCAGCACGCCCATCGCCTCGATCGCCTCCTTCCCGCGCCGGGTGTGCACCATGAGCAGGGTGTACTTGCCGGTGCGGGCGCAGTGCACCCAGTGCAGCGTGCCCTGCACGCGGAACCCGGTCTCGTCGAACCCGGCAACCGGGCTGGCGGTGATGTGCTCCCGGACTTGCTGCAGGAACCCATCGAGCTTCCCGGCGGCGCGTGCGGTCAGCGCCGCGACCGTCCCGGACGACAGCGGAATGCCGAACAACTCGGCCAGCGTCTGCGCGGTCCGGTTCTTGGACAGGAACTGCCCGATGTAGAGGTAGACGATGATTGCGGCGATCCGCGGCCCGTACTGCACCGGGGCTTCGGCCCCCTGCGGCGCGGCGGCCTTGGTGCGGTGCCCGCAACGGCATTCCCGCTCGATCAGCTGATGTTCGGTCACCTCGGCTTTCACCGGCGGCAGGTCGAACACCTGGCGGCGTTCCACCCCGGTGACCGGCCGGCCCGCTAGGCCAGCGCCGCACCTGCCGCAGCAGCCCGGCTCATGCCGCTCCTCACGGTCCGGCCTGGCCACCTGCGCCAGCGTCGTCCCCTCATGCCCCGCCTGGCCACCAGGCCTGCGTCCGCTCTTCCTCCGCAGCGACCGCGGCGCCGGCTTGGCCAGCCCTTCGCTGGACGGCGGCCTGGAGGAGTTCCGGGAGTTCTGCTTCAGCCGCGCCTCAAGCTCAGCGATCCGCTTCTCGTGCCCGCTCAAGCTCCGCCCGTGCCTGCGCCAATTCCTGGCGCATTGATGCCACCAGCCCGGCGAGCACGTCATACGGAGGTGGCCCTTGATCAGCGGGCACACCCGGACACTACGGGCCAAGGCCGGCTGCCGCCCGCATTTCCGGGCGCATCGGCGTGCCGCCTCAACCCGGCACCGCTGCACCGAGCCGGGATGGCCCTGCCGTACGGCATGACCAGCAGCGCACCATACCCGGCCCGCCGCCATCTGCCCCACCCAGATCCACAGATAGCAAGATCAGCTCCGGTCAGCCATCGCCAGCCCGGCCACGACGGCCCGGGCCACCGGCGAAGGATCGGAGCCATCCAGCGCGAACCCGCCGCGGACATGGACGGCGGGCTGCGCGATCATCCGCGGCGTGCTGCCCCGGTGCGGCCAGGTGGCGGTATGCACCAGGAACGGATGGCACAAGAAGACATCCCCCGCCCGGCCGGCCGCGTGCGCGACCGGCCTGCACAGCACCGAGGGCCGCCAGAAGACAGCATCAGCGCTGGTGCCTGCCTCACCGTATGGCGCCAGGAACTCCGGGACATACAGATGCGAGCCGCAGACCAGCCGCGTCGGCGCCTCATCCAGGCCGACGTCAGTGAACAGGAGCAGCGCCAGCAGCCCACGCGCCCGGGAGCGCACGTTGACCCAGTACCCGCCGGGCCCGTCGTAGCTGCCCTCGATGTGATACCCGGCATTCGCCCGGTCCTCCGACGGGAATCGCACCACCACCGCGCCACCCGCATTCACCGGCGGCGCCCACCGGCCCGGGCCGATCAGCTCGTCATAGGCAGCGGCCAGGGCAGGGGAGGTAGCCGCAGCGGCGAACGGCTCGCCGTCCAGGCAGCCGATCTCGGCAACCGGCGGCCAGGTAGCGGGATCATCCTCGCGGACGCCCCGCTCGCGCAGTGCCTCCCAGATCATCTCCCGGCACGCCCCGGCAGTTGCCGCATCGAAAGCACCCCGGACGGCCACGTAACCATCACGAACGAAGCCATCTACGTCAAGGCCCACCGGCCCATTGTGTGCCGCCAGCGACCACAGGTCACCCGAATTACCTCGCCAGGACAAGCAGCCCTAACTTAAGCATTACGCCCGACCTGACCAGTTACAGTTACAGCTACGGCTACGAGGTGCCGAGGCGCTTGAGTGGCTGGCGGGTCTTGGCGTCCGACACCTCTGTGTAAACGTTCATGGTGACATCGATCTGCGCGTGCCGAAGGATCCGCATGGCCACCCGAGGGTGCACGTCCAGGGCCGCAAGGAGCGTTGCGCACGGTGCCTTACGTCGTGCACGGTGATCTGGCGGACAGCCGCCTTTTGCGCGGGTCTCAAAGCGCCGGTTGAAATCCCGGGGCTCGAACGGCATGCCGACCGCAGTCGTGAACACAAAGCTAGTTTCGATCCATCGGGCGGCCGGCCCGGGGGAATGGACTGGCGACGAGGGTGTCGCTCATCGTGCCGAGCGGCGGTGCTCCGAGGGCGAGGAGGGCTTCATGGAAGCGCCGGAGCGAGAATTTCGTACCCCAGGCGGCTAGGGCCTCGTCCCGAAGCGACATGATCTCGAGCTTGCCCCACGTGTAGCGCCCGTAGGTGGGGTCGTAGGTAGCCCTCGTCGCTTCGCTCCTGGCGGCCGCGCCGAGCAGGAAGGCGTCGGCCTCGAAGCGCGCCGTGGCGTCGTCCACGGTCATCGTCCCCTGATGGATGCCGAGGCCGGAGGCGAGTCCGGTCACTCCGACGAGGGCGTCGAGATAGACGCCGATGGCGAATCGGGGGTCGTCTGCCCTGAAGCCCTGGTCGACCATCAGCTCCCCGGCGTAGTGGGCCCATCCCTCGACGAACGCCTCCGAGAACAGGCTGCGCCTCACGTCTCCCCGGACGAGCTGGCGGAGCATCCGGCCGTGGGCGAAGTGACCGGGCGTGACCTCGTGTACCGTGACGGCGGGACCCATGGTGGCGCTGAAGACGGCCAGCCACTCGTGCTTGGCCTCCTCGTCCCAGGACTCGTCGGGCGGGCTGACGTAGTAGCGAGCCGGGGCGTCGTCCTCGAAGGGCCCGGTCCAGTACATCATGGCCGCGGCCCATCGCCGGGACGGGGGAGCCGGGCCGACCTCGCAAGCGCCGCCCGGAGGCGGCAGGAGGTCGTTGTCGATCACGAAGGCCGTGGCCTCGTCGATCGTCTCCCGGGCGGCTGCATAGATCCCCTCTTCACCAGGGTGGTCTCGGAGGAGCTCCCGTATGAGCCGCGACGGCGCCACCCCCGGCGACAATCGCTCGCACGCCTCATTGAGCCTGGTGCGAAGCCGGTCGCGCTCCTGGTCGGCTCGCTCCTCCAGGCGGCCGAGATCGACCGGCATCGACTCCGCGTGCCCGAGCAGGCGGGCCAGTGCCGTCGCGCCGAGCGAAGCACCCGGGTTGCCCGAGGCGGCGGCATCCTGGATTCGCCCGAGCAGCCTGCCGTGCGCCTCCAGGGCGGCGACCTCGGCGTCGGTCGTGCCGTTGATCCCCTCGGCGAGTCCTCTCACCGCCCGGACGAGCGCGCCGGCCACCGGCGCCGGAACGGCCTGCAGCGACTCCAGGGAGGCGTCGACTGCCTCCGGCCACTGGGCGAGGTGCGCCTCCCGCGCCCTCCGGCGCTGCGGCTCGGGGGCGTACTCGCGGTCGTAGCAGGACAGGTCCAGGTTCTGGATGTGGGGAAGTGGGTTCCAGTGCAAGATCTCGGCCTCGGCTTCGGCGTGGGCGGCCTGCTCGGCGGCGCTGAGATGACTCTCGTCGTGCCGGTCGGCGAGGCGCTCACCCGGCGATGAGGGCCCGAGGCGTTCCAGGGCCGCTTTGTGGCCGCTCGGCGAGAGGTCCATGACGACGCCGTCGTACTCGTGGACTCCTGCGAGCTCCCGGATGACCGGGACATTCACGTCCCATACGGCTTTGAGGCGGCGATCAGGCATGGAGGCAGGCTAGTAGCGGTACCTCCGAAACGCCGAGTTCACCGGGCACCTCAGGCCGCTCGTGGAGTCCGGGGCCGGTCGGGAACGCTCCGCACTCGCCTGCCTAACCGGCATCAAGAGCTGACGCCCCTCACATCACTGCCTCAGCGACTGCGGCAGCGGCTGCCGGTTCCAGGGCTGGCTGGAATGAGGATGGAAGCGGAATCGGGGGTGGACAGATACGCCTTCGACCGGTCCACCGGGAAGATGAGCGCCCAGGGCCGCTGGAGCGGCAGTTCGATCCGGGCGGCGAGGCAAATCGCCTGCTGGCCGCCTTGTGCTCATTGGGTGACTGCGTCCGGGCTGGCTGGGATCCTGAAGATGTGGATGGACTGGTCCTTGGAGCGGCATCTCTTGTCCTGCTCCGGTTTCGCCTTGTCCGATACAACCACGACCTGGTCGGGCGCGATCCAGGACACTCCTTCGACGGTGCCGTAGATGATCTCGCCAAGCGCGTCCCGCGGGAACGCGTGGGTGGTGCCCTCGTCGGTGATACCCCAGCTCGTCGGCCTGAGCCTGCCGGTCCATAGTGCCGAGGACGCCTGCGAGACAACGGTGATCCGCTCGCCGTCCACGGAAATGCCGCTGTAATCCTCGAACAACAGCGTCTCCGGCAGCCGGATCCTGGCCACGTGCTCCCAATGGCGCGGGCCGCGGTGAAAGACCTGTATCCGCCCGCCGCCGGGGATGCGGCCCTTGGCGCCTCCTTCGCATTTGTTGCCTTCGCAAAGTCCAAGCAGGTAGCTCCGCCCGTTGCGGTACACGCACGTCAGGCCCTCCAGGCCCTTGTTGGGCCGGTCAAGCGGGAAGTCCAGCCATGCCGCCGACATATAGCGGAAGCTTCCGTCGTACTCCTGCACTTTGGCCATGAAGCACTTCGGCCCCCTGGGCAGGGATTCGATCAGCACATAGAAGCGATCGGACTCGCGATCGTATGCGATGTCCTCAAATCCTCGGCGGTGGCCGTGGTCCTGCTCGATGATGCGGTTGCGCTGGGCGCTCGAGAGCCCGGCGCCGATGCACGCGATGCCGGGCAGGTTGTCGAAAATGACGTAGAAGGCGCCGTCTTTGGCGAGGACCCCGCTCGCCTCGAGCCTGGGATCAAGCTGGTCGCCAAGTACGTCACGGATCTTTGCTTCCCTCAGCAGTTCCAGCTGACCGGCCTGCGATTGCACGGTGTTCATTTCTTGGCCTCCAGCGTGCGGAGAACGGGCGGGCGATCAGCTCACGCCTGCCGCGGCAGCGTTTCTATGTCAACCGGGAAGTCAGCGGCGCCGGCGCGGGGCATCGTCTTCCTCAGGTCTTCCAGCTGCCGCCCGGCGCTGTCACGCCTCATGCGGACGTAGTGGACGATTCCCTCTGCCTTCTCGTTCCCATGGCGCAGTTCGTACTGGCGGCACCCGCTTAGATAGACCTCGTCGTTGCTGAACTGCCGCCCGGTGAAGGGCTGGCCGTAGGGCGTGACGGATTCCAGGTAGGCCGCCTGGCGGACACGGTCCCACAGGCCGCCCGCGCCCTCGGCCCCGATGCGCGCGGCCATGGAATCCGGATTGAATTCGGTGTCGATCAGGTGTTCCAGGTAGTCTAAGTAGTACTGACGGTAGTCATGGTTGCGCAGCAGGTTCTGTACGAGCGGGATACGCGACGTGGTGTGGTTGCCCGAGTAATTCCTCGTGTTGCTCGGCCAATCGAGAATGTCAGTGTATTGCCATTGGGTGCCGAAGTAGTCGATGCCCAGGCAGTTGTCGTAGTCCCACGGGATGAACGTGAAGTAGGGTGAGCCGACGAAGTCGTCTTCGGCGCCCTTGCGCCCGGAATTATAGAGGTAGTAATTGGACGGCGTCGCGAAGTAGTTGTCCCAGCTGCCGAGCAGCAGATTGACGGCCGCCCAGCGCAGGAAAGCGCGTGCGTTCATGATATCGTCTACTGACGCACGGAAGGCATCGGTGTCGAACCGCTTGTCGCCGCCCGTAAGCCGCGCCCCGTTGATCGTGGCGATGAGACGGGCGAGGTCGTCGTAGGTGTTGGCTGCAGCGTCGTCGTCATTGGTCTTGAGACGATATGCGCGCTTCTTGCTTTCCGGCTTGAAGTACTGGCGGCCGCTGTCATCACCATCAGGCCCGATACGGTGTTCGAGTGTCGCGCATCCAATGTCGCCACAGTAGGCCTTGTACAGGTTGCCACGGTCGTTCTTACCGAAGTGATCCTTCAGGAACCTCTTGTCGACCTGCTCAATGACGGAGAACAGGCCACTGTAGGTGGCATCGAAGGCCAGCTTGGCGTAGGTGTGCCGCGGCGCCGCCAGGCCAGCCTGGCCGAACAGGTGCCAGGCTATCGCCTCACGCATCTGGGAAGGGTCGTTGTACATCGACTTGAGATTGACGCGAGCCATTCCGGCGAACGGGCCGCCGCCTTCCGCCGTCTTGAAACTTATCTTCCATGACGGCTTCGGCGCGAACAGTGTCCTGTTTCCGCTGTTCATCATCGAGAAGGCCGGCGTGCTTAAGAGAACACCCTCATCGCCGGGCCCCGGGATATGCCGGCCGTCCTTCGGATCGGTCCGCCACAGTTCGAGCCGGGCGCCATCCGGTGCCTCTAACGGGCGTTGCAGGACCGCGCGCCGATGGGGAAAGTTCGTGGCATGGATCATGTACATGTCCGTGTCGAAGAACTCGGCCTTGCCCTGAGATGCCCTGACATACTCCTGGACCGCCCGCCCGGCGGCGGTCGGCTGCCCGCTGTCATCGAGCAGCACCAGCCCCGCTGGCTGCGGGCCTGGCCCGGTTTCCTCAAGCAGGAGGCCGAAGAGGGCAAGATACTCGGCCCTCGTGCGCAGCGACGCGTCACCACGGCCCGCGGCCTCATTGGCCCTGTTCGCCAGATCCCTGCTGCGCCCTGCGGGCAGGTCGGTCACCACCACCGCCCGGCCCTTGAAGATGTCGCAGAACCGCTCTTTGCCCACAGTCGCTTCCATTGGCCTCTCCCAACGGCCGCCCGGCCGTTACCGCCAACCGGCCCGGCGCAAGGCGCGCCACCCGAGTTGGGTTCCCTTCCTGGGTAACTCCTCCCGGAGGAAAGAGCAAGCGCCGCCCCGGCTGATACATCGGGCAATGTCCCTCCTGGCGGCGGGAGGCTGAGACGCATGTCGCCTGGCCCACCTGCACCCCGTTCGGCGCATCCGGCCGGCTGTTGCTCGAGCGTTCCCGGTGCCTGGGGAGCCCGCACGGCGGGATGCGCCGGTCGGACGAGCGGGTCATCCATCATGAGGTAACCGCCGATCTGCAGTAAGCAGATCCTGAGATAGAATGACTTTATCCCCGGAATGCCAGGTCGCATCCGGGTCAGCGTGCCCGCGGCCGTCGAAGCCCGCGGCCAACCGCCGTACCGCGACTCCCGGATCGGCTGCCAGGTTCGCCAGGGCGGCGTCCTCGGTAGTTCGATCGGTTACGGTGACGATTCGTGCGGGCACCAGGGAGGCTCGGATGTGGCGGGGACCTCCTGTCCGCACGGCATCCCATATCCCTGCACCCATTAATCCCCGAAGGAACTGCACATGGCGGCCCTGACGATATCCATCGAGCCGGACGAGTTACTCGGATTAAGCGCCCTGGCAGAGCTCGATGAGGCGGCGGATAGCGGCAAGGATGATGTCGCCAGCACAGCAAAGGCGCTGATGCACGGTGCGCTAGCTGCGAAGCTGGATGAACTCGGCCTCCCGTGGGCTCCGTCCCCGGAAACAGTGAGGAAGCACGCAGCTGAAGCCGCCGAGCCAGCCAGTGGCCTGCTCGGACTGATGAAGAGCGACCGCGTCAGAAGATACGCGGAGAGCGTCCTGCTGGTCGCCGCATTGGTTGTGCTCTGGGGCGGTTACATCCAGGGCTGGGAGTGGACCGGCTTCCGGGCGAACGAGCAGCTATGGGACTGGCTTCATCTTCTGCTGCTGCCAGTCGTCATCGGCACTATTCCGCTATGGATTGAGCATTCGGATTACATCAGCCGGGCCAGGCGCGTGGCATATATCGTCGGCATCGCGGCTTTCAGTGGGCTCGTCGTAGCCGGCTACCTGATTCCCCTTAACTGGACAGGCTTCTCCGGCAACACGCTCTGGGACTGGCTTGAACTGATATTGCTGCCGATTGCAGTGACCACCGCGCGATTCTTGCCTTCGGCCCTTCGCTCCCTACGGCCTTATCACCAGGGAGTTATTGCCTTAATTGTTGTCGGATGGATCGTCACCATCATTGGCGGCTACGCCCTGAGCTGGTACTGGACGGGCTACCAGGGGAACACGCTCTGGGACTGGCTGGGGTTGCTGCTGTTGCCCCTGCTGGTTCCGGTCATCCTGGTGCCAACCGCGCTCAAATGGACATCGAGCAATGCTGCGCAGCCCGCCCGATCGGCAGGCGCGGCGGCTAAAGGGCGGTGAGATGCCGGCCCTGCGGGCGCGCCGGGCAGGGCCCGGGCGTTGCGCGATGCGGAGTGGTGGCCTGCCGCCGGGGTGCGTGCCAGCGGCAGTAGCTCGTCGACGGACCAGTGGTCGCTGGCGTGCCGGGCGTATTTGGCGGCCAGTACTCGCCCGTCTGGCTCGATGAGGAAGTCCGCGGGCAGGCCGGGGGCGGTGTCCCCGTGCCGGGGGGCGGGCGAGCCGCCGGCGCGGATGCCACGCAGGATGATGGGGTAGACCCGACCTTGCTGTCGTCCGCCGACGGCGGCAGCCTGGTGCGGGTGATCGCCGGCGAGCTGGCCGAGCACCGCGGGCCCGGGGCGACGCACACGCCGTTGGCGCTGATGCACGCCACCGTGTCTGCCGGGGCGCTGCACCGTGAGCTCCTGGTGCTGGGATGTCAGCCCATCCGGGAGCCCGTCGCGCATTACGACCCATTCGTGATGAACACCCGGATAGAAGTCATGCAGGCACTGGAGGACTTCCAGGCCGGCCGCTTCGGGACCATCCCCCCGAACGCGCTGATGCCACACGTGCCAGATCCCGATCCGATCCGAGCCGAGCGCACGGGCATCTGAGGCACAGCCGCCTCTCGGTCAGCGGAGCCCGGATGTCACGTCCGGCTGGTACGGGGTGTCAGGGTGGTGACACCCGCAACGAGGGAATGCGACAGATGCCCGACACCGACTGGCTGGCTGCTGCCTTCGAGGAGCACGGCGACCACCTGCGCGCGGTGGCCTACCGCCTGCTCGGCTCAGTGAGCGACGCCGACGACGCGGTCCAGGAAACCTGGCTGCGGCTGACCGGCACGGATACCAGCGAGGTGGAGAATCCCGGCGGCTGGCTGACCACCATCGTCGCGCGGGTGTCCCTCAACATGCTCCGCTCGCGCCGGTACCGGCATGAGGAACCGGTCGGCGATTCCTGGCCCGGCCGGCTGCGGGTCGTCCTGGCCCTGACGATCAGCGCGGCACGGCGGATCACCGCGATTGACGTGATAGCTGACCCTGCCCGGCTGCGACGTCTGCAGCTGGAGGTGCTGCCGGACTGAGAGGCAAATGGCGCACTCGGCGGGAACGGATTTCCCGGAGTGCCGAAGCTCCCGGAATCATTCCGGGCTGATGGAGCGAGTTTCGGCCAGGCCGTACGCTCCCTCTGCGGGCCTGTGGCTCGTCAACCAGGTCTGTGATCTCGTTCAGGCCAGGACCGGACCGGCGGGAAGCACCACCCGGCTGCACATGAGCCTCGACCGGCCCTGACGCGTCAGCACCGTGGGCGGGGCCGGTAGGGCGGGCGGGGCGGGCGGGCGAAGAAGCAAAAGCCCCGGTGCGCCACCATAGTTGCACTGGATGTAAACTTGACCCCACTGCAATTTTTGTGCCAGTGCAAACTTATAGTGAGATGCACGAGGATGATCGCTGATGTATCCGCGGCGGGCGCGCGCGGCTCGCTGCGGGAGCGCAAGAAGCTGGCGACCCGCCGCGCGATCCGCCGGGTGGCGCTTGACCTGATCGCGGAGCGCGGCTTCGCGCATGTCACCGTGGAGGACATCGCCGAGGCGGCCGACATCTCCCCGCGGACTTTCTTCAACTATTTTCCGTCGAAGGAAGCAGCGCTCTTCGGAGCCGACCCGGAGCGGGCGGAGGCGCTGCGCGAGCGCCTCGTCCGCGAGGCCCCGGCGCAGAGCGCGCTGACCGTGCTCCGGATGGTGCTGACCGACGAGGCCCTGGCCGTCGGCACCGAGCTCGGCGCGCTGGGCGGCGATCCGGCGGCCTGGCTGCGGCGGATGAAGGCCGCGCACGTCGATTCCCACCTGCGGGCGGCGCAGGCGGCGCACATGGCGATGGTCGAGCGGGTGATTGCCGAGGCCCTCGCCGAGCGGCTCGGGACTGACTGCGATCGCGACCCTTACCCGGTGCTGCTCGCCGCTGCGGCGACCGGCGTTATCCGGGCCACCATGACGTTCTGGGCGAGTTCCGGCGGCGTGGTGGCCCTTGACCAGCTCACCGACCTCGCATTCCAGGCGCTGGCCGACGGCCTGCCCGAGCGCTGCGCGCTGCGCCGCATAACCGAGACCTCTGGCCGGAAGGAAGATTGCTGATGACCCCGCCCACTCCGTCAGCCGGAGATCACTCACCGCAGGCAGCGGCCAGCGCCGCGGCCGGCGTCGTGAGCGAGAACGGCACCCCGGACGGCAACGGGGCGCTGCCCGGCCTCAGCCACCGCAGGATCCTGGTGATCATCGGTGCGCTGATGCTCGGGATGCTGCTCGCGGCGCTTGACCAGACCATCGTCTCGACCGCGCTGCCGACTATCGTCGGCGACCTGCACGGCGGCTCGCACATCGCCTGGGTCATCACCGCCTACCTGCTCGCTACCACCGTGTCCACGCCGCTGTGGGGCAAGCTCGGCGATCAGTACGGGCGGAAGGTCTTCTTCCAGGCCGCGATCGTCATCTTCCTGGCCGGGTCGGTGCTATCCGGGATCAGCAGCTCCATGTTCGAGCTCATCGCGTTCCGCGCGATCCAGGGCCTCGGCAGCGGCGGCCTGATGGTCGGCGCGCAGGCGATCGTCGGGGACATCGTCTCGCCCCGCGAGCGCGGCCGCTACGTCGGGTTGTTCGGCGCGGTCTTCGGCCTGGCCAGCATTGTCGGCCCGCTGCTCGGCGGGGTGTTCGTCGACAACCTGACCTGGCGATGGATCTTCTACATCAACGTGCCGATCGGCGTGATCGCGCTCATCGTCGTTGCCCTCCAGGTGCCAGGCAAGCTGGGCCGGGTGCACCACTTCATCGACTACCTCGGCTCGGCCTTGCTGGCCCTGGCCGCCACCTCCTTCATCCTGCTGACCAGCCTGGGCGGCACGACCTACGCCTGGAACTCGGCACCGATCTGGATCCTGGGCAGCTGCGGTGTCGCGCTCGTCGGGGTATTCGTGCTCGTCGAGCGCCGGGCGAAGGAGCCGGTGCTGCCGCTGCACCTGTTCACCCTGCGCGCGTTCACGGTGACCAGCATCGTGGGATTCATCGTCGGGTTCGCCATGTTCGGCGCTATCACTTACCTGCCGGCCTTCTTCCAGGTCGTCAAGGGCGTCTCGCCTACGCTCTCCGGTGTCCAGCTGCTGCCGCTGATGGCCGGGCTGCTGGTGACGTCGATCGGGTCCGGTCAGATCATCTCCAGGACCGGCAAGTACCGCTTCTTCCCGATCGCGGGAACCGCCGTGATGACCCTCGGCCTGTTCCTGCTGTCGCTGATGGGGGTGGGAACGTCTAGCCTGGTCGACTCCCTCTACATGCTCGTCCTGGGCCTGGGCATCGGCGGCGTGATGCAGGTTCTGGTCATCATCGTGCAGAACGCCGTCCCGCACAGCGAGCTGGGCGTCGCCACCTCGGGCGCGACGTTCTTCCGCTCGATCGGCGGTTCCTTCGGCACGGCCATCTTCGGCGCCATCTTCTCCAACGTGCTCGTCGGGAACCTCGCGAAGCACCTGCACGGCATCCAGCTGCCGGCCGGCTTCTCGGCCGCGGACGCGACGCCGGCCCTGCTCGCGCGGCTGCCCGCGACGATCTACCACGGTTTCGTGGCCGGCTACGCGGAGTCGATCCAGACGGTCTTCATCGTCGCCGTCCCGATCGCGGCGCTGGCCTTCCTGGCCAGCTGGCTGATCCCGCAGGTGGAGCTGAGGCAGTGGCCCGACAGGGACCGCGCGGCCGCGGGCGCGGCGGCGGCACCCGAGGCCATCGGCCCGCAGGAGGCGACCACCACAACCCGGTCATGACGATCGCGGCCGGGCCGCCAGTGAGCGCCCGGTCCGCGCCTTGACAGGGGTCCTGACGACGCCGAAGGTGAAGATCATGACGCCCGAGTCCGGCGAGCGCTCGCGGTGGGCCGATCTGGGCGGACCGCTGCACTATCTCGACTTCGGCGGCCCGCCGGACGGGCCGGTGATCGTCTGCGTGCACGGGCTGGGCGGCTCGGCAGTGAACTGGTCGGCACTCGCGCCGCTGCTGTCAGACCGGTGCCGCCTGCTCGCACCCGATCTGGCCGGGCACGGCCTCACCCGGTCGGGCGGACGCCGCACAGACGTGGCGTCGAACCGGGCCCTGCTGCATCAGTTCATCGAGAAAGTGCCTGCGAGCCCCGTCATCCTGATGGGCAACTCGATGGGCGGGATGATCTCGCTGCTGGAAGCGGGCGCCGCGGCCAGCGCCGTTGCGGGCCTGATCCTGGTCGACCCGGCGCTGCCGTTCACGCCAGCGCGGCCGGACCCGCTGGTAGCCGCCATGTTCGCCGCGTATGCCACGCCAGGACTGGGCAGCGCGCTGCTGAAGCACCGGCGCCGGCTGCCGGCGGAGCGCCTGGTCGCGGACACCATGGCACTGTGCTGCGCCGATTCCTCGCGCGTCAGCAGGGCCGTGCTCGCCCGGCATGTGGACGTCGCGCGGCAGCGCGAGGCGTTCGCCGGCGCTGACCAGGACTTCGCCGCCGCCGCGCGCTCCGTCGTCGCCACGGCCGGCCGGGGCCAGGCCTACCGGCAGGCTGTCCAGTCCGTCAGGTGCCCGGTGCTGCTGCTGCATGGCGCCGCCGACCGGCTGGTGCCGGTCTCGGTGGCCCGCGCCGCCGCCCGTGCCCACCCGGCCTGGTCACTGGTGGTGCTGCCCGACACGGGCCACGTTCCCCAGCTGGAGGCGCCACGGGAATGCGCCGCCGCCATCATCGGCTGGCTCGGCTCAGCCGGGCACGGTGCGGCGGAATCGGCCAGCCGCGGACCCGCGACCCGGGCCGGCTGACCAGCCTCGCAGCCGCGGACCCGGCCCGGCCCGGCCGGCCCGCGCCAGCCCTTCCATACGGCCCTGACCCGGCCCCTCCCGGCGGGCCCGACCCCGGCCCTTCCCGGCCCTTCCCGGCCCTTCCCGGCCCTTCCCGGCCCTTCCCGGCCCTTCCGGGCCCTTCCGGGCCCTTCCCGGCCCGGCGAGCTTTCCCAGGTGAGCTGCCCAAGAACGCCCTGGGCAAGGTCCTGAAGGATGAGCTGATCCGGCACTGAGGCCGGCACTGAGGCCGGCGCTGAGCTCGGCGGTAGTCAGCGGGGAATAAGTGGCCGCGCACGAGCGCCTCGGCCCAATCCGGCCGTGGCTAGCTCGCGGCCTGGCCGAGCAGGCCGCGGATCGCTTCCCACGCGCCCGGATGACCGAGCAGGTCAAAGTGATGCATGCCGTCCAGCCGGCTGCCGGATCCCGCCCGGAAGGGGATGTGCTGGTGCCGGCCCCGCCGCCCGTGGGCGCTGGCCGGCGGCACCAGCAGGCCGATTACGGCACCGATCGGGCTGCCGGGATCGCCGGTCACCGTGGCGCTGATCGCATGGTGATCCGCCCCGGCGAGCAGCGGCGCATCGCGGCGGTGGTCGCGCGGGCAGCTGTCCTGATCGCAGCCGTCCCAGTCGCCGCGGAGCAGGTAGCCATGGCGCAGGTCCTTGATGCCGGAACTCGATCCGTTGACCATGGTCACGAACGGCCGCGTTTCCGGAAACTGGCTCATCGCCCAGCCTGCGAGCCCGGCCGCGCGGGCCAGGGGCGCGCCCAGATGCGGCGATCCGAGGTAGAACACGCGGCGGACCAGCTGCGGCCATGCAGCGGACGACTGCTGACCGTAGTGGCACGCGCTCCGGATGACCAGGCCGCCCATGGAGTGACCAACCAGCAGGATCTCATCGACCTGCTCTGGCCATGCGGCCGTCAGCTGCTCAAGCAGCACGGCCAGGTCCTGGCCGTTGTCCGACACATGCCGTCCGCTGTTGTAGCGGACGTAGACCGCCGAGTAGCCGCATGCTGCCTCCAGCTCCCGGCCGTAACAAACGCGCTGATCTCCGCGCTGGTCCCAGGAGTTATCCGTCTCGGCCAGCCCGTGCACGAAGACCGCCAGCCTGGGGGTGGCACACGGGAACGCGGCGGCCAGCGCTGGCGTCGTCAGGTCAACGTCGCGGCCGCCGGCCCGCACGGCCATCCTGATGGCCAGCGGGGCCAGGTCGGGCCCGAGCCGGTCGCCGGCGATCGCGTTCAGGGCAGCGAGCGCCAGGTTCCCTCCCGGCGCAGCGGCCGCGGGCAGTCCGGGACCCAGCAGCAGTGCCGCCGCCTGTCCGCTGCACGCCCCAGCGGCTGAGCCAGCGCCGCGGACCGCGAGGTAGACACCGCGACTGATGGTGTCGTGCATCAGCCGGGCCGGCGCGCCCGCCAGCCGGACCGGGCTGAATGCACGGCGCGCGATGGCCTGATGCACCCGCTCGATCCGGGTCACCAGCCCGGCGAAGGCGTAGCCGCCCAGCCTGGCGGCGGCCTGCAGCTCCGCTGGAGTCATCAGCACCTCCATGACCAGCCATGCACCACCAGGCACGCACCGTCAGCAGACATCCGGCCCGGTGCCGGTGTCAAGCGGGCAGCGGGCAGCAGGCCGGTGATCGCATCGCGCACAGCAGTACGAGAAGTCCGGGCCGGCGTTATGGTGGCGGTAAGGACCTCCTGGCAGCTAGCCGGGAGTCGCTGGCGGATAAATCGCCTGCTGCGGGTACTGGGGCTGTGCGGTGACGCGGTGACGCGGCTGCGGAGGTGATCATGGATCCGGAACGGCTGCCCGCTCGCTCCCGGCCGCGAATAGGGCTGGTGCTCGGCGCCGGCGGAGTGCTGGGCGGCGCCTGGATGGCCGGCGCCCTGCCGGCGCTCCAGGAGTGCCTGCCCTGCGCCGTCAACGATGTTGACGTGATCGTCGGGACCAGCGCGGGCAGCGTGCTCGCCGCCGCCTTGCGCTGCCGCATCAGCGTCGGGGAGCTGATCGCCCATCAGCGGGGCGAGGCAGCGGGCGTCCTGCGATCCGCGGCCGCTGACGAGATCGGCGGCCGTGCCTTCCCGCCGCCGCCGCACCTGCGCGTGGGCTCGCCCCGGCTGATGCTCAGCGCCGTGCTGGCGCCGCACCGGGTGCACCCGCTGGTCGGCGCCAGCGCCTGGCTGCCGCGCGGCCGCGCGCAGCACACGGCACTGCGCGACATGGTGCATGTCCTGCACGGGCAAGCTCACTCCGGCGCGCACGGCCCGGCGGCAGCCCCGCTGACCATGGCCGGGCCAGGGCCGGACGGCCCGGACTGGGTGGACGGGCAGACCTGGATCGTGGCCGTCGACTATGACTCGGGCCGCCGGGTGATCTTCGGCCGGCCGGGCGCGCCGCGGGCCCGGCTGCCCGAGGCCGTGGTCGCTTCGTGCTCCATTCCGGGCTGGTTCGAGCCGGCCGTCATCGGCGGCCGCCGTTACGTCGACGGCGGCGTGCGATCGCCGACCTCACTCGGCGTGCTCGCCCGGTCCGGCCTGGATGAGGTCTACGTGCTCGCGCCGATGGCGAGCACCAGCCCCGGCCGCGCGGCCAGGCCACACGAGCAGGTCGAGCGGAAGCTGCGGCGGCTGATCGCCCTGGCCCTGCTGCGCGAAGCTCAGCTGCTGCGCTCGGCCGGGATCCGGGTCACCCTGGTGACCCCGGGCCCCGAGGACCTGGCCGCCATGGGGCTGAACCTGATGGACCCGCGGCGCCGCCTGGCGGTAATGGAGACGTCACTGCGCACGTCGGCCGCCGCGCTCGCGAGCATCGGCCCGGCCCGGTCGCAAGTGGCCTGACCGGCGGGCTCAGGACGCTGGCGGGAGGTCAGCGGCCTGCCTGGCGTGCTGCCGGGCCGCGGCCAGCAGCTCGGACACCCCGCGCTCGATCCCGCGGGCCAGCACGTCGATGTCCGGAGTGGTGTCGTAGTCGCCGGTAATGCCGAAGGTGACCTGGTCGCAGTAGGTGAAGATGGAGACCCCGGTGCGCAGTGTCGTGGCAATGGGGACATAAGGGATGATCTCCACCAGCCGCCGGCCGAGACCGTAGAGCGGCTGGCGGGGCCCCGGCACGTTGGTCGTGACCGTGACGATCTCCCGCTGGGGCAGGCTGAAGGCCAGCCGGACGAACAGCGACGCCAGCGGGAATGGCGTGTAGCGGCCCAGCGCCACCAGCGCCTCGCCTGCCGTGGACTCCCTGCTCTCCTTCAGGTCCGCCATCTGGCTGCTGATGTCGGCCAGGCGCTGCACCGGGTCGGCCAGGTGCACCGGAAGATTGGCCACCAGGGCCGATACCCGGTTCTCGTAGATGCTCTCCTCACCCTCGTTACGGACCGAAACGGGGATCAGGGACGGGATCATGGACGCTACCGGCTCCTCGCCGCGGGCCAGCAGGAGAGCGCGGAAGCCGCTGCTGATCGCGGCCAGGACGACGTCGTTCACGGTGCCGCCCAGCTCCCGCTTGATCGTCTTGACGTCGGCCAGGGACGCCCTGGCCCAGGTGTAGCGGCGCTGCCGGCCGATGGGACCGGTCAGGGACGACCCCGGCGCGGGCCACAGTGCCCCGGCCATCTTCGCGATGCCCCGCAGGGCGTCGCCCGCGTGCCTGGCCACGGCCTCCCGGTTAGCGAGCGCGCGCTGCACGGCCCCGCGCTCGCGCAGCGGGAGCAGCACGGCATTGAGGGCAGCGCGAGCCGCGAGCTCGAGGTCCGATGGCTCGGTGGGTACCGGCCAGGCATCGGTCACCGGCGGCAGCGGCGCCGGCTCCGGCGAGGTATCGAACATCACCCGGTACATGTCGGTGCCGGAGACACCGTCCACCATGCAGTGGTGCACCTTGGAGATCAGTGCCCAGCGCCCCTGCTCCAGCCCTTCTACCAGCCAGTACTCCCACAGCGGGTAGTCGCGGTCCAGGCGCTGGGTCATCACCCGCGCCATCAGCTTGCGCAGCTGCTCGTCCCCGCCCGGGGCTGGCAGGGCCGTGTGCCGGACGTGATAGCGGATATCGAAATGAGGATCGTCGACCCAGACCGGCGGCCCGAGACTCAGCGGTACCTTGCGCAGCTTCCTGCGGTAGAGGGGAACGAGCGGCAGCCGCCGCTGGATGGCGGTCAGGAACTCCTCATAGGAGGGCGCCGGGCCCTCGAACACCGCGATGGAGGCGATGGCAAACGAGGTCTGATGATCCTGGTCCTCCGCGTCCACGAAGGAGGCATCCAGTGAGTTCAGCAACTCCATGACCGGCCTCCCGAGACTCAGCCGGCCGCCCCGGGGCGCGCTCCGCCCCTGGCTGCTCCGCTCCGGCTGACGATCACTCCTTCTCGGGAATAGCGTAGGCAGGCCGGGCCCGGCCCCGGCACGGCCGATGGTCCCGACTGCCAGGACCTACGGCTCTGCGCCCGATGCGGTCATCGCCCCCTGGCCGGGCACAGCCCGGCCAGGGGCGCCGGTCAGGATGACCGGGAGTTCCGGGTCGCGTAGAGGGCGATCACGCCGAGCAGCGCGATCCATACCCACGGAGTCACCATCCAGGCCAGGGCATGCCAGGCCGCGGCGGTGAGCACGATGATCAGGATGAGGAACAGGATGCGGTGGGCCGGGAACCGCCGGGGCCTCGTTGCCGCCCTGTGCGCCTCGGGCGCGCCAGGCGCGTCGGCGTTCGGCAGGTCGGCGAACAGCCCGCTCAGGTCCCGGTACGTCTTCGCCTTCATGGCCTGCTCCAGCCGCTGGTCGAACTCCGCCTGGTCCAGCCGCCCGTCGCCGTAGTGCCTGGACAGCAGGTCGGCGACCTCGGTGCGCTCGGCGTCGGAGATCCGCATATCGGCGTAGCTACTGCGGCGCCGGGTGGCGGCCATCCAGGTCGGGCTGCTCGGCGCTGACATCTCGGTACTGCCTCCTTTTCCGTGCGATCGCGGTTCAGTGCGATCGGGTTCAGTGCGATCGGGTTCAGTGCGATCAGGTTCAGTGCGATCGGGCCGACAGGGAGTGAATCAGCTCGCTGGCCAGGGACTCATCAGATCCCTCTTCCGGGATCAGCAGCCAGCCGGCCAGGTAGAGCGGCACTCCGGCGCCGCCCACGACAGTGAGCACCGCCAGGACGATGCGCACGATGGTCACGTCGACGCCGAGGTAGCCGGCCAGGCCGGCGGCGACTCCGGCCAGCATGCGGCCGGAGGCCGGGCGGCGGAGCTGCTGAGATCCGGCACTGCCGGCGGCCAGCGGGTCCGGCCCGGCGTGGCTGCCGGCCTGCGGGCCGGAATCGGCGGGAGATGCCTGCGGGTTCGGTGCTGTTGTGTTCATGCCTCCAGCGTGCTGCCGTCCGGACGGCACCGGTATCGGGATGTCCCCCGATGCGACCCTGAACGCCGGACCGGCCGCTCAGGGTTCGTCCGGATAGCCGGGCGGGCGCAAGTGGCGCGATGATGGACTCGTGAACGAACGTGACGGCTCCGCGGCGGACGGCCGGGCCGGCCAGCAGCCTGGCGGTCCGTGGTCGCCATGGCAGCCGGGCGGCGGGACGCGGCCGCGGGATGGCTGGCCCGGCCGCGCGCGCGCCTGGCGCCAGGATCCGCGCGGGTGGCTGCGGGGACCCAGAGCGCACGGGCCGCTGCGGCGCGGGCGGGAAGACCGCCTGGCCGGCGGGGTCGCGGCCGGGCTGGCGGCGCGGACGGGCATCGACGTCACCGTGATCAGGCTCGTGTTCGTGCTGGCCACCCTGGTGAGCGTCGGCGCGGCGGTCTACGTGCTGGCCTGGCTGCTCGTGCCGATGGCTGGCGAGGACAGCAACATCGCGGTCAAGGCGGTGGCCGACCGGCGCGGGGTCGCGCTGGCCGCGGGTCTCGCATCGCTGCTGGTCCTCGTGCTCGTCATCGCCTCCGCGCTCGGCGCGAGCTGGTTCAGCGGCACGGCCTGGCCGCTGATCATCGCCGTCCCCGGCCTCGCGCTGATCTGGCGCAACGCCCCCGCGGACGAGCAGGAGATGATGCGGCAGCTAACCGAGCCGCTGCGGGGCATGGCCGCTCGCCGGAAGCGCTCCCGGCGATGGCTGCGGGCATCGGCCGCGATCCTGCTGCTGATCGCCGGGCTGGCCGCGCTGATATCGGGGCACCACGGACCCGTCGACCTGGTCAGGCCGCTGGGCGGCGTCCTGCTGGTGATCGCCGGGATCGTGCTGATCCTCGGCCCCTGGTGGCTGCGCATCGCCCGCGACCTGGTGGTCGAGCGCCAGGCCAGGGCCAGGGCCGAGGAACGGGCCGATATAGCCGCCCGGGTGCACGACTCGGTCCTGCAGACGCTGGCCCTCATCCAGCGCCGGGCCGAGAACCCCCAGCAGGTGATCCAGCTGGCCCGGGCGCAGGAGCGCGAGCTGCGCTCCTGGCTGTTCGACGGCCGGGCGCCAGGCTCGCTGGACGGTCAGGTCGCGACCTTCGCCGCCGGAGTCCGGCTGATCCAGCAGGACGTGGAGGCCCAGCACGGCGTCGCCGTCGAGGCGGTCACCGTCGGTGACTGCGAGCTCGACGATAACCTCAGCGCGCTGCTGGCGGCGGCCCGTGAGGCGACCGTCAATGCCGTGAAGTGGTCGGGCGCCAGCGTCGTCTCCGTCTTCGCCGAGGTCGAGCCGGCCGAAGTGTCACTGTTCGTGCGCGATCGCGGGCGCGGCTTCGACCCGGCGGCCGTTCCTGATGACCGCAAGGGGCTGGCTGAGTCCGTCCGCGCCAGGATGGCGCGGCGCGGTGGCTCGGCCACCATCCGGAGTGTCCAGGGCGAGGGGACCGAGGTGTCGCTGACGATGCCGCGGTCAGCCGGGCAGCGGCAGCCGAGCCGGGCATGAGCATGCCCGCCGCGCACCCCCGCGACTCCGCCCGGCCGCGGGTCTTCATTGTCGATGATCATGGCCTGTTCCGTTCCGGGGTCCGGTCCGAGCTCGGCGACCACGTCGACGTAGTGGGCGAGGCCGACGACGTCGAGCCCGCCATCGCCGCGATCGCCGCTTGCGTGCCGGACGTGGTCCTGCTCGACGTGCACCTGCCGGGCGGCGGCGGGCACCTGGTGGCCGATGCCACCAGGGCCGCGCATCCGGAGGTGCGCTTCCTGGCCCTGTCGGCATCGGACGCCCCGGAGGACGTCATCGCCGTCATCCGGGCCGGCGCGCGGGGTTACGTGACCAAGACGATCTCCGGCCCCGACCTGATCGACGCGATCAGGCGGGTCGCGGCCGGAGACGCCGTCTTCTCGCCCAGGCTGGCGGGCTTTGTCCTGGATGCCTTCGCGGCATTGCGGCCCGCTGATGAGGGCCGCCTGTCCTTCGATCCCGAGCTGGACCAGCTGACCCCGCGGGAGCGGGAGGTTCTCCGCCTCATCGCCCGCGGCTACTCCTACAAGGAGATCGCGCGCGAGCTGTTCATCTCGGTCAAGACGGTGGAGAGTCACGTGTCATCGGTGCTGCGGAAGCTGCAGCTCTCCACCCGGCACCAGCTGACCCGGTGGGCCACCGAGAGACGCCTGACCTGACCAGCTCCCCTCGCCCGGCCGGCCCCCGCCGCGCCGTCGGCCCGAATCCAGCCGGAGGATGCCGTGCCCGTCAGCTATGTCTTTGCCGGGCTGGCCGTGGCCGACTTCCCGGCCGCCCGCGCCTGGTACGAGCAGCTGCTGGGCCGGCCGCCGGACCGGCTGCCGAACGGCAGCGAGGCGGTCTGGCAGCTGACGGAGACCGGCCTGGTGTACGTCGTGGGCGACCCTGACCGGGCCGGCCGTGCCCTGCTCGCGCTGGCCGTCGACGACCTGGCTGGTTACCTGGCCCGGCTCGGGGAACGCGGCATCAGCGCGGGGCCGGTCGAGAGCGCTCCCGGGCTACCTGCGAATGCGACGGTCACGGACCCGGACGGGAACGTGATCAAGCTGTTCGAGGCGCCCGGCTCAGCCGGCTGACGGGCGGCCGGCCGCGGCGGCCCGGATCCGCCCGTGCAGAACGGCGAGGATGGCCGCCGAGCTGGCGGTGATGGCCAGGCCGGGGCCCAGCAGGGCCCAGCGGACTCCCGCGGCCGCCGCGAGCCCGGCGACCAGGAAGGCCCCGGCCGGCACGAAGCCCATGAAGCCGGTGTTGTAGGCGCTGAGCGCGTGCCCGCGCTGGGCGGGCGGCGTGGCCTGCTGGACGTAGACGGTCGCGCTGACCGCGAACAGCTGGGTGGCCGCTCCGAGCACGACCATGGCCAGGTCGTAGGCCCAGATCGCGGGCATGACCGCGGCCAGGGACTCCGCGGCGCCGAACAGCAGCGCCCAGGCCAGGAACTCGGAGCGGCCCGGATCGCGGCGCCGGGACGAGTAGTAGTTCCCGGCGATGCCGCCGGCCGCGATGAACGTGCCGATCAGCCCGAAGGCCACCGATCCGACATGAAAGACCCTGGTCGCCATCAGCGGATTGGTGACCCCGAACTGGAGCCCGAAGCCGCCCAGCAGCAGCGCCGTGAGGGCCGCCGCCTGCACCGGCCGGGGCAGGTCCAGCACCCAGCGGAACCGCCGGGCCAGCACCGGGCCGGCCTGCTCCGGCGCCGTCGGCCGGAGGGTTGCGGACAGCCGGGACACCACCACGATGACCCCGGTGAACGATGCGGCGTCGGCCAGGAACACCGCGGTCTCCCCGCTGATCGCGATGATCACGCCGGCCAGCCCGGGGCCGGCGATCTTGGCCAGGCCGGTGATCGTGGCGTAGAGGGAGGTGCCCCGGCGCAGCTCCGCCGAGCCGACCAGGTCCAGCATGAGCGTCTGGCGGGCCGGGACGTCCACGGACTGGACGCAGCCGATGGCGAAGGACACCAGCACCAGGTACCAGACCGTCATCCAGCCGGCCAGCAGCGGGATCCCCAGCGCAAGCGACCCGGCCGCCTGCAGCGACTGGGTAGCGATCACCACCCGCGCGGCGCGCCGACGGCCCACGATGATCCCGGCCCGGCGGCTGAATAGCAGCATCGGCAGGAACTGAGCCGCGACTACCCCGGACAGGGTGACGGCGGCACCGCGGGCGATGTGCAGCGTCAGCCAGTACAGCGCCGTATACCCCATCATCGTGCCGACCATGGACACCACCTGCACCGCGACATACCACCGGTAAGCCGCGCTGGCGACGCGTCCCCGCCTTTCCCGGTCCGGGTTCATCAGCGCCTCGTCATTTCCTGTGCCCGGCGATTCCGGAAAGAGAATAATCGCGAGATAGTCGCAATTGCAATTGAGTTGCGACAAATTCGCGGCGGGTATATCTTTTTAACTGTCAGCAAATGCGCGCCGCCGGGCGCCGGGTGAGCGAATGCCCGTCAGATTCCGCGCGTCCCCGCAGCGCCGTGACAGCAGGACACATCGCGCCCCGCGGCCGGAAGCGCCGGGCAGCGAGAGGAGCCGGGCGTGCCCGAGACCCGCGACGGCGCAGTGTCGCTTGAGGATCTGACCGATGCCGTGACCGCGCAGGTACGCGGCCAGGATCCGCGCGTCAGCGAGTTCCTGATCGCGCTGATCCGGCACTTGCATGAGTTCGCCCGGGAGACCAGGCCGACTCCACGGGAGTGGCGCGCCGGGCTGGACTTCCTGGCCAGGACCGGCGAGTTCTGCACCGCCGGCCGGCACGAGTTCATCCTGCTGTCCGACCTGCTCGGACTGTCCTCGCTGGTGGACGGGCTCGGCAACCCGGGACCGGCGCAGATGACTCCGGCCACGGTCGAGGGACCGTTCCATACGCCAGCTCCGCCCAGGGAGCTGGGAGCCATCATCGCTACCGGGGCGGAGTGGGACCGGGGCGACTGGACGCTGCTGCGCGGCACGGTGCGCGACACCGGCGGCGCGCCGGTGCCCGGCGCCCGGATCGATATCTGGCAATCCGATGACCAGGGCCGCTACGACGTACAGGACGACGCCCAGGCTGCTGGCAACCTGCGCGCCCTGCTCACCGCCGACGAGGCCGGCCGGTACTGGCTGCGGACCGTGAAGCCGAGCAGCTACCCGGTCCCGGTCGACGGGACCGGCGGCGAGCTGCTGCGCGCGATGCGGCGGCACCCCATGCGGCCGGCTCATATCCACGCCCGGGTCGTGGCAGCCGGCTACCGGCCGCTGACGACGCACCTGTTCGTGGCCGGTGACGAGTACCTGGACAGTGACGCCGCCTGGGGGGTGCGCGACGGCCTGATCATCGATTTCACGCGTAACGATGACCCGGCCGCCATCGAGCGCCATGGCATGCCCGGTCCGTTCTTTGACGTGCGGTTCGATCTCGTGCTGGTCAGGGACGCCGAGGCCAGCGCCGCCGGACCCACGGCCAGCTCCATCAGGCAGCCGCTCCCCGGCTATCCCGACAGGTGGTAACGGCCTCAGGAGGCCGGCGCGCCCACGGTCCGGGCCGCAAGCTCAGGGACCAGCAGCTCGGCGATCTGAGCGGCGTTCAGCGCTGCCCCCTTGCGCAGGTTGTCGCCGACCACGAAGAACTCCAGCGCCCGCGGGTCGTCCAGGCTCTGCCGGACCCGGCCGACCCAGGTCGGATCCGTCCCGGCCGCCGCGGCCGGAGTGGGGTACTCGCCGCGAGCGGGGTCGTCGGCCACTTCCACCCCCGGTGCCGCGCGCAGCACCTCCCAGGCGGCCTCCCGGCTGACCTCGCGGTCGAACACCGCGTGCAGGGCCAGCGAGTGGCCCACGATGACCGGCACGCGCACGCAGGTCGCCGACACCCTCAGGTCCGGCAGCCCGAGAATCTTGCGGCTCTCGTTGCGGATCTTCAGCTCCTCCGACGACCAGCCCGCTTCCCGCAGCGACCCGGCAAAGGGGACCACGTTGAGCGCGAGCGGGGCGCCGAACGGGCCGCCATCCCCGACGACGGCCCGCACATCGCCGGGCCGCTGGCCCAGTGAGCGGTTCCCGGCCACCTGGCTCAGCTGGTCATACAGCGCGTCGGTGCCCTCCTGGCCGACCCCGGAGGCCGCCTGGTACGACGCCGCGACCAGCTCGCGCAGGGTGAACTCGCGGTGCAGCGCGGCCACCGCCACGATCAGCGCCAGCGTGGTGCAGTTCGGCACCGAGATGACGCCCTTCGGCCGCCGCGCCGCCTGCTCCGGGTTGACCTCGGGCACCACCAGCGGCACATCGGGATCCATCCGGAACGCACCGCTCTTGTCGATGACGACGACGCCGCGGGCCGCGGCCACCGGCGCCCACTGAGCGGACACCTGATCCGGCACGTCGAACATCGCGAGGTCCACCCCGTCGAACGCCTCCGGCGTGAGCGCGCGGACCTCCACCTCCCGGCCGCGCACCGGCAGCAGCCGCCCGGCGGACCGGGCCGAGGCGATCAGCCGGATCTCGCCCCAGACGTCCGGCCGGGTGGACACGACATCGCGCATGACCGTGCCGACGGCGCCGGTGGCGCCGACGATCGCGAGGACCGGGCGGCCGGCTCCTGGCTGGCCGGTCACCGGCCCGTCCCGCCGTAGACGACGGCCTGGCCCTCGCCGGCGCCGAGGTCGAAGGCAGCATGCGCGGCCTCCACCGCCCGGTTGACGTCGTTCTCGTCCACCACGACGGAAATCCGGATCTCCGAGGTCGAGATCATCTCGATGTTGATTCCGGCATCGGCCAGCGCGCCGAAGAAGGTGGCGCTGACGCCCGGATGGGACCGCATGCCCACGCCGACGACCGATACCTTGCCGATCTGGTCGTCATAGAGCAGGGAGTCGAAGCCGACCTCATCCTGCAGCAGCCGCAGCGAGGTCATCGCGGCCTGCCCGTCGTCGCGCGGCAGCGTGAACGAGATATCCGTCCGGCCGGTCGCGGCGGCCGAGACGTTCTGCACGATCATGTCGATGTTGATCTCGGCAGCGGCGATGGTGCGGAAGATCCTGGCCGCCTCGCCGACCTTGTCCGGCACGCCGACGACGGTAATCTTCGCCTCACTGCGATCATGAGCTACGCCGGAAATGATCGCCTGCTCCATCGCCGTGTCCTCCGTTTCGGAACTGCTATCGGTCACCCAGGTGCCCTCGACCGTGCTGAAGGACGACCGGACGTGGATGGGCATGTCGTAGCGGCGCGCGTACTCGACGCAGCGCAGCATGAGGACCTTCGCGCCGCAGGCGGCCATCTCCAGCATCTCCTCGTACGAGATCGCCGGGATGCGGCGGGCGGCGGGAACGATCCGCGGGTCGGCGGTGAAGATGCCGTCCACGTCGGTGTAGATCTCGCAGTAGTCGGCGCCGAGAGCGGCGGCCAGCGCCACCGCGGTCGTGTCGGACGCGCCGCGGCCGAGCGTCGTGACGTCCTTGGTGGTCTGCGACACCCCCTGGAAGCCGGCCACGATCGGAATGGCCCCGTCGTCCAGCGCGGCCGAGATCCGGCCCGGCGTGATGTCGATGATGCGCGCCTTGCCGTGCGCGGCGTCGGTGATGACGCCGGCCTGCGAGCCGGTGAACGAGCGCCCTTCCAGGCCGAGATTGGCGATCGCCATGGCCAGCAGCGCCATCGAGATCCGCTCGCCCGCCGTGAGCAGCATGTCCAGCTCGCGTCCCGGCGGCAGCGGGCTGACCTGATTGGCCAGGTCCTTGAGCTCATCGGTGGTATCGCCCATGGCGGAGACCACGACGACGACTGAGTGACCGGCTTTCCTGGTCGCCACGATGCGCTGGGCGACCCGCTTGATGCCGTCAGCATCAGCGACGGAGGATCCACCGTACTTCTGTACGACAAGGGCCACGAGCGGGCCACTCCCTCCCGGCAGGGCTGATGGCAAGCTGTCGCGGCCGAGTTTACCGGTGGGAACGGCCGGCTAGGGCGCTACGGGCTCGTCGTCAACATCGAGCCGTGCATGCGCGACTACCGAGTGCAGGGCGCGCAGGGCCGCGCCGCCGTGCGTGCCCCAGTGGTTCACGTACGAGTACTGCCACCACCACAGGGCCTCGGCGGCCCGGTCGGCGTCGTAGTGCTTGAGGCCGTGAATGAGGTCAGCGCAGACCGCGGCCAGGTCGTCGGACAGCCGGAACGCCGTCGCCCGGGTATCCGAGTAGGGATCGAAGATCTCGGCGTACTCGTCGCACCCGGCCAGCCGCTTGGCCAGTCCGGTCCGCAGCGTGTCCAGGTCGGGATCGGCACCGACGTCCGGCTCCCAGTTACCGGGCAGGATGACGTCCTTGCTGGCGCCGAGCTGCGCGCCGGCCAGCATCACCTGCGCTACCTCGAGCAGCAGCAGCGGGATGGTCTCGTCCCCGCCCTCGCCGTGCGCCAGCGCGGCGACGCCGTCGAGGAAATCCCTGGTGTGCCGGGCGATTCCGTCAGCGAGCGGCCGCCAGCCGTCGCCGTTGGCGTGCTGGTCCTCCTGCTGCGCGCTCACCAGGCTCGCCGCCCTGCCGCCGCCCCCCGAGCTGCCGAGCTACACATCCAGGAGCCTCCGTCCCTCGAACGCCCGGCCGAGCGTGACCTCGTCGGCGTACTCCAGTTCACCGCCGACGGGCAGGCCGCTGGCCGGCCTGGTGACCCGCACGCCCACCGGCTTGATCAGGCGGGCCAGGTAGGTGGCCGTCGCCTCGCCCTCCAGGTTCGGGTCGGTGGCCAGGATCAGCTCGGTGATGGTGCCGTCGGCCAGTCTCACCATCAGCTCCTTGATCCGCAGATCATCCGGGCCGACTCCGTCGATCGGGCTGATCGCGCCGCCCAGCACATGGTAGCGACCGCGGAACTCACGGATCTTCTCGATCGCCGCCACGTCCTTGGGCTCCTCCACCACGCAGATCAGCGACGGGTCACGGCGCGGGTCACGGCAGATCCGGCACTCATCGGACTCGGCAACGTTGCCGCAGGTGCGGCAGAACTTCACCCGCTCCACGACCTCCAGCAGCACCCCCGAGAGGCGCCGCAGATCGGCGGGATCGGCCGCTAGCAGGTGGAACGCGATCCGCTGCGCGCCCTTAGGCCCGATTCCCGGCAGCAGGCCAAGCTCGTCGATGAGGTCCTGAACGACGCCCTCGTACATGTCACGGTCCGGCGGTGCGCTCGCCGGGCTCCTCAGGGCCGGAGGGCTCGTCCGGTTCGTACGTCAGCTGGCCCGGCCCGGCGGCCGGGGCGCCGAATCCCGGCAGGCCCGGAACTCCCTCGCCGCCGCCGAAGCCGGCCGCGAATGGCCCCATCGCCTGCTGCTGCAGCTCGCCTGCCGCCCGGTAGGCGTCACGGAACGCGGCGAGCACCAGGTCGGCGAGCGTCTGCGCGGTCTCGGCCGGGTCGTCCGGATCGATGGCTGCGGCATCGATGGTGAGGTCCACCAGCTCGCCCTGGCCGTTGACGACCGCCTTGACCAGCCCGCCGCCTGCCGTGCCCTCGACAGCGGCGTCAGCGAGTTCCTGCTGCGCGTTCATCAGCGCGCTCTGCATCTCCTGCGCTGCCGCGAGAAGCTGCTGCATGTCCAGCTGACCGCCTGGATCCACGGGGCCCCCAAGAGTCCTGCCACCACGCTGCTCGCGATGGCCTCAGCGCGGATCGCGCGGTGCGCGATCCGCGCAGCCGATCCCTGTCAGTCTGAGCCTATTGCCTGCCCGCCAGTGCGGCAGCAGTGCGGCGCCCGCCGCGCGCCGGCTTGCGGAATCAGCGGCTAGGACCCGCCTATCTCCTCGATCACGCGCCCGCCGAGCTCGCGCTCGATGAGGTCGGTCCCCGTGAGCTCTCCCGGGGCCAGCTCGTCGGCCGGGTCGGTGTCAGCCGGGTCGCCGCCGGGCGGCTCGGCCGGGCGCGCCGGCCCGGGCGGCGGGCCGGGCGGGCGGTGACCGGCGGCTCCTGCCGGCGGCGGGCCGGCCCGGCCCGCCGACCTGCCGGAGCCCTCAGGCCTGCCGGGGCCTTCCGGCCTGCCGGAGCCCTCAGGCCTGCTGGAGCCCTCAGGCCTGCCGGAGCCTGCCGCCATGACGACGCCGGCTGCCGGGCCGCCGTGACCGAACGGCCCGCCGCCATCGGGAGCGGTCCCGCCGGCGCCCCTGCCGCCAGGCGGATTCCCGCCTCGCGCGATGGTCCTGATCTGCGGACAGACGCCGAACATAGCCTGCAGGACCTGGCCCAGCTCGCGGTCGCAGCCGCTGCTCTGGAAGCCCTTCGCGTCACCCTCCCGGCTGAACGCCACGGTGAGGACGCCATCGGCCAGCGATTCCACGCTGGCATTGCTGAGCAGGATCCAGGCGACCTTGCGCGTGTTCCTGACTCCGTCCAGGACATCCGGCCAGCGCTCCCGCAGCGTGGCGGCATCGACCCGCGCCGACCCGTTCCCAGCCCCGGCAGGCCCCGCCGCCGACGGCTCCGCCTGCGCTGCTCTCGCATGCGCCGCTTCCGCGGCAGCAGGTTCCCCGGCCGGGGCTGGCGGCGGCGGAGCCGGTGCCTGCTGGCGCTGCGCCTGGGCTCCCGGTGCCTGGGCTCCCGGTGCCTGGGCTCCCGGTGCCTGGGCTCCCGGTGCCTGGGCTCCCGGTGCCTGGGCTCCCGGTGCCTGGGCTCCCGGTGCCCGTGCTCCTGATGATTGTGCAGCCGGTGCCTGCTGGCCCGGCGCTGGCGTGCCGGGCGCGCGGGAGCCGGGCGCCGGGGCCCCGGCTGCCCGCGGCTGCAGCTCCGCGGGGGGGCCGGGCGCAGCCTGCGGCGGCCGGGCCCGCGGCAGCACCGCGCGCCCCTCCGCCTCGCCGGCACCCAGTCTGCGCTCAAGCCGCTCGAGCCGCTCCAGCAGGCCGCCATCCGCCGGGCTGGCCGGGGGCAGCAGCACCTGCGCGCACATCAGCTCGAGCTGCAGCCGGGGCGAGGTCGCGCCGCGCATCTCGACCAGGCCGGCGCTGACGATCTCCGCGGCCCTGGTCAGCGCTGACTGCCCGAGGCCATCCGCCTGCTCCTGCATCCGCTCCAGCCGGTCGGCCGGCACGTCCAGCAGCCCCGTCGCTCCCGCATCCGGCACGGCGGCTAGCACGATCAGGTCCCGGAGGCGATCCAGCAGATCGGCGGCGAACCGGCGGGGATCGTGCCCGGCCTCCACGACGCGGTCGATCGCGCGGAAGACTGCGGCGCCGTCCCTGGCGGCGAATGCCTCGGCGACATCGTCGAGCAGCCTCTCGTCGGTGAAGCCGAGCAGCGCGATGGCCCGGTCGTAGGTCAGGCCGGACTCGTCCGAGCCGGCCATCAGCTGGTCGAGAACCGACAGGGAGTCGCGCACCGATCCGGCGCCCGCCCGGATGACGACGGGCAGCACGGCGGGCTCGTACCGGACGCCCTCGGCGGCGAGGATCTTCTCCAGCAACTCCCGCAGGACCGCGGGCGGCACCAGCCGGAACGGGTAATGGTGCGTCCGGGACCTGATGGTGGCTATGACCTTTTCCGGCTCGGTCGTAGCGAAGACGAACTTCAGGTGCGGCGGCGGCTCCTCGACCAGCTTCAGCAGGGCGTTGAAGCCCTCCCTGGTCACCATGTGGGCCTCGTCGATGATGTAGACCTTGAATCGCCCGGATACCGGCGCGTAGAAGGCACGCTCGCGCAGGTCCCTGGCGTCATCCACGCCGCCGTGGGATGCGGCGTCAATCTCGATCACGTCGATGCTGCCCGGCCCGGCGGGAGCCAGCGCCACGCAGGAAGCGCACTCGCCGCACGGGTCAGGGGTGGGCCCGTTCTCGCAGTTCAGGGAGCGGGCCAGGATCCGCGCACTGGAGGTCTTCCCGCAGCCGCGCGGCCCGCTGAACAGGTAGGCATGGTGCACCCGGCCGCTGCGCAGCGCCTGCCGCAGCGGCTCGGTGACGTGCTCCTGGCCCTTGACCTCCGCGAAAGTGGCCGGCCGGTACCGGCGATACAGGGCAAGCGGCGCGGCGGGAGCCTCTGGCCGCGGAGCGTCCGCGGGGCCAGGATCGTGACTGGGACTGGGGACGTCGCCTGCCATAACCTCATCCTGCCGGGACTGAAGGGACCCCCCGCACACCCGTCAGAGCCCGCGTACCCTTGCTGCCTTCCGGCCCTGGGGGGGTTGGCGGGATAAACGCCGTGCGAGGGGTCTTCCAGCCAGTCTAGTCAGCCGGCCGGCTGCCCGCGCGCCGGTATCCGCAGTCGCCCGCTGCCGGGCCGTCCCGGCCTGGCGGGCTGAGGGCCGGGCGGCTCTGCAACATGGGTCCTCTCCGGAGTCGTGGCCAGGACGCTGCCGGGACTCGGTAGGCTGTGCGGCGGAGGATTCGCCTAGTGGCCTAGGGCGCACGCTTGGAAAGCGTGTTGGGGGCAACCCCTCAGGAGTTCGAATCTCCTATCCTCCGCCGTGCTGACCTGCGGAAACACCGGTCTTGGCCGCCGCGGGACAGGCGCCTGGGGGTGCCGTGGGCTCATTTGATGGCTCATTTGACGGGCCGTCAGCGTGCCCCTGGCAGCATCACGCGCCGGTGTTATGCCTGGTCACGGGCGTAGCGGACGAGTCCGAACGGAGAGGGCGCACGCCGCAGAAGCGTGTTGGGCGCGGTGAGATTGTTGAGCGTTGCCGGTGAGCGTAAGTAGCGGGCTTCGACTGCGCGCCCGAGACCGCCGTTCTCGGCGCAGCGCAAGCGCGGCTGTGAACGGACGCGTGGTTGCGTTTGCGTGGAGCCCGTGCCTGGGTCTCCCTGACTCAGGCGCTGGGGTTCAGCCGGATGATCTCGGCGTTCAGGGCGGTGGCGAACACGGTCCAGCCGGCGTAGGGCAGCAGCAGGACCGCTGCCATGCGGTCAGCCCGCCATGTCTGGCGGATCAGCAGCACGTTGGTGATGTTGAGGCAGGCGATCTCGGCCAGCGCGGCGCGAGGCCGGCGGGCGCGGAAGAACAATGGCGTCCAGGCAGCGTTGAGCGCCAGGTCAAGGATCAGGCCGCCGGCAAGCTGGCTGCGATCGCGGCTCTGGGCGCGCGTGAGCGCCCTGGCGCCTGCGTAGGCGATGGTCATATACAGCGGCGTCCAGACCAGCGCGTAGGCCGGAGGCGGAGGCTGCCACCGGGGCTTGCGCAGACTGCGATACCAGGCGGACCCAGGGTCGGCCGCAACACCGCCGATCGCCGCGGTGGCCGCTACGGCGCTGACGGTGACGATGGTCGTCTTCACGGCCGTGGTGTGCCCCGGTCGTGCCGGTCGAAACCGGGCCGCGCGATCACAGCGCAGCCATGATGACCCTGACGAGGGTGCCTCATGCACCGATGCCGGGTGGTCCGGAGCTGGCCGCTGACCGGCGGCGTGGACGAGGCGGGCGGCGAGTTTGGAACCACCTTGGTCAGAGTCGGTTCAGAGCCTTGCGCATGCCGTCTTCGGCTTCGTTGCCGAGGCGTTCGAACGCGGGCTTGAGCAGTGGGACGGCGATGCGGGATAGGCCTTTGAAGGTGAACTCGGCGGCGTAGGTTACCTCGGTTCCGGACGCCACGGACCGGAAGGTCAGGGTGTCAACGGCGATGACGGTTTTGTTCTCCCCACGAAGTTGAATGAGCTGCTGGTCCACCAATTCATCGACGACGTAGGTCAGCTGGGTCGTCCGGCCGAGAAATGTTGAGGTGTTGAGGTAGGTGGTGCCGACTCCTCCGTTGCCGTGCCGACGCACAGTGGCCACTGTGCCCGGGTCCCAGTCGGTGGTCGTGGTGAAGTCAGAGAGGTAGCCGAACACTGCGTCCAGGGGTTTGTCGACGACGACGGTCTTGAGCAGTTTCATGGTGTCCTTTGCTTCCGGTGGTCTCGGTCGGGGTGTTCGGCCGGACGGGTGTCAGGCAGCGAGGTGCTTTCCCACAGGGCCGTCCAGGCACGGGCGGGGACGAGGCGCGCGGTCTTCATCAGCAGCGCCATCCGATCATGACGGCCGCGCCACGGCATGCGAGTTGGCGTGCCACGGCGGCGCTGATGCCGCTGGATCCGCCGGCGTCCCAGGCGACCTTGCCATTGAGCTTCATGCTGGCTCCCGGGTTAGCTGGAGCTGGCTTACGCCGAGGTAGCCGCTGCGGAAGCCGGCCTCGCTGTAGGCGAGGTAGAACTCCCACATGCGGCGGAAGGTCTCGTCGAAGCCCTGGGCGTGGACGCGGGGCCACTGGCCGAGGAAGCGTTCCCGCCACAGGTGCAGGGTCCGGGCGTAGTGCGCCCGGAGCTCGCGCTGCCGCGTCACGCGCAGCGTGGTGTGGGCCGCGAGGGCGTCGTCGACCGCCTGCAGGGACGGGATGATGCCGCCGGGGAAGATGTACTTCTGGATCCAGCTGAAGCTGCGCCGGGTGGCGAGGAAACGCTCGTGGTCCATGGTGATTGCCTGGATGGCGGCCCTGCCGCCGGGAGCGAGGAGCCGGTCAAGGGCCGCGAAGTAGGTGGGCCAGTAGGCCTCCCCGACGGCCTCGATCATCTCGACGCTGACGATGGCGTCGTACTCGCCGTCGACCTCGCGGTAGTCCTGCACCCGCACCTCGGCGAGCCCGGACAGGCCGGCGGCTTCCACCCGCTCACGGGCCAGCAGCATCTGCTCGCGGGACAGGGTGATCGTCGTGACGCGGGCACCTCGTTGCGCTGCGCGGATGGCGAGTGTGCCCCATCCGGTGCCGATCTCCAGCAGCCGGGTGCCGCTGCGTACGCCGGCGAGGTCGAGGATCCCGTCGATCTTGCGCAGCTGTGCCTCCTCGAGCTGGGTTGCGGTCTCCACGGGCTCGCTCTGGTCGAACCACGCCGAGGAATAGGTCATCGTCTGGTCCAGGAAGGCGGCGAACAGGTCGTTGCTCAAGTCGTAGTGAGCGGCGATGTTGCTGCGCGCACCATCAAGGGTGTTCTCGTGGTCGGTGGGGACGCGCCTGTCGATGAAGACACGCAGCCGCTGCAGGGCCGGAGGAATCAGCGTGGTTAGCCGCGAGGCGAAGGATGTCAGCAGGTCGGCCAGGTCGGTGCCGGGCCCGGCCCGCCAGTCCCCGGCCATGTAGGCCTCACCGAACCCGATCTTCGCGTCGCGGCCCAGCCGGGCGAAGAACGCCGCAGGGCGAACGACCTCCAATTCGGGCCATGCCAGCGACCCTGCTCCGAGCACCCGGCCGTCGGGGTAGGTCACGCGGACAGGGACCCGCCGGACGGCACGCTCGAAGATCATCTGTGCGATCGTGGCTCTGAGCGGCGCCCGTGGCGGGGTGGCGGCGGTGGGCCACCTGATGATGGTGGAGACGGTCATGGTCAGACCCCTTCCTGCCGGATGTGATGTGGTCGAGGGCGGACGGGCAGGCCACGAAGCCACAGCCAGATGCCGTGCACCCGGATCAGGGCCGAGACCCGCTGGGGCATGAGGGGCTGGCGGAGGAGCCGGCGGGCCAGGTTCCGGCTGGTGGCGGGCTCGGGCCGGCCCCTGAAGGCCGCGCTGAACGCCACGGCATCGTGGCGTCGCAGCGTCACGGTCGTGGCGACAATGTCCGGCCTCAGGGTGAACCGCAGTTCGTAGGTGCCGCTGACGTCGAAGAACGGGGAGACGTGGAAGGCCTTGCCGGTCACGGCGACCCCCGCCTCGTCTGGCCGCAGGAGGTAGGCGTGCCGCTCGCCGTAGGTGCTGTGGACCTCCGCGACGACACACACGAGCCGCCCGCTGCTGTCGTAGCACCAGAAGACCGAGAGCGGGTCGAACACGTGGCCCAGGACCCGGGCGCTGGCCAGCATGAGCACCCGTCCCCGCTCACCGAGGTCGATGCCGCCCCGCGCCAGGTAGTTCTCGATGTTGCCCTTGATCGGCAGGCCGGGGTCGCCGAGGTGGTCAGCGCTGCTGAACTGCGCGAACGCCCGCAGGTGCCAGGGCTGGCGGGGGAGTGAGTCCAGGTCGACCAGCCACTGGTAGACCCGGTGCCGGAAGGCATGCCGCACCGGCCCGGGGCGCCGGTGCGTGACCTGGCCGACGACCAGGGCTGGCAGCTGGGGGAGCTGGGGCAGCTGCGGGCGGGCGGGCGCGGACGCCGACGTGAGGAGCGAGCCCGTGCTCACCAGGCCACTCCGAAGTGCCGGGCGGCCTCGACACCGGAGCGGCACCCGTCCTCGTGGAAGCCCCACCCGTGGTAGGCGCCGGCGTACACGGTGCTATCAGTGGCAAGGCCACCGAGCTGCGACTGCGCGCGGACCGCCTCGGGCGTGTAGATCGGGTGCTCGTAGTCCATCGTCGCCACGATGGACTCCGGGTCGAGGCGTTCGCGGTCGTTGAGCGTGACCAGGAAGTCCTGGGCGGCACGGTGTCCCTGGAGCCGGTTCATCCAGTACGTCACCACGGCGGGCTGGCCGGGCCGGTGGCAGGACGTCATCCGGTAGTTCCAGCAGGCCCGGGCCTGCGCGGCATCCGGCAGGACCGAGCGGTCGGTGTGCAGCACGGTAACGTTGTGCGAGTAGCCGAACTGCTTGAGAGTGGTGACCTCCGCATCGCTCGGGTCGGCGAGCAGGCCGAGGGCCTGGTCGGCGTGGGTCGCGATGACGACGCGGTCCACGCGGGTGATCCGCCCGGTGACGTCCCGGATCTCGACGGCGCCCGCGCGGCGGGTGACGTCGGTGACGGCATGGGACGCGCGAACGTCCTGCAGCAGCCGGGCGAGCCGGTCAACATAGACCCGTGACCCGCTGGCGACGGTGTACCACTGGGGTGCCCCGCCGATCCGGAGCATGCCGTGATGATCGAGGAACCGGAACAGGTAGCGCGCCGGGTAGGTCAGCGTCGCCTCCCGCCCGGCGGACCACACGCACGAGACGACCGGAACGGCGTAGTGGGCGACGAAGTAGCCGCTGAACCCCTCCCGCGCCAGGAACTCGCCGTAGGTCGTGAGATCTTCCTCGTCCGTCGTGCGCAGGAAGGCCAAGGCGCGCCGGCGGAACCGCCTGACCTGCCACAGCATCCGGAGGAACCGGGCGTCGGCGAGGCGGCGTGGCTGGGCGAACACGCCGCGCAGCCCGCGGCCGCCGGCATACTCCAGCCCGCACCCCTCGCAGCGGACGCTCATGCTCATCTCGGCGGGACGCACCTGGATGTCCAGCTCGCCGAAGAGCTTGCGCAGCCAGGGATAGGTCACGTCGTTGTGGACGATGAACCCGCTGTCCACAGCGAGCCGCCGGCCATCCGAATCCGTGACGTCGTGGGTGTGCGCGTGGCCGCCGAGGCGGTCCTCCGCCTCGAAAAGGGTGACGTCGTGGGTGCCGGAGAGCAGGTAGGCCGCGGTCAGGCCGGAGACCCCCGCGCCGATCACGGCCACGGACGGCCGCCGTGCGTCCGCGGCCGTGCCGTGCTCCGGGGGAGCGGAGCCGGCGGCGGTCGCCGGGCCGTTGGCGCAGGAGCCCATGATGTTCAGCCTCTGTCTAGGGTTTGTCTAAGAGCGACGGTAGGCCTTCGCGGCCAGTCTTGTCAAATGTCTGTCGAAATATCGTAGAGTGTCGGCATGGACACTCCCGAAGGCCCCCCGCTGCTGCGCATCGGTGAGCTGAGCCGGCGCCTCGGCGTGAGCGACCACGTGCTGCGGGCGTGGGAGAGCCGCTACGGCCTCCTGCAGCCGGTGCGCTCAGCGGGCGGCTTCCGGTTGTACTCCGGGGCGGACGAGTCGCGGGTCCGCCGGATGCAGGCCCACCTCGCCCGCGGGCTGTCGGCCGCCGAGGCGGCGCGAGCGGCGCTCGGGGAGGACAACGGGGCCCAGGCGGGCCTCGGCCGGGCCGCCGGGCCGCGCCGCGCCGCGCCGGCGGCGGGTGAGCTGTCCGGTGACCTCCGGCAGGCCCTCGACGCCTTCGACGAGCCAGCCGCCCAGGCAGTCCTGGACCGGCTCGTGTCCGACCTCTCCCTGACGGCGGTGCTCCGCGACGTCGTGGTGCCCTATCTCACCGAGCTCGGGGAGCGCTGGGAGCGCGGAACGGCCAGCGTCGCCCAGGAGCACTTCGCCAGCAACGTCATCCGCGGGCGGCTCGCCGGGCTGGCCCGGGGCTGGGGGAACGGGCACGGCCCCCGCGCCGTCCTGGCCTGCCCCCCCGGCGAGCTGCACGACCTGGCGCTGATCGTCTTCGGCATCGTGCTCAACCGCAACGGGTGGCGGATCGACTACCTCGGGACGGACACCCCGGTCGACGAGCTGGCGCGGACGGTCGACGCGAGGCCCCCGGACCTCGTCGTCCTGGCCGCCACCGTCCCGGAGAACCTCAAGCCCCACGCTACCCAGCTCACCGCGCTCGCCCGGCGCGCCCCGCTCGCCCTCGCCGGACCCGGCGCCACGCCGCAGATCGCCGCCGCCGCAAGGGCACGGCTGCTCACCGGCGACCCGGTCACCGCGGCCGAGAATACTGAGTGGCCGCGGTGAACGCGCTCGCGGGCGGCGCCTCCTGCTCGTGGGCAGCCGGCCGTGCCCCGCCCTGGCCGAAAACCGGCCAGGAGCTGGCCGCGACAACACACCACCCCGGCTGCTACAACGGCGCCAGTAGTCCATCCACGGTGACGTGCACGACAGGGCCAGCAGGGCCAGCAGACCGAGCACGGAAGCCACCGTCCCGGCGGGACAGTGATCTGCTTGGAGAGCATGACCCGCAGGTGCGGCCACTGCCCACCGCCACGACCAGTACGAACGAGGTGATGCTGGCCCACAAGATCGGCCCGGTCCCCAGAGCCCCGGTGCAGGCGCAAAAGACGGCGACGATGGCCGCCCCCCCAGGATCGCCTCCCCTAGCGCGGCCCACGCCACCCGCCGGACCTCATGCAGCAGGACCGCCGCCGCCCCGGCAACGACCACCGGGACGACCAGCAGCTTGGTGTGTTCCCACACACTCTCGTTGACGGGACTGACCAGCCCGGCCAGCGCGTTATGTCCCGACCAGCCGTAAACGAAGTGCAGTAGCGTGCCCGCGACGACGATCGCCACTCCGGCGGCGATGGCCAGCCTGCGCTCCACCCCTCAGCGTCGCATGATCCGATGTGTCCCGCTTCGCCGGCCCAGGCTGGTTTGCTGCCTGCAACGGCACGTGGGCGCTGGCTGTGTCCTCTTGGCCTTGGCGCGGGACTCTGCGGCTGCCTCGCAGTTACTCCTCGATGGGTTGCACGACCTCGTTCCGCCGGAGGAACCAAGGCGTCCAGGGCGGGTTGAAGCGGGCATAACGCACTGGGCCGGCTGGGCGGAGGCCTGCCGCGACGACGGCTTGGCGGAGCGCCGCCCCGCGTTCCTCGAACTCCTTACGAGTCCACCGGCCGGAGAACCGCACCGCTGCCGCCAGCTGCTGCGGGATCTGCCGGGTTCGCACCCGGGCATCGTCGGGCGCCGGCAGCGTCTGGGCGGTGAAGTGCGACGGCATCACGAACTGCACCAGGTAGCTGCCGGGCCGGCCGGCGGCCTGCTGCACCACCGGTGCCGTCATGGCGATCTTTTCCGGGCCGGCCTCTTGCTGGGTGACCGGCGCGGTCATCGCGATCTGGCGGCGCGCCCGGTTCGCGCCGTTGATGAACCTCGCGAGCGGGCGGAACGCACGGCTGGGTGCCTCATCGAACGAGCCGTTCACCTCGATCTCGGCCACCAGGTGCGCCGGATAGCGGCGTAGCTCGAACCCGTCCCGGCGATCCACTACCTCATACGGCTGCTGCCCGGTCTCATACGGCTGCTGCCCGGTCATCTCTGCCCCTGCGCAGGGATGTCATGCTCATCAGCCGCGCTATCCCGCCCTGCCTGTGCCAGCTTTGGTGAGTCCGTGGCGGTTGCCGCGGCCAGGTGATCCCAGAGCTTGCGTGCCGTGGCGGGGTCTTTCTCCCGTGTCCACGGCAGCGGGTGTTCGGGCCGGGCGCGCCGGTCGTGCCAGAACCGGCCGCTGCCCAGGCGCGCGTGAGGCGCGGTGGCCAGCCAGACGATCGTGTCGGCTCCCTGCTCGGGTGAGAGCAGGATCGGCCGGGTGACCCGCCGGAACCCGGGGAGCGCGGCGGCCACCCCTGGGGTGTCCACCCAGCCGGGGTGCATGGCGTGGAAGGCGACGCCGGTCCCGGCGAGCCGGCGCGCCCATTCCCGGCTCAGCGCCACCTGAGCCCTTTTGGCCCGCGCGTACGCGGTGACGCCCCCGTAATACGACCTGGGCAGTTGCAGGGTGGCCAGGTCGAGGCGCTGGGTGTACATCCCGCCCGAGGAGACGGTGATCACCCTGGAGGGGGCGGCGGCAAGCAGCGCGGGCATGAGCAGGGTCGTCAGCAGGAACGGCGCGGCCACCTGCCCGAGGATGGTCAGCTCGGTCCCGGCCCCGTCCGTGCGGAACTCGGGATGGATGACGCCGGCGTTATGGATGAGCACGTCGAGCTGGTCATGGGTGGCGCGGAACTGGCGGGCGAAGGCGCGGACGGCATCGAGGTCCTCGAGATCGGCCAGGCCATAGCTGATGGCCGTGCTGCCGGACGCAGCGGCGATGCCGCGCCTCGCCCGCTCCGCCCGGCCGCGATCCCGGGCGAGGAAGTGGACCGCCGCGCCCCGCCGGGCTAGCTCGACGGCCGCCGCGTACCCGATCCCGGACGTCGCACCGGTGATGATGATGGTCCGCCCGGCGGCTGGGTAGGCGTCGGTGAATTCGGGCAGCAGCCGGGACCGGACGGCCAGGCCGATCCGGGAAAAGCCAGGGACGACGCAGGCCTCCAGCGCGGCGTCCACCGCGGGCCCGAAGTGGGTCACGGAGCGCCCCCCGGCCGCGGCGCCGTCCCGTTGGAGCTGACCGGTGCCCTGGGCGGTGCCGTGCTGCCTGGCAGTGGCGGGTGCCCGGACAGAACCCGGCCAAGCCCGGCAGCCGCCCGCTCCGCCACGCCGCGGAAGCCTGCCCGCAGGGTGGGGTCGAGCGCCTGCAGCGGGCCCCGCAGCCGCACCTCGGCCTGATAGCTGACCGTCGAGCCGTCCGCGGCGCCCGTCACCATGATCCGGTCCGTGGATCGCAGAACGACATTGGTGGCGTGCAGGAGCACCTCTCGGTCCGGCACGAACCTGATGACCTTGTAGGTCAGGGGCATGCGCACCCCCGGGAACGGCACCACCAGCCGGAAGCGGCTGCCGGTCTTGACCGGGCCGGGATCCAGCTGCTGCCCGGCGAGCACACCCGCGTCCCATTCCGCCGCATTGCTGAAGGTCGCCAGGTACCCGAACGTCTCCGGGGCTGAACTCCGCGACTCCACGGCCGCATGGTGGTAGGCCATCTCTGAACTCCTCTTCTCTCTCCTGGTCAAACGCGCTCCTGGTCAAGCGCGCTTGGATCTGGGGAAGCGCTGGCAGTCACGTTTCCTGTCGGGCTGGGCAGCGGAGTGCGCCATCGTGCAGGCCAGCGGCGGGCTGGCGCTATGCGAACGCAGGTGGCGAGCCGCTGCACCAGCCCGCCGCGATCCGTCTGCGGGCCTTAGAACCGAAGAAGAGTCTTGGCGGTGCCCAGCTTGAGCCCAGCGGAGAACAGCTTGGTTCCCAGCGCGGCATTGAGCGCCTTCGCCGCGGCCGAGGTGAGCTTGAGGCCGATTCCCCGCGCGGTGACGATGTGCTTGCCCGCCATGAGCTTGGCGTGCGACAGGTCAAGGCCGAACAGCGGCACGCGTACCTTCGGGTTCCCGTTCACGATCCCGGTTAGGTCAGCGTGGGTCAGGTCGATGGTGAACCGGCTGACCTCGATCTTCTTGCCGTTCTTCACGTTGACGAACAGGATCCCGCCGCTGTGATAGATGTTGCCGCCGAGCGGGCTGAGGGTCACTCGGCCCCCCGTCACCGGGAACGTGAACCGCACCGCTGGGCCGCTCTTGAGCGACAGCACCGATTCGCGGCCTGGCCAGATCGCGTGCGGCACAATGCCGTTCTTCAGCAGCGCCGGCGCGATGCCAGGCGCCGTGGTGACCGCGGTGGCTCCGCCCCGCAGGTGCACGCCCGCAGCGGCCTGAGCCCCCGCACGCTGTGACGTTGCTGCTGACGCCGCCGTGGCGACGGAGCCTGCCAGCAGGCCCGCGATCGCTGTGGCTGCCGCCAGATACCTAAACTCTCGCATGCCTTCTCCCTCCGGCCCCGCTAGTACGGGGCTTCGTCTAGATTTCGTCTAGAGTCCGTCGAGAAATAGCCTCGCCTACTCGCAAAGGAATGTCAAATTACTGTCGAAAGAATGTATAGTGTTCTCATGGAGTTTCCTGGGGACCGCCCGCTGCTGCGCATCGGTGAGCTGAGCCGGCGCCTGGGGGTCAGCGACCACGTGCTCCGGGCGTGGGAGAGCCGTTATGGTCTGCTGCAGCCGGTGCGCTCACCGGGCGGCTTCCGGTTGTACTCCGGGGCGGACGAGTTGCGGATCCGCCGGATGCAGGCTTATCTCGCCGAGGGGCTATCCGCGGCCGAGGCCGCACGTGCCGCGCTCGGCGGCGATGCGAGTACCTCCCGTGGCTATCTCGCCGGGCCGCGCCTGACCGAGTCCGCGGGGAGTGAGCCCTTCGCCGGGCTCCGGCAGGCACTGGACGCTTTCGATGAGCCGGCCGCGCAGGCCGTGCTGGACCGGCTCCTGGCCGATCTGTCCCTGCCTGCCGTCCTGCGGGATGTCGTGCTTCCCTATCTCGCTGATCTCGGCGATCGCTGGCAAGGCGGGACGGCCAGCGTCGCCATGGAGCATTTTGCCAGCAACGTCATCCGCGGCCGGCTCGCGGGGCTTGCCCGTAGCTGGGGGAGCGGGCACGGGCCACAGGCCCTGCTCGCCTGCCCACCCGGCGAGCTGCACGATATGGCGCTGATGGTTTTCGGCATCGTGCTCAACCGGAACGGGTGGCGGATCGACTATCTCGGGGCAAGCACCCCGGTCGAGGAGCTGGAGCGGGCCGTCGGCGCCACGCGACCTGAACTGGTCGTCCTCGCCGCCACCGTCCCGGAGACCCTCGAGCCGCTCCGCCCGCAGCTCGCCGCCCTCGCCCGGCGCGCCCCGCTCGCCCTCGCCGGAGCCGGCGCCACGGCGCAGATCGCCGCCGCCGCAGGGGCCCGGCTGATGGCGGGTGACCCGGTGACCGAGGGCGGGCAGGCCGGGTGGCCGCGGTGAAAGTGCTCGTGGCCGGCGCGTCCGGTTTCGTCGGCCGCCGGCTGTGCCCGGCCCTGGCCGGCGCCGGCCACGAGGTGGTCGCCATGACCCGCAACCCCGCCGGCTACGCCGGAACCGGCACGCCCGTCCACGCAGACGTTCACGACCCCGCCACCCTGGGCACCGCGATGGCCGGCTGCCGGGCGGCCTACTATCTCGTGCACTCGCTCGCCGACGCGGACTTCGAACGCAAGGACGCAGCCGCCGCGGCGGCATTCGGGCAGGCGGGGGCGCGGGCCGGGCTGCAGCAGATCATCTACCTCGGCGGGCTCGGCGACGACAAGGACGCCCTGTCGGCACACCTGCGCAGCCGCCGTGAGGCCGAGAAGCTGCTCGGATCGGCCGGCGTCCCGGTGACCGTCATCCGGGCCGGGATCATCGTCGGCCACGGCGGCATTTCCTGGGAGCTGACCCGCCAGCTCGTCGAGCATCTGCCCGCCATGATCACACCCATGTGGGTCACCACCCGCACCCAGCCGATCGCCGTCGACGACATCGTGCGCTACCTGCTCGGGGTGCTGGCCCTGCCGCAGGCGGCGGGCCGGGTCTTCGAGGCCGGGGGACCCGAGGTGCTGCAGTACGCCACCATGCTGCGCCGCGTCGCCGCCATCCAGCACCGCCCGCTCCCCATCCTGCCGGTGCCACTGCTCACCCCCCGGCTGTCCTCACTGTGGCTGACCCTGGTCACCGACGTCGACACAGCCACCGGCCGGGCACTCATCGACTCGATGACCAACGAGGTCATCGTGCGGGACCCGTCGATCCGCGACCTTATCCCCTTCGACCCCATGCCCTACGACAACGCCGTGCGGAAGGCGCTCAGCGAGCGCTGGCAGGCGAAACGTGCCGGCCGATGACCGCCGACCGTACGAGCCGGTGGCGGGAACGCACCACGTCCGCTCGACAGGACTCCCCGCTCCCCGGCCATTTCCCCGCGGCCCACGCAGAGCCGGCGACGGTCCGCGCCCGGCGCCGGCGGGTTGTCACCGCCACCGGCATCGGCGGCGCGGTCCTGCTGGGGATCTCGCTGTCCACCAAAGCCGGCTCCCCCCAGTTCTACCTCCTGACGATGGGCCTGGCCGGCACCTGGGCCGCCGGCGCCCTCGGCTCCGGGCCCCTTCCGCTGAACATGACCCGGGGCCGCGAAGACGCCCGGCGCCACCCGGTGGTCATGCCCGTGCTCACCGGTGCGGCCGCATTCGGGCTCTTCTACGGCGCCGCCCAGCTCGCCCGGCACATCCCCCCGCTCAACCGCGCCATCGGCAGCGTCCTGCGCTACGCAGACGATGGCTCAACGCCCCTCGTGCTGCTCACCGCGTGCGCCAACGCGGCAGCCGAGGAACTGTTCTTCCGCGGCGCACTCTGGTCCCTCGTGCAGGACTCACACCCCCTCGCCAAGACCACCCTCGCCTACGCCGCCACCACCGCCGCGACCCGCAACCCCGCGCTCGTGCTCGCAGGAACCGCGACCAGCGTGCTCTTCGGCCTCCAGCGCCGCACCTCCGGCGGCATCCTGGCCCCGGCGCTCACCCACCTCACATGGTCGCTCCTCATGCTGCGCTACCTCCCGCCCCTGTTCCAGACGCCCCGCCCGGCCGAGATCACCCGGGACTGACCGCACGGGCGGCGTGGCAGATGGCGGCAGACAGTACACCAGCCCCATACAGAACCAGAAGATCTGCACGCGGCAGCCCATGGATCCTGCTCAGCTTCCAGCCGCGCCGATTAAGCGTTCGGCGCGGCGTCGCACCTTGAACCGGATCACCTTCAGTGACCAGGCTTGATCAGCGCTGAGCGCGCATGAAGCCGCCGATCTGGTGTGGCTTTCCCCGCCTGGCGATCGTCAGCCGCGCGTCGTCAAGCCCGGCACGGCGGCGGGCCGCGTCCAGGACGGCCGGGTCAGCGGGCCATGCTCAGCCTCCCACTCAGCGACCGCCGCAAGGCCATCGCGCACCCGCGGCCCCACGGTTCTGTACTTCTTTGTAATCACGGGTAGTACCACGCCTGTCCTGCGACCGGTGAGCGCGCCCGGAACGATCAAGCTCGCTGAGCCGCTCAGGGCCACGCGAGCAGCGGCCCTGAGCCCGGGCTCAGTTGTGGGCTCATTCACTCGCGTTCGCCGCCGTTCACCGGCGGCCTCCCGACGCGCATCCGCACAGGCCACGAACACTGGCGGCCTTTGGTGAACGCTGGTCAGCAGTGTTGGAAAGCGTGTTGGGGGCAACCCCTCAGGAGTTCGAATCTCCTATCCTCCGCGGCTTTGACCAGGCATTTCGTCGCGGTTCTTTGTGCACGAGACTAGTAACTCTCCGTGGCTGGTCTCAGTTTTGGTCCACGCATCTACCTTCAGACGCGGGCTGACCAGCGCATACCCGGCGGCGACCGGCTTCCAGGCCCCCATGATGCCCCGTCCAACTGGCGCCGGGATTCGCGGCTGCCGCCCGCGGTGCCGGCACGCAGCCACCGCCCATGCCGCCTGACCCGCCGCAGGTGGCTCCGGTCCTCTGGGGCCGTGCGCGGCACGACCGAACGGGAAGATCTGCATGGGGGCAATAACCGTCGGAAGGGATGCTGTGATCCGCGCCGAGTCGGCGTTCGGCGCTACCACCGGAGCCCCGATCTGGAATGCGCTCACTGTCCGCGGCTGCCGGCGAGTGTGGGGCATGGTCTTGCCTTTGGCAAAGCGTAGTGTTGCGAGCTACTGTGTAGTACATGAGTCAGCCGCTGAGCGTGCGCTTGAGCGAAGCAACCATCCAGCGTCTCGGTGCCCGGGCCCGGCGCGTGCACCTGCCGCCGCGGACTCTGGCGCAACGGTATGTCGAGGAAGGCCTGCGCATGGATGAGCACCCGCTGATCCGGTTCGCTGAGGGCCCGGCTGGGCGCCGTGCCCGGCTTCTAGGCACTGGTAAGGATGTCTGGGAGGTCGTCGCGACCGTCCGCGACAACGACGGTGATCTGGGCGAGGCGGCACGCTACCTGGAACTGCCACTGGGCCTCGTGCAGGCCGCAGTCTCTTACTACGGGGCCTATCCCGACGAGACCGACCAGTGGATCGACCTGAATGAACAGGAGACCGCCGAAGCGCACGCCGCCTATGCGGCCGGGCAGGCTGCTGTCCGGCGGTGAAGCTGCTGCTGGATGAGATGCTGTCCCCGGTGATCGCGCGGGAGTTGCGTAAGCGCGGCCACGATGTGGAATCGGTCGCGGGCAATCCCGGCCGCGAGGCGATGTCAGATCCAGAGGTCCTCGTGTTTGCCAGGACCGAGCACCGCGCGATCGTGACCAACAACCTGCGCGACTACCGCCCGCTGCACAATGAGGCGATCGTGCCCGGCGGCAACGGTCATTTCGGCATGATCTTCATTCCCGGAAGCTACCGCCGCACCCGGGCCGACACCGGGCGGATCATCGCTGCCCTTGAGGCAATCCTCGCCAAGCAGCCGGGCGAGACCGACCTCATCAACGGTGAAACCTGGCTCTAAGCCGAGCCCGCGCCCCCCGGGGCTGGGCTCAGTTTTGGTCTCATTCACCGCCGTCCGGCACCGTTCACCGAGGGCCCCCAGAGCGCGTCCGCACAGGTCACGGACGGTGGCGGACGTCCGTGTTACGCCGGTCAGCATTGTTGGAAAGCGTGTTGGGGGCAACCCCTCAGGAGTTCGAATCTCCTATCCTCCGCTACCGCTGACCTGCGACGACATGCTTTGATCATGTTTGCGCGCTGCGCTACATGCCCAAGCGCGTGTCTCATTTCCTGTCTCAGTTGAGCGCTGGCCATATTTCTTATTCCGGACAAACCGGCATGGTGGCACGCTGAGATGACTCACGTTGTACCTGGTCAGGGACGCCGCGCGCGCAGGCTGAACTTGGGCCTGTAGTGGGCGCGGCCAGCCAGCCGGTGTGGCAAGGCTGGCGGTTCATGTTCCGTCGAAGCGGAATTCGCTTTGCCAAGTGCCGTCTGATTGCACGACCGACCAGTACTTCTCTGCAATCTGGTCCGGGCTGAACGGTGTGCCCGGTTGGATCTGCCCGGCGATGGTGATGCTGGCGACGCGTATGCCGTCGCCCGCCAGGTCGGCACCGAGCATGGTCGCCGCCGACCGCAACGCGGTCTTGCCGAGCGAGACGGTGCCCCAGGCCGGCCCCGGGTGGTCAGCCCACCCGCCGCCGGTGAACAGGATGGTCCCGCCTCCGGCGCCCCGCATCGCCGGGGCAGCGACCTGCGTGGCCACGATGGCCCCGACGACATCGACGTCGTAGGCCTGGTGCAGGTGGGCGACGTCGCTGCTCAGCAGCGAGTCCGGCGTCAGCATCGATGCGTTGTAGACCAGGACCCCGGGCGCGCCGGTGCTCGCATACAGCGAGGTGAGGGTGGCGCGCAGGCCCTCAGGATCGCTGGCATCCGCGGCCACGGTGCCGGCGGCAGCGCCGGCGTCGGCTAGGTCGCTGGCCAGTTTGGTCAGCCCGTCCGTGCGCCGGGCCAGGAGCGTGAGGTGGTAGCCGCCTTGTGCGAACCGGTGCGCGATAGCACCGCCGAGGCCGGGGCCGGCTCCGATAACCAGCAGGTGGCGTGGATCGACGGCGGGGCCATCGGGCCGAGCGGGGTTTGTCATTGTCGTCCTCCTTTTTTGAATGCGCGGTATGGGTCCCTGAGGTCCCCGGCTTGGCAGTTCACGTGAATATCCCCTCATGCGTCCGTCGGTCACCTCCTTCGCGGACACGGAGAATCTGCGCCAGCGACATCACCCGGGAAGAGCGGGGCCGGCCTTGGCTTGTGCAGTTGTCACTTCGGCGTGTGCCGGGGGCGGCGTGCTCGCCGGGCGCAGTGGCCCGGGGCGGAGCAGGGCGCCGGCGGTGACCGCGCCGGCGGCGAAGATGCGGGCGGTCCACCAGAACGCAATGTCGTAGCCGTGCGCCAGCGCCAGCCCGGTCAGGGCCTGCCGGCCGATCAGCCGGGCGGTGGCGAGGTGCGCGGTGAGGTAGGAGGCGACGGCGGCGGCGAAGATGGTGTTCAGCAGCGACGCGCCGACCGAGCCGCCGAGCATCTGGCCGACCGTGACGGTCGCGGACGCCACTCCCGCGTCCTGCGGGGCCACGCCGAACGTACCCGTGTTGATCGCCGGCGCGATCACCAGGCCCACGCCGATTCCGGCCAGGATGGTCGGGCCGAGCACGCCCGCGCCATAGGCGGTGTGCGGGCCCAGCTGAGCCAGCCATACCATCGCGCCTGCCGCGGCCAGCATCCCGGACGCGACCAGCGGCTTGGGCCCGAATCTGGGCATCAGCACGATCGTGGACAGGTTGGCCGCGATAATCAGGCCGGCGCTGAGCGGCAGGAACGCCACGCCGGTCACCAGCGGCGAGTAGTGCAGCGTCTGCTGCAGGTAGTAGGTCAGGAACAAGAAGATCCCGAACAGCCCGGCCGAGGCGAAAAGCATCGACAGGTAGGCGCCGCCCCGGTTGCGGTCGAGCACTACGCGGGGCGGCAGCAGCGGGTGAGCAGCGCGCCCCTGCCACAGCGCGAACAGCACGCCAAGCGCGACGCCGGCGGCCAGGAACCCCCAGGTGGACGGCGCTGACCAGCTGTGCGAAGCCGCGTTGGAGAAACCGTAGACCAGGCAGAACACCGCGGCGGAGACCAGCAGCACGCCGGGAATGTCCAGCCTGGGCTTGACCGGGGACGGCTGGCGCTTCAGCAGCAGCGCTCCCCCCGCAAAGGCCACCGCGGCGAAGATCAGGTTCACGTACAGCGTCCACCGCCAGGACAGGTACTCGGTCAGCGCGCCGCCCAGTAGCAGGCCCACCGCGCCGCCGGCCCCGGCGATCGCGCCGTAGACGGCGAATGCCCTGCCGCGGTCCTTTTGCTCGGTGAACGTGGTGGTCAGCAGCGACAGCGCCGACGGCACCAGCAGTGCCGCGAACGCGCCCTGGCAGGCCCGCGCGGTGATCAGCATGGTGAAGTTGACCGACGCGCCGCCGATGGCCGACACACCCGCGAAACCGACCAGGCCGGCCAGGAACGTCACCTTCCGGCCCAGCAGATCAGCCAGCCTGCCTCCCAGCAGCAGCAAGCTGCCGAACGCCAGCGAGTAGGCGATGACCACCCACTGCCGGTCCACGGTAGTGAAACCCAGCGCCCGCTGCGCGGACGGCAGCGCGATATTCATCACCGTGAGGTCCAGGACCACCATCAGCTGAGCCAGGGCGATCACGCCCAGGATCAGCCACCGCCGCCGGTCCCAGCCGCCGCCGGTAAACGGGGCATCAGACATCAGACTCACGCCTTCTTTCTCCGTCGTTACCGCATACGCGCGGAAGTTCAGTATAATGATGGTATGATTACTGTACTTAGAGTCCAGCGAATTTGGGGGAAGTCAAGGCCCCGGGCGGGTCACGATGAGCCCCCCACCCGGCGCAACGAGCCCGCCCGATGCGATGACCCAGCCGCCTGACCCGACGAGCCAGCAGCGGAAGCGGTACGCGTCGCAGGTGCGCGACGAGCAGGCCCGCCGTACCCGGCGGGCGATCGTCACCGCGGCTCACGACCTCTTCCTGGCCCAGGGTTATGCGGCCACGACGATCGACGGGATCGCGGAGGCCGCGCACGTGAGCCGGAGTACCGTGTTCAACTCGGTAGGCGGCAAGGTGGCCCTGCTCAAGCTGGCCTTGGATTGGGCCATCGTCGGCGACGACGAGCCGATCGCCCTGGCCGACCGCCCGGCGATCAAGGCGATCCTGGCCGAGTCCGACCCGCGGAAGACGCTCATGCTCTGGGTGCAGACCGTGACCGACGTCGCCGCCCGCACCACGCCGCTCGGCGAAGTTCTCATCGCCGCAGCCGATATCGACCCGGCGGCCGCACAGCTGCTCGCCGAGGCGAGCCGCAACCGGATGTTGGGCGCTACCGTGTTCATCCGGTATCTCGCGTCCCTGGACGGACTGGCCGTCGGCATAACCGAGCAACGTGCCGCGGAACTCTGCTGGGCGCTCACGGACGGCCACCTCTACCGGCTGCTGGTCGCTCAGCGCAGCTGGAGCACCGCCGACTTCAACCGATGGCTGTCCGACAGCCTCGCGGCGGCACTGCTGCCTACCTGAACGGGCCGCAACCCAGCGATACGGCGAGCCTAAAGAGACGTACCGCTCCGTGTCCGCCGTCTCAGAAGCGGCCGGTTCCGGGGGACCACCGCCGCCGGCTGTGAATGTCTGCAGCCACGTGCACCGGTGAGTTGGGCGCTTGCCCCCCGAGCAGGGGACTGTCGATTCTTGGGATAGCCATGCTCATGAGCCGCGGCCATTTCCGCCACCTGCCAGTCTCCGGCGACGCCGGCCTGGTCGGCATGCTGGACATCACCGACGTCTGCCGTGCGCTGATCGACCCCGACCTCTCCCAGCGCCTCACCACCGGCAACGCCCGGTCGCGGTAATCCCAGCGGCACAACCCGTGGTCAGTTCAGCGTGCAGAACATGGCAATATGTGCACGGCCGGCCGCACGGTTGCGGGCAAGCTGATGAGGCCAGATTCGGCAACGGGGCGATTTGGGATCGCATGCAGCACGAGTCGCTGCCACGGCCTGTGACGACTGCGCCCGCAGTGATAAAGCCTGTCCAGCCGCTCGGCGACCACAGGAGCATCAGACCGCGCCTGGTCTCAGTTTTGGTCTCATTCACTCCCGTCCACCGCCGTTCACCGGTGGTCACCCGGATCATGTTCGCGCAGTTCGCGGACGGTGGCGGACATTGGTGAACGCTGGTGCGCATTGTTGGAAAGCGTGTTGGGGGCAACCCCTCAGGAGTTCGAATCTCCTATCCTCCGCTCATGTGAGCTGCGAAAACTCGACTGCAGTCGGATCGGGATGATCGCTGGCTGGGCCAGTGGGCTCAAATCTGGGCTCATTTCGCTTCTCTCGGTGGCGCGGGCGGCGTCTCGCCCAGGCTTGCCGCGGCCGACGGCGGGTTCCCAGCGCCTTCGGTCAGGACACTGCGGATCTGCTCGACCGCGTCCAGCCCGCCGGTCACTTCAGCACTGTCGGCATGGGTCAGCCCGAGCTCGGCCAGCCGCATGATGGTTGCCAGCGAAGCGCGGTCGATCGCCACAGAGTCGTCATCGACGCCCTCTCCCCCGCGCGCCTGCCAGATGAGGGCATCAACCTGCCGCGCAACCTCGAGGCGGATCGTGTCGGTGACATGCTGGTATCGGGCGGCCATCTCTGTGCTCGACCAGCCCATCAGTGACATGACGGTCCGCGCGGGGACCCCAAGAATCAGGAGGACGGTGGCGGCGGTGTGTCGGGCGTCGTGCAACCTGCCGTCGCGCAGCCCGGCCTTTCTGAGCAGCCGTTTCCACTCGTCGTAGTCGGTATTCGGGTTGAGCGGCCGGCCGGCCGGATCGGTGAAGACCCACCCCTCGTCGTGCCAGAGCTGGCCAGCCAGTTCTCGCCGGCCTCGCGCAGCCTGGCGTGATAGGCCAGATGCTCATCCTGGATGCGCTGCAGAACATCGCCGGCACAGGCCGGCGCATCCTCCGACCTGCGCAACAGCACCAGCTCGAACGCTTCAAGGTCCACACACCATTGTGACATCGCCAGGATTGGCAGGCCGCTCACACTGGGTTGCGAGATCACCGCGCCCTATGTGCGCAGTCCCGCCGTGCTGATCGGCTGTGGGCTTGTGGAACAACGTCACTGGGATGCGCCAGATGGAAGTTCTGGTGGTCGGCGATGGCGTTGGCTGCCCTTTGCGGGATCTCGCGGTCCCTTCCCTTTCCGAAGTCGACGGTGACTGTCCAGTCCGCCATCATGAGCCGGCACGTGCTGAGCATGCCGATGGGGTGGCCCGGCCGGAGAGTTCGGTGATCCTGATGGGGACCGCGTGAGCCGGATCGCCTCATGCCTGCGTCCGGGCCTGCGGAACGATGCTGAAGCGCGGTTCACCCCCGCTTCGGGCCGCCTGGGAATCGTGCTCGATGGGGCGTGATCGCCATAGAACGTCATTGCTTGTTCCTGGTTGCAGTCGTAGCGTGACGAGAGGCAGCCGGAACCTCCGGACCCTGGGTTCGTGGCTCAGGTCCCAGCGGGGCAGGTAGGCGATGGAGGTGGGCCCTGTGCGGGCGGCGGGTTACCAGGTGGCCTGCACTGATCTTCGCGGCCACGGCGACAGCGATGCCACATTCACGTCCTTCGGCGACGAGGAAACGGCCGGCGATGTCATCGCCCTGATCGAAGAACTTGGCGGCCCCGCGGTCGTGGTGGGCAATTCCATGGGCGCCGGGTCCGCTGTCCTGGCTGCCGCGCGGCGGCCCGGCCTGGTCTCCGGCCTGGTGCTGGTCGGGCCGTGGGTCCGCAACGGCAAGACCAGCGCGATGCAGCGCCTCCTGCTGCGCGTGGCCATGGCAGCGCCCTGGGCGGCCATTTCCTGGAAGTCGTACCTGCCGAAGCTGTACGCCGGCCGGCGGCCAGCCGATTTCGGCGAGTACCGCGACCAGGTCGTGGCGAGCCTTCGCCGGCCGGGGTACGCGAAGGCGTTCTCGGCCACCACGCGCACCAGCCACGACCCGGCGGAGGCACGGCTTGCCGACGTCACGGCGCCCGTCCTGGTCGTGATGGGCGAGCAGGACCCCGATTTTCCTGACCCGCGGGCGGAGGCTGACTGGATCGCCCGCGCCCTGCACGCACAAGTCGTCATGGTGCCCGAGGCCGGGCATTACCCGCAGTCGCAGCGGCCCGACATCACCACCGGCGCAGTCCTGCGCTTCCTGGAATCGGTCAAGGCCCGTGGATAGGGCAGGGCTCGTCCAGGCCAGCATCCGAGGAGGCGGGGCGGATCTCCGGCGAGGTAACCCTGTCGCGGAGCCGACAGTGACCGCGACGCGCAGCGTCGCTCCGGCCGCTGCCCGTGCCAGCGGCACGGTGGCCGGAGCGCCGCGCCGCTGGCTCCGGCTGGAAGCCGCGGTGCTGCTGGCCGGCTCCCTGATCGCCTACTCGGCCACCGGCCAGCCGTGGTGGCTGGTGGCCGTCACCATCCTGGTGCCTGACTTGCTCGCGGCGGGCTACCTCGGCGGCACCCGGCTGGGCGCGCACCTGTACAACGTCGCGCACAGCACCGCCCTGCCGGCCGCAGTGGTGGGGCTCGGCTGGTGGCAGGGCAGGCCCCTGGTCCTGGCCTGGGCCTGGTGTGGCTGGCGCACATCGGCGCGGACCGGCTGCTGGGTTACGGCCTGAAATACGGCGGCAACTTCCAGCACACCCACCTTGGCCAGCTCGGCCGGCCGGAGGCAGACCGTGACCACCCAGACGGACCACCCGAAGCCCGCTAGGCTTCCGTTTCCGGGACCTCGGGAAGCCCCGCCGCGATGCGGCTGGCCGGCGAAGCGAGCTGGCGGGCGTCCGCGCCTCGGCGATCCGATCCGTCAGGTGCCGGTGGTGAGCACGGGCCAGGTGCAGATCCGCCCCGACCACGGGGCGTCAAGCTGGCGTCCGGTCATCTGGCGGCTGCTTGCCTCCCGGCGCTGGGCCGGGCCCCGGCCCGGCAACGCCTATCTGGTTCACCATGGTGACGGCCCGGTGCTGTTTTGCACCGGGCCGGACCGGGCGTCGGTCACCGATCCCGCCCATTTCCCCGGCGGAATGACAAGGGTGCCGTATGACCGGCTGGCCCGTTTCGAGATCAGCCCGCAAGAGACTCCGAGCGCCGGACTGGATCGGCTCGGCTGTGCAACAGGCGACGTCTGGACTGGGGTCATTTCCCAGCTCCACCAGGACCATATCGGTGGCCTCGCCGAGCTGATCCAGACCGGGATCGTCGTCGGCCAGACGGGTTTTGCGTGTGGCAGGGCCGCGATCTTGATAATCGCCGCGGGGAAGGCCGGGATCCGGGCGGGCGGGTGTGTCAGGGGCTCCGGGCCGGGGAGCCGGTGGTTCGCGGGCGGGGCGTGCGCTGGCCGGATGCCAGCACGCCGAACCACAGTGCTGCCCAGCCTGTCCCGAGCAGCAGGCTGGCGAGGACGTCGGTCAGCCAGTGCGCGCTCAGGTAGGTGCGGCTCAGCGCGACCAGAACCGACCAGGCCGCGGCGGCCGCGAGGGCCAGCAGCCGGGATCTGCCGGGCCGGGTCAGGATGAGCGCCAGCGCGATGGCCGTGACCGCCGCCGCCAGGGCGTGCCCGGACGGCATGGACTGGCCGGTGACGGCGACCAGCGGCCCGGCCGGGCGGGACCGGTCCACTAGTGCCTTGACCGGCCCGGTGCACAGCTCGGCGCACAGCTCGGCCAGCGCGAACACTGCCAGCGCCCGCCAGCGCCGCCAGATCGCGAGCGCCGCCGCGATAGCTGCCCGGACAATCCACATGACCGCGCCGCCGGCCACTACGTTGAGCACCTTCGCGACAAACACACCGGGCGGCACGCGGGCATCAAGCATCCACCGGAGCCACTGGTTGTCCGCTGGCTGCACCGACGACGGCGCGGCGGCGACGACGGCGATCAGTGCGGCGGCCAGGGCAAGGCAGGCAAGGCCAGCGAGCATCCAGCCGGGCGCCGCCAGCCTGAGCCGGCCACCGTGGCCGCCGGATCGGCTCAGGGTGACCTCTGTCTCTTGTCCCGGCTGGCTCATCGGCATGGCGGCCAAGGCCTGCGGTTACTGCCCATGACAGATTCGCCCAGGATACAGCTGGCCGCCGGCGGGGCGAAGACGCCGCCGCTGGGCCGGGTCCTGCCGCCGACGCGGTACCGGCATCCGGGCGATGTGATCCGGCTGGTCGCCGCGGCCGGGGTGCTGGCCGCCGCGGCGGTGATCGCCGCGCTGTTTCCTGCGCTGCTCCGGCCGGCCGCGGCCGCGGTCACCGGGGTCGGGCCTGCGACTGAGGCCGGGCGGGTGCTGACCGGCCTGGTCCAGGTGACGATCGCGGCGGCGGGCCTGGTGCTGCTGGTGGCCGCCCTGCGGTATCGCCGGTTCCGGGTGCTGGTGACGGTGGCGGGCGGGTTCGCGGCCGCGGCGGCGCTGATGGCCGGAATCACCGACCTGGCCGGGCCGGGCGGCTCCGCCGCGCTGCCCGCGGGGCTGCGCCAGGGCTCCTGGCTGACCGGCGCCGGGTTTCCCGATCCGGCCGTGCTGGCGGGACTGGCGGCTGTCGCGGTGGCCGCGGCGCCGTGGCTGAGCCGGCCGTGGCGCCGGGCGGCGTGGGCCGGGCTGCTGCTGATCGGCGCGGCCCGGCTGATCACTGGCGGGCTGCTGCCGGTGCAGCTGGTGCTGGCGCTGGCCGCCGGGGTGGCCGTGGGGGCGGGCCTGCTGGTGGTGTTCGGGGTGCCGGACCGGCGGATGGGCCCCGCCGGGGTGGCAGCGGCCCTGCGCGCCGGTGGCGTGAACGTCAGCCAGGTGACCGGGCCGCTGCGTCAGGCGAAGGGATCGCGGCCGTTCGAGGCGGTGACCGGCGACGGGCAGGCCCTGTTCGTGAAGGTCCTGGGCTCGGACCAGCGGGATGCGGACCTGCTGTACCGGGCCTGGCGCGGCATCCGGCTGCGCGGCGTCGGCGACACCAGGCCCGCGGCCTCGCTTTTCAAGGCCGTCGAGCACGAGGCGCTGCTGGCCGTGATGGCCGAGCGGGCCGGCGTCGCGGTGCCGCACGTCGGCCAGGTGATCAGGGCCGGCGACGGGTCCGTGCTGCTGACCATGGAGCTGGTCGCTGGCCAGTCCCTGGACGAGGTCCCGGCCGATCGCATCACTGACCGGCTGGCCGGGGACCTGTGGCGCGAGGTCGGCCGGCTGCACCAGGCCCAGATCGCGCACCGGTCCCTGCACGGCACCAACATCATGATCAGCCAGAACGGCTGTCCCCGGCTGGTCGACTTCAGCTTCGCCGAGCTCGCCGCGACCAGCCGCCAGCGAGCGATCGACGTGGCCGAGCTGCTCACCTCGCTGGCCGGCCGGATCGGCCCGGACCGTGCCGTCGCGGCCGCGGCGGCCGCGATCGGCGCCGATGGCGTCGCCGCCGCGGTGCCGCTGCTGCAGCCGCTCGCCCTGTCGGCCAGCGCCCGGCGCGCGATCAAGGGCCAGGACGGGCTGCTGAAGAACACGCGCGCGGCCGCGATCGCGGCCTGCGGCGACGACGCGGACTCCGGCCTCGTCCGGCTGCAGCGGGTGCGGCCGCGCACCCTGCTGGCGATTGCCGCGCTGGCCGGCGCGTTTTACTTCCTGCTGCCGCAGATCGCCCAGGTGAGCAGCAGCTGGCACGCGCTGCAGCACGTCAACTGGGCCTGGCTGCCGGTGATCCTCGCGGCGTCCGCGCTGACCTACGTGGCCAGCGCGATGGCGCTGGCCGGCGCGGTGCCCGGCCATGTCCCGTTCGGCCCGGCCGTGCTGGCGCAGGGCGGGTCGTCGTTCATCAACCGGGTGTCGCCGGCCAACGTCGGCGGGATGGCGCTGAACGCCCGGTTCCTGCAGAAGAGCGGCACCGCCACCCCGGCCAGCGTCGCGGCGGTCGGGGTGAACGCCCTCGCGGGCGCCGTCATGCACGTGCTGCTGATCGTGGTGTTCTTCGCGCTGGCCGGCCACGACCTCACCAGGGCGTTCAAGCTGCCGTCCGGCAGTAAGATCCTGCTCGCCCTGGCGGTGATCATCGCGGTGGCCGGCGTGGTCCTGGCGACCCGGCCGGGCCGCCGCTGGACGCGTAAGCAGCTGATTCCCGGCGCCCGTTCCGCGGCGGGCAGCCTGCGGCGGGCCGCCGCCAGCCCGGTCAAGCTGGGCCTGCTGTTCGGCGGCTCGGCCCTGATCACCCTCGCCTACATCGCCGGGCTGGCCGCCTCGGTCCAGGCGCTCGGCGGAGGCCCGGGCCTGGTGGTCCTCGGCGCGGTGTACCTGGCCGCCGCGGCGCTGGCGGCGGCAGCGCCCACGCCCGGCGGCCTCGGCGCGATCGAGGCAGCCCTGGTCGCCGGGCTGACCGGCGTCGGCATGCAGCCCGGACCCGCCGTCTCAGCCGTGCTGCTGTACCGCCTCGCGACCTACTGGCTCCCCGTACTCCCCGGCTGGCTGTGCTGGCGGTCCCTGCAGCACCGGGGGTATGTGTGAGCGCCGGACCGCCGCGGCCGGCCGCGGGCGCGCCAGCGCGGCTGCCGGTCTTGCCGGCCGACCGCCGGCGCCGCCCCTCGGGCGCGCCGCCGCCGCTGCCACGGCACATCGAGCGCAGCGGGCTCATCTGGCTGGCGGCCGCGATCATCGCGACCGCCGCGGCCATGGGGGTGTTCGCCGGCGGCCTGAGCCGCTGGGCGGTCGATGTCACGGTCATCGACGACGCCGTGACCCGGCGGGTGGCCAGCGCGCCGATTCCGGGATTCACGGCCGTCGCCCGCGTGATCGCTGAAGCGGGCGCGGCGCCGGCGGCGGTCATCGCGGGATATGCGCTGGTGCTGGCGCTGATCGTGCTGCGCCGGTTCCGGCACCTGCTGGTGCTGGTCGCCAGCTACGCGGTGCTCACCCTGCTGACGGCGATCTTCCTGCTGGTCGTGCACCGGGTGCTGCCGTTCGGCGTGCCGGTCCAGTTCCGCTGGGCTGGCTTCAGCATGCCGTCGGTCGAGATCGAGAAAACGTGCGCCGTGCTGACCGGCGCGCTGTACACGCTGGTGCCCGCCGGCCGGTGGCGGCGCCGCGGCGGCTGGGCCGCGGCCGCGATCGTCGTCGTGATCGGCCTGGCTCGGATGCGCCTGGGCGTGGACGCGCCGACCGACGTGCTGCTCGGCGCGATCCTCGGCGTTACCGTGCCGTTGCTGGGGATGCGGCTGTTCGCGCCGGAGGAGTCGTTCCCGGTGGTTTACGGCGGCGCGCACGGCGCGCATCTTGACCTCGGCGGCGCCCGCGGCGAGGCGATCAGGCGCGCGCTGAAGGACCAGATGGGCATCGAGGTGGCCAGCGTCGAGCCGTTCGGGCTGGCCGGCTCCGGCGGATCCAGCCCGATGCGGCTACGGCGGGCCGGCGAGCCGGGCGGATACCTGTTCGGCAAGCTGTACGCGCGCTCGCATGTGCGCGCGGACCGCTGGTACAAGCTCGGCCGCCAGCTGCGGTACGGCCGGCTCGAGGATGAGCAGTCGTTCAAGGGCGTCCGCCGCCTCGTGCAGCAGGAGGACTACGCGCTGCGGATCTGCCGGGACGCCGGCCTGCCGAGCCCGCAGCCATACGGCTTCGTGGAGCTCACCCCGGACCGCGAGTACCTGCTGCTCACCGAGTTCTTCGCCGGCGCGGCCGAGCTCGGCGACGCCACTGCCGATGACACGGTCATTGATGACGGGCTGCTGATCGTCCGGAGGATGTGGGACGCCGGCCTGGCCCACCGCGATATCAAGCCGGCTAACCTGCTGGTCCGCGACGGCCGCCTGCTCCTGATCGACGTCGCGTTTGCCGAGGTGCGCCCCACGCCGTGGCGACAGGCGGTCGACCTGGCCAACATGATGCTGTGCCTGGCCCTGCGCAGCAGCGCCGAGCAGGTCTACCAGCGCACACTGAAGTTCTTCACCGTGGCGGATATCTCGGAAGCATTCGCCGCGGCCCGCGGACTCGCGCTACCGTCCCAGCTGCGCCAGTCCCTCCGGGCAAGCGGCCGCGAGCTGCACGAGGGATTCCTCCAGCTGCTCCCGCGCCGGCCTGCGCCGGTCCGGGTGCAGCGCTGGAGCGCGCGCCGCGCTGGCGCTCTGGCCGTTGTCGTCGTGACAGTACTCGTGCTGGTCATCGGCCTGGCGAACGCCCTGGTCAACACCGCGACCCCGGCATCGGCACTGGAAGTCAGCAATATGGATTGCCACGCCCTGGAACCGCTGCTGGCCGAGGCCCAATCGGTGCCGACGGCCAGCGAGATAGTGTGCATCAGGCCGCTGCCCGTCGGCTGGACGCTGGGCAGGGTCCAGGCGCTCCGCGGTACATCGGTCATCACGCTGGACAACGACCGGGCCGGCGGCGACGCGCTGCAGCTCACTCTGACCGGGCACTGCGCCGTCGGCCGGGCCACGGCGATCCGGGCAGCCGAGCCGGGAATCAGGCGGCTGCGCGCCCCGGGCAGCGGTGCCCGGTACGCGGTCACCTGGTACGACGTTTTCCCCGGCGGCTGCGTCCGGATCGCACTGCGCCCGGCGACCCAGCAGGCAGCGGTAGACATCCGGATCGCACTGCGCCCGGGGACTCAGCAGGCGGCGACAGACGAGGATCTGGCCGGGCAGGTCCCGGCCATAGTCGGCTACGTCTCCCGCGCCGCGCTGCGGCACGAACTGGCACAGCGCTCCGGGGGCCGGCTGCGGCTGAACTAGGGCCGCCAGCAGCCGCCGGGACCGGACATCTGCCTGTCAGTCGGGCTACGTGCGGGCCGGTGGGCCGCGTGCGAGTCAGCCGGGCGCTGCTGATCAGTCCGGCTGCCGGAGCTGACGGCGCAGGCCCGCGGACGTCGGCCACCGCGTATCTACCCTGCCATGGTCGGTACAGACATCTGAATGGCAGGATAGGTCGGTTTTGGGAACCCGACAGGAAGGCGCGGGCTCTCGCCCGCGACTCGTCTCCCGGCTCCATTGTCTCCCCGGCGAACGGGGCGTAGCGTCCGTGCGGGAAGTCGTACTCCTCGTCCGCATGTAGACGAGATTGAGACTCCGGCTGATCCGGACCCCGGCGGCGCCTAACGCGCAGCTAGGCCGAGGTGGCATATGGCAGCACCTGCCCGTCAGCAGGTCCGCCTTCTGTCAGTGAAAACGTGCGCCATCCCGCGGCGCGGCGGCACCGGGCGGCACCGAGGTCATCACGGCCGCCGGCGTGCTGCCGATCCTCGGGCCTAGGCCAGCCCTGGCGGCTAGGCCAGCCCTGGGAGCTGAAGTACGGATACACCCGCACGGAGACCAGGAGACAGACATGCACGACAGCCAATTCCTCGCCGGCACCCGCCACAGAGCCCCTGCGCAAATACCCTCCCGGCTGGGCGCCTCCGCGCGGCATCAGCTCGCCGGGAGGTTCGGCCGTCTCGTCCAGGCTGGAGACATCAATGGATAACGCTGCCCGGGCACGCGAGCGGGTGCTCGCCATTTTCCTCCCCGTCGCCGCCGCGCTCTATATCGGTGCCGAGGGACTGAACCCCAAGGGCACCGACCAGGTGATAACGACCACGGCCACCGCGTTCAGGGTGCTGCCGATCGCGGCGAAGCACCCGGCTCAGCTCTACCTCTCCGGCTCGCTGACACTCCTCGCGCTCGGGGCTCTAGCCGTCTCGTATGCGGCGATCGCCACGCTGGTCAGAGACCGCGGCTGGGTCGTCGCCACCGTCGCTGCGCTGATCGGGGGACTCGGTGCCTTCTGCGGAGCCATGTTTAACGTCCTGGTCGGTGTCAATCTCGCCTCTGCTGCGACGGCACACCTGTCACGAGACGCGGCCGCGCGGTTCCTGGTGACGACCTTCAATTCCGGGTTCGGCCATGTGTTCATGGACGTCTATTTCATCGGCATCTTCGCTGCGCCGGTTCTCATGGGGTTTGCCCTCTGGCGGAGTCGGAGCGTTCCGCGCTGGCTGGCGGTCCTGTTCCTCATCGGCCTGGAAGTCGCTCAGCAGGTGTCATCCGCCGGGCCGGTCCTGGTCGTTCTGTTCATGCTGCCATTTGCGGTAGCGATGGTCCTGCTGGCGGCCGGATCTGGCAGGCGGCTGCCCTGCCAGCCAGCCACAACCCGGAGCCTGCCGACGTACCCGCGTAGCAGCATTCAAAAGGCGTCCCGGCCAATGGCCAGAAGGGACGCTCCGGGAGATGCCTTCGAGTGCGAAGGCATGCGGAAAGGCCGTAACGGTACGCACAACAGCGCTTCGCCGAGCCCCAGCCCGCAACAGGAAAAACGAACTGACGACCCGCACCGACACCGCCGCCACCGAAATCATCGACGCCCTGGACAGCTTCTGCTGTTACAACATCACCGCCGCCCTGCGGGCCGATGCGGTGATCAGCCGGGTCGAGGGCCTGCCGATCGTCCTACTCGGCGATGAACTGGCTGTGGTCGGACAGGCGAGCGGGGGCACCGGGGCGCTCGACGGCCCTGCCAGGATGGGCAGCATGCGATTCGCCTTCAAGACCGCTCCGCAGAACACCACCTGGCCCGACATGCTCGCCGTGTGGAAGGAAGCCGATGACATCGGCATCTTCGAGTCGGGCTGGACCTTCGACCACTTCTACCCGATCTTCTCGGACTCGGCAGGCCCCTGCCTGGAGGGCTGGACGACCCTCGCCGCGATCGCGCAGGCGACCCGCCGACTCCGGCTGGGCACGCTGGTCACCGGCATTCACTACCGCCATCCGGCGGTCCTGGCCAACATGGCCGCCACCCTGGACATCGTGTCCGGCGGCCGGCTCGAGCTCGGCATCGGCGCCGGGTGGAACGAGGAAGAGTCCGGCGCCTACGGCATCGAGCTGGGCGGCCCGGCCGAACGCAGCGACCGGTTCGAGGAAGCATGCCAGGTCATTGTCAGCCTGCTGACGCAACCGACAACAGATTTCGCGGGCAAGTACTACCAGCTCACCAGCGCACGCTGTGAGCCCAAGCCGGTGCAGCAGCCGCACCCGCCGATCGTCATCGGGGGCAGCGGCGAGCGGCGCACGCTGCGCACCGCTGCCCGGTTCGCGCAGCACTGGAACTTCGCCGGAGGCTCCCCCGAGGAGTTCGCGCGCAAGCGCGACGTTCTTTACGCCCACTGCCGCGAGATCGGGCGTGACCCGAAGGAGATCATGCTGTCCAGCCACATCCGGCTGGGCGCTGACGGCGACGCCGGGCCCGTCGTGGACACCGCGGCCGCGCTCGGCGAGCTAGGCCTGGACCTGGCGATCGTCATCCTCCCGCCACCGCACGACCCCGCCGTGCTCACCCCGCTCGCCGACGCCCTCACCCAGCTCCGCTGACGCGACGCTCGAAGTCCGAGTCACGCTGGGTGACACGAGCTGGTAGGGGGCTGTGCGCGGGATCCGCCGATCTGGTCGCTGAACGACTTGATCACCTTGTGCTGAGGGCGCGTGCTGAACCGGCTGATCTGCGCGGCCAAGCGTGCCCGTCGCTGGTCCTCCTTGGGGTGTCGATGTGGCCGACCTCGCTGTCGCCCACCTGGAGGCTGACGATCTCGGCGCGGCGTTCAAGCTCATCGGCACCTGCGACGAGCCCTTCGACCGCTAGTTCCGCGACCACGGCCGGGACGTGCACGGCATCTCGCTCGAGGACGGCTTCCCGCCCCCCGGGCAGATCCTGCGGCTGGACGCAGCCGACGCCTGAACGCGGGTCCGGCAGCCCGTCTCCAGTGGGCTTAGGAGGTTTACGCTGTCGTTGTGGCTGCTCCGGAGGAGGGGACGGCGGCCGTTTCGTTTGTCGGCCGCGACCGTGAGCTGGCCCGGGCGGTCGGCCTGCTCGACGAGGCGCGGGCGGGTCGCGGGCGCCTGCTGCTGTGCACGGGCGAGGCCGGGATCGGCAAGACCCGGCTGGCCGAGGAGACCGCGGCGCTGGCGGCGGCGCGGGGAGCGGCGGTCGTCTGGGCTCGCTCGAGCGACCGGGACATCTCACCGCCGTACGGGCTGTGGCGGCTGGCCCTGCAGGATCTGCCGGGCCGCCGCCGCGATAAGCCGGGGCCCGAGCTGTGGTCGCTGGCGTTCGGCGAGACGGCGGGGCGCGCCCCGGGCAGCGGCTCGGAGCTCGACCGCGGGCAGCGTTTCGCCCTGTTCGGCGCGGTACGCGAGCGGCTGGCCCGGACCGCGGAGCCGAACGGCCTGCTGCTGGTCCTGGACGATATTCAGTGGGCGGACGAGCCGTCGCTGCTGCTGCTCACTCACCTGGCGCGCCAGCTGCGCGGCGTCCGGATGCTGATCCTGGCGACCTGCCGCGAGCCGGCCCCGCCCGGTGACCGCAGCGGCGAGCTGATCCGGATGCTGCCGGCCGACGCGAACACCGAACGGGCGGTGCTGCGCGGGCTGCCCCCGGTCGCGGTGGCCGCGCTGCTGGCGTCGGACGGGCAGGCCGCCTCACCGGAGCAGGCACAGGCGGTGCACGCGGAAACCGGCGGCAACCCGTTCCTGGTCCGCGAGCTGGCGCGGATGCGCGCCGAGCAGCCGGGGGCCGCGCCGGGCTCGGTGCCCGGCACGGTGCTCGACGTCACCTCCCACCGGATCGCGCAGCTCCGGCCGGCCAGCCAGGACGTGCTGCGGGCCGCGGCGGTGACCGGCACCAGCTTCTCGGTCGGGCTCGTCGCGCAGATGCTCGGGGTGGCGGTGCTCGCGCTGCTCGATCCGGTCGACGAATGCCAGGCGGCGGGCTTCCTGGTCGCCGGTGATCGTCCGGGCGACTACTGGTTCTCGCACGCGCTGGTGCGCTCGGCGGTGGTGGCCCAGCTGTCCGCCGCGGACCAGCGGCGCTGGCACGTCGCGGCGGCGGACGCGATCGAGCGCCTCTACCAGGGTCAGCTGCGCTCGCACCTGGCCGAGCTCGCGCACCACCAGGTGGGGGGCTCGCTGCCTGGTGACCGCCTTGGCGCGGTGCGGGCCTGCCAGGCGGCGGGGGAGGCGGCCGCGGAGGACCTCGCGTTCGAGGAGGCCGCGCGGCTGTACCGGCAGGCGCTGTCGGTCGGAGCGGGCGAGATCTCCGAAGCCGAACGCGGCCAGCTCGAGCTGGCGCTGGCCGGCGCGCTGTTCCGCAGCGGCGACATACCCGGCTGGCACGACACCCTGACCGGGCTGGCCCAGCGCGCGGAGCGGCGCGGCAGCCATGTGCTGCTGGGCCGGGTCGGCCTGGAGATGGACCCGCTCGGCACCACCGGATGGGACAGCGAGATCGGCCGCATCTGCGAGCGGGCCCTGGCCGGGCCTGAGCTGGACGGCCCGCTCCGGGCCCGGGTGCTGGCCCGGAGCGCCCAGGTCCTGGTGTACCGGGGAGAGTACGGGCGCGCCGAGGAGGTTAGCCGAACGGCGCTGGACGCCGCCGAGCGGACCGGCGATGCGGACGCGCTGGTGGACGCGCTGCGCGTCCGTCAGCTGGCCCGCAGCGGTCCGGACGGAAGCGGCGAGCGCGCCGTCATCGCGGCGCGCATGCTCGATGCGGCCCGCGAGGCCGGCAGCGCCTGGGTCGAGATGTGGGGCAGGCTGTGGCGCATCGACACGCTGTTCGAGGCCGGGCAGTTGCCGGTCATCTCCCGGGAACTGGCCGGCCTGGCCAGCTGTGCCGGGCGGGTGCAGGTGCCGGTGGCCCGGTGGCACCTGCTCCAGTATTCCGCGACGCACGCCTACGCCACCGGCCGGTACGCCGAGGCGGTACGGCTGGCCGGCGAGGCGTTCAAGGTCATGACCGACATGGGTCACCCGGCGGCGTTCGGCGGCTACGGGGCGGTCGTGTGCCCGATTGCGATGCACCTCGGCTTCGAGGCGTCCGGCGTGGCGGCGCTCCTGGCCCAGGTCCCACCGCATATCTTGCCCGGGGGGTCGGATGCGGACGCCCCGGTGGTGAGCGTGCTCCCCGTCGTCAACCTGGCCCTGATGTGGCTGGAGCGGGGCGATCGCGACCAGGCGGCCAGGATGTACGAGGCGGACGCGGACCCGCCCCGGCCGTCGGCGGCGCGATGTAGAAAGATGTCATGAGGTTGTCACAGATTCCGGCTGATTAAGCCGACACTCGGTGCCGTCGCCTACGACAGGCTGATCAGGCCGCCGACCGGCTTGGCCTCTGGCCAGGCGAGCTGACTAGCGTGCCGCCCAAGCCTTTACCTCCGGCAGGCGGCCAGTGCACCGAGTCGGTTGTGAGACGCTCAGCTCTGATTAACTGAGGTACGCATATCAGGTGCTCTGGCGCCTGTGGGAGCTTCGGCCCCGGGGCACGCCGAAAACGGAAGACCAGCCGTCCGGGCAGTTCAGAGCCCATGCGTTGGCACGTGGACTAGCGGAGTGATGATCCGTTTGCGCTAGTTGGTTTCGGGACGCAAGGTGGCTTGCACTGCCTGAACCTGACCGTATTTGCACAAGAGCAGCGCCGCTGGCCCGGTGTCAGCGCCACCCTGAACACCCGCGAGCACCCTCCGGCCAGGAACGGCCCCCGCGCCTGCCCAGTCGCTCCGTCTAAGTCACCGGCACGGCTTCCCCATGCGCGGGCGGCCGACCCCCGATGCGGCCGTTTAACGGGTTGGCGGGCAGATTTGGTGATCGCCAGAAGTTGCGGGGCCGCGCCGGGTGAGGGCAGCGCCCAGAGGGCGGGCGGGCGGAAGCTCCCGAACGGGATGCCGTCCGCGATGATCCGGGCGTCCGGGGAGAGGCCGGGCTGGCCGTCGATCACGGTGCGCGTCGGCACGGCCAGGCCGGATAGGGCACCCTTACCGGACACCGTCCAGGTGAGCACCGTGTCCCGGGACCAGGAGATGTCAGGGTCCAGGTCGGCTGCTCGTCCAGGCCGATGGGGACGGTCGGGGACGCCCGCCGGGAGCGAAACCCGCCGCGTGGGCCGGCGGGAAGCAGCTGGCCGCGCAGAGCTGGGGTCCCGGCGCCGACGCGCCGTAGCCGGGCGGGACGGTGGTCACGGACGGCCAGTCCGCCAGTTCGCCGTCCTTGTACCGCAGGCCGTCCAGCAGGTGGCGGCGGATGGCGACGCGGACCGGGCGGGCCGGGTCAGTTACGCGGTAGACGATCAGGGTGCCGTGGTAGGTCAGCCCGGCGAGCAGACGGCCGTCCGGGGAGAATGCCAGGCTGACGAAGTAGTCGCGCGGGCCGGCGATGGTGGCAAGGCGGACGGCGCGGGCCGGGCGGGCGACGCACAGGGTCAGCGCGGTGATGGACGCGTTGGCCAGGACGGCGCTAGTCGGGGACGTCGAGGATCTCGTCGCGGTAGCGCTGCTTCCAGCGGTGGGGATAGCAGCGGACCATGGCCCGGGACAGCCGGGCCGCCAGGGGCTGGATCACCGCGGCTTCTCCCCCGCGGCGGCCGGCACCTCCCACAGGCGCACCCTCGTGCCGCCGAATATCTGGCCGTCGACGATGGTGCGGCCGTCGGGAGCCAGCGCCGGCTGCCCGTCCCAGGTGTTACGCGCGGCCTCGGTGCCGTTGCGCAGCGCGCCTGACGCGGTCACCTGCCAGGTGAGCACCGTGTCGCGGGAGAACTGGTTGGGCATGATCCGGTCCATCACGAGGGTCAGGGCGCGCTCGCCCGGCGCGAAGCCCAGCGTGTAGAAGGGGACGGAGCAGCCGGGGCAGCCGGTGGGAGCCCCGGTCGTTGCCCCCTGCCCGGCGGGGAACAGGGCCCGCGTCACCAGGCTGCGTCGGATGGCAGTCCGGACCGGGCGGGCCGGGTGGTCCAGGTTGTACACGAGCACCGTCCCGCTCGTGGTCACCGCGGCCAGCAGCCGGCCGCCGGGCGCGAACGCCATCGCCGTGAGCCAGCCTGCCCCCTTCGGGCCGGACATGGTCGCGACGGGGAAGCCGCGGGCCGGGCGGGCCACGTTCCAGATGGTGATCTGGCCGTTGCCGCTGGCCAGGGCCAGCAGGCGCCCGTCCGGGGAGAACGCGATGTCGCTGTTGGTCACCTTGCCGACGTGCGCGTCCAGCACGGTCAGCAGCCGCGGCCGGGCCGGCCGGGCCACGTCCCACAGGGCCGCGCCGCCGCCGTAGGCGGCGGCCAGGAGCTTGCTGTCCGGCGAGAACGCCTCGCCCCACAGGGCGTTGGAGGAGCCGGCGGACAGCACGGACAGCAGGGCCGGGTGCCGGGGGCGGGTCACGTTCCACAGCGCGGCCTGGCCGTGGAACGAGGACGTGGCCACCAGCCGGCCGTCCGTCGCGATGGCCACGGTGACGCCGCCCTCGAACGCCGACAGCCGCCGCAGCCCGCCGTGCCCGACCGACCACAGGGTGACGACCGCCGAGGTGGGCTCGCCGCCGACCTCGGTGGCCAGGAGGCGCTGGTCCGGCGTCAGCGCCAGGGCGTTGGCGCCAGCGGTCGGAATGGGCTGCCAGGAAAAATCGGGGAGCCTGAGCAGGCGGGCCAGGCCGAGCAGGCCAGCGAGGAGGCCGAGCCCGGCCGCCGCCACGCCGACGGTCAGCGCGATTCCCCTGACGAGGGCCCGGCACTTCATGGGGATCACCGGGCGCTCCAGCCGGTAGTCGGGGTCCAGGTGGGTGGCCAGGGCGCTGCCGGCCAGGGACAGCACGGTCCGGGGGCTCGCCCGGTGCTGGTCCAGGACATCGAGGATCTCCTCGCGATAGCGCTGCTTCCAGCGCGGCGGGTAGCAGCCGACCACGGCGCGGGACAGCCACGCAGCCAGGGCCCGGCTCACCGCGGCTGCCCGGCGGCGACGGCGAGCACGAGAATGAGCAGGATGAACGTGAGGGCGGCCGCGAAGAAGCCCAGGACTTCGCGGGCCTGCTTGCTGGGTCGCAGGATCACGGGTCGCTCCAGCCGATAGTCGGGCCTGCCTAGGCCGTCGCGGTGCGCCGGGTAGCGGTGCGGACAACCTGCTGCATGGTCTTGAGCTGCTCGGCCAGCACGGCCTGGCCGGCGGCGGTGATCTCGTACGGGCGGCGCCGCTCGTCGGTGTCCAGCGGGCGGATCCAGCCGCGCTTCTCCAGCCGGGACAGCGCCCCGTACAGGGTGCCCGGCTCCATGCTGACCTCGCTGAACGCCGCGACGTCGGTCATGATCGCGTAGCCGTGCTTGGGGCCGCCGGACAGGCTGGTCAGGATCAGCACCGACGGGTCGGCAAAGCGGCCCAGGTCATCGAACTTGCCGTGCACGCGGTCTCCCGGCATCGAGGGCGGTGTCTACTCAATACCACTTACTAATCAGTACTGAATACTGGCCGGCCGCCCGGCCGGCGTCAATCCGCCGGGCGGGTATAGGAGACCCGGTGCTAGCGGCGGCTCCCGGCGTGCTCGGGGACCGCGGCGGCGGCCGCAGTGCTGCCCTCCAGGGGCAGGTGCGGGACAGCGGGCTCCAGCCAGCGGGGCATCCGCCAGGCGCGAGCCGAGCAGGCTCATGATCGAGGGCCCAGGATCACCCGGACCAGGGAGGCGTCGATCAGGACGGCGAAGGCCATGCCGACGGCGGGCATCTTGACGGTGCGGTCGGTATTCAGGACGAAGCTGGCGAACACCACGATCATGATGGACGCGGCCGTCGTGATGACCCGCGCGGTACGAGCAGGCCGGTCACCTGGCCACCCGCGGCGAGACCGGCCAGGCCGCGGAACTGGCCCGCCGGGCGTGGCAGCTGCCCATGCCCCCGCACCCGAGAACGAAGAATCTGCGGCCATTTCCCGCTACGGCACGGGACCTGAGTCGCCATGCCTATTCGGCAGGGAGGCGCGGCGTCGCACCTTGAACCGGATCACCTTCAGTGACCAGCCCTGATCAGCGCTGAGCGCGCATGAAGCCGCCAATCTGGTGTGGCTTTCCCCGCCTGGCGACCGTCAGCGCATATCTGGTGGTTGCCCGGCGAGCGGGGCTCACAGATCGACGATGCGGCTGTCCGCTGCGGCGGCGCCGGGCAGGCGCGCGATGTCGGCGCGGTCGCCGGTCACGACGTCGGCGCGGAGAGCGGCGGCGGTGTGCGCGACGACTGCGTCGGCGATGTCGGCTGTCCCGGCCCGGCCCATAAGGTGCCCGGCCGCGTGCGCGCCAGTCTCTGTCAGGGGCACGACCTCGCAGCCGCGCAGCAGCCGGCGAAGCTGGGCCTGCGCCGGGGAGCGGCTGGCCTGGGCGACGACCGGGGAGGGCACGACCGGGATGATCCCCGCCTCCAGCCGGACCCGGTGCCCGGCCCATACCTCGCGGGCGTTCTGGTCGGCCGCGACCAGCACGCCCGTGTCGTAGACGACCGGCTTCACGCCGTCAGCCGCGCGTCGTCCAGCCCGGCACGGCGGCGGGCCGCGTCCAGTTCGGCCGGGGTCAGCGGGCCATGCTCAGCCTCCCACTCAGCGACCGCCGCAAGGCCATCGCGCACCCGCAGCGCCCGCCGCGCCGCTGAGGTCATCCAGGCCGACACGCTGACCCCCGCCGCGGCTGCGGCGGCGACCACCTGTGCGTGGGTGTCAGGGTCGACGGTGATTGCCAGCTTGGGCGACGGATTACCACGAGGCATGCCCGTACTATACCACCGCGGTAGGATCGTTAACCCGGGCCCAGATGACCTGGCGCACCAGCGGCCCCACGGTTCCGTACTTCCCTGTAATCACGGGCAGTACCACGCTTGTCCCACGACCGGTGAGCGCGCCCGGAACGATCAAGCTCGCTGAGCCGCTCAGGGCCACGCGAGCAGCGGCCCTGAACCCGGGCTCAGTTGCGGGCTCATTCACTCGCGTTCGCCGCCGGCCACCCGACGCGCATCCGCACAGGCCACGAACACTGGCGACCAGTAGTGAACGCAGGCCAGCAGTGTTGGAAAGCGTGTTGGGGGCAACCCCTCAGGAGTTCGAATCTCCTATCCTCCGCCGCGCTGACCTGACCCTATGGGGGCCGGGCCGTGAGGCCGGACCCCCTTTTCCTGGTCAGCCCGGCAGAGCGATGCTCCCGGTGACATTCGAGCTCGGAAAGGAGGCCGGCAATGTCTGTCTGCGTCGGAATCGGCGTGCACCGCAAGCGCTCTGAGGTGGCAGTCATCGGCCAGGATGGCGAGGTGCTCGCCAGCCGGAACGTGCCGGGCGGGATCGAGACGATCCCGGGCGTGATCGGCGGCCTGCCGCCCGGTACGCCTGCGGCGTACCGGGGCGGCGTTCGGCTGGGGATGGCTGGCAGGGCTGCTGGAGGATTACGGCTCCGGCCCGCATCTGGTGCACCCGCTGCAGTGCAGGGCGATCGCCTCGGCCAGGCTGAACAACGACAGGGTCGATGCCGCGATCCTGGCCCGGCTGCTGCGCGCGGGCCTGCTGCCGGAGGCGCGGATCGCCCCGCCCGCCATCCGGCAGCTGCGGGCGCTGCTGCGGCACCGGGCCCGGCTGGTACGGCTGCGGACCCTGCTGCGCAACCGGATCCGTGCCGTCCTGGCCGGCCACGGCCCGGCCGGCCGGGTGCCGGGCCGGGCCGGGCTCGCCGCCCTGCAACTGCCTGCTGTTTCCCGCGAGGTGATCGAGGACGACCTGGCGCTCACCGCCGCCCTGCAACCCATCATCGACAGGCCCGGCGCGGAGGTGCGCCAGCACGCGAGGTCCGGCCCGCGGGTCAAGGTCCTGGTCCAGCTGCCGGGTGCCGGCCCTATACCGCGCTGGTCCTGCTGGCTGAGATCGGCGACATCACCCGGTTCGGCCCGGCGCGCAAGCTGGCGGCCCGGGCCGGGCTCGCGACTGTCGAGGCAATCCACGACCTCTCGCATGCGAGGCGAGCACAGATCTGGTCTGGCCTGCGCCCCGCGACCCGCCCAGTAGACATGGTCATAGACCGCGCCGAGCCGGCGTTCGGCTACAGCACCGAACCGATGAGCAATACCTGAAGGCCGAGGAGCCCTGCCCGCAGCAGGGCGGGTCGCCGCCTGAACGGATACCTTGTGTCACAAAGTGCCACGACGTGATACCATGAGTTCATGGCTGACCACTACACCTTGCGGCTAGCGCCGGGCGTGCGGCAGCGGCTGGCAGAATGGGCGAGCCGGGCAGGCCTCCAGGAACGCACCCTGGCGCAGCGCTACGTCGAAGAGGGGCTGCGTCACGACGCTCACCCGCTCATCCAGTTCCTCGACGGCCCGAGCGGCCGCCGGGCCAGCCTGCTCGGCCGCGGCCTGGATGTCTGGGAGGTCATCGCCACAATCCGCGACAACAACGGATCCATGGCCAAGGCCGCCGAGTACCTGCAGATCCCAGCCGGGCTGGTAGAAGCGGCCGTGGCCTACTACGGCGAATACCGCGACGAGATCGACCGGGAAATCGAGCTCAACGAGGCGGAGTACGAACGCGGGCGGGCGGCTGCCGCAGCAGGTGAGCAGGCGCTGCGCTCGTGAGAGCCATTCTGGACGAGCAGCTGTCCCCGCAGATCGCGATGCTGCTGCGCAAGGCCGGCTACGACGTGGACGCCGTCGCCGATCGCGAGGACGTGGTGGGGCGCAGCGACCGGATCATCCTCGAGGTCGCGTGCGGCGAAGGCCGGGCCGTGGCCACGAACAACATCAAGGACTTCCGCCCGCTCGCGGCTGAGTGGCTGGCACAAGGCAGAGTGCATGCCGGGCTGATCCTGCTGCCCTCAACGCGGACGCGTAGTCGCCATGCCATCGCCGCTGTCGCTGCCGCGATCGAAAGCGTACTCCGCGACCACCCAGACGGGCTGAGCGGAAGTGAGCGCTGGATCGCCCCGCTTCCGAAGCTGTAAGGAATCGCATCGCGCCGCACGCCCGGCATGGCTGGCAGACGGCGGACGGCCGGGCTGGACCGGAATCAATGAAAGCCCGCGCGATGGCCTCAGCGCTCAGCGCGCCGTGTCTCGCATGTACTCTACCCACCCGGCAACTGCGCAGCGCCTTGTCTCAGTTCTTGTCTCATTCATCCCCGTCCGCGGGCCATGCACTAACGTCCGCGCTCGGGCATCACGGCTGGTCGCGCCCGGCCGCGGACCGACGCCAACGCTGGCCAGCAGTGTTGGACAGTCATGGATCCCCGCGCAAGAGACACATCAGCAGCGGGCGGATGCCGCCATGGCCGCGGCGACGAGGCAGCCAGCGGCCCAAGCCCAGAGAGCGTCATACGTGTGATCGAAGATCACCGAGCCCTTCGGGCCGTATAACGCCAGATACACGGGTGATCATTGCTCGGTCGCCAGAGTGAGATGCGGGCGATGATCACCCGTGTATCACTCGACCTGTGTCGGGTATGGAGGCCTGGGCACGACCGGGCCGCTCACGCTGGGTGGTGATGGCGGCCAGGCGCCCGCCTTTTGGGTAGACCAACCGGACCGTGGCTGCATGACTGGCGCCTGCGTCGTTGCGCCGGATGGGCACTGCGCGTTCGGGTGCTGGCAGGCGCGGGAGCGCCGGGGTTATGGCTCGGCGGCGGTGACTCCCGGGAGATCGGCGAAGCGTGCCTTGGCGTCGAAGGTCAGGACGGTCCGATCAGTCTGGACAGCGTGCGCGGCGATGATCAGGTCGTGCGCGCCGCGGGGCGTCCCGGGTCGGCGGGCATGCGCGATCAGCCTCGCGTGGCAGGCGGCGGTGGTCTCGGTGTAGTCGAGTACCTCGACCGCGGAGGTGATCGCGACCAGCGCCCGGGCGCGATCGGCTGCCTGGGGAGCGGTATCAGCGAGCTCGATGCCGACCCGGTACTCGGCGATGGACACGGCAGCGACCGCCAGCTCGTCCGCATCCAATTCTGCCCGCTCAATCGTCCCGCGCTCGTAGGCGATCAGGACATTGGTGTCCAGGATCAGGCGCCGGCCCACGGATCTTCTCCCTCGCTGGAGATCAGTGCCAGCGCAGCCGCGATGTCCGCCGCGAACCGGTCATCAGGCGGGGGAATCCGCTCGAGCGCGGTCCGCAGGCCGGCCCCGGTGCGGTGCCGGGCTGGCATGATCTCTGCCACTGCATGGTGGCCGCGGGTGATCGTGACGGTCTCGCCCCGCTCAATCGCGTCGAGCAAGTCAGAGAAGTTCCGGGAGGCCTCGGTAGCGGTCATCGTTCGCATGTCCTCATGTTATCTGATAATCAGATCCATGCATGCACCCGAGGCTGAGCGCCGCGGTCAGCCGGAACCGGGGCAGGATTGAGCGCCCGGGAAGTCGCCTCGGCACTCACCTGGTGTCTCCGGCAGCCGGGCCGCGCACAGGGGGCCGGGCTCATTTGCGGTCTCATTCGCCCCCGTCCGGCAACGTTCACCAGCGTCCGGCCCGCACGCATCCGGGCAAGTCACGAGCGGCCGCGGCCTCTGGCGGACACTGACCAGCATTGTTGGAAAGCGTGTTGGGGGCAATCCCTCGCGAGTTCGAATCTCGCAGCCTGGGCCGCTGGCGCCGGATTCGCCACGGATTTTCCCGGTGCGCCAGGCGGCGCATATGGCCCGCGGTTAGCTGCTGCGGTGCAGGAGGGCGACCGTCAGGGCGACCAGCGAGACGGCAACCACAGTCAGGGCGACGAGCAGCAGCCGCCGAGGGCTGGCCCCGACACCCGCCGACTTCCGGAACGTGCGGCTGAGTCCCCAGATGACCAGGCTCAGGGCTAGCACGGCCAGGCCGGCGGCGATGCTCGTCTTCAGGATCGCGCCGCCGACCGCGGCGAAACCGATGGCAGTGCGCGTCCAGGCCAGCCCGGTCCGCTCCCTGGCCTGCCCTGGATCGAGATCCTCCAGATCCTCTGGGGGCTTCATCAGTGCCCCAGGATGGCCGACAGCAGCAGGACGACGGCGGCCACGATCGCCATGCCGGTGATGGTCACTGCCAGGACCTGCGGCAGGACAGACGTGGGCAGCGGCTCGCTGCGGCGCATCGCCCGCTGGCTGCGTGCCCACTGGCGGTACCCGCTCGCCGCGATGACAGCACCCAGTGCGATCAGCGGCACGCCGATGGCGTGACGGCCCCAGGGGACGCCGGGGAACGGCGGCAGAAGCTGCACGATGGCTAGTCCCGCCACCACGAACGCGAGAGCAGTGCGCTGCCAGGCGAGAAAGGTGCGCTCGTTGGCGAACGTGAACCGGGCGTCCGGCTCGGTCTCATCGGCGGGTGTCCCGTCCGCACCGGGATCTCCAGGACGATCGGCGGCAGCCATGCATCACATCTCAGTCATGCGGCTGCCCTGGCCGGGCCTGGCGGCCAGGGCCAGTAAATCGGCCGGAGAGGACTGGGCCCCTGCGGTGGGCCGTCATGACCATGCCGGATACATGCCCAGCTTTCTGCCTTCCCGACCAGGCGGACTCCGATCTCATAGTCCGAAAGCCTCCCATTTCGGCGGGCCATCCACATGACTCCCGCGTGAGCACGCAGCGGCTGGTCAGCGCGCAGTCACCCGGCGCGTGTGATGCGAGGCTGCCGCCCGGCCGCGACAGTGTGCCTGTGACTGATCGCCATGACGCAGGCATTCTCGTTAGCGGCCGCACGCTCAGGCGCATCCGGGCCGCGGCGGCCGGGCTGGCGGCGGCGGGCCGGCCGGCGGCCGTGTAGCACCGGTGCTCGCGCAGGCAGCCGGGCTCGCGTTCCTCGCTGCCCTGACGCCCACGGCCGTGCTGGTGGCCGCCGTGTTCCTCGGCTCGGCCAGCCCCCGGCGGACCTCCCTGTTCTACCTGACAGGCGCCGTCGTGATGAGCGTGGTCATGGGCGTCATCGTCATCATCGCGCTGCACGTCGGGCACCTGAATCTTCCGCATCACCGAACCCCGCGCTACGGCGTGCGCCTGGGCCTGGGCGTCGTGGCACTCGCCGCCGGCCTGGTCATGGCGCGCCGCAAGCCGAAGCCGCCCGCCAGCAAGAAGAAGCCAGGGCTGATGTCGCGGCTCATCGCCCGTCCCTCGCCGCTGACGGCCTTCGTCACCGGCCTGCTCATCTTCGCGCCATCGGTGAGCTTCATCGCCGCGGTCCAGGTGATCGCCACCGCCCGGATCAGCGACGCGGCGGTGGCGGGCGCGCTGGCGCTGATCGTGGCCATCGATGTGCTCGGCGTCTGGGTGCCGTTCGGGTTCTACCTGGTCGCTCCCGACCTGACCACGCGCAAGCTCAAGTCCTTCGATGCGTGGCTGACCGAGCACAAGCGCGTCCTGCTGGTCGGCGGGCTGGTAGCCGCCGGGGTGATCCTCACCCTGAACGGCATCCTGGGCCTGGCCGGCCTCGTCTGACCGCGATTCAGGAGGTTGTCTCGGTCATAGCTATTCCGCGCCGTTAGCGAGGTCGTGTACGCCGTGGTACTGGGCGAGCAGGCAAGCACCCCTGGGCGGATAACCCGCCGCCATCGAGATGGCCAGGGTGACGGGCCCAGCCACAATCAGAAGAGGGTGACAGAAATGGCACTCAAAAACCGGAAACCATCAGCATTGCACGACAAGCGAGCACTGATCACCTGGGTCATTGCGTACCTCAGCATCACGGCCGCCGGGATCGGCCTGTTCTTCCTCATCGCAGCCCTCCAGCACACCGGATCATATGCCAGCCCCGTGAAAGATCCTTCCTATCTTCTCGAGGAGCGGTTCCTGCCGCTGGCGAACCTGCTGCTCTGGACAGCATGCGGCCTGGCCTATTTCTGGCAACGGCGCGACACGGTGCACCCATGGAGCCGGGAGCCCCTCAGGCTCGGCGCCCTGTGGCTGGCTTTGGCTGTGACGGCCGACTTCCTCGATAGCGTGGCCATCAAGAACCCCGAGTCCATGTCGGCACACGACTTCTATATCGGACAGGCTCCATGGATATACCTCATCTACGCAGCCGTTTTCATTAGCCCCGCGTGCGCAGCCGCCATAAGGCCATGGCGCAGGCGCCGCCACCGCGGCCAAAGGCAAGCGCCACGCCCGCAAGGCGCAGCCGAGCCGCCGTCGAAGGCGGGCGGGACGCCATCGAGCACGTCCGCGCGGTCCTCGCCGACTCTGAACAGCGCGGCACGGGCAGCGCTCCGACAGTCACAGGGGAAACGAAACGAGCCACTGGCCGTCCGGAAGTCGTCCGCGGCCAACGGTCGTCGCATCGTCGCAGGTCAATGCGGCGGAGGATGGCAGCCATGCCATCCTCCACCGACATGTTCATCGATCCCGCCAGTGACCCGCGGCTCGAGCTTCCGCCGCCCCGGTCCGGGGAGCGGGCCACGCTGGCCGGGTTCCTGCGCTGGCAGCGCGGCACGCCGGAACTGAAGTGCTCTGGTCTTGACGCCGCCGATCTGGCCGCTCGCCCGGTGGAGTCCTGCACGCTGTCGCTGCTGGGACTCCTGCGGCACTTGGCCGATGTCGAGCGAGGCTGGTTCCGGCGGGTAATGGCCGGGCAGGACGCGCCGCCGCGCTTCAGGTCCGGCGGCGATCCTGACGGCGCATTCAACGGCGCCCGGCCCGACCCTGAGCTTGTCGCGGACGCCTGGGCGGCGTGGCGGGCCGAGGTCGAGTTCGTGGAGCGCCTGGCAGCTGACGCACCCGACCTGGACATCCTCGGGAAAACTCCCGATCCCTGCCGCGGAGCGATGTCGCTGCGCTGGGTGCTGATGCACATGGTGAAGGAATACGCCCGGCACAACGGCCACGCCGACCTGCTGCGCCAGCGGATCGACCGGAAGGTGGGCCAGTAGCCGCCGGGCCGCCCGGACCGGGCCGCCCGCGCAGACCGGGCGGGCCAGGCCACGGGGCCAGGCCGGGCAGGAACTACGCCGGCGGTCCGGGGGCCTGGAACCGGGCCACGGTGAAGGCGAGGATGACCGGGACGTTGACCGCGAACACGACCAGCGTGGCGGTCAGCACCGCCAGGACGCTGCCGGGCGCGTGATCGCGCGCGAACACGTATTCGAGCAGGCCGGCGATGACCAGGTAAGCCAGCAGGGCCCAGCGGAAGACAAGGAAGAACACCGGCCAGGCGAACGGCCGGATCCGGCTGAGCAGCACCAGGGCGGCGATGGTCAGCAGGGCACCTGCGCCGACCAGGGAAACCGGCAGTGCGAGGGCCGGGTGGCCGGGAAACTGGGCGGCCAGGTAGATAGCGCCGATCAGCATCAGCGCGATCGATGCCACGGCGAGCCCCGCGACCGGCGGCAGCTGGCGGCGGGCCAGGCTGCCGCCTGCCGGCGCGCCTGAGCCCGGCGAGCCGGGCGCGGCGGCGCCCGTCATGCCGTCGCCAGCCGCGTCATGATGATCAGCGTCGCTACCTGCATGGCGCCGGTGACGGCCGCCGAGTAGATGAAGCGGCGCATCAGCCGGGCGATCACCTCGCCGTCCGGGCGTGGCTTCTTAAGCTCGAACAGCACGGCGAGGTTCGCTGGCTCGAGGATGCCCAGGGCCACCACCGCCATCACGGCGACCACGATCATGGATGCCACCACCCACCCGTGATGCGAGTAAGAGGTGGAGATGTCCCCGGTCTGGATGGCCAGCTGCCAGCCCGCGGCCAGGGTGCAGATGACCACTGTCGGCATGATCAGCAGCATCTTCGGCATCAGCCGCGTGGTGAGCTCGGCCCTGGCCGGGATAGAGAGCCGGCCGAGGATCGGGCCGAGTACGAATCCGAGGAACAGATCCAGCGCCGTCCACATGCCGCCGCCGACGACGTGGAAGAAGTCGACGCCCCACGGCGCGTTCACCGCGATCACGGCGACCAGGCCGACCAGGACCACCGCGACTATGGCAAGCCCGCGAACCGGCACGATCTGGAAATCGGGCGCCCTGGCCGGCTCTGCGGATTTAGCGCTGGTCTGAGCGGCGGAAATCTGCTGCGTCATCGGCCCCCCCGGCTGCTGTCCCTCAAGCCGACGATAGACGCAGGTCCTGGAGAGTGCCAGCCCGCCGACCGCGCTGACGGTCCTGGCTGGCCGCCAGGTCAGCGCCGCGAACGGTCCGCCGCCTGACCAGGCCCGCCGCCCTGCGCCGGGAGAGAGGCCAGCGCCGGGATAGCCGTCATGGCCATCCGGAAATAGAGCGGATCGACCTCCACGCCGACCGAGTCATAGCCGACCGCCTGGGCAGCGGCCAGCGTGGACCCTGATCCCGCGAACGGGTCCAGGACCAGCCCTTCGCCCAGCGGCAACATCGCCCTGACGACCTGGCGCAGGAAGCCCTGCGGCTTGAGGCTCGGATGACCGGCCAGCTTCCGCTCGGTGCTGCGAGCCGGGTGCGATCGGATCACGTCGCCGAACGGCTGGCTGCCCGAGACACGGCGCAGCCCTCCCGTCTTCCATTTCCTCAGGTTGTCGGCCACCGTCCTGGCCTCGATGGGCTCGCGGTACAGGAGCCATGGCTCCCACTGGGAGCGGGGCATCACCGTAATGCCGCCGAACTCATCGTGCGCTCCCTTCGGCCGATCGCCGCCGCGCATGGTCATGACGAGGCGGGCAACTTCGCCGCGCCGCTCTAAGCCGGCCTCGGCCAGCGCCCGCGACACGATCGGCGATACCAGCGGGTTACTGGCGACCAGCACGTGCGCGCCGGGCACCAGCACCCGGCGCACCGCCTGACCCCAGCTATGGAAGAAGTCAAGGAGGTCCTGGCGATCGCTCTGCGTCAGGACGGTGAACCTGGGCAGCGGCGAGCGCTGATGCCCGTCAAAGGAGGGCGGGATACGCCAGACACCGCCGTGACCAGCCCGCAGCTTGGCCTGCTCCTTGCCGGTGTACTCGACCAGCCCGTAGGGCGGGTCAGTCACCACCGCCTGGACGGATCGCTCGGCGCGAGCGGCCAGCCAGGGCAGGCAGTCGCCCCGGAACAGGGTTGCCTGACCGTATTCAAAGGATTCGCTCACCGGCGCGTCACCCCGCCGCGCACGACCGCGGGCTGGCGCCTGGCTGCCATGTGAGCCTCCTCAGAGCAGGACAGTAGAGGCCGCGCGGCCGGCGCACAAGAAGGGGCCGCCCGGCAGGGCCGGGAGGCGCGCAGCACCTCCGCCAGCCGGCTCCGCTCGCGCTGGGTTAGGGCGGCAGCCCAGCCGGGTACGCCACTAAAGCCAGGTACGCCAGCCTGGCTGTCCGCAGGCCCGGAGTCCGGCAGATCGTGGCGGGCATGCGGTCGGCGAGCCGTCAGGGGATGGCGCCAAGACGCAGGTAAGAGCAGGAGGCCCGTAGCAACCGGGCTACCCGCGAGGCGCGTGCCGGGCGGCGCCCAGGGCCAGGGTTTGCCAGCAGAGAGCGTCTGGACCCACCTGCCGCCCAGCCCTCTTTCCCGGCGCCGCGCGCCAGACTCAACTAAGCTGACGCCGTGGTCTTCAAGCAGGTCGGGGATGGGCGTCCGTATCCCGATCATGCCAGGACGCCTCGTGAATGGGCAGATATCCCGCCTCGTCCCGTGCGGCTGGATCAGCTCATCACCACCAAGAACGTGCTGGATCTGCATTCGGTCCTGGCCCAGGATTCCACCTTCTACGGTGACCTGTTCCCGCATGTCATCCGCTGGCATGGTGAGCTCTACCTGGAGGACGGCCTGCACCGCGCGCTGCGCGCCGCCCTGCATCAGCGCTCTGTCCTGCACGTCCGGGTGCTGGAGCTGGACTGAGCCGCTCCCCCCAGCACCCTCCTCAGGACGCGGCGGTCTTGCCCGGCTTCGGCGACCTCGCCGGCGCCTTCGACGACCTGGCCGGCGGCTTCGGCTTGCGAGACTGATTCGCCTTGGCCTGGTGCTCCTTCGCCAGCCGCTCCCTGGCGACCTGCTGATCATGGACGACGATGTCGTGCGCCAGGCCGGTCGTCATCCACTGCAGCATGGGGGGCAGCAGCGCCCGCCAGGTGAAGGCGGTGTGGCCGCCGCCCGGCACGAACTTGAGCGTGACGTTCGGCTGGCGGAGCTCGAGCAGCTGAGCGAAGATCTGGGCGCTGCGCACGTCGGCCTGGTCCAGCATGCCCGCTCCGAGCCAGAACTGAGGGAGCACCTGGCTGGACGGGACGGACTGGAGCAGGTCCATCGGGGTGTTCAGCCGGGCCAGCGTGCGGTTGCCCCCGAAGGGGCTGACCTCGCGTACCGGGTCGACGAGCTGGTTGGCGGACGGAAAGAAGTAGCCGCTGAGCACGCCTGCTGAGCTGTACACATTGGGATGCTGCAGGCTGAGGTTGGCGGCACAGAAGCCGCCCTCGGAGTAGCCGGCGATGCCCCAGCCGACCCCTGGCTGCTGCACCCGCAGCATCCTGGCGATGTAGCGCGGCAGGTCGCCGGACATGAACGTGTCGTCCTGCGGGCCGTGGTACTGGTTCAGGCACTGGAGGGACTGCCCGCGCGGGCCGTTGACGGCCGGCATGACCAGCACGGCCGGGTCAGCGCGGTGCTCCTTGACCAGATGGTCAAGGAGCGTATTCACGCCCAGCACCGTGATCCAGTCTTGCGGGTTGCCGGGAAAGCCGTGCAGGAGCTCCATCACCGGGAACCGGTAGGTATGGTACGCGCCCGGCCAGAAGTACTGCGGGGGCAGGAAGACAAAGACCGGCCTGGTCAGGTGGCTACGCTGGCCGTGCACGATCAGCAGTGCCGTGTAGCCCTGCTGCGCCGCCAGCTGAGCGTCGATGGTCTGGCCGAGGAAGGTACCCAGCTTGTCCCCGGACCGGCTGGAGACGGTGGGCACCTGTGCCGCCTGGACGCCCTGGTTGGTCATGTCCGAGATCGCGGCATTCCAGTTCTGGTAGTAGTCGTAGTACTTGTTCACCGCGGCGACGCCGAACATCATCGCCGGCACGAACGCCAGGCAGGCGGCAAGAACACGGAAGACCAGCTGCTTCGCTACGACCAGCCACCACACCAGCGCCCCGAAGACGGCGAGCAGCAGCAGGAAGAACAGCGTGCTCTGCGGCTCAGGCAATCATGACTCCCGAGGTCAGCGCTCAGTTCAGCCGGTTGCTGCAGCTAAGGTAACGAACGGCGACGATGCCCGGTGCCCGCACCGGGCACTGCCATCAGGTGTCGCCCCGATAAGTGGCGGTGGAGGTGGGATTTGAACCCACGGAAGGGTTGCCCCTTCACACGCTTTCGAGGCGTGCGCCCTCGGCCACTAGGCGACTCCACCGCGGATGAGCCTACCTGAGTGCGACCGCTGCCGCCCCACGCCGCCAGCTACCTGCGCTGATCGAAGAAATCACGGAGGACGGCGGCGCACTCGGCAGCGAGCACCCCGCCGATCACCTCGACCGGCTCGCCAAGGCGCCGGTCATGCAGCGGATCCCAGATCGACCCTGCTGCTCCGGCCCGGCTGTCCGCGGCGCCGTACACCAGCCGGTGCAGCCGTGCGGCCAGTACCGCTCCCGCGCACATCGTGCACGGCTCCAGCGTGACCACGAGCGTGCAGCCTGTCAGCCGCCAGCTGCCGAGGGCGGCCGCGGCGGCGCGAAGCGCAATGATCTCGGCGTGCGCGGTCGGATCCCGGTCTGCCTCGCGGCGGTTCCGCCCGCGACCGATGACCGTGCCCGCCGGGTCCAGCACGACCGCCCCGACCGGCACGTCCCCGACCGGCACGTCGGCCGGCCCGGCAGCCGCGCTGGCCGCCCCTGCCCCCGCGGCAGATGCCGCGCCCGCCTGCTCCAGGGCGAGCCGCATGGCGGGCTCGAAGCCTGCCCGGTAGCCGGTGGTCACGGCAGGCCGCTCGCCGTCACGGCCCGAATGCCCCGTCGAGGGCTCGCTCCAGCGCGTGACCGAAGCCGATCTTCCTCGCGATGCTGGCGATCGCCTCGTCCGGAAAGAGGTCGAGATCGCCCGATAGCGCGCCCAGGTCCATCTCGTCCACGCCGAGATCGGCGAAGATGGACATGTCGCCAGCGGGCAGGACCTGGTCCAGGTCCTCATCATCCGGCACCGGGATGTCCAGGTAGTCCAGCACCTGACGGGCCAGTTCCCAGTCGACGGCCGCCGTGAGATCAGACAGGAAGAGCGAGACATGATGGCCGAACACGCGAAGGGCCACGAAAAAGTCATCGCCCACCGCGACCAGGCCAATCGTGCCGCCAATACCTGGCTGCTGCCGCAGGGCCTGGATGAGCCCGTCCAGATTCTCCATCCGGGCCGCGGGCAGTACCTCAACCTCCCAGACCTCGTCTTCACGGTAGGCGACGACCGCGAAGTCGCTACTGGTCACATCGCTCATCCTCATCCCGCCGGCTGCGCTCAGGTAGGAATGGTGTCAGATTCTCCTGCGCCGCGTGCACTCATCCGGGGGTCCGGGCTGCTCCCCGTCCGGCGCGGCCGCCGCTGAGTCGTCACCGGCACGCATGCCGGCGGCCCGGAGCGGGCATAGAGGCGATGATGGCCACGATGCCGAACCTCTCCCTGCTGGCTCCGGCCGGCCGTTACGACTCGCCCGGCCGCGCGGCGCGCAAGCCTATCCCTCTCCCATCCCGTAAGGTTAACCTCTCGGTTAGTAGTCTTTGGTCGGCAAAATGCCTCAGCTATGCTGACGCCAGTCAGCTGACATGGGCGGACGGCTGACGCCGCAACGGTCAACTGCGAGCGCACCAGGGAGGTGATCTCGATGCTGAAGAAGGTCATCTCATGGGCGATCGTTATCTTCATCATCTACTATCTGGCGACAGATCCTGCCGGGGCAGCCGCGTTCATGCACCATATCTTCAACGGCCTGAAGACAATCGGAGCGTCATTGGCTACGTTCTTCAACTCCCTCTAGTGTCATGAGACAGCCAACGTCAGGCGCGCGCGGGCCCGTCGCCGTTAACAAGTACCTGCTCCCGCGGGAAGTTCAGGTTGCGACGGTCCGGCGGCATCCGGCTGTCCTCATCGGCCCCAGCATCCTGGCACTCGGCGGGCTGCTCCTGGCCGGAGTCCTCAGCGCTACGGTCGTGCGCGGCAACGAGGTGCTGACGGCCATCGTCTGGATAGCCTGGGGAGTTCTTCTCGTCCGGCTGATCTGGCAGGCCATTAACTGGGCGGTCGATTATTTTGTGGTGACGACGGAGCGCATACTGCTGACCTCGGGAGTTCTGACCCGCAGTGTCGCGATGATGCCGCTCACGAAGGTCACGGACATGAGCTTCCGCCGGTCGTTCGGCGGCCGGATGCTCGGCTACGGCGAGTTCGTGGTCGAGTCCGCTGGCCAGGATCAGGCATTGCGAAATATTGACCACATTCCGTATCCCGAGCAGCTTTACCTTCTGATATGTGGGATGATTTTCCCGTCCAGCGCTGACGCGGCCGACGACGACAGCCGGCAGCCTGTCCCCGACGAGCTGTAGGCCGGAGCGACTGGTCCTTCCCCGGGGTTCGTGCGGCCGGATGACTGATCATCTGACGTCCGGCCGCATGAGCCTGCGCGGGTGATGCCCGGCCCGGAACCGAGCACACCCGGCGAGACCAATGTCCGCCGAGCGCTGAGCGCCCCGGGCAGCCGGCTCCGCTGCGCAGTGGCCGGGCCAGGTTCCCTCCCGCAGGTTCCGGCCCGGCCACCTCAGATCAGACGCTCCGCTTCCCCGCCCGGTTGACGCCTGCTCGCTGGCGATCTGAGCCGCTCAATGGTGGTGATCGTCCGGTACTTGCGGGAGCGCACAGTTGTCGGTGACGACAGTCCTGTTCGACCGGTTCATGGCCGGCGCAGTTGCCTGGATATAGCTGCGCTCAGGCATCTGGATTAGAGCGGGCAAGGGAACCGGACCCAGCTGGCGGCGCTGTGCTGAGCGGTGGCCGTGAACTTGTTGGGCGCCGGCTGCGGATAACGGATGTAGCCTCCCGAGCACCCGGAAGGGGTCACCGTGTACCAGCCCTACCCGTCCAGCGGCCAGCCGGTCGCGCCGCTGCGGCCTCCCGCTCCCGCGCCGGTGCTGACCGCAGTCAAGCTCATGTACGCGGGCGCCGCGGTCAGCACCGTGCCCCTGATCATCACGCTGGCCTTCATCGGCGACATCAAGGCCTACCACCTGCGATACCTGGGCCACAGCCTCACCTCGGCCCAGCTCAGCCACCTGAGACCGCTCATCATCACGGTGGTGATAGTCGTCGACCTGGTCGTGCCCGCCCTGTGGCTGTGGATGGCGCGGGCGAACGGCCAGGGCAGGAGCGGGGCGCGCATCCTGTCCACGGTGCTGCTCGGCCTGGCGACGCTGCAGCTTACCGGCAACAATGGCGTCGTGCAGGTGTCCTGCGCCGCGCTGACGTGGCTGATTGGCCTTGCCGCGGTGTGGCTGCTCTGGCGCCCGGCCTCCAGCGCGTTCTTCAAGCCGCAGGGCGTCGCGTGACTTCAGCCGTCGTCTGCTCAGACGAGCCTTGACTGCTCAGCTGGCGGCGCTGTGCTGAACGGTGGCCGTGAACTTTGGGGGTGCCGGTTACGGATGGCAGATGTAGCCTCGCGAGCACCCGGAAGGGCATGGGCATGAATCAAGGTCGCGCATGAGGCGGCGCCGGGCCGCCGCCGCGGATGATGCTGCGGTCATTGAGAGTTCCTGGCGGGAGCCGGAACGGTTCGCGGTTCTGTTTGACAGGCACGCCCCGCATATTTACCGCTACCTTGCCCGGCGTGCCGGCCGTCAGGTTGCCGATGATCTGGTCGCCGAGACGTTCCTGGCCGCGTTCGCCAAGCGGGACCGGTATGACCTCCGCCACGCGGATGCCCGGCCCTGGCTGTACGGGATCGCCACCAACCTGGTCGGCCAGCATCGCAGGGACGAGGCCCGCCAGTACCGGATCAGCCAGGCCGCGGTGGCGGAGCCCGAGGCTGCTGGTCACGCCGAGCGGGTGGCAGCCGATGTCACGGCCCGGGCGATGCGCCCGCTGCTGGACGCGGCGCTGGCCGCGCTGCCGGCCGGTGACCGGGATGTGCTGCTGCTCATCGCCTGGGAGCAGCTGACCTACCAGGAAGTATCGCGGGCGCTGGCCATCCCGGTGGGGACGGTGCGGTCCAGGCTGCACCGGGCGCGCACGAAGACGCGCCAGGTCCTGGCCGGTACCGATGCGGCTGCCACGTATGAGGAGATCACGACCAATGAATGACATGGAGCTGCTTCGGGAGCTGGCGCAGGAGACGCCCCTGCCCGCGCCTGCCGAGCTGGACCCGGCCCGCGCCAGGCTGGCCGCCGCGATCGCCGCCGATCCGGCCGCCGGACGCTTCACAGCCGTACCAGAGGTCACCATGCACCAGCCCTACCCGTCCGGTGGCCAGCCGGTCGAGCCGTTGCGGCCTCCTGCTCCCGCGCCGGTGCTGTCCGCGGTCAAGCTCATGTACGGGGGCGTCGTCGGCACCGTCATGCAACTGATCATCGCGCTGGCCTTCATCGGCGATATCAAGGCCTACCACCTGGCAGTGCTCGGGCACCACCTCACCACGGCCCAGCTCAGCCACCTGCGCCCGCTCATCATCACGCTGGTGATAGTCGTCGGCCTGGTCGTGATCGCCCTGTGGCTGTCGATGGCGCGGGCGGTCGGCCAGGGCAGGAACTGGGCGCGCATCCTGTCCACGGTGCTGTTCGGCCTGGCGACGCTGGAGCTGATCGGCAACCACGGCGTCGCGCAGGTGTTGTGGGCCATGCTGACGTGGCTGACCGGCCTCGCCGCGGTGTGGCAGCTCTGGCGCCCGGCCTCCAGCGCGTTCTTCAGGCGATGCCGACAGGCGGCATTGACGCGGCGACCGTGAGCTGGACGATCGAATCCGGCAAGACGGCTATGCGCTAGAGAAGATCGAGCAGATCGCCGCCGCCAGCCGCACCGCCTCCGGTGTCGAGCAGGACGGGACGGCGATCATCGTCCCGGTCGACGTGCCGGCCATGCTCACCGCCCTGGCCGACCCGGCGGCGTGGCGGGAGCAGGCCGGTGATGACGGCCAGGCCGACGCCTACCAGGCGCTGGCCGCACGGATCGGGGCGACCTGTGAAGCGCTGGCCGTTGGTCCTGATCGCTGCCCCGGCCGCCGTCGCCGTATGGTCCGGCTGGGTCGGGCTCGGCGAGCTGTGCGGGTTCGGCATCATCCATCCGCTCCCCGGCATCTGGGACACGCTGCGGATCAACACCGCGATCACGCTGCCGATCGGCCGTCCATGCTTGTCAGCATGTCAGCCCATCAACGCGGCCCCCGCCCGACTGTCCCGACGCCGCGCGTGGAGGTCCACGTCCGCGTGAGCGTCGGACTCCTTCCGTATCATCGGTCCGTGCTGATCTCGTTGGTCACTTGCTGCACCCTGATGCATAGGGTGGTCATGCCCGGCAGATGCTGGGGACTGACATGAAGTCTTCCCAAGTCCAGCTCGATCTTGGACTCGATGCGACCGCGCCGATCCAGGGGATCACCGGCGCCGGCCCACTGGGCTCTGCACAGCTGGCAACGGCCAGGGAGCGAGGCGTTGTATACACCCGGCCGTGGGTAGCGGACCTGATCCTGGATCTCGCCGGATACCGGGCCGGTGAGGATCTCGCGGCACGTTATGTGGTGGAGCCGTCAGCGGGCGAGGGAGCCTTCCTGGTGCCTATGATTCGCCGCCTAGTAGCGTCGCTGGCCGCACACGGCCGGGCGCTCGATGATGCGCGAGGGTCGATCCGCGCCTACGAACTCGACGGCGTTTCCGCAGCCCGGGCCATTGAGCTGGCGGAACGGGAACTGCTGCTACATGGCGCTAACGTGCGAGAGGCGCGAGAGCTGGCCGAGGGCTGGGTAACAGTCAGCGATTACCTGCTGACATCCCCCAAGGACCGGCGCGCCGACATCGTGGTCGGCAATCCGCCGTACATCCGGTATGACGACGTTCCTGCCGAAGCGCTAGCGGCCTACCGGCGCCTGTACCCGGCGATGATCGGTCGAGGAGACATTTACGTCGGCTTCATCGAGGCCGGGCTGCGTCAGCTCAAGGAGGGCGGGGTCCTGGGTTTCATCTGCGCTGACCGGTGGATGCGATCGGCGTACGGCTCAGAGCTTCGGCGCATGATCTCTGCCGCGTTCGGCGTTGAGGTAGTGATCGAGATGCATGACGCGCCCGCGTTCGACAACGATGTGTCAGCGTACCCGGCTGTGATCATCATCCGGCGGGCGCAGCAGGGCCGGGCGATCGTCGCGAGTGCGGGCGCCCAGGCCGGCCCGCTGGCTGATGGCAACAGCCTCGCCGATGCAGTCACCGGCCTGGCCCACGGCGGCCCGGCCACCGTGGGCGGGTTCGCGGCGACCACGGTGGAGCGCTGGTTCCGCGGTACGAGCCCGTGGCCGTCTCTGGAACCGCGCCAGCTGAGCCTGCTTCAGCGGCTGGAGGAGCGCTTCGGCCCGCTCGAAGACCAGATGACCGGCACGAAGATCGGCATCGGCGTAGCCACGGGCGCGGACCGCGTGTTTATCACCAGGGACCCGGGCGTCGCGGAACCCGACCGGATCGTGCCTCTCGCGATGACCGCTGATACCCGGCAAGGTGACCTGCGGTGGTCCGGGAACTACCTGGTGGACCCGTGGAAGGCCGGCGGCGGCTTGGTCAATCTGGGCGCCTATCCCCGGCTCCGCGCCTACCTTCAGGAACGCCGGGACGAACTCGAAGCTCGCCACATCGCCAGGCGCATCCCTAGGGACTGGTACCGCACCATCGACCCGGTCCATCACAACCTGACGGGCCAGCCCAAGCTCTATTTCCCTGACATGAAGCTCACCAGCAACCCGGTCCTGGACCGGGGCGAGACCTACCCGCATCACAACCTGTACTACCTCACCTCGCAGGCATGGGACCTGGAGGTGCTCGGCGGCCTGCTGCTCTCCCGCGTAGCGCAGCTGTTCATCGAGGCCTACTGCGTCAAGATGCGCGGCGGCACCCTGCGTTTCCAGGCCCAGTACCTGCGCCGCATCAGGGTTCCCGATCCCGCCAGCATGGCTGAGGACGTGCGTGAGCGGCTCCGCCAGGCCTTCCGGTCCCGTGACGCCGCCGCCGCGACCGGCGCCGCCATCGACGCTTACGACATCATCGGCCTGGCAGAGGCCCTGTCGTGCTAGCCGACCTTAATGCCCGGTTCCAGGACGCCGTGCAGGCCTTCTGGAATGCGCGGGACCGGCAGCTGCACAAGCAGATCGAAGCCGGGAAGATCGACGCCGGCACCCGCGGCGCGGTCACTGGTGGTACCCAGATGGGCGCGCTGGAGATCCTTCTCACCGACATCCTCATCGACGCGGGACTGCCCCGAACCGACATCCGCGCGCGCACCGCGCTGTCGCTTCCCGGCTATTACCGGCCCGAGAAGAAGTGGGACCTGCTCGTCGTTGCCGACGGCCAGCTCTTAGTGGCCGTCGAGTTCAAGTCCCAGGTCGGACCCAGCTTCGGCAACAACTTCAACAACCGCACCGAGGAAGCCATCGGGAACGCCGAGGACATCTGGACCGCCTACCGGGAAGGCCGGTTCGGCGCACACCGCGCGCCCTTCCTGGGCTACTTTTTCCTCCTCGAAGACTGCCCGAGGGTACATGCGCCCGTCGCCAACTCTGAGCTTTACTTCCCGGTCGACCCGGTGTTCAACGGCGCCTCCTACGCCAAACGCTACGAAGTCCTGTGCGAACGCCTTGTCCTGGAGCGCAAGTACACCTCCGCTTGCCTCACCCTGGCGACCAACGACAAGCCGACCCAGGTGGGATTTCCCACCGAAACACTTAACTTCCGGCAGTTCGCCGCCGCAGTCGACGCGCACGCCCGCGCCTTTGTCAACGCCCGGCCATAACGGACCCGGGCGGAGGCTTTCGACATTGAGTGCCATTGCCGCCGAGCATTCCAGCGCTCAGCAGCGCGCCAAGATGACGGGCTTAGCTGACCCACAAGGCGGCTGAGTCAGGCCCGACATACATCGTGGAGCCGCCGCCCCTTGCTCAAGGAGCCTACGATCCTCTGGGATTGCTCTCGTGAGGACAGCCAGCGTGGAGGAAGCCCGGATCGGGCTCGGTGACGTGATCGACCGGGCCCGCCTGGCAGGCGAGCCAACCCTGATTACCCGCTACGGCAAGCCTGCCGCCGTGGTCGTCAGTGAGGAGTGGTACCGGGAGGCGGAAGAGCTGCTTGGGGCCGCTCCGATTCGCGCGCGGAGGCTAACGATGGCAGCTGACTACGCGGCACTTGAGGCGCGCGTGGCCGACCTGGAGCAGCAGATGCGCCATATGCTGCCGGGCAAGATCGATGACGTTGCGTACGCGGTCAGCCTTGTTCATGAGGACGTGCGCGTCATTCGCGAGGAGGTGGGTGCATTCCGCAACGCGACTCAGGCCACGCTCGGCAGGCAGAGCGAAATGCTCGGTGCCCACGGCGAGATGCTCGAAGAAATCCTGCGCCGCCTGCCCTCCGGGATCATCAATGGCCCATCATGAGCCGGAAATGACCAGTGACACGAAACTGGGAGCCCGTCCTCTCGGTACGGACTCCCAGCTCACCGGGCGGAGGCTCGGGGATTTGAACCCCGGATGGGCGTGAACCCAAACCGCATTAGCAGTGCGGCGCCATAGACCGGACTAGGCGAAGCCTCCCGGCGACCCACAGGGTCGCGCCTAGGGTACCGGTACTTGCCGGCCGTCGGCAAAGCAGCCGCCCGGACGGCCTCCGGTCCAGGTCAGTGAGCCTCCACGATCTCGTAATCACCGCGCGCGTAGGCGTCCCGGATCCTGGTCTTCGCGAACTTCCCGACGCTCGTCTTCGGCACCTCGGCGATGAATGCCCAGCGCTCCGGCAGCTGCCATCGCGGCATCCGCTCGGCCAGGAAGGCCCGGAGGCCGGCCGCGGTCACCGTCCCGCCGGAGGCCAGCACGACCGTGGCGAGTGGTCGCTCCCCCCACTTCTCGTCCGGCACGCCGATCACGGCTGCCTCAGCGACGTCGGGATGCGCCATCAGCGCGTTCTCCAGCTCCATCGAGGAGATCCATTCCCCGCCGGACTTGATCACGTCCTTGGCCCGGTCGGTCAGCGTCACGTAGCCGAGCGGGTCGATCGTCCCCACGTCCCCGGTGCGCAGCCAGCCGTCATGGAACTTGGCCGGGTCATCGTCCTTGTAGTAGCTGCCGGTGACCCAGGGCCCGCGTACCTGGACCTCGCCGACCGACTCCCCGTCGTGCGGCAGGACTGTCCCGTCGTCCGCGACGAGCCTGCCCTCGACCTGGCACATCAGCCGGCCCGCCGTGTCCCGGTAGTGCCATGCCTCGTCTTCCGGCAGCCCGGCCGGCGGGTGCGCCACGCTGCCCAGCGGCGAGGTCTCCGTCATGCCCCAGGCCTGCAGGATCGTGACCCCTAGCTCCTTGTTGTAGGCCTCCTGGAGGGCGTGCGGCACCGCGGCCCCGCCGCACGGCACCAGCCGCAGCGAGGACAGGTCGCCGCCGTGCGAGCGGACCTGCTGCAGCAGCCCGTTCCAGATCGTGGGGACCGCGCCCGCCAGGGTCGGCCGCTCGGCCTCGATCAGCCGGACCAGCGGCTCCGGCTGCAGGAACCGGTCCGGCATGATCAGGTCGGCGCCGGCCATGACCGCGGCGTAGCACAGGCCCCAGGCGTTCGCGTGGAACATCGGCACGACCGGCAGCACCCGGTCCCGGTCGGACAGGCCGAACACGCCGCCCATGCACACGGCCATCGAGTGCAGGTGCATCGAGCGGTGGCTGTAGACGACGCCCTTCGGGTGGCCCGTGGTGCCGCTGGTGTAGCACATGGCGGCGGCCGATCGCTCGTCCAGTTCCGGCCAGTCGAAGCTGGCGGGCTGCGCGGCCAGCAGATCCTCGTACGAGTGCACCGGGCGCCCGTCCGCGGCGAGCTCGGCGGGCGGGGTGAAGTCCGTCTCCCCTTCGGCCCGTGTGATGATAACGTGCCTGATCGTCGGGGCATGCGGCAGCACCCTGGCGAGCAGCGGCACCAGCGTGGCGTCGGCGATCACCACGTCGTCGCCCGCATGAGTCGCGATGAACCCGATGTCCGATGGGTCGAGCCGCAGGTTGAGCGTGTGCAGCACGGCACCCATCGACGGAACTGCCAGGTATGCCTCCAGATGCTCGGAGTTGTTCCACATCAGCGTCGCGACGCGCTGATCGCCGTCCACGCCGAGCGCCCGCAGCGCGCTGGCCAGCCGAGCCACCCGTCGGCCGGTCTCCCGGTAGGTCTGCCGCCGCACGCCGCCCGTGAGGAAGCTGACGACCTCGCGATCACCATAGGAGCTCGTGCCGTACCGCATGATCGAGCCGATGGTCAGCGGGATGTCCATCATCGTGCTGCGCATGGGGCGAACCTCCTGCGTGACCGGCGGCCTGGCCAGAACTGGCGCGCCGGCAAGCCTCCCTGACATCGCTAACCGTAGCGGCAAAAAAACCTGCCCGTCAGCAGGCCCTCGCGCCGCGGAGCAGCGCCGGCCGGCTTCGGCGCGGCCTCGGAATCTGCTCAGTCAGCCAGCAGCTCAGCGTCGATCCGGAGCTTGGCGACGGCGCGGGAAACGGTGCTCTTCACCGTGCCCAGGCTGACCCCGAGCACCTCCGCTACCTCGGCCTCCGTCATGTCCTCGTAGTAGCGCAGGACGACGGCGGCGCGCATCCGCTGCGGCAGCCGGTCGATGGCCCGCCGCAGCGAGTCCTGCAGGTCACTGTTGCTCGCGTGGTCGGCCACCGCCTGGTCCGGCACCTCGTCCGTCGGGAACTCCTCGAGCCGCCGGCGGCGCCACCAGGAAATATGGGTGTTGACCATGGCGCGGCGGACATAGCCGTCGATCGCCCCGCGGTCCTCGATCCGGTCCCAGGCCAGGTAGGTCTTGGCCAGGGCGGCCTGGACAAGGTCCTCGGCATCAGCGCGATTGCCGGTCAGCAGGTAAGCAGTGCGCAGCAGCGAGCGGCTGCGGGCCGTCACGTAGTCCCGGAAGGCGGCATCCTCACGGCGGCCGCGCTCCGCCTGGCTCGCCGAGCGCGGCAGGGGCGCCATCGCCCCTGGGAGCCTGCCGCCCGGCGATCTGGCCTCCGGATGGCCCGCCTCCGCCAGCTCCGGGCCGTCTTCCGGGGACTCAGCCCCCGCGGGCTCGTCCCATAGAGCGCCGGTTCCCAGGACCTCGCCCTCCAGGAGCGCAGCTCCCGGCGGCTCAGCATCGGGGGACACTGCTTCCGCGGCCTCGGCCAGGTCCTGCTCAACGACCCGCAACGGCAGCGGCAGCTGGCGGGCACCGGATCGCGCCCCGCTCCCGCGCGCCCTGGGCACCCGCGTGCCGCCCGCCGCAGGTCCTTGCGCTGCGTGAACTGGCCCGGCGTCCCGCGGTGCCGCCCCGGCCGCGTTCGCGCGTGCTCGTATCCCCAAGTGATCGCCCCCGACGCTCACACCCCCACGGTACCCAGGGCATGGTGCCGGCAGTCAGCTACGGGGGTGTAACGGCGAGTCCCGCCACCGGGATATAAACCCGCCGAGAGACCTATTTCGGACTCACCTCAAAGAGGCATATGGGTAACCGCTGTGCTGAAGATCACAGAACCGCTTGACGCCGGGCCTACCTCCTACGCATGGTCATGAGGCTGGGCTCTTCGCCCAGGGGAGGGCAGATGCCGGAACCAGAGGCTGACTACGGATGCTGCGACCGCCTGGCCGGGTCGGCCGGAACGGCCTGCGCGGCCCGCGCCGCGCGGCGGCGGCTGCTGAAGGCCGCCGTCTTCCAGCACCAGCTGGATGCGCGGTCCGCAGCCCACGCCCGGCCGGGCGGCGAGCACTCCCCGGTCGCGACTGGCTCGTCGCCGTCCGGAGCAGGAGCCCGCGGCGCCCAGGCCGCCGGCACCCTCGCCAGTGCTGGCTTCCCCGATGCCAGCCAGCTGCCACGGGCCGTCGCCGGCACCATCCTCGACGTCAGCCCGCAAGTCCTGGTCATCGGCGATGAGGGCGGCGAGCAGCGCTTCATCCTCAGCGCCGATGCGGGTGCCTGGCGCGGCGGTTCGTTAGAGCCCGCCGGCCTGCGGCCGGGCGACCACGCGGTGATCCGGCTGCAGCCGGGCCAGCGTGATGTCGCGGACCGCGTCTGGGCGAACATCGGCCGGGTGACCGGGACGATCATCGAGCACAGCCGCGACGGGCTGATCGTGGATGAGGGCGCAACCCGTCGCCGGCAGGTGGTGGTGATCCCGCCGCGCGCGGCCGGCCGCATCCAGGTCAGGTTCCCGACACTGCAGCCCGGCTACCTCGTCGATGTCATCGGCCTGCGCCGCGGCGCGGAACTGGAAGGACTCGTTCCGGCGACCTCGCAGCCCGCCTACCCGGTCGGCAGGGTCCCGGTCTCGCCGCTGGTCAGCGGGCACGTGCCGGAGACGATCAGCGGCTCGGCGACCTGGCACGAGGACGCCGACGAGGCGCCCGGCGTGCTCGGGATCGCTTATCCGGAGCTCGATCCGGAAACGCGCTGCGCCGAGTACGCGGCGGCGGGCCGGACCCGCGGCTACGCCCGGCTGCCTTACCTCGCGATCGGCAGCGCGATCGGGATCCGCAACGACTGCAGCGGCCGGTCCTGCGTGCTCCCTGTGATCGGCTGCGCGGCCGTGGCCAGGCTGTTCAACGACCGCTGCGTGACCTGCGGCACGTCGCCGCGCGGCCGGATCGCCGATCTCACCCTGGCCAGCTTCGTCGCGCTGGGCGGCGAGCTCGAGCGCGGATGCTTTAACGCCAGGATCAGGATTGGCCGGTGACATGACGATCATCAGCGCGATCCAGTACGTGCAGATCCCGCTGCTAGCCGCGATGCTGCTCGGCGGCTGCTCGGCCAAGTTAGTGCAGGCCGTGCGAGGCGGCTCGATGGAGGCCACGCTCGGTCCCACGGCCCTCTTCCCGATGCGGATGCGCCGTCCGCTGGCCCTGGCGCTGTGCGCGGTCGAGTGCGTTCTGGGCATCGGACTGATCGCCACCGCCGGGCAGGCGGGCCGGGGCGCGCCGGCCATGTGCGTGCGGCTCGGCGCCGTGCTGCTGTTCACGGTGGCGACCTCGGCCCTGATCGAGCTGCGGACCAGCAGGCCTGACATTGGCTGCGGCTGCTTCGGCGAGTTCAGCGGCACGCCCGTGACCGGGCGCAGCCTGGCCCGGTCGGCCCTGCTGGCGGTGGCCGCGCTGGTCACGGTCTGGCTGCCGCCATTGCGCCAGGCCGCTATCGAGTCGCATGCCGCCCAGCTGCTGATCATCCTGGTGGCCGAGCTGACCGTGATCGGCGCCCTCTCGCCTGAGGTGGGCGAGGGCCTGGTCCGGCTCGGCTACTCCGACCCGTGCGAGCTGCGGCTGATCCCCGCCGCGCGCACGCTGGCCGCGCTGCGGCGCAGCAAGCAGTGGCGCCGGCACGCCGGGGTCGTCACGGCCGGCACGCCGTCCGACATCTGGCGGGAGCTGTGCTGGCGGTACGTGGTCTACCCGAGCCGGGTGGACGGGCGCGATGCCCAGATCGTCTTCGCCGTCTATCTCAAGCAGCGCAGGCCGCCCATCCACGTGGCGCTGGTCGATGCCGCCTCCGGCCGCGTCCTGCCCTGGCCCGCCGCACCGCCGCGGCCGGGACGACCCGGACGGCCGACCCCGCACGCACGGCGGGGCCGGGCCCTCCGCGTCCCGGTCGCCTGGCCGGGCCTGGCCACCGCGCGGCGGACGTCCGCGCACAGCCATCTGCCGTTCTCTACTGATCTCTAGGCTGCCTGCTAGACAGGGCAAGATTTCGGCAGAGGCCCGGGCCTGGCGTTCCCGCACCGGCGCCCCGCGCCCGGACCGCCAGCCCGGGCCAGGACCGCGCTCGCGATCAGGCCGGCTGGGCGCGCAGGAAGCGGCCGAAGTGCGGCACCGTGAAGGCGATCAGCCCGCGCTCGGAGCTGTAGATCAGGCCCTTCTTGATCAGGCTGTCCCTGGCCGGTGACACGCTCGACGGCTTGCGGCCGAGCTCGTCGGCCACCTGGGCCGTCTGCACCGGGTCGTCGCCCAGCTGCGCCATCGCGCGCATGTACTCGCGCTCGGCCGGCGTCGCGCGCTCGTACCGGCTGCCGAAGAACCCCACCGCCAGCTCGCTGGCCGCCATCGGGCCGGCCACGCCCACGTCGGCCGGGGTGACCGGGCTGGCCGCGGCCACGTCCCAGGTCACCTTGCCGTAGGCCTGCACGAAGTAGGGGTAGCCGTCGGCCGCCTCATACAGCGCGTCCAGGGCCGCCTGCTCGAAATCAGCACCCTCCCGGCGGGCGGGCGCCAGCAGCGCGACGTCGGCCGCCTCCCGGTCCAGCCGGTCAATGCTCACGTACCGGAACAGCCGTTCCGAGTAACTCTTGCTCGCCGACAGCACCGACGGCAGGTGCGGCAGCCCGGCGCCGACCACGATCAGCGGCCCGTTGCTCTGCGAGAGCTCATGGCAGGCCGCGCACAGCGCCGAGATGTCCGCCGCCTGGACGTCCTGCATCTCGTCCACGAACAGGGCGATGCCCACGCTGAGGTCGGCGGCGACGGACGCCGCGTCGGTCAGCAGCTCGGTGAGATCGATCTCCAGGTCGCCCGAATCGGCCCGGCCCCGGACCGCGGGCACGTCGATGCCCAGCTGGGCGACGGGCGCGCCCTTCGCGCGCACGTCGCGGGCCGCGAAGGCCTTGAGCACGCCGAGGAACTGGTCGATCCGGTCGGGCGCCCGGTGCCGCGGGGCCAGCTCGCGCACGGCCATGTGCAGGGCGCCGGCCACCGGCCGCCGGATCGACTGCTCCGGCCTGGCCTCGATCTTGCCGGTACCCCAGAGCCGCTGCATGGCCATGGACCGGAAGGTATTGAGCAGCACCGTCTTCCCGACGCCGCGCAGGCCGGTCAGCACCATGCTGCGTTCGGGGCGGCCGCGGGCTACCCGTTCCAGCACCACCTCGAACTGCGCGATCTCGCGGTCCCGGCCAGCCAGCTCAGGCGGCCGCTGGCCGGCGCCGGGGGCATACGGATTCCGGACTGGGTCCACGTCTGCGAGCTTATTGGGCGATCTAGCGGCTTCCCTAGATTGGCGTAGATACCGCTGCCGGCGTGTCGCGGCGCCGCGCCGGGCCGGCGCCCGGCTTTGCTCCTGCCCGTGCAGCCACGGGCAGGGCCCGCCGGGCTACCCGGGGAGCCGGGCCACTTCTGCCCCCCGGCGCAGCCCGGCGGTTGACGCCCCGCGCCTCAGGGTTGCGGCCAATGGCACGGTGCACCCCTTAGACGCGAAATAGCGCGCTCCGGTTCAATGCGCGGTCATTCGTTTCGAAACGAGATCGCGGGCCGGCTCGGCGCGCGCTGCTGCGGCAGCCGCCAGCCTGAGCGCGCTACCGGCCGCGGCCGGGGTCGGACCTGTTCAGCCGGGCCAGGAATGCGTTGTAGGCGGCCAGATGCTCGTCGTCGTCGATGCTGCCGCGCGCCGACCAGTCCCCCGTCCCGGACCCGGCCGCCTGCTGGCCCGCCGGCGGCCCGGCGCTGGCCCTCTCGTGCGCGCCGACCAGGGTGGCCAGGTTCGCCCGGCGCACGCCCTCCAGCCAGCCATGGCCGCTGGTCGCCCCTCGCTCATCCATGCTCCACATCAGGAACACGAGCATCATCAGGCCGAACATGATCGCGTCCCCGCCGATCCACATCACCGCGCCGCCCGCGTGCAGGTCCGCCACCGGGCTGGAGGCCCAGGCCGGGCGAGGGCCGACGGGGACACCGGGCGTGGTCGCGGTGCCGTAGGTGAGCACCAGGCCGGTGAAGGTGTCGACCGGCATGAGCAGCACCAGGATGACGAAGCGCATCGGGTACGACAGCCGCCAGCGGATCGGCTCCTGCCCGAGGATCGGCAGGAAGAACAGGTAGCCGATCACCAGGAAGATCGCGTGCTCGGCGTTATGCAGCACCTGGTTGCGCTGCACCAGGCTGGCGACACTGGTCAGGTGCGCCACAGCGACAGCGACCGTGTAGGCGGCGGCGGCGAAGGCGGGCCAGGTCAGGAAGCTGGCCACCGGTGAGCGGACCGCGCGCTTGGTCCAGGTGTGCAGCGGGTTGCGGCTCGCGTGCATCAGCAGGGTGATCGGCTGCGCCGCGATCAGCAGCGGCGGCGCCACCATCAGCAGCATCAGGTGCTGCACCATGTGGTCCCAGTACAGGACATCGTCGTAGCTGCCGACGCCGCTCTGGGTCGCCAGCACGATCACCGCCAGGCCGCCGGCGAACATCCCGGTCCGCCAGGCCGGCCAGGGCCGCGCCGGATGCCGCCGCGCGACCCGGACGACGCCCCAGCCGTACAGGACCGCCGCGATGACGGCGAACGCCGTCACGACGGGCGCGAACTGCCACTGGGTGAACACGGCGTGCCAGCCGAACGGCGGGAGCATGCGACCTCCTTCACCGGCGAGCCTACTCGGCCGCCCGGGCGGCTCACCGCCCCCTACTACGGCCGGTAGCACGTGGGCCGCCCGACCGATGGCTGGAGGCCACCGGCACAGATGCGCGGCAACTCCGGGATATGAGACGCTGGGTGCCGGTGCCAGGCCCGCTAAGGCCGAGGCACCGCTGCTACGAGCCGGTTGCGCATCAGCAAGCCGCCCGGAAGGGTATGCAGTAACCGTCGCGTGGCGAGGAGGGTTCGCCTAGTGGCCGATGGCGGCGGTCTTGAAAATCGCTAGGGCGTTAACGCGTCCTCGTGGGTTCGAATCCCACACCCTCCGCTCTCTGGCTCAGGTCAGCCGGCTGCGCAGGAGGCAGAACTCATTGCCCTCGGGGTCGGCGAGGACGTGCCAGCCCTCATCGCCGCGATGAGATGTCTCGACCGCCGAATAACCAGCGGATCGCACGGGGGGCCCCTACAGCGCTGGTACCGCTCGGTACGGCTCGTATACCGTCGGGAAGCCACCATCTGAGCACTACGCCCCTGCCCGCCTGACCGTCATCGGCGGGAGGTCCCGGGCCCGGCGCAGCAGGGCTGCCCCGGCAGAATCGCCTTCCTGCCGCCGCTGGCTGTCTTCCACCACCTCGAGGGCGGCAAAGATCGGCGCGTCCGCCAGCACGGCCAGATTCAGGGCGTCGCTGGGCCGGGCATCCACCTGCCTGATGCCGCCCGCCCCTTCGACCTCGACGGTGGCCGCGTAGGCGCCGGCAACCAGCCGGTCGATCCGGACCTGGCGGATCCGGCCGCCGAGGCCCTGCACCAGGGCGGCCGTCAGCTGGTAGGTCATCGGACGGCCGAACTCAGTGCCGCCCAGGCTGGCGGCCAGGCTGAACGCCTCCATCGAGCCGACCTGGATCACAAAGCGCGGTCCCCGCGCACCTCATCGAGCACGATGCACTCGAACCTGTCACCCTCCGGTTCCCGCAGCCCGACGACCTTGCTGACGCGCATCTGAGCGAACCCGGTATCCGTAGCCGCGGCCATCACCGTCTCCTGCCTTCTGCTGCCTGCCCTGCACGACTATCCTGACCGCTGTCGTGCCTGCGGCCAAGTGCGCAGCCTGCAGTCAGCCCGCCGGGCCGACCCGGCTCCCCGCGAGGCTGATGACCACGTCGTAAGCGGTTGAGGAGATCAGGACGGCCCCGGCGGCGACCCGGACCGGAGTCATGGCCGTCCGCCTGCTGCCATCGCCTATCTGTCCTGCCTGGTTGGCGCCCCAGGCATAGACGCGCCCGGTCGTCGAGACGGCGTACGACGTGGACGCCCCGGTGGCCAGGCTCCGGTAGGTAACCCCGGCGGGCGGGACGAACCGCGCGGGCGCTGGCTGTGCTGCCGTTTTCCCGTTGCCCAGCTGGCCTGCGCTGTCATCGCCCCAGGCCCATAGCGAGCCATCCGACAGCAGCACGAGCGTCTGCCCGTTGTTCCAGATAGAGCCGCCCTCGGCGACCTGGGTCACCGGGCCGGGCAGGCGGACCAGGACCGGGACGTCCGATGGCCGTCCGATGAGCCCGTCACCCAGCTGGCCGTTGGCGTCGTAGCCCCAGTCGAGGTATCTCCCGTCGGACAGCAGGGCCCCGGCGTTGTCGAAGGCGGCCACCAGCCGGGTGACCGGCAGCCCGCTGAGCCCGGCCACCCGCACTGGCGTGGTGCTGCTGCGCGTGCTGCCGTCGCCCAGGACGCCGTTCCTGTTCAGCCCGCACGCGTACACGGTGCCGCCAGCGTCGTACAGGGCGTGGCCGCTGGCTCCGGCCAGGGCCGTCACATGCGACAGCGGGAGCCTGACGGGGGTGCCGTGGGCCTGGTAATTCCCCAGGCAGAGCTCACCCGCGGCGTTGCCCCCCCAGCCCCACACATGACCCTTCGTGTCGACGGCGAGGCCGGTGTTGTAAGGCATGGCATCGGCGGGTATCGACGCGATCTGCACCCCGGCGGGGAATCGGACCCGCACCGCCTTGGTGAAGGAGTTCTCATCGCGGCCGTCGCCCAGCTCGCCTTGCGTGCCCAGGCCCCACGCGTAGAGACTGCCGTTGGCCAGGAGGGCGTACTGGGTCGAGTTCGAGGTCCCGACCTCGGCCACGATGCCGGGCACGGTGATGGCGGCTGGCGACCTCACCGTGCCGAGATCACCCTGCCCGTCTCCGAAATAAGACCCCCAGTGCATGACCGTGGCGGTGGGTGACGGCACGACCGCCCCGGCGGATGACAGCAGGACCGTGGAGCACCCGGCGATGAGGCCCAGGGCCCCGACCGCCGCGCACAGGCGAACTCGAAGCGACGCAGACATAACCGACACATTATGGGGTGACTTATGCGCCGGGCAGCCGGGCTGCGATCGTGATCTGCGACAGTGTTCCGGAGCCCCTCGGTTCCGGAGCCCCTCGGTTCCGGAGC
>Ga0187860_1000061_pt1 | contig 102938 bp, 89 predicted proteins | sample June2016WEW_10_4_FD_132981 | JGI IMG/M metagenome (GOLD analysis project Ga0187860, IMG submission 132981) | Peatland microbial communities from SPRUCE experiment site at the Marcell Experimental Forest, Minnesota, USA - June2016WEW_10_40 | ecosystem: Environmental > Terrestrial > Soil >...
CCCGTAAAATATTCAATTTAAATGACTTAGCTTCAAAATATTCAGGAATCAGGAGTTAGCTCGATTTTTGATCAAAAATTCCCGTTTTGGGCGGTCTTTGGCGGAGGTGACTCGGTTTCTGCACCGCGAGCTTCTTGTCAAAGAGCAACTGATGGATCGGGCGCCGTCTCTGGAGACGGGCACACCTCTGCTTTTCATTTTCGCCGCATGGTGGGTTGGAGGTCTGTGATGGGGCACACAAGCTGAATGTGATGAAAAAGTTGCCAGCGTCACATTGCAGGCGCTCGATGGAAGTCGCTTCTGCAATGCCCGGATTCAGTAATGTCATTGCAAGTATAATAAGATCGAAGGAGCGCTATGGTTGAACGCAAGGTCCGCAAGTTCGGCAACTCCCTGGGCGTTGTTCTGCCGAAAGAAGTGATTGACCGACCGCAGACCCGCAACGGGGAGCGGCTTTTTCTTATCGAGTCGGGGGACGGCGACTACCGGCTCACTCCCTACGATCCTGCGTTCGAGAAGAAAATGACGAAGGCGGAAGAAATCATCAAGCGCCATCGCAACACGCTGCACACCCTAGCTAGGTGAGGCTCACTTCCGGCGAGCCCTTTCGCGCAGGGCCGCGACTAGTCCCTTCTTGCGGATCTCAGCCACTGGAATTTCGATCCTCCCGCTTTTCACCCCTGCAAGGAGGTCCTGCTCGAGATTCCGCAACCGCCGCTCCTTGTCCTGCCGGATCAGTTCGCGGATGTACTCGCTGGGGGTGCTCCAGTCACCGGAGTTGACTTGGCCCTCGATGTACTCCTTGAGAGCTTCGGGAAGAGAAATGTTCAGGGAACTCATTGCCATACCTTCATAATATGACAGTTTATGACAGCGGGCAAGGTACTTGACCAACCCGGATCAACGCAATAACCACCTGGCGAATCTGCCGAGTTCAAAAACGAAGCAACCGAAGATCAGAGTCCGCAGAAGAATCTTTTCGCAGAGGGCGTAGAAGCCGTCGATGCGGCGCTCCAAATCGTGATTGCGCTTCATTGCCACGCTGACTCCTCGGGGCACGTCGCGAGGGGCCGAGCTTGCGTATTTAACGCCAACGTCATTTCTTCTTACCCCTCTGATTCAGTGGGTCAGGATATCCATAGCCAAGTTTAAAGTCTTCGAAGCCTCACTCTGATTGCTCGATGGTGGCGGTCTGATTGCCATGGCGGTTCTCCTCTCGCTTGGATTGAGTTCCCAAAGTCATTTGTTCCTGTCTCGGATGGCTTTCAGTTCAGCTATCTGCTGTCCGGGAGTCTTACTCGCTTGTTCCCGCGCCAACTTCGCTTTGTGCGCATGTGCGAATCGTTTAAGGGCTGTCAATTGGTATGCAAGCGGGCCGCTACCACCTATCGGGCTAACTTCCTGTATCTCATTTGCAGCAACCAGTCGCCTAATCACGGTGTGAACAGAGGCCAAAAGGTTCTGCTGGGGAGGCAGCCCGAGCGCTTCAACTCTTTCCTTTACCTGAATCGGGTACAAAGGCTCGTCGGCAGCGCGAAATACAGTCCGGCAGGCATCCGTTATTCCCTGCACAAGTCCCATCGGCGCAGGAGCTTCGTCATTTCCTTCTGCCAATTCATGCAGAGCTGCGATCCTCTTTTTCTGTTTTGCGATACGCTTCTCCATCTCGAAAAACTCGGCTTCCATCAACAGCAATTCGTTGAGGGCCACAACCAGATCGGCTCTGTATTTATTCGTCACAGAAGTAATTAGACACTATGTCACACTAATTGTCAACGGAAAAATCTGTGGAAAACGGAAATCCGTGGGATCGGGCAATCGTTGATTCTCGGGAGCGCCTTCGGAGGATTGAAGCGAAGGCAAGGAGAATTCGATTAGCAATCAGCGACTTCAAGGCTGGGAAAAGGAATGGTGAGCCGTGGCCGGGAACGCGATCAGCGGGCCAAGATTCAGGGGAGCAACACAGTGTTTAGGACACTACCCCACCGACCAACGCCTATCGACGAGCGACCTTTTTGCAGCTATAATGCCCCCAGCGTCATCCGACCACTGAAAGACGACGCGTACAGGCTCTATCCGCCCAGTTTGCGGAGGGGCACTGGAGGATACCGTGAGTCTCACGCCCATCGGCGAACTCCGCCACAAGATCACCACCGCCACTATCCGCGAAAAGAAATTTCACCACGATCCCATCACCTGCCTGACCGCCTACGACTACGCTACCGCGCGCCTGGTTGACGAGGCCGGCATCGACATTGCCCTTGTCGGCGACTCGCTCGCCATGACCATGCTCGGCTACGAGAACACGCTCTCGGTCACCGTCGACGAGATGCTGCACCACGTCCGGGCCGTGCGCCGCGGCGTGAAAGACGCGCTGCTCATCGCCGACATGCCTTACGGGTCTTATCAGGCTGACCCCAACGAAGCCATTCGCAACGCCGCCCGCTTCGTGAAAGAGGGCGGCGCCGAAGCCGTCAAGATGGAAGGCGGCGAGAAGCGCGTGGACGTGATCCGCCGCGTGATGGACGCCGAGATTCCCGTCGCCGGACACATTGGCCTCACGCCGCAATCGGTCAACATGATGGGCGGGTACAAAGTTCAGGGCAAGACGCTGAACGCCATCGAGCAGCTCATGCGCGATGCGGTCGCGCTCGACCGCGCCGGTGTGGCCTGCATTTATCTCGAAGGCATTCCGCGCGAAGTCGCGGCCATGATCACCGCCGAGATCGAAACGCCGACCATCGGCATCGGCGCCGGCCCCGATTGCGATGGCCAGGTGCTCGTGTTCCACGACCTCGTCAACCTGACGTTCGGACATCCCGCAAAATTCGTTCGCCGCTACGGAGACGCCGCTGCCTTGATTACGCAATCCGTACTGGCCTTCAAGGCTGACGTCGTTTCGCACCAGTTCCCGAACGACGCCGAGTCCTACCACCTGCCGAAAGAAACGCAGGCCGCACTCGAAACGGTACTCTACCGCAAGCACGCTATGCAGCGATAATGGCGGACGGAGAAAACGTCGTGCGAACCGTCGTACGAAACGTTGTGCGAAACTCTGTGCAAACGATCATCACCTTCGTCCTGCTGGGGGCTCTGGTGGCCTGCTCCAAACCCCCGCAGCCGGAGACCACGGAAACGCCGCAGCCGACAGGCCTCGAGTCCATCCCCGCACCGGACCCCTCAAAATATCCGCCGTTCAGCAATATGAAGGGCTGGAAGAATCCGTACTTGATCGTTCGCGAGGATGGGATCGGCTTCGTCGATCTTTCCAATCGCGAGGTCCACATTCTGAAGCTGGAAGAAATCCCGGCCGAGTTGGTCTCTCTGCCATCGAGCGCATGGCCTTACGGCCGCGTTGTGCTCGTCGCCCAAGCCGTTCCCAAGAATCCATCCGATCAGACGAAAGCGGAACTGCGCAAGAACCGCGCCCTGCTCTTGGGAACCCTCAAGGAATTGGACGTTCAATTTCGCGAGGCGCCCTGAGAGCGTCCGCACACTGTAGAGACGGGGCTTGCCCCGTCTCCAACTCCAAAGACGCGGCAGGCCGCGTCTCTACGAGCCATGAAGATATGCGCCACCATTCCGGAAGCTCGCGCGGCCTGCCGCGACGCACGCGTTAATCGCAAACGTCTCGGCCTGGTCCCGACCATGGGCGCTCTGCATGAAGGCCACCTGTCGCTGGTCCACGCTGCAAGAGCGCAGTGCGACGCCGTTGCCGTTTCCATCTTCGTAAACCCTACCCAATTCGGCCCGACCGAAGATTTGTCGAAATATCCCCGCCAATTCGAGCGCGACTGCCGTCTGCTGGAAAAAGAGGGTGTCGAGATCCTCTTCGCGCCGCCGGTCGAAGAGATCTATCCCGATGGCGAAGTCACCTGGGTGTTGGTCGAAGGCCTGAGCGAAAAGCTCGACGGACGCTCGCGCCCCGGCCATTTCCGCGGCGTGACCACGATCGTCGCCAAGCTGTTTCACATTATCGAACCCGAGGCGGCGTTCTTCGGACAGAAAGACGCCGCGCAGCTAGCCGTCATCCGTCGCATGGTGCAAGACCTGAATTTCCCGGTAGAAATTGTCGCTTGCCCCATCGTGCGCGAACCCGACGGCCTGGCCATGAGCTCCCGCAACGCGTACCTGAATCGAGAAGAGCGCAGCCGCGCGCTCGTGCTGCAACGCTCGTTGCAGCGCGCGCATCAGGAATTTCAAGCTGGAGAAAGAATCGCCGCCAAGCTGATCTCCGCCGCCAAAGAAGTCTTCGCCCGCGAGCCGCAAGTCGTGCTCGCTTATTTCGAGATCGTCGATCCCGACACCCTCGATCCCGTCGAACGGATCTCGCAAAAGACGCTAGTCGCCGTTGCCGCCCGCGTCGGCTCTACGCGGCTGATCGACAATGTTGTGCTGAAACCCTGAATCCGAAACAGAGCAAAACCAGCTGGCGGCTCAGAACATTTTCAGTTCCTTGGCAATCTGCCGTATGTTTGCGTATTCCTCGTCGTTGGCCACGACAAATTTGTGGGCGCGGAGGACCCTCAGGACGGGATCGTCTTTGCCTTCCTTCAGGGCGAGCAGGGCGCGGGCAAATTTTTCTCGCCCGGCCTCGGGCACACCCTTGCGAGCCACGTACACGTAACTGACGAATGGCCTCGAGGTATGAAAAATGCGGACTTTCTTGCTGTTCAGTTGTCCGCCACTGATCAGGGAGTCGAAAACCGTTTCGTCTAGAACTCCGGCGTCGACCACTCCGCTTTCCACCACTGCTGCGGTCGCAACATGGCTGCCGCTGTAGCGAACTTCGAGATCGGTTTCGGGATTGATTCCCGCTTGCATGAGTTCGCGATAAGCGATCAGACGAGTGCTGGTCGCGTTGATATCGCCAAATGCGAACCGCTTTCCCTTAAGGTCGCGGAGCGAATAAATCGACGAGCCGGCGCCGGTGATGAAGACTGAATGATATTGCAAATCAGAACTACGCCGGACGAGCGGGATGACTCCGTACTTCGCATGAGCCCGGACGTACATCAGCGCACCCAGGCAGGCGAAATCGTAAGATCCATCCGCCAGGTGGGCAACCGTCTCGTTGTAGAGGTCGGGAGCTACAAGATTCACCGGTCGTCCCATTGCCTTCGTGAGATAGGCCCGCAGAGGCTCCCTCTCTGCCTGAGTCAATCCATCGAAGACCAAAGCAAGGGTGATCGGCTTGTCGGTGCCGTAAAGCGCTGCGCTGACCAGAACACAAATTGCCGCCAATACTGTGTTCCGAGCTAGCAAAAGCATTGAGCATCCCTTCGGACGTGGAATTCAACCGGGGGTTCTTTAGACTGCGTCCAACAACTGCTCTAAGGGAGGCATCGCCTGACGGCCTCAGTTAGGCCCTCGTCTAGCAACTAATACATGATTTGGATCACGCGGTGGTAGTCACGAATGGACGTATTACAGCCTGCGCCCCGAGACAAATGGATTTCCGGCGATGAAGTAACGTAACGGGTGCTCGGCGGACTTTACGATCCCGACGCGTGGTGTGACCATTACGCGTCGCACGCGATAGCCGTCATCGACAATGCGGAGGTCCGAGCGCGCGCTCACCAGGCTTCTTCCATTGTCCCGCGCGCGCGTGATTTCCAGGGCTTCGGCCAGGCGTCCTGGGCCGGAAGAAATTTTCTTGAGAAGAGAAATCTTCTTGAGGCCGGATTCTTTCGCTAGCTCGATCCCTCGCGCTTTCGACATCTGCTCGATGCCCGCCACCGGCTCCAGGGCGCGAAAGAGCACGCATCCGGGCGCTCCGTCGGGCAGGCAGGAAACATTCAGGCAGTAGTGATTGCCATAGATGAAGTACACATAAGCGTGACCGGGAGGACCGAACAGAACGGAATTCCGCGCCGTCTTGCCCGCCGCCGCGTGCGCCGCCGCATCGCCTTTGCCGAGATACGCCTCGGTTTCGACAATTCGCCCCGCCAGAATTCCGCAAGGCGTTTTCCGGACCAGCAATTTCCCCAGCAACGCCCGCGCCACCCGCCGCGGATCGCGATTGAAGAAGTCCGCATCGAGTGATAGCGGCGTCGAATGCAGAGGTCCTTCGCTTCGCTCAGGATGACAATGTGGGTCTATCCTGCGAACTCTCTCGTAAGCCACCTCACGCCGTGCCCTTCAGGTACGCCAGCACTTCTTCCGCGTGCCCTTCCGCCGTCACGTTCTTGAAGATGTGCTTGATCTTGCCGTCGGGGCTAATCACGAAAGTAGTCCGCGCGATCCCTTTTATTTTCTTGCCGTACATTTGCCTCTCTTTGACCACGCCGAACAGATTCGCGATCTTCTTCTCCGCATCGGCCAGCAGCGGGAAAGGCAAACTGAACTTGGTCTGAAATTTCTTTTGCGCGGCCGCCGTGTCCGCCGAAATTCCGATTAGCACCACGCCTGTCTTCTTGATTTCCGTGTAGGTATCGCGAAAGCCGCACGCTTCCTTGGTGCACCCCGGCGTATCGGCCTTGGGATAGAAATAAAGCACCACGGTCTGGCCGCGAAAATCGTTTGAGGCAACCTCTTTGCCGTTCTCGTCCGTCGTACTGAAGTCTGGGGATTTATCATTAACTTCCATGGAAGTTTCTCCTCGCCGCTCATCGTTATATCGCAACCGGGTGTTCGCCGTCACCTTGGCCGCCTCGACCTGGCTAGCCAGTTCATGGCTCCAGGCCCAGGGTCCGATGCCGCAGTACGGGCACAAGCCGGCTTCCGCCAAAGGACCGCGCGCCCTGGGGCTGATCCAGCTTGCACCCAAGGGCAACAAAGCTCGCATCATTCCCATTGCCATTATGATGGATGGAAAATTTTACGACGCAGGCTCGTATAAAGCTGCGCCCGTTCCCATGGCTCTCGATTTCGGAATCGTCTACGAAGGCTTTCGCGCCGGTGTGTCGCAAGGCGTCTTCACGATCACGCAACCTGGACAGCTCAACCACGTCTGGATCGCCGAAGGCACATGGACTCCCGCGGGAGAGAGAGTTCCGGAGAAACACAAGAAGTATTCGACGCCCGTGATCGCAGACGAAGACAAGGGCGGCCCACCCGTACTTCACCGCCGCAGCGAAAAGGCAGACTCCGATAGCGGTTCCGGTAGTAAGGACAAAGACAAAGACCAGCAAAAGCCCGCGACTCCTCCGCCGCCGACTGCTGCGCCGCCTGCCAGCGCGCCGCCTCCTCCTCCGTCGCCGGATGCTGCAAAGGCGTCCGCGCCACCGGAGACCGCGAAGGCGTCCGCACCAGAGGAGCCGATCGAAGATCCGAATCGGCCCCGGTTGCGACGTGGAAAGCCAGACTCAAGTGCGCGCCGCGAACCGTTTACAACGTTCGACGCCCTGACAGGCACACCGCCGGGCACATCCTCGACAGGCACTGAGAAGCCCGACGCAACTGCAAAAGACTCCGCCGCAGCTTTGCCGCAGATTGTCATCATCCCGGCGATTTCCGATGCCGGCGGGCCTGATCCGCGCCCCTACACTTACGATGTGAAGCCGGCGGAGGAAGCGATCTACCGCAACAAGATGCTCGATCTGGCGGCGACGCAGCTTCAGGCGCAGGCAAGCGCTGCGACAAAAGAGGCTGCACCCACGCGCAAGAAGTCATCCGCGAACAAATCCGCCGGCAAGTTGCCCAAGCCTGCTTTCGACGATGTGAGCTTGCGCATCTTTGATCTCTCCAATTCGAACGAGCCGGTGCTGGTGCTCTCTGCGAAAACTCAGCCGCCTGCTGCGAGCGCGACCGGAAACGTCGAAGACCCAAAAGAGATCACGCTGATTGCCCGCACCAACCTCGAAGGCGAGCTGCGTAAACTATTCTTCTCGCAGACGGATTCGCGACATCTCGACGTCACTCCGCGGATGGAACTGATCGACGCGGTCGATGCCGACGGCGATGGCCGCGGCGAATTGCTGTTCCGGCGCACCTCCGACGATGGCAGTGCCTACGCGATCTACCGCGTTACCGCCGACCGGCTTTGGCCGCTGTTTGAGGGGACGCCGTAAGGCAGGTCTCAGGTCTTAGGTGTCAGGCATCGGTGTGACGTGGTTTTCCTGAGACCTGACACCTGAGACCTGACACCTTTCCATTTACAATTTCAGCCTCTCAGGGGTGTGGGCCTATGCGCTCTGCGTTTCGTATTGCGGTACTCGTTGCTGATAATTTCGAGTGGGCCGAAGGAAGTCAGAATTCAGAAGCTAGCTAGTTGGGTTTCTTCTTTCCAAAAAAGTCGCCTAGGCTGCCCAAACCTTTCAGTTTACCGTTTACCATCCCTTTCACATCGGGCATGAAGGTTGGGTTCGAAGTGGTGCCGCCAATGGCCACGGGGATGCCGCCCGCGCCGAGGCCGGCGACTTTCGTGAGACCGGCGCCGGCACCGGCCAGGTTGGCCAACATCTTGAAGTCGAGTGCATGGTTGGGGCTCACAGTGCCGGCGCCGGTGACGGTTCCAAGCGACGGGATCACCAGGTTGATCTTGTCGAGGCGCGTGCCTTCGGGCGCGTACCGCAAATCGGAACTCAGGTTCTCGATGCTGGTGTCATTGCCGGTCTGCTTGCCGGTGAGGGCGGAGATTGCCGATAGCTTGGATCCGAGGTTGAAACCGGCGAGTGCAGTGTTGCTCATCTTTACCCAGCCGGTTGAGACCAGCTCGTCGAGCGGACCAGCGGAGTCGAGTTCGGCCGAAAGCGTTCCTCCCTTGAGCCGCGAACCGGTGGGAAGAACTACGCCGAGTGCGGGAAGCATGGCTTCGAGGTCGTCGACCGGCATGGCTTGTCCGTTCAGTTTTGTTTGGATCAAAGTGGTTTCGCCGTGCATATCGTAAGTGCCGGTCAGTGTTGCCAGCGCCTTGCCGATAGCGACGTCGCCCTGCACCACCTTTCCGGACTCATTCTGCAGGTCGTGCTCGACGGCGAAGACAATCTGGATGGGCACTCCGGCGGGAGAGCCCTTGGGAACCAGCTTTAACGACGTGGCCTTCAAGGTTCCGCCGGCTTTCGCGATGTGGCCGTCGGAACTCAGCGTGCCATCGAAATCAGCCGAGCCGGTGATGCCCAGCTCCGGGTCCACGAGCGCCGAACGGGAGAGATCGAGTTTCTTGAGGTTCACCTTTGCCTGCACCGGCGTGAGCGAAGTATCGGTCGAATTGATCGGACCGGCGGTGCCGTCTATTTTCAAGCTGCCGCCGCCGGGAAGGCGTGCGGAAACGATCACGGGAAACGCGCTGGTAAAAGAAAAATTGCGCACTACAATGTTGACCTTGTCGTACACGATGGGCGTACGTTTGCCGGAAATGGATCCGAGGGAGATGGTCCCGTCGGTCAGGTCGAGCTTGGCCACGTTCACGTTCGCGGGTGCGCCGGACGTTTTTTCGGCTGCTTTGGCTGGTTGCGCCGACTGATTTCCGAGCTGGTTTCCGAGAGACGAGAAATTCCAAACTCCATCGCGGTCGCGCAGCAAAGTGATTTCCGGATGGTCAATGACGATCTTGGTGACGTTGAGCTGCTTGCTGAAAATGAGCGGTATCAGTTCGACGCCTACTTGGAGCGATTTCGCCTGGATAAACGGTTCGCTGCTGAATTTGGGATCGTCGGCGATGGAGAGCTGGTCGGCGCCCACGCTGCCGGAGAAGATGCCGAGGCTTAAATTGCCGACTTTCACCGGCCGTCCCAGAGCCGAGCTGAGGTTCGACTCAATCTGGGGACGGAAATTGTTGACGTTCACCAGGAACGGGAGCGCGATGGCGACCACAATCAACAGGACGATGACAATGCCGACAACTCTTACAACGGGTTTCACTGCGATACCTCCTAAAGGCGGGTGGGGAACGAAGTCTATCGAGAAACTTGGACAGTCTATCAAAACCAAGCGCACATGGTCCGCCGAAGGCCGTGAACCAAGTACTCGCTCGGCGTCCGTGCCGATGTTACGCGTCCGACGTTACGCCCTGACGTTATAAGATAGGCGCAAAGGATGGAGTCGATTCCGCAAGTGGCAGCTTCTGATTCGTATCCCCCGGTGCAGAAACAAGTAGCGCGGCTCGCCGGCTCCCCGCAAGTGCGCGCTGCATTCGACCGGTTCCGCTCGCAGGAATCACAGTTTGCGCTGTGGCAGATGGAGTCGACGCGGGTTGCCGCGCCTCCATTCGGAGAGGCAGCGCGTGGTGCCTGGCTGGCCGACCGTTTTCGCGAGTTCGGGCTCACCGACGTGCAGGTGGATGAGGTCGGCAACGTGTTCGGCGTTCGTCCCGGCTACGGAAGCCGTTTCGTGGCGCTCAGCGCGCATATTGATACGGTGTTTCCGGCGGCGACCCCATTGAACATCCGCCAGCAGGGCAGCCGGTTGTATGGCCCGGGAGTCGCCGACAACGGCGCGGGCATTGCGGCGATGCTGGCCGTGGCCAGTGTGCTCGGCAGCGCGCGAATTTCGCATGCGCTGCCGTTTCTGTTCATCGGGAACGTCGGGGAAGAAGGCGAAGGCGATCTGCGCGGCATGCGGCACGTTTTCGCGACGCCGCGCTGGCGCGACGCGATTGCCTACAGCGTGATTGTCGATGGCGCCGGAGCGGACACCGTGGTGGCCGAGGCCCTGGGCAGCCGCCGCTTCGAAGTGATCGTGCGCGGTCCGGGCGGGCACTCGTGGAGCGACTTCGGCGCGCCTAATCCGATTATTGCGCTCTCCCGTGCGATACAGGTCTTCAGTCAAACGCCGGTGCCGGCCTCGCCGAAAACAACGTTTAATGTCGGCGTGATTCGGGGCGGGACTTCCGTGAATTCGATTCCGGAATCCGCCAGCATGAGGGTCGATCTGCGCTCCACGTCGACGGCGGAAATTGACCGGCTGGAGCGAGCCCTGCGCACCGCGTTGGTTCAGGCGGTCGCGTTGGAAAATCGGGCCGCTGCTCAGCACGGAACGCGTAGGCCGCAGGTGGTGCAGAGTGAAGTGGTCGAGATCGGGAATCGTCCGGCGGGCGAACTGGCGCCGGGTGCGCAGCTTCTGAAAGTGATTCGCGCCGTGGATGCGCATTTGGGCAATACGGCGCAGGTGCAGCGCGCGTCGACCGACGCCAACATTCCGCTTTCGCTCGGCCGCGAGGCCATCGCGATCGGTGGTGGCGGCTCCGGTGGCGGCGCGCACACGTTGCAAGAATGGTTCGACTGCAATGGACGAGACCTAGGACTAAGGCGCATTCTGCTCACAATGCTGACACTGTCGGGAGTAGGAGAATAATGATGACGCGAATCGCTCCGATTTTGCTGTTGGCCGTGGCCTCTGGCGTGTCGGCTCAGAACGCGGCTCAGAAGCCGAAAGCGGATCTGATCTTTACCCACGGCAACATCTACACCGGAGTGGTCGATGCGGCGGCGTTGGGCGCGAGCAAGCGCGCGGAAGCGCTGGCGGTGCGCGGCGACCGCATCCTCGCCGTGGGCACGCGCGACCAGATCATGAAGTTGAAGGGGCCAGAGACGAAGATCGTGGATCTGGATGGTCACTTCGTCATGCCCGGATTCAATGACGCCCACATACGCTTGGCCAGCGCAGGGCTGGAGAAGATGAACGTGAATCTGGTCGGCGTCAAAACTCTTGATGAGTTCCGAGAGCGGTTGCGCGCCAAGTGCGAAACCGCCGGACCCGGGGAATGGGTGGTCGGTGAAGGTTGGGACGAAACTCTGTGGCCCGTCAAGGCTTTGCCCACACGCTGGGATCTGGATGAAGTGAGCGGCAAACACCCGGTTTACCTCGAGCGCGTAGACGAACACATTGGCGTGGCGAACACGCGCGCCTTGCAACTGGCCAGCATCACCGTCGCTACTCGCGATCCGGAAGGTGGAAAGATCGACCGCGATGACGCCGGCACGCCTAACGGCATTCTGCGCGAGATGGCGCTTGCGATGCAGGCGGTGATTCCCAAACCGACGCACGAGAAGCGGCGGCAAGCCATCGAACTAGCTCTTGCGGATCTCGCGAGTCACGGCATCACCTCCGCGCAGGATTACTCGCAGTGGGAAGACTTTCAGATTTACGAGGAACTCGAGCACGAGGGAAAGCTGACGGCAAGGATTTCAGAGTGGCTGACTTTCGACGACTCGATCGAAGACCTGAACAACAAGCGCAACTCGCATCCCGCGTCCGACAACCTGCTCCACACCGGAATGCTGAAGGCCTTTCTGGATGGTTCGCTCGGTTCGAAGACGGCCGCGTTGCTTGAGCCCTACAGCGATGATCCGAAGAACAGCGGTCTGCCGCAATACGAAGCGGCGAAGCTGAATGCAATGACCAAGGAGCGGGTGCTGGCGGGATATCAGATCGGCTTCCACGCCATCGGCGACAAAGGGGTGCAGTTGGCGCTCGACGCGTTCGCCGAGGCGGAGAAGGCGGCCAAAGAAGGCAAGGTGAAAGCGGCCGACGGTGGCGCCGATTACCGGCTTCGCATCGAGCACGCGCAAGTCACCACGCCGCAGCAGATTTTGCGTTTCAAGGATCTCAAAGTGATCGCCTCCATGCAGCCGAACCACCTGCTCACGGATATGAACTGGGCCGAGGCGCGTCTGGGACCGAAGCGCGCGGAGCATTCCTATGCATGGGCTGAGTTCCTTCGCCGCGGAGTGGTGCTGGCCTTTGGCACGGATTATCCGGTCGAACCGGTGACGCCGTTTCGCGGGCTCTACTCTGCCCTTACCCGTCAGAGCGAAGACGGAAAGAAGAGTTACTATCCCGCGCAGAAGCTGAACATCGAGCAGGCGATCGCCGCCTACACGACGGGCGCCGCTTTTGCCGAGTTCGCCGAAAAGCAAAAAGGCAAGCTGGAGCCGGGCATGCTGGCCGACTTTGTCGTTCTTGATCAGGACATTACGGCAGCCCTGCCGCCGAAAATTCTGGAGACGAAAGTTCTGCGTACGGTGGTCGGCGGCAAGACCGTGTACAGCATTGAGTCATTGAATCATTGAGACATTGAATCATTGGGTGACCCTTTGATGATCCGATGACTCATTGATCCCATGACTAAATGGTTCAATGACTCAATGACTCAATGATTCAATGACTCAATATAAAGAGCGGGAACGCGCGTTCATGATCGGTGCCCCCCTGGCCATTGTCCCGGCCTTGGTTTTCCTTCCTGCCGTGATGTTCCTGATCGTTTTTCCCCAGGTGGCGCACGGGCGGGCGATTGGGCTGTTCGTGTTGCCGGCCTGCGCGCTGGCGGGTAGTTTCGGACTGTGGAAGCTGGCGACGGGCGCGGTGCAGAAGCCGTGGGGAATATTCAACGTCCTGAGTTTTGGGGCGCTGCTGGTGTTGCTGGTCATCGCCGGCTATACCGGATTGTTCCTGGCGCTGATGACGCTGAAACTGTAGAGGGTTGTGTGGGGACGGGGCTTCGACCCGTCCCGGCGGGGCAAAGCCCAACACCCTTCCCTTGGCTCCGGGCGTTCGTGGCGAACGCGATCTAGGTTTTCTGCGTCTAACGATTTGACGGCCTTCGAACCGATCCCTGCCTGGGGCGAAGGTATAATAAAAAGTTAGGCAGTTTTAGGAGGAAAGAAATGGATTCGCGCGAAAGCGCTTTTTGGGTGCGTCTCAAAGCCAACCGTTGGGCGTACACGTTTACGATTCTGGCGACGCTGGCGGTTGGAATTCTGATTGGCACGATTGTCTCCTATGGAGTGAAAGGCAAGGAGGGACAGAAGTCGTCGGATGCGACCCCGCTGACCATTCCCGCTCCGCAACAGCTCTCGACCGCCTTCTCCCAGATTTCCAAGCAACTGGAGCCGAGTGTGGTGAACATCAATACCGAGTCGACCATTAAGAACCCTCACCGGCGGCGCTCCGTGCGTCCCGATCCGGACCAGGATCAGGGCAACGGCGATGAAGACTCCCCGTTCCAGGATTTCTTTGACAAGTTCTTCGGCGGCCAGGGCGGTCAGGGCGGAGAAGCAGGCACCATCCGCCAACGCTCGCTCGGTTCCGGCGTGATCGTGGATTCCAAGGGCTACATCGTCACCAACCGGCACGTGGTCGAGAAGGCCGATCGCATTCGTGTGAAGTTGCAGGATGAAAACCCGGCTTCTCCAGGCCACGATGCCAGGTTGATCGGCATGGACCAGGAGACCGATCTGGCGGTGATCAAGATTGATATAGATCGTCCACTACCGGCCGCGAAACTGGGCAACTCCGACGGCATGGAAGTTGGCGACTGGGTCCTGGCCATCGGCAGTCCCTTCGGACTGCAGGAAACTGTGACTGCGGGCATCGTGTCGGCCAAGGGGCGCAACATCGTTCCCAACCGGCAGTTCCAATCCTTCATTCAAACCGATGCGGCGATTAACCCGGGCAATTCCGGTGGACCGCTGGTGAATATGGCAGGTGAAGTCATCGGCATCAATACCGCCATCCTTACGGAGACGAGTTCGTACGCGGGCGTGGGATTTGCCATGCCGTCGAACACGGTGACGCAGGTCTATAACCAGTTGATCGGGCCGGAACACCGTGTGGCGCGCGGCTCCATCGGCATTGAATTTTCCGCCCAACCCAGCCCGGCCATCGCGCGCGTTTACGGATCGGGTGTGACGGTGTCGAACGTGGTATCCGGCAGCCCGGCCGACGAGGCGGGCCTGAAGATCGGCGACACGATCACCTCCGTGGATGGCAAGGACGTGAAGAGCGGCGACGATCTGGTGGCTGACATCGCTTCCCGCAAGCCGGGCTCGAAGGCCAAGCTCACCTTTGTGCGCAACGGCAAGAAGGAAGACGCGACGGTGACCATTGCCGATCGCTCGAAATTGTTCGCTTCCCGTCTGGGCGAAGAAGACGAAGGCCAGAGCGAGGAGGCCCCCAAGGCCAGCAAGTTCGGGGTTACGGTTCGCAGCATCACTCCCGATCTGGCCGATCGCCTGGGCATTGCGGCGGCCAAGGGCGTGGTAGTGCAGGACGTGAAGCAGGGATCGTTCGCCGAGGATCTCGGTCTGAATCGCGGCGACGTGATCCTGGAAGTGAACAAGCAGCCCGTGAACAATCCCGACGACTTTAAGAAGATCGAGTCGTCGCTGAAGAGCGGGCAGGATGTCGTGTTCCTGGTGCGTCCGCGAGGTTCAAGGGCTCAGGATGGAACGATCTTCCTGGCAGGTACACTTCCGTAACCGATAGGAAATCCGGCGAGACTGGCGCTCCGTCCCCGTTTCGGGGACCATAAGGGTGGGCTGGTCTCGCCCTTTTTTGTTAGAGCGCAAGATTAACTGGATTCTGAAGATGCACCGGGCTGATCAAATTCGGCGTTGGCGATGGGTCGGGCTGTGCAGCCTGCTCTGCCTAGCCGTGCATGGGCTCGCAATCGCAGAGACACAGACGTCGACTCCGCCAAAGAAACCGGCGCACGCTTCCGCGGCGACAGCCGAGAGATCAAAGCATCACACTAGCGGGCACGCGACCACCAAGCACACTTCGGCTCACAAGCGCACCTCAGCTCAGAAGAGCAGAAGCTCCCGCGGCAAGAAGGGCTCCAAGCAGGTCGCGACGAAGCGCGGCCAGCAGGCGATTGACTCGGCTCGCGCGCGGGCAATTCAGAAAGCGCTCATCCGCGAGCACTACATGCAAGGTGAGCCTTCAGGATCGTGGGACAGCGATACGCAGGCCGCGATGCAGCGTTATCAGGCAGATCAGGGATGGCAGTCGAAGACGACTCCAGATTCCCGAGCGCTGATCAAACTCGGATTAGGCCCCAGCCACGATCACCTGCTCAATCCGGAAAGCGCGATGACCGCCGCGCCAGCCGCGGGCGATCCGAAGGCCGGGGTGAAGCAGACTCCGGCGGAAAGCAACCTTCCCCAGCAGTAGTCGGCACTCGTCGAATCCAATTTTAGCTGGAACCTACTTGGCTTCCCGGAATTTCATGGCAAAAGCCATCGTCTTCTCAGCAATCGGCTGAAAAAACATCGCTCACAGCCTGCCTCGTTGCGTTATAACCATTCCAATGTCGATGCGCCCCGGCTGGCGCAGCGAGCGGGTGAGATTGATCGGGTGAGGTTTTATGTCATTCGCGTTTCAGGAGGTCACGCGGTTTCCGCCTAACACAGTCGCGATCAAAATCGCTATGGCTCTTGCGGTCGGCATGCTCGTCGGGTTTGAGCGAGAGTCTGCCAACAAAGACGTCGGGACACGCACGTTTGGGTTGACGGCCCTGCTCGGAACCTTGAGTGTGCTGATCTCAGCCGAGTACGGCTTGACGGCCATGATCGGCGTGATCGTGTTGATCGCTTTCCTCAACGCTCGCAGCATGATCGGCAGTGGCTCTCTGGAGATCACAACTTCTGCCGCGCTGCTGGTGACTTATGCCTTGGGCGTACTCGTCGGACTCGGCCACACGTTCACGCCGGTCGCATCCGCCATCCTGATGACGCTTTTGCTGGCGTGGAAGGTGGAATTGCGCAGGTTCGCCGGGGGCGTGAGCTTGGAGGAGTTGCGCGGTGCGGTGCTCCTCGGCTTGATCGGGTTGGTCATCTTCCCAGTCTTGCCCAACCGGTTCATTGACCCTTGGGAACTGGTGAACCTGCGGCAAGCGTGGGTCTCGGTCGTCGTGATCGCCAGCATAGCCTTCGTCAATTACGTGCTCCTGCGCTTGTACAGCACGCGGGGGTTGTACTGGACGGCCATCCTTGGCGGCTTGGTGAACAGCCGTGCCGCAGTCGCCGAACTCATGACCGTTATCACCGACTCCAGGACCACGGTGCTGGTAGTTCTACTGGCGACCGTCGCCATGTTCCTCCGCAATATCGTCCTGCTGGCGCTGTTCGCGCCGCGAGCGCTGCTCACCGCGGTCGGCCCGCTCTTCGCGATGGCATGTGTCGCCTTGTTGCTGCGGGGCGGCCAGCCCGAGGACGAGCCTGGTAAAGAACTGACTCTGCGTTCCCCCATCTCCTTGAGAAGAGTGCTGGGCTACGGAATCTTGTTTATCGCGATCCAGGTCGTCGGCACACTCGCTGAGAGGGTATTCGGCAACATCGGCTTTATGCTTGCGAGCGGCATCAGCGGCGTGGCCAGCAGTGCGAGTGCTACTGCGGCAGCCGGAAACCTCAGTGCCAGCGCAAAGATCACGCCAGAACTGGCGGGAACGGCGGTCGTAATCGCGTCCATGGCAAGCGCATTGACGAATGTCCCTTTGGTGTTCAAACGTCTGTCCGGGACGGTCTTGTTCAGGATTGCCAGTTCTACCGCGCTGCAGATAATCGTCGGAATCACGGTACTCGCGGTACAGCACCATTTTCTATCGCGGTAGCTGGAACCCACTGTCCCAAGTGCGAGAAACAACCTTCTCAGTGGGTGAGTTTGCAATAGCTGTCGCAAAGAAGCGTTTACACCGGTCATTTATGAGATAGCTGGTAGCTTGCAGCTCCAATTCTCGCTAATCCAGCACCGGCCGCGGACAGAAAGGGATCGGCATCCCTCTGACAATCGCCCCCGGGTTGCCCTCGACCAGCGCTTCGGCATACTCGGCTCCAACGATTTTTTCTGCTACATCGCGAGCCGCGGACAGATTCGGGATACGGCGCTTTGTGTCGTGAGCGTCGGAGGCGAGGATGTGGACGGCTGCGCGGTCGAGCAACCAGCGGGCGACGATTTCGGGCCGTTCTCCCCAGAATCCCGTCAGCGCCGAGGCCGTGACCTGAATCAGACAGCCCTGCTCCGCCCACTCCAGGATGCGCTGCGGCTTTTGCTGCAGGATCGGGTTCCGTTCGGGATGGGTCAGGATCGGCGTAAGCCCGCAATCTCCCAAGCGGGTGAAACACTCGGAAAGCCGTGTCGGGACACTGAAGTTGCTGAGTTCAATCAGCAGATAGTTCGTTTCGCCAATCGTGTAGGTGTGCGGCTGCTCGAGCACGCGTTCCAGATTCTCGAATGAAAGATGAAAATCGCAACCCAGGCTCAATTGCGGCGCGGGACCAACCTTCTCCCGTAGCTCGCCGAGAAGCCCGGAGAGGTATCCGCGATCGTAGGCGTAACGATCGTTGGCGTGCGGGGTGGCGACAGCATGGGTAATGCCGTCAGCCGCCGCTAGGCGGCACATTTCGACGGCTGCATCCCAGGACTTGGGGCCGTCGTCGACCTCGGGCAGAATGTGGCAGTGGATGTCGATCACGACGTAATCTTCACTTGAAATGCAACTTGCAACGCGCTCATTTAGCCTACAACGATTAGAACACATACCGCGGGCCGGCATCGCGTGCCTCGGGCGCGCGCAGTTTGGCGGGCGCCGACGCAGTCTCGCGCCCTCGCCTGCGCATCCAACCCAACGGGTTCCAGTTTTCGAAGGTTGCGTCGCGCCGGGCAAGGCGCGCAGTTGCGTTGTTCCCGCCTTCTCGTGCACGATAGTGAGCACGACCTTTCGTTTTCATCTTGGATATTGAGGAGCAGGTTCGCAAATGAGCTTTCTGAGGGCGGCGCGTGCCGCACTGGCAGGTCAAAGTGGTCTTCCCTGGATTCTTCTGGCCGTCGTCGTTATCCTGGCCGGACTTTCCCTTTCCTGCGGCAACAGCAGTCACAACACCCCGACGGGGCCGAACCATAATGCCTACGTAACCCTGCCAGCGAGTGGCTCGGTGCTTCTGCTGCAGATTAACGGCGCAACCGGCGCCATCACCACGGGAGCGCAAACGCCGCAAGAGGAGGATTATTCGCCCACCGGCCTGGCGTTGCTTCCGTCAAAGAAGTTTCTCTACGCGGTCAATTCCCGCGCCAACACGATCTCGATTTTCAACGTCGCCAGCGATGGGACTTTGACGCTCAGTGGCACTCCGACTCCGGCCGGCGGTTCCAGTCCGAATGCCGCGGTCATCGACCCCTCAGGCAAGTACCTGTTAGTGACGAATAACCTGTCTGACAACGTTTCCGTTTTCTCCATCGATCCCGGCACCGGCGCTTTGTCCCCGGTCGGATTGCCCGTCCCTGCGAATTCGGATCCAAGCGAGATTCTGATCACGCCTTCCGGCCAGTTCGTTTACGTGACCAATCCGAGCCTCGGTAGGGTTACTGCTTTTTCGTTTTGCCCGCCCCAGCTGGCTTCAGAACCGCAGTGTTCCGGCGCGACAAGCATCCTTGCTCCGGTGCCGGGGTCGCCGGTCTTTTCCGGGGCGGGAGCCTTCGGCCTGGCCGTGGATGCGACTGAACGATTCCTCTACGTGGCGAATCCTTCGGCAGCCAACCCTGCCCCGTATGCGTCCACCATCGGCAACATTTCCGGGTTCAACATCGACTCCGACACCGGCGCACTGAGCCCGATACTCGGCTCGCCATTTACCTCCACGGTCGGCTCCGGCCCCACCCTGGTCACCGTCGATCCCAGCGGCAGGTTTGTTTACGCGGTGACTCCGGGATCGAGCGACTCCATCTGGTGTTTCACGATCACTTCTACGAACGGACAACTGGTGGCAGTAACGAAGTCGCCGTTCAGCGTGGCCGCGGGCGGGCTGTTCGCCCTCTTTGACCCCAGCGGCAACTATTTCTATATCGGCAGTCCGTCCGGAAACGGTATTGAGGGCTATACCTACAACCCATCGACCGGCGCTCTTACGGTCATCACGGGTTCGCCTTTTTCCACCGGAACGGCGCCCTGGAAGATGGTGTTTTCAGAGTAGAAGCCGGTGTTCAAGTTCGGATCCAGGCTTTGTAACGTGTGATTTACGGGCTGGCACTTTGGTGGGACAACTTTGGCACTCGCGTGCTATTTTCAGATTCGCCGCTTAGTCTTACATTCCCAGTTGAGCAGTTCTGGGGGAGGGCTGCCCGGGCGTCCTGGGTTCGAAGAATCCGGACGCCCGTTTTAATTTTACGCAGAACCCCACACCGCCGATTCACTCCGCTGGCCCGTTCCAGTTGGATCGATGCCTACTTCGATCCAGCCCCCGCTCAATTTGTCGAAATGGTGAAGTTCACCGTGATGCGGGCCTGAGTTTCCACAGGCTGCCCGTTTTGGAGGTACGGCTTGAAGCGCCACTGCTTAACGGCCTCGCGAGCTGCGGTGGCCAGGATGCTAGGACCACTGAGAATCTGCAACTCCTGGATCGTGCCGTCTCGCGAGATGAGCGCCTGCAAACTGACTGCGCCCTGCACCTTCATCTGCCGCGCCAGCAAGGGATAATCCGGGGGCACCGAAACGCTCACGCTCTGCGCCGTTTGCGGCGAGAGCTGCACCCGATCGCCGGCACTAACCAGCGCATTTGCCGATGCAGGAGCGCCGGATGCGGAAGACGTCGCGCCCGACCCCACATCCAGATGGATGGCATTGCTTTTCGCGGGTACGTTGATGTGGCGGTTTCCAGCTACGACTTCCACCTGCAGAGGAGGCAGCGCTGCGCGCTCGGTGGTTGCCGAGAACGGAACTTCGGCCGCGGCGGGTGCCGGGGACTTGGCTGGCTTGCGTTCCCGCGCGGGCGTCGCCGGCGTGCTCGCAGTTGCCGCAGCCGCCGCAGCCGCGCTCTTAATCTTGCTGCGAACGGCGGCTTCCTGAACTTCACCGCTGGGCGGAAACCAAAAATCCCAGTCTCTCAGAACCACCGCCACCAGCGCCACCAGCAGTATCCCCAGCGCGATAAGCATCCGCTTCCGCTGCACTTCCGCATCCTGCGACGTGGGTTGCAAGGGGAGCGGTGTCGACCGCTCCAGATGGGTCTCGGGCTGGGTTTCGTGTTGAAACATGGGCACAGAGCCTCCTCGAAAATCGTAATCGGTCGAGGGGGAGTGCTGATCTAGTATGCCCTGAAACCCGCGCCAATGCCAAGCGAATCCCGCTCTGGTGGTAACTCTTGGTACAGCGGCCTGTCGTGTGCAAAAGTCTGCCTGTCGTGTGCAAAAGTCATACCCAGATTAAGAAAAGGGGAAGAGCGCCAAGGCGCTCTTCCCCTTTTTCCCTTCCGCGCCAGCTCAGGAACCCTTCGAAACCTTATAGTTGAGCTTGTCAAGAATGCCGATCGCGGCGTCAAGAATTTCCTTATCCACCCGACGATTCGAAGCGATGGCTTCCGTCAGCGGGATGGAAATAATCTTGTTCCCCCGCAGCGCCGCCATCTGCCCGAATTCGCCGCGGTGCACCATGTCAATGGCGCCCAGTCCGTAGCGCGTGGCCAGTACGCGGTCGAAAGCGCTGGGCGTTCCGCCTCGCTGGATGTGGCCGAGTACAACCGACCGCGACTCGAAGCCAGTCCGCTTTTCGATCTCGCGCGCTACGGTCGAGCCGATTCCGCCCAACCGGAGATGCCCGAACTCATCGCGCCCTTCTTGCAGAGCCAACGCTCCACCGTTCAACTGGGTGCCATCGGCAAACTTCGCGCCTTCGGCTGCCACCACGATGCTGAAATATCTTCCGCGGGCGTGGCGCTGCCGAATCAGTTCGGCCACCTGGTCAATATCGAAAGGAACTTCGGGGATCAGTATGACGTCGGCGCCGCCGGCGATGCCGCTATAGGCCGCGATCCAGCCCGCAGCGCGTCCCATCACTTCCACCACGATCACGCGATTGTGCGCTTCGGCCGTCGTATGCACGCGGTCAATGGCGCCGGTGGCCACATTCACGGCCGTGTCGAAGCCGAAGGTGTAGTCGGTGCCGGCCAGATCGTTGTCGATCGTCTTCGGAACGCCAACCACTTTCACTCCGTTGGTAAAAAGTTTCTGCGCCACCGAGAGCGTGTCATCGCCGCCAATGGTGATCAGTGCCTCACAACCATGTTTCTTGAGGTTCTCGGCGCAGTGCTGCAGGCCGTCGGGATGCTTGGCTGGATTGGTGCGCGAGGTGCGCAGGATCGTGCCGCCGCGCGGCAGGATGCCACCCACCGAGGAGAGGTCGAGTTCCATGATCTTGTCTTCCAGCACCCCGCGCCAGCCCTCCATGAATCCCACGAACTCGTCTTCATAGTGAAACGTGCCCTTACGCACCACTGCCCGAATGACCGCATTCAGCCCGGGACAGTCGCCCCCGCCCGTCAGCACTCCAATTTTCATCGCCTGCTCCTCATACGATTTTTTGGTACGAGTTATGAGTCCGCTCGTATCGCTCGTTTCCCTGGGCCACAATTTACTTAGGTTATCATGCTGCCTGAGCGCACGCGCGTAGGGACAACCGCCCTCGGCTGTCCAGCCGAACACAGCTCGGCGGCGCGCTTTCTAGATCGGAGCCGTCTGGAATCCTCACCCAACGCCTACGCCATCTTCCAGCAAGAAAACGATCAAGCCAAATCCCGAAGACCAAGATGCTGTTGAGAGCGAAGAGCGAAAAGCGAAGAGCGAAGAGCGAAAAGCTGAAAGCCGAGAGCTGAGAGCTGATCGCTCTCCTGCTACACTTCCCCCATGCGCGTCCTCGGCATCGACTGCGGCACCGAATACACCGGATACGGCGTAGTCGAACTGCTCGCCGACGATCGCCTCGTCTGCATCGTCTGCGGCGCCATCAGAGTTTCTCCGCGCGACCCCATGCCCACGCGCCTCTCGCGCATCTCGATCGGCCTTCAGGAACTCATCTCCCAGCACCGCCCCGACCGCGTCGCGATCGAAGACGTTTTCTACGCCGCCAACGTGAAGTCCGCCTTGAAACTGGGCCAGGTGCGCGGTGTCGCCATGCTGGCCGCTGCTTCCGCCGGACTCGAAGTCACCGAATACTCGCCACTCTCCATCAAGTCCGCGGTGGTCGGATACGGCCGCGCCGAAAAACATCAGGTCCAGCAAATGGTGACGCGTCTTCTGAATCTCGATCAGATTCCCGAGCCCGCCGACGCCGCCGATGCGCTCGCCATCGCCATCTGCCATCTGCACACTGCAGCCACCCATGAACGCCAGAGCCATCTGAGCAGTATGACTTGTCATCCTGGCCAGTCTTGTCATCCTGAGCGGAGCAGCCCGCCTCGCTTGCGAGGCGGGCTGCGGAGTCGAAGGACCCCTACACCCTAAGCATCTCCTCCGCCGCGGCAAGGCATTCTCCCCATGCCGGCCGCAGGCCTGACATAACCAGCCCCCATCGAAGCTCGGCGCCTGTCATGGGATCGACCTGAGCTGACGGCTACGAGCGACGAGCTGCGAGCCAAAAGCCAAAAGCCTGCCTCCCCTTGACACTCCTAGTTGCCATCCCCAATCATTACAGCGGCCCATGCCACGTCCATTTCAGCTTGTCTGCCTGCTCATCTTTTCTTCGATCCTCGCTTATTCGCAAACCGAAGTTCAAGCCCCGGCCGTGGTCACCTTCACCCTCGATTTCCCCACCTCCCAGCCGGAGCATTACTCGATTCGCGTTCCATCCGATGGCTCGGCCCGCTACCAGTCCAGCGGCCGCCTGCCGCCTGATTCCGACGAGACCGACAGCTTCGATCTTGACTTCACCGTAGCTGCACAAACGCGGCAGAAAATCTTCGAACTGGCGGCGAAGGCCGACTATTTTCAGAAGGACGTCGACTTCCAACACAAGAACCTCGCCTTTACCGGAAAGAAGACGCTCACATACGGAGACGCGCGGCGCAGCGGTGAGTCCACCTATAACTATTCCGCCCACCCCGCCGTGCAGCAACTGACCAGCCTGATGCAGAGCCTCTCGGCCACGCTCGAATTCGGACATCGCCTCCAGTACGATCTCCACTATCAGAAGCTCGCGCTCGACGAAGAACTCAAGCGTATGGAGGAAATGGCCCGCACCAATCAACTGGTCGAGGTCACGGCCATTCAGCCGATTCTCGATCAGATCGTCGCCGATCCGTCCGTGATCAACCTAACCCGCGCCCGCGCCCAACGTTTGCTGGCGCGCGCCGGAGTTCACTGATCGTTTATGCGCGGGGATTCTCCGCCTGTAGAGACGGGGCTTGCCCCGTCCCCGGAGACGCAGCAAGCCGCGTCTCTACGGGAAACCAGATGCCCCTTTACGGCTGGGCATTGCATCCGACTTTTTCCGCCGCCGCAATGGGCCCACTGCCCAAAATCCCCCTTGACTTAAGCTCCGCACCCTCGCAGACTCAAACCAGTCCGGGAGAAGCATATGGCGATCGCAAGACTCGGAAAGATGCTGGCAATGTGGGCCGTGCTCGCAGCGGCGTTTCTGGTGGTCTCGGCGTCGGCCGAGTCGAAGGCGCGCATCGTCCGCTTGAGCGAAGTGCAGGGCACGGTGCGGATCGACCGCGCCGCCGGCGACGGTTTTGATAAAGCCTTTCTCAACCTGCCGGTGATCGAGGGCTCGCGCGTGAAGACGGGCAAAGATGGCCGCGCGGAAGTGGAATTCGAAGATGGCAGCGCGCTTCGCCTTGCTCCCGACAGTGAAGTGGACTTCATTCATCTTGCGCTCGGTGACGATGGCCAGAAGCTAAGCACCGTGCAACTTGTCTCCGGCACCGTCTACGCGGATCTTCACCCGAAAAAGGCTGGCCAGAAAACGGGCGACCAGTTCCTGCTGAATTTTTCCCACGAGTCCGTCACCGTGCCCGAAGCCACGCACTTCCGCGTGGAACTCGACGACGCTAGGGCGACCGTGGCCGTATTCAAAGGCAAATTGAGCGCGACCACGCCGTCCGGACAGTTTGACGTCGCCGAGAAGCACAGCGCAACCATCGAACTTGCGAATGACGACCTTGCGAATGGCGATCCCGCCAAGCCCGCGAAGAAAGACACTTTCGTGATCGCCAGGAATTACGAAGCGGATCCCTCCGACGCTTGGGATCGCCAGCAGACCGACTATCACGATCGCTACGCTTCCGCCGGCGGCTCTGGCATTTCGTCGCCGTATGGTTACGGCATGAGCGACCTGAATTATTACGGCAACTTCATGATCGTGCCCGGCTACGGCAACGTCTGGCAGCCCTACTTTATCGGCGCCAACTGGAGCCCGTTCCAGGATGGCGGCTGGGCCTTCTATCCCGGTGCTGGCTACATGTGGGTGTCGGGCTATCCGTGGGGCTGGATGCCCTACAATTACGGCAACTGGGCCTTCGCTCCCGGCTTCGGTTGGATCTGGCAGCCGGGCAATTGGAATTCGTGGAATGCGCTTCCGCTGATGGTGAATGCGCCGGTCAGAACGAAAGTGCCGACAGCGCCCGTGAGCGGGCATCAGACAGTGATGGTGGGACTCGGCCTCGCGGCAAACCCGGCCACGGGAGCGCCGCGTCGCCTGACCATCAATCCTGGCTCCGCCGGCTTCGGAGTGCCGCGCGGATCGGTGCGCCACCTCGATCGCCTCTCGAAAACAATGGAGCGGACTTCTCGCCCCGTCGTAGTCGCGACGGTTCGGCCAGTTCCGGCCACGGCGCCGGCAACCGGCTTCGGCACGAGTCCAATGACGTCCACGGGTGGGGCTCCGACGGGTGCGCCGCACCGGTCGGCCGCGCCGCCGCCGCCACCGCGTCCTCACTGAAACAGAAAATTATTTCTGAAAAAAAAGGCGGCCCCAAAATTGGCCGCCTTTTTTCTTCACCGCACTCTTGTTCTTACTCCACAATTATTCCCGCGTAACCAACCACTGACTCGTAATCGCCGGAGACATCGCCCGAAGTTGCATACTTGACCAGCGTGGCTGAAGTCGCTCCCAGAAGCTTGGCTGCAGTGAGCATGACAATCGTTGGCCCGAACCCGCACATGGTGATGTCTTCGTTCATCACCACCTCCCAGAGTCCGCGCGCATCCATGGCCAACACGCGTTCGATTGCTTTGTGGTCTTTGACGCGAGTGATCGCGTCGGACTCGTAGTGGTTCATGTCGCTGGAGGCGATGATCAGGACTTTCTCTTCTCGATCTTCTTCTTGACCTTCCTCTTGACGACCGGCAATCACATCCGCCAGTGCTTCGCCCAATCCACGGAGCACATCAAAGTCGCTGGTGCCGATGACGATCGGGACTAGATTCAATTCCGGCTGTTGCGCCTGCAGGAAAGGAAGCTGTACTTCGATGGCGTGTTCGGCGCGGTGCGCGGCGCTGTCCTCTTGCAGCGCAGGGAAACGACGCAGCAACCGAGCGCCCATTTCCGCGTCCGCCGCTACCTCACCGAGCGGAGTCTGCCAAGTTGTATTGGCCATGACCGCAAGCGCACGTCCCTTGCCCGTGTGATTAGGGCAAAGAATCACGCAGCGCTCGGGGATTTCCAGGCGCGAATACACAGCGCCTGCGACACCGCCCGAGTAGATGTATCCCGCATGGGGAGCGACGCATCCGATGGCGGCGATGCGGCCGGTCTTGACGGGAGAAGTGTAGTCTCGAATTTCGCGCAGCAATTCTTCCGCGCGGCCCGGATAAAACCTGCCGGCGACGGCGGGAGTTCGTACAGCGGAAGTCATCAGTGGCCTCCTCGCGGAGACGTGTGGCGCGGGCACTCTTGCCCGCGAAAAGTCAGTTCGCGAAAATCCTGCCTGCGAAAATTATGAACTGCCGTCGCGCAGCGCGCGGAACAAAGCGGCGGTTCTTTCCAGCGGCAGCGCTTCGGCCCGGATCGCAGGTTTCACGCCGCTTTTCGCCAAAGCGGCACGCAGCGCATCTTCATCGTACCGCGTTTTCAGATTATTCCAGAGAGTTTTGCGTTTCTGCCCAAAGCAAAGTTTCAGAAACGCAATAAACTCGGCCTCGGAAACCCGAAGCGACTCCAGCCGCGGCTTGATCGTAATGCGAACCACGCTCGAATGAACCTTGGGAGGTGGAGAAAACGCTCCTGGCGGAAGCGTGAAGAGTAGCTCGACCCGGCCGTACAGTTGCGCCGTCGCCGAAAGCAAGCCATAGTCGCGGTTTCCAGCCGAGGCCGCCAGGCGATCGGCAACTTCTTTCTGCACCATGATGACAATGGTCGAAAAGTAACGGTGATACTCCAGCAGCCGCAGCAGAATATCGGAGGTAATGTAGTACGGCAGGTTGCCGATGACGCGGGCCGGTTCGGGCGCGAAGTTCAGGCCGGTGCGAAGGCTGCCAGGCTTCGCCCCGAAGACGGTATCCAGTTCGATCGTCAGGATATCGCCTTCGATGATTTCAACATTGGGTTGCATGGAGAATTTCATCCGGAGCTGCGCCGAAAGGACGCGGTCCAATTCCACTGCGATCAGCCGCCGCGCTTTCCGTGCCAGCAAATCCGTGATGGCGCCGCGGCCAGGGCCGATCTCAAGCACCGTGGCGTGCGAAACATCGCCCAGGGCCTCTACAATGCGCAGAGCCGCCGGTTCGCTCGCCAGGAAATGCTGTCCCAGTTTGGGCTTGCGGGAAATCGTTTGTACGGTAGCGCCCCTGGGCACGTTGACCCTCTTTCTTTCCGGCATTAGACTGGCGGAGTTCTCTTCCTGTGCGTCTTGCTCATGGCCGCGCAGCGGAGAGACGCGGCTTGCCGCGTCTCTACAGAATCTTAATCATAACGTGAGCGAGGCATATCGAGTTCTGGCTCAGGAGGCTTCTTCCTCATGCATATCGCTTTCGCAGCATCCGAGTGCGTTCCATTTTCCAAGACTGGCGGACTGGCCGACGTGGTCGGCGCCTTGCCGCGCGCACTGGCCAGCCTGGGACATCAGGTGAGCGTGTATGTTCCGCGCTATCGCCAAACCAAACTGGCCGATCCGCAAACGGTCGTGCGTAGCATCACCATCCCTTTCGACGACAAGTATCGCTTCTGCTCGGTGGTGACGGCGGGGAGCGGCGCCGGGGTTCGATTTTATTTTGTGGATTATCCGCCGTACTTTGACCGGGAGGCGCTCTACGGAGGTCCGGGCGGCGACTATCCGGACAACGCCGAGCGCTTCGCTCTGTTTTCGCGGGCGGTGCTCGAAGCCTCCAAGGTGCTGGGCGTGCCGCATGTGTTCCATTGCCACGACTGGCAGTCCGCGCTCGTGCCGGTGATGCTCCGCACGCTCTACGCCGAGGATCCCGCGTTTCGCGAGGTCGCCACCGTTTTCACCATCCACAACATGGGATACCAGGGTTTGTTCCCGCCCGATACTTTGCCGCTGCTGACGCTGCCCTGGGATTTGCTCACGATCTCGAAGATGGAATTTTTCGGCCAGGTGAATTTTCTGAAGGGCGCCCTCGTGTTCTCCGACTTCGTCACCACGGTCAGCAAGAAATACAGTCAGGAGATCCAGACCACCGAATATGGATTTGGCCTGGACGGCGTGCTGCGTAATCGCGCGGCGACCGTGACCGGCATCCTGAACGGCGTGGATTACGACGAGTGGAGCCCGCAGACCGACAAATTCACCGTCGCGAAGTATTCGCCGCAGGATCTGAGCGGCAAACTCAGATGCAAGCAGGACTTGCTGCATGCTTTCGGAGTCGCGAACGCCGACGCCAAAGTGCCGGTGATCGGCATCGTTTCGCGGTTCGCCGCGCAGAAGGGCTTCGACCTGATTGCGCAGATCATGGACCGGCTGGCGCGCGAAGAGATAATCGTGGTCGCGTTGGGAACGGGCGACAAGCCGTACGAAGAAATGTTCCGGCGCCTCAACAAGCAGTTCCCGAATAAGATTGCAGTCAAGGTCGCCTACGACAATACCATCGCACACAAAATTGAAGCGGGTGCGGACATGTTCCTGATACCTTCCCGGTACGAGCCCTGCGGGTTGAACCAGATTTACAGCCTGAAGTACGGGACGGTTCCAATCGTGCGCGCGACCGGCGGCCTTGACGACACCATCGAGCCTTGGGACGCGCGCACCGGCAGGGGCACGGGCTTCAAGTTCTCCGACTACACGGGCGAAGCGCTGCTCGCGACGGTCAAACAAGCATTGCTCGCCTACCGTGATCCGTCGTCGTGGCAGACGCTGATGCGCAACGGGATGAGCCGCGATTTTTCCTGGGGCGCGTCGGCGCGCGAGTACGGCAAGATCTACGATCGTGCGCGACAGGCGCGGGCCAGCGCGGACGCAGTCGCAGTAGCGGACTTGAAAAAAGTGCCGGTGCTGGGTTAGCGAGCCGCGCATCGCGGGCAAAAATGCCCGCGCCAGTGATACGAACTATGGGGTGCTGCCCCATAAGCGCTGACTTAGGGCAGAATTCCTTCCGCATACCCGTGATCCGGGCACAATCCCGAGAGGCCTCGCTAATCGACTGCGAAGGGGGGCACTTCTACGAGACGGCGGCTACACGGCCAAGTGGCCGGACACGACCACCCCTCAGCCTCCGCGCATTCTGTGCGCAATGTGTCTGAGCCAGACGGTTGGCAATGATGGTGTATACCGAAGAATTAAAAACCAGGCCGATGTGCGTGCCTGAAACTTGGAAATCGGCATCTGGGTTGTCTGTCTTGCAATACCGCCAATCAACCACTCCGTCATGGGGGGTGTAAACCGCAGTTTCGACAACCGACGGAGGCACGCTGCGCTGCAGGGAATCCACAAAATCGCAGGTGCAATGCCCGGTGTAGCAAGCGGGAAGCACTCCAGTGCCGTGCTCTTTCAGGATACGCCGGCGGACCGTTTCGGCTGCGCGCAGGATGCTGGAGTGAGCCACTGTGCCGCGGAACGGCGCGCCCAGCGTGATGACGGAAGCGATGTCCTGTGGCCGTTGCCCCGCGATCGAACGGGCGATAACGCCTCCCAAACTGTGGCCGATCAGATGGATCCTGCGGCCGGTCTTGGCAAGCGCCTTCTCTATGGTTTCATTTAGGCAGCGTTTAATCAGGAGGTTGGGGCACTCTGCGTTCCAACGGATGCCGGAAAAGAAGGCTTCGTACCCTATCCGTCCCAGCCATTTACGCAGCGGGAATAAGTAATGATCGGGACACAGGAAGCCGGGGATGAGGACCACTCCTGAACCGTCGCCGTGAGGTGTTCCTAGTCCGTAATAGATGGGCGCGGCATGCAGCAGAGCTAATTCGACCGCAAACAGCACTTCGCTCAAAATGGGGAGATTAGCTTCCTGATACTCCCGAGTGAGAACAGTGGGGCCCCGATCCTCAGAGCGAACGTTCGTTTTTCTCATTGACCCTGCTGTCTTGTTGTTGGCGCCCTAGCGGCCCTTGGTCCAGACCGTCTCACTTTAGCGGGCGGACTAAGAGAAACGTACTTCAGATGAACTGACTTAGTTCAGGGGACCTGAAAGAGGAGAGGAAGTGCTCACTCAATACAACACTACGCTGAATCCTCTCGCGTGTCCAATTTGGAGGTGACCGCTTGCGGCAACTCTCGATCCCAAGGCACGTATTCTCGCGGTACACTTCTGCAAGGCATTTCGGACTCCGATGAGCACCTCCTCCCCGCGCACCATTTTTCACGTCGATATGGACGCCTTCTTCGTGTCCGTCGAGGAATTGTTTGACCCATCGCTGAAAGGCAAGCCGGTGGTGGTGGGAGGGCAGCAGGACGAACGGGGCGTGGTCTCGGCCGCATCCTATGCGGCGCGGAAGTTTGGCGTGCACTCGGCCATGCCGCTGCGGACGGCGGCGAAACTTTGTCCGCAGGCGATTTTTGTGAACGGGCATCCGGAGCGCTATCGCGAGTATTCCGAAAAAGTGCACGAAGTGCTCGGCCACTTTTCTCCGCTGGTGGAGATGGCTTCGGTGGACGAGGCTTATCTCGACATGACCGGAACCGAGCGCCTGCACGGCCGGCCGCTGCGTTCGGCGCATCAGCTTCATGCGGCGATGAAGTCGGCGACGCAATTGAACTGCTCGATCGGGATCGGCACATCGCGGCTAATCGCGAAGGTTTCCTCCGCCAAAGCCAAACCGAACGGGGTGCTCTGGGTGCTGCCCGGAGAGGAGGCGAAGTTTCTGGCGCCGCTCGCCGTCGGCGACATCCCCGGCGTAGGCAAGGTGATGGAGCAGAAGCTGCATGCGATCGGCATTCAGAAAGTGGGCGACCTCGCGCGCCTCGAGGACCGCGATCTGGAACACCGCTTCGGAAAATGGGGGCTCGCGCTGGCAGGGAAGTCGCGGGGTGAGGATGCAGGTGGATGGTTCGACAACGAAGTGGGAGAAACCATCGATCCCAAATCGATCAGCCACGAGCACACCTTCGACGAGGACACGGGCGATGCCGAGCGCTTGCAGTCCACGCTGATGCGGCTCAGCGAGATGGTGGGACGGCGGCTGCGCGAGGGCGGATATTTTGCGCGCACCCTCCAGCTGAAATTGCGCTACAAAGATTTCACGACCATCACGCGAGCGCATTCTCTGGAGCAGCCGACGCAGATGGACAACCAGATTTTTGAGCAGGCGCGGCGTTTGTTTTTCGACAACTGGAAGCCGGGCGCGCCGGTGCGATTGCTGGGAGTGCAAGCGTCGAATTTCGAATCGGGCTCAATCCAGCTCGATCTGCTGGAGCCTTCGCGGCACGAGCGTTGGCAGAAAGCCCTGGCGGCCGCGGATCATCTGCGCGACAAGTTTGGGGAAGCGACGATCGGCCTCGCGAGGGGGATGAAAGGCGGATTCCGCGAGCGCACGCACGAAAATCCGGTGGGCCTGCCGGGCAAGCGTGGCCAAGACAAGAGTGCCCAAAAGAAGAGTGGCCAAAAGAAAAGCGACTAAAGAAGCCGTGAAACTTCTGGGCTGCTCAGCAGTCAGACACAGCTGGCGTGATGGCACGTTGTGGCTGTGATCTCACGGACGACCCTACGAAATATATTCCCGAATGTAGTCGTCACGCGAAGTGGCGAGCTGTTGAGCGTCGCCATCGAAGATGACCTTGGCGTCGCGCAGGATCAGAAAGCTCATGGGCACTTCGCAATGCTGGCCTTTGGGTAGAACGACCATCTGGTTGGTGGCCTTATCGAACTGGTGAGTCGCCATGGTGAAGGCGTCCTGAAGGCGATGGGTCGCCATGAGGGCGCTGGTTTTGTAGACGTCACGTTGCTTCACGATGAGTTCGACGATGGTGTTCGAGGTTACCGAATCGAGTCCGCCGGTAGGCGAGTCGTAGAGCAGCACCTCGGGCTCGGTGATGATGGCGCGGGCGATGGCCACGCGCCGTCGCATGCCACCCGAGAGTTCGGACGGAAACATGTCGTAGGTTTGTTCCAATTCCACGAAGCGCAGCACCTCGCGGACCCGCCGCTCGATTTCCGCTACGGAGATATGCTCTTCCATCAGGCGGAAACCGACGTTTTCGTACACTTTGAGCGAGTCGAAGAGCGCGCTTTCCTGGAACACGATGCCCACGCGCCGGCGCAGTTCGAACAGTTCCTGTTCCGACATGCGCGTGATTTCCTCTCCCAGCACGAAGATGCGGCCGCTATCGGGCCGCAGCAGCCCTATGGCAAGCTTGAGCAGTGTGCTCTTGCCCGACCCGGCGACGCCGAACAGCGCTTTGGTTTCGCCGTGCGGCAGTTGGAACGAAATGCCGTCGAGCACGACGTTTTCATCGAACGCGATCGAAACGTTGTCGAACTCGATGGCGTAGCCAGATGGACTTGCCACCGCAGCAGCCGGATTTTCGCTGGGCAGAGTGGGGGCCGGCATGCCTTACCTGTAACCGAAGATTGCGAAGATCAACTTGGTAACGAAGAAATCCACGATCAGAATCAACACTGAAGAAGCGACCACGGCCTGAGTGGTCGAACGGCCCACCCCCTGCGTGCCGCCCCGCGTGGACATGCCGTAATAGCAGCCCACGGTGGCGATGATGAACCCGAACAGCACCGGCTTGATGAGGCCGGTGAAGACGTCGCGGAAGACAAGGGTCTGCCACACGGAGGTCCAATACTGCTGCGTGTCGAGCCCGAACAGCAGATGTGCGACCCCATAGCCGCCGATCAGCCCAAGCAGGTCGGCGATGATGGTCAGGAAAAACAGCATGAAGGCGGTGGCCCCCACTCGTGGCGTAATCAGCTTCTTGGTGGGGTCGGTGCCCAGGGCACGCATGGCATCAATCTGTTCGGTCACGATCATCGAGCCCAGTTCGCTGGCCATGCCGGAGGCGTTCCGCCCGGCCACCATCAGCCCGGTGATAAGGGGACCCAGTTCGGTGACCATGCCGATCGACACGAGTTGGCCGATGAGAGTGACCCCGCCGAATCGTTGCAACGTGCTGGCTGAGTTCAGCGCCAACAGCGCACCGACGGAGAGTCCCGTCAGAATCACAATCGGCAGGGAGCCGACGCCGACCAGATCCGCCTGCTGCAGCATGTCGCCCATGTACAGGGGACGGCGGAAGAAGTTCGCCAGGGATTGCGCCGACAGCAGGGTGTATTCCTGAACCGCCAGCGCAAAGTCTTTAGCGACTTCAATGGGCGAAATCAGTTCGAGTTCGAACGCCATGTCTGCTCAGGGAACTATAGCAGAGCGGAAACAAGGTTGGAGTCGCAAACCGTTTCCGGAGGGATTGGCCGCCGCGCGGAAGACCTGGACATCATTGCTTTCCCGTAGAGCCGCGGCTTGCCGCGTCTCCGTAGAAGGGGCAAGCCCCGTCCCTACAGGCGGAAGAACGAGCTGACTACTCGCGATTCTTCTTCTTGATCTCGATGGCCAGCCGTTTGATTTTCTGATTCAGCGTGGAGAGCGGGACGTGGAAGCTTTCCGCCGCTTCGGTCTGGTTCCAGCCGCACTTCTCCAGCATGTCGATGATGATCCGCCGTTCGCAGTCTTCCATGATGCCGAATAGCGTGGCTCCCGCATTCGCGTCCAAAGCCGGAACCGAGCTGCCCCGGCCCACAATGTGGTTGGGCAGCAGATCGAGCCCAATGTCGGTGTCGGAAGATAGCACCACGGCGCGTTCGATCGTGTTCTCCAGTTCGCGGACGTTGCCGGGCCAGGAGTAGCTCACCAGCGGGCGCAACGCCTCGGTAGTAATGCGGCGCCGGGGCCGTTCATTCTCCTCGGAATACTTTTGGAGGAAGTGCTGCACCAGCAGCGGAATATCTTCGCGGCGCTGGCGCAGCGGCGGCAGATCGAGACTGATTACGTTGAGGCGGTAGAACAGATCTTCGCGGAAGCGGCCTTCTTTCACCATTTGGCGAAGATCCACGTTGGTGGCGGCGATGATGCGCACATCCACTTGAATTTCCTGCACGCCGCCCAGATGCATGAACTTGCGGTCCTGCAACACGCGCAGAATCTTGCTCTGCGTGTCCATGTTCATGGTGCCGATCTCGTCGAGAAAGAGCGTGCCCCGGTCGGCAACTTCGAACAGCCCCTTCTTCGACGCAACCGCGCTGGTAAAGGCGCCTTTGACGTGCCCGAACAGCGTGGATTCGAGCAGATCGGGTGGTGTGGACCCGGAGTTGACGGGCACGAACGGGCGGTCGCGCCGCGTGGAATTCAGATGAATCGCCTTGGCGATCAGTTCCTTGCCCGTCCCGCTTTCGCCTTGCAGCAGTACCGTCGAGCGGCTGGGCGCCACCTGTGCGACCAGATCGAAAATCTTCAGCATGGGCTCGCTCTTGCCCACGATGTTTTCAAAGTTGTAGCGCTGTTTGAGCGCGCGCTTCAGTTGAATGTTTTCTTCTTCCGCCTTCTGGCGGGCGACGGCGGCGCGCACGTCGGCCAGCAGTTTCTCGTTGTCCCATGGTTTTTGGATGAAGTTGGTGGCCCCGGACTGCATGGCGCGGACCGCGTTCTCTACCGTTCCATAGGCGGTGATCATGATGACTGCCTGCTGCGGATGCAGCAGCCGAATCTCAGCGAGCACGTCCATCCCGTTCTTGTCGGGTAGCGCCAGGTCGAGCAAAACCACATCAAAAGTGCGCTGTCCAATCTGCGTCAGACCTTCCCGTCCGTTTTCCGCAACCACGACCGTGTAGCCTTCGAGCTGAAGAAGAGTCTCCAGCGACTCCCGGATTTCCGCTTCGTCGTCAATGATGAGGATTCTGCCCGCGCTTTGCGGCTGCGTGTTTTCCGGTGTGCTCCGGCGCGGGATAGGTGTCACTTCAGACATTGCTACTTCAGACATGGACTGCCTTCCTGATCAACGGGAAATCCAGGGTGAAGGTGGTGCCTTCGCCCGGGCGGCTCTCCACGCGGATATTGCCCGCGTGTTCCTGGATGATGCCGTAGGTGACAGAAAGTCCAAGACCGGTGCCGCGATTCTGGCCCTCCGCGGGCGACGTCTTGGTGGTGAAAAATGGATCGTAGATGCGCTGAATGTGTTCCTGCGCAATGCCCGAGCCGGTGTCAGAAACGCGCACGCTGACAAATTCGCCGTTCAGCGTCGCCACGTTCAGGACTCCGCCCCCGGACATCGCGTCCTTGGCATTCAGGAACAAATTCAGAAACACTTGCTGCAGGCGCCCCGCGTTGCCCTGAATCAAAGGAAGGTTCTCGTGGAGCTCGCGCTGCACCTGGATGTGCGCCACCTTGAACTGGTGCTCGAGCAAGGCCAGCGTATCCGCGATCACCTTGTTCAGACTGACTTCCGTCAATTCCGTGCCCGTGGTGCGGGAGAAGTTCAGCAGGTTATTGACGATCTCCGAGGCGCGGAACGTCTGCCTGGTGATTTTTTCGAGCAGCCCCACTTTCTGCGGGTCCGACTGCAACTGCTTCGCCAGCATCTGCGTGTAAGACGAGATCACAGCCAGCGGCGTATTTACTTCGTGGGCAACGCCGGCGGCCAGCAGTCCGATCGAAGAAAGTTTGTCGGCCTGGGTGAGCTGGACTTCCAGTTCGATCCTCTCCGTGATGTCGTCCATGATCACCAGTCGCCCCACCACGTTGAACTTGCGGGTTACCAGCGGCGCGATCGCAACATTCACAATGCGCGATTCGCCGGTGGGAGTCGCCAGCCGGAACTTATAAAGATTGTGGATGCCTGGATTCTGCCGAACGCGATAGAACTCCTCGACGAAGGCGGCCGGAAAAACCTCGCTCAACGAACGCCCCACCACCTGCCAACGCGGCTGGGCATACATTACTTCCATCTGCGAGTTCCAGCTCTCGATGCGATCCTGCAGGTCCACGGCCATCACGCCGACGTTGATGGATTCAACAATGTTCTCGTTGAAATCCTTGAGCCGCTCGTACTCGCTAACCTTTTGCTCGAGCGAGGCGTACAGCCGCCCGTTCTGGATCGCGATGCCGATGTATCCCGCCAGCGCTTCGAGCAACTCCACATCTTCGCTCGAAAGAAAGTCGCCTTGCATCGTCTTGCCCAGTCCGAGGAAGGCGATGGTCTTTTGCCGCGCGTGGCAGGGAATGTAGTAGTTCAGATCCAGGCGTCCGATGGCTTCTTGCGCCGTGGCATTCTCACGCGGCAGCTGGTGCGTATTTTCGAAGAAGATATGCCCGGCAGCGTCCTCGATTCGCGGTTTCGCGAGGAACGACAGGTCGAGACCGGTGACGTGGGCGATCCCAAACGATTTCGACAGTTCAAAGCGCGAAGAGTCGCTGTTGCCGAGGAAGATAGCGATGCGATCCACCAGCAGTGTGCGTGCCACCCGGTCCACCAGCGAGGAAAGCATTTTGTCGAGGTCGGTCTCCGAACTCAATTCCCGTCCGAACTCGATCAGCGTGCGCCGGTAGTCGTAGCCTGTGCGGTAGAAGAATTGGTCAAGCTTCTCCTGAATCCATTTCCGCACTGGATCGAACAGCAGCGCGGTGACCACGACCGCCGCCACCAACCCGTAAGGTCCGGAACTGGGCACGCGCGTGTGCACCAACTCCGCAATCGCGGCCACGACGGCGAAGTACGCTCCTACAATGGCCGCCGCCGCCAGCGTATATGCCATGCCGCGTTTGAAGATCAGATCCACGTCCATCAACCGGTAGCGGAAAATGGCGTATCCAAAAGTCAGCGGCAGCAATCCCAGCGATAGCACCGACACCTTCATGGTGAGCGAAGGCATCACTCCAAACAGATACGGCAGAACGTAAAAAAGCGTGAACGGCGTGATGGCGAGGATGGTGCCGCGCGTAATCCACTTGAGTTGCTGCCGCAGAATCGGAGTGGTGGCCTGGCGGTAGCTGCGCCACAGAACCGCCGCCGCCGAGACGAAGAAGATCGTCAGATAAGCCCAGTGCACCCGGTTCAGATTAAAGAGCAGCGAAGCGCTGGCTTTTAAAAACTCCAGCGCCAGCACCTGTATTCCGAGCAGTATTACGCCTGGCAGGTAGAGCAGCGGAATCGACCAGCGATGCTTGCTGACGAACTCCCGCCGTTCCGGGAAGGTCAATACATAGTGCAGAAACAACGCCGGCTGCAGCAGCCACGCGACCTCATTGGCCCACAGGACGATCCAGTCGAAAGCGTTGAACTTGCCGGTGTAGTGCAGCGAGTAGAAAACGAACGATACCAGGCAGAAAATGTAAAAATGCGTGGAACCCACCGCCGTCCAGCGCCGCAGCAGTACATAAAGTCCAATGCCCAGGTAAATGAGCGCGATCAGCCGCAGCCAATCGTTCATGGAGCGCTCGGCCGGAGCCAGCACCACTTCCACATCCAGCGGAACCGACCCGCGGATCAACGAGTAGGTCGCCTTCGACCAGACGCCGGAATAGTAGATCTGCCGCGTCACCGCCGCCGAAGTGTCTACCGCGCGGCCGTTGACGCTGACCACCTCGTCCCCGCGGCGGATTCCGGCCCGCTCTGCCGGACCGTTCGGCTCCAGCCGATCCGCTACCAGGCGGCCCTTCCGCTCCATCCACCACGCGCCGTCGTCGGGAACCGCAGACTGGTGCTCGATCTTGTAGTTAAAACCGGCGAAAAGTACCGCCGCTACTGTGAGGAGAGTCAGCAGGATGGCGGTAAATCGGGCCTCAAATTCGCGGTTCATAGTTCGCGATTCATGGACTGGCACGGTCGCAGCGGCGGCGCGGCCAGATAATCGTCGTCGATCAGGCATAAGCAACTTCACTGCCACCCTCCAATCTTGCCCAGTGCTGGTAAGTCACGTCCATAGAGTAACTTCCACAATTATAGAGAGGATCCGGGATAGCGGCTATGAATTATGGAAGGTAGCTTCTGCTTTTTGGGATGCCATTTCGCTGGCGGGAAGAGGGTTCTGGGTGCTGGGTAAAGCTTGAGGGAGCTAGCGGATTTTGTAGTTGGCCTGTTTCTGAAGTGAAGTGAGGTGACCTGACCAAACCCTTAATTTGCATTTGAGGGGTTCGAAAACCTTCCCCGATTTCCGAACCCCCCACTTACTGGGCTCACCTGACTCGCCTAGGAGAGGTGAGCAAATCCCGCAAGTGAGTGTGATCTTGCGCCTGATTTCTGGAAACGTACATGGAGCCAGTCTGAAGCCGTCTGAATTGATCTGAAGAAATTCACCATCGCCCGCTGTGGCTCAACGAAAATAGCGGTCTGGGCGGGAAGCGAGGGCCGCGATGACCGAGACTGCGTGGACATGGATAAAGCCTGCGCGGACAGAGCCTGCCCTGAGCGAAGCCGAAGGGAGTGTCCGCGCCACACTTAGATTTCGGACCTTGCCGCACGCGTCATTAGTTCTTCGATGGCCTTTTGCGGCGACTTGCCCTTTTCGAGGATGGCGAACATCTGTTCGGTGATCGGCATCTCGACGTTCTTCTTGCGGGCTAAACCAACCGCGGCTTTGGTGGTGAAAACCCCTTCGGCGACTGCCCCGCGCATGCCGGCGATGATGTCGGGCAGTTTGCGGCCTTTGCCTAGTTCAACGCCGACGCCGCGGTTGCGCGAGAGATCTCCGGTGCAGGTTAGAACCAGATCGCCCAGTCCGGCGAGTCCAGCGATGGTATCGAGGCGTCCACCGCACGCGACGACCAAACGCGCCACTTCGGCGAGACCTCGCGTGATCAGCGCCGCTACCGAATTGTGGCCAAGGCCGAGGCCATTGCAGACGCCGGCGGCGATGGCGATGATGTTCTTCAGCGCGCCGCCTAACTCCACGCCGATCACGTCGTCGTTGGTATAGACGCGAAAGCGGGAATCGTTGAACGCCTGCTGCACGGCGCGCGTTACTTCTCCGTCGACGGACGCCACGGTGACAGCGGTCGGATCGCCGCGCGCGACTTCCTTAGCGAACGAAGGGCCGCTGAGCGCCCCCACGCGAGGAGTGAACCTGCGGCTTCGCAAAACATCGCTAATCACTTCCGTCATACGCAGTAGAGTCCCGTCTTCGAGTCCTTTGGTACAGCTGACGAAAAGTATCTCCGGGCGGAGCGCCGGCGCCATGCGTTCGAACAGAGCTCGACAATGCTGCGAGGGCATCACGCTGACGACGATCTCGGCGGCCTCGAGCGCGGTATTGAGATCGCTCGTCGCTGCAATCGATTCTGGCAGGATGAACCCCGGCAGGAAGCGCTCGTTGATTCGGCTTCTTGCGATGCTCTCGGAAACTTCAGGTTCGTTGGCCCAGAGCCGGATATTGTGCGGGACATGGTGCGTCCCTTTGCGTCCCAGGACGATTGCCAGTCCGGTGCCCCAGGCACCGGCGCCGATGATGGCAATGCGGCTCATCTGCGGGTTGCTCCTAACGTTCCCGACTTTGTTCCTGATTTTGTTCCTAATTTGGATTCCGTTCCGGCGGCGAGACGGCCGATGTTTTGGCGGTGCTTCCAGATGACGAGCGCCGAAACCAGGGCGATAAAGACCAGTTGCCGCGGGTCCGCGTATTCGTGCAAGGCCCACGCCAGCAGCGGAAAAGCCGCCGCCACAGCGACGGACCCGAGCGAGACGTAGCGGAAGGCGACGGCGATGATCAAGAACAGGCCTACCATGCACAAAATGGATTTCGGGGTGAGCAATATAAAAGCTCCGAGGCTGGTGGCCACGCCCTTGCCGCCGCGGAACTTGAGCCAGACGGGGAACAGATGGCCGAGCACGGCAAAGAACGCCGCCGTGGTCATGATGAGCTGCTGATGCGGCCCGCTGAACAGCACCCGCGCCACTAGAACTGCGGTCAGGCCTTTGGCGGCGTCGAGAAGCAGAGTCGCAACCCCGAGTGCAGGCGACTTGCGGGCCACGTTCGTCGCGCCAATGTTGCCGCTGCCGCTCGTGCGTACATCCTCGCCCTTGAAAACCCGCACCAGCAGGTAGCCAAATGGGATGGATCCCAGCAGGGAACTCACGGCGGCGGTGATGAGGTACGGATTCATCTTCATCTATCTAGAAGCTATCTCATAAATCGGCTTTGGGTAGGGCACGGCTTCAGCCGTGCCGCTAAGAGCCAATAAAGAAGCGGGCTTTAGCCCCTGAGGGAGCCAGCGGCTTACTCCTTCGGCCCATTATGAGATCGCTTCTAATGTTCATCGAACTATTCCGCTGTGTTGGCGGGCGGTCGCATCGGAAATCGTTGCAGCTTCGTGTACTTCGATCCTCCTGGTGAAAGCTGGCTCTGATAGAGAATAAACTCGTGGGCCGTCATGGTACCGAAATCAAGCTCGCCCATCGCGGCGAGCCGCTTTTCGAGCACTGCGAACGTTGCGTTGGGGGCGTCGCCTTTGCGCCATTTCGGTGAGCCCGATCTGCCGCCAGCGCGCGCCAGAGTCAGATGTGGACTGAAAGGCCGGTCTTCGCGGGGAATGCCGAGTTCGGCTACGGCCATATCGATGCTCGCGGCCAGTTCCGCGAATTGCGGTCCAGCGTGGATTCCGATCCAGAATACGCGCGGAGCCTTTGCGGTAGGGAAGAATCCGTATCCGCCGGAGCGAATTTCGAACGCGCCGCTTTCAACCCGCCGCAAACGTTCGCTGATGGCCTCAACCCGATCTGGCGATTGTTCTCCGATGAACTTCAGCGTAATGTGCAGCGACTCCGGACGCACCCAGCGGGCATCGGGCGCGAAGCCCTCAACGCCTTCGAGGAAGCGCGAGATCCGCGCGCGGACTTCAGGGTCGAGATCGATGCCGATGAATATTCGCATCTCTTAATAACAGCGACTTACAACAGCGCCCTGCGGATCATCTCCAGCGCCTGCTGCGTTGCGAACTGGCGGATGCGCTTGCGGTCGCCGGGGAAGTTGCGTTCGACAACCTGCGTGCCTTCTTCTCCCGCGAGTGCGATGTAGACCAGGCCCACGGGCTTCTGCTCGGTTCCGCCGCTCGGACCGGCGACCCCAGTGATTCCGACTCCGTAGCTCGACAGGCAGCGCTTGCGGATGCCTTCGGCCATGGACGCCGCCACTTCGCGGCTGACCGCTCCGTGCTGGTCGATCAGGGCCTTGGGAACGTTCGCAAATTGCGTTTTCAATTCGTTCGAGTAGACCACGGCGCCGCCTAGAAAATAGCGCGAGCTGCCGCTGAGCGAAGTGATGCGCTCGGCCAGCAGGCCACCCGTGCACGATTCGGCCACGGCCAGCGTCAGGCTGCGCATCTGCAGCAGATAGCTGACGATCTGCTCGATGGTTTCACCTTTGCGAGAGAAAATGGCGTCGCCGAGTTCGTCCTCGATTTTTTCGGCGAGTTCTTCGACGCGCGCTTCGGCATCCGCTTGCGAATCTTTCCGGCAGCGCAGGTGGAGTTGAATCTCGCCCCCGCCCGCCAGGATGGTGGTCTGCACGTCGGTATAAGTTTTATGGATGGGCGCGACCCGTGCGTCCACTTGCGATTCTGGCATCATCGCCATTTTGAGCGTGCGAGTCGCGATGTGCCGGGGCGGGATCCGGGCGCGCAATCGCGGGATGCATTCACCTTCAAACAGCGCCTTGAGTTCGTAGGGAGGGCCGGGGAGCAGCATCAGAAGTCGTTCCTGGCCGTCGTACTTCCCGCCGATCCACTGGCCGGGCGCGGTGCCGAGCAGATTCGGCAACATCGTGGCGCTGGTCAGGATGTCGGCCTGCTTGGCATTGTTTGCCGACATCTTCATGCCGCGCTTGGCGAAGCGCTCTTCGAGCTTCGCGATGATGTCGGGATCGCGTTGCAGTTTCAAACCCAGCGCGTCGGCCACCGCTTCGCGCGTCAAGTCATCTTCAGTGGGGCCGAGGCCGCCCATGAAAATGACGATGTCCGAACGCCGCATGGCAAGTTTGGCGGCCGCGGTCAGTCCTTCGGCGTCGTCGCCCACAATGCACTTGAAGCGCACTTCAACGCCCAGTTCATTCAATTTTTCGGTGAGGTAGAGCGAGTTGGTGTCCTGGCGATGGGGAGTAAGCAACTCAGACCCCACGGCAATGATCTCGGCGTTCACGGGTAAAAGTGTAAATGATGAAGGAGATGCAAACCCTTCATAAATTGTCATCCCGAGCGAAGCGAGGGATCTGCATTTTGCGGCGAACTACAGATCCCTCGCTTCGCTCGGGATGACAAGGTCTGAAGAATCGAACGCCAAAGAGCGGGATCTCCCTTTCGCTACCGAGCTGCGGGCTTCGAGCTTCATCTTCCCGGTTGCTGCTGCGTCATGCAATGCAGGGCGCCGAATCCCCAGATCAGATCGCCGGAATAGATCGGTACGATTTCGCGTGTCGGGAACAGTTCCGCGAGCGAGTTGAGCGCAATGCGATCGTTCGGATCGTTGAAGACCGGCACCAGCACCGCGCCGTTCGCGATATAAAAATTGGCGTAGCTGGCAGGCAACTGGCGGCCTTCGAACACGACTGGACGCGGCATGGGAATCTCGACGACCTCAAGTCTCTCGCCGTCGGAAGTGTGGGCGTTTTTCAGGCGGCCCAGGTTCGCATGCAGGGCCATGTGGTTTTCGCTCTGCTCATTCGGCTCGATCATCGTGACCACGGTATTGGGAGCGACGAAGCGGGTGATGTCATCGACGTGGCCGTGAGTGTCGTCGCCCGCGATCCCGCTATCGAGCCAAATGACGGACCGCACGCCAAAATAGTCGGCGAACAGTTGCTCGTATGCCGCGCGGTCCATGAGCGGGTTGCGCTGTTGCGTGTCGGAGAGCAAGCATTCTTCAGTGGTAAGCAGAGTGCCGCAGCCGTTGACGTCGATCGATCCGCCTTCGAGTACAACGCGATGTTTCTCACCAAGCGGATCGGCAAAGATCGGCTGCACCACACGCGCCCCGGCGGCCTTCGCCATGCGCTCTCCAACTTTTTCGTCGAAATTGTAATTCGGATACTTGGCCCAGGCGTTGAATTGAAAGTGCAGGGCGAGCGGCCCGGCATCTGTCTGCTCGGCGGGCGGCGTCAGAAAGATGCAGCCCGAGTCGCGTGTCCAGACGCGATTGGTGCGCCAGCGGTGAAAAGAAACATTATCGGAGAGCGCGTCCGCCTTTTCGAGCACCATGCGCGCGCGTTGTTCCCAACTCGCGTCGTTGACGATCACTTCCACACGCTCATGCCGCGCCAGAGTGCGGACGATTTCGGCATACACCCACGGGATTGGCTCGAATTTGCCCGGCCAATCGCCGCGGAAATGCGGCCAGGCGAGCCAAGTGGATTCGTGCGGCTCCCACTCGGCGGGCATGCGGTAGCCCTGCGCGGCGGGCGGAATCTTGGTGCGGGAGGCGGATTGTTTGGTCATTAGTCTTCAGTGTCTCAATCTCATCCTTACATGACAGACTAGCGACGACCTTGAGGATAGTCCGACCTGAGTGGGGGAGATGGACGGACACTAAGACTCGCCACCGTAACAAGGCCCCCGCAGACAAGACATGCACGGAACTCTTTTATGCTGTCCCTCCCTGGCTCGCCCATCGGAGCCTCGATATTCTTGGCGAAGCATTTCACACAAAGCCGCTGGTCGGGGCGGTCTTTGTGGTACCGGAACGGGTTGCGAAACACGTAGTCATCACTCTTGAAGCGCAACTTTTCTCGAAGATCTCGGTTCTGATCTTCCAGTTCTGAAGCCGATTGCTTAAGTTCGCGTAGCTTGTCTAGGATGTCGTCAACCTGTTGCTTCGCCTCACGGTCTTTTAGATTCTTACCAAAGTCGTACAGTTTCTTCGAGATTTCTCCCGCAGTCTTTGCGATTGTCCAAGCGGTTGTGACCGTTGAAATTGGTTCCATGATTGAGATTGTACAGCGCAGCCATATTGCAATTCACCCATACCTTCGTGTTGCAATCGTCATTTCTCGTCGAGCATGCGGTTGGTGATGGGAGCGTAACTGTCGATACGGCGGTCGCGCAGGAAGGGCCAGTTGCGGCGAATGTCCTCCAGGTGATGCAAGTCTACTTCGCCGACCAGGATCTCTTCCTGGTCGTGGGAAGCTTCGGCGAGCACAAGGCCGAAAGGGTCGCAGAAGAACGAGCCTCCCCAGAATTCGAGGCCTTTGCCGGGCACCGAATTGCCGCGAATGTTTCCGGTCTCGAAGCCGACGCGATTCACCACGCCGACATAAACGCCGTTCGCGATCGCGTGCGCCCGCTGAATGGTGCGCCAGGCATCGTGTTGCGCCTCGCCGAATTCGGCCTTCTCCGCGGGATGCCATCCGATGGCCGTGGGGTAAAACAGAATGCTGGCTCCCTGCAGTGCCGTGAGGCGCGCTCCTTCGGGATACCACTGATCCCAGCAGACGAGCGTGCCGAGTTTTCCGGCGGAGGTGTCGAAGGCCTTGAAGCCGAGATCGCCGGGCGTGAAATAAAATTTTTCGTAGTAGAGCGGATCGTCGGGAATGTGCATTTTGCGGTAGATGCCGCGCAGCACGCCATCGGAATCGAAGATCGCGGCCGTATTGTGATAGAGGCCGGGGGCGCGCTTCTCGAAGAGCGATGCGATCAGCACGACTTTATTTTGCCGGGCGGTGGCGGCGAGCTTCTCTGTGCCCGCGCCGGGGATCGGCTCCGCGAGATCGAACAGGGCGGCGTCTTCGCGTTGACAGAAGTATTGAGTCTGGAAGAGTTCGGGCAGGCAGACGACGTCGGCACCCTTTCGTGCTGCTTCCGAAACGCGATCGAGCGCCTTGGCCAGATTGTCGGCGGGCTCGGGGCCGCACGACATTTGCACCAGGGCGACGGTGAACTTGTCTCGCACTTGTTTCTCCGTGAATTCGCTAGACTTTGTTATCCCTTAGATTTTGTCATCCCGAGCGAAGCGAGGGATGACAATTCATGAAGGGTGTAGTTCATGCAACACTCCAGCCTGACTTTCAACACGCGCTCTAGAATATCAAAGTGCGAGATGCAGGCGTGAGCGTTGCAACACCGCGGTAAAAGCAAGTCGCCGCGTTCCCTCACTTCTAGTAAATTGTTTCTTCGATCAAAACCGGTTTTTATTCTGGAGGTTCGTCCCTTGAAGCAGAAAAGTGTCGCGAAGCACGGCAATCATCACGACGGCAAGCGTCAGGAAGGCGTGGGAATCGACCGCAAGCTGCACGATCCGGTAGCCGACCGTCTGATTCCACTGGAGCCGCTGGATCTCGGCAAGATTCGATCCATTGACGACCTGGTGCGGGCGATGTCCAGGACAGCGTTTACGGGCCGCCAGCTCGGCGAAGCTGCCGACGTGCTGGAGGCCATGGCGCGCGACCAAGACTGCTTCGTCGTTATGACGCTTGCTGGCGCGATGACCGTGGCCAAGCAGGGCCTGGTGATTGCCGAGCTGATCGATCGCGGCATCGTGAATGCGATCGTTTCTACCGGCGCGCTGATGGCGCATGGGCTGGTCGAAGCGACCGGGCGCGCTCATTTCCGGCATAATCCCGAGCTCAGCGACGAGGAACTCTACGAGGCCGGATACAACCGCGTCTATGACACGCTCGAACCCGAGCAGAATCTCGACGACGTGGAGCGCGTGATGGCGGCGGTGTTCGGCGGCTGGGACGCGGACGACGTGATGTGCTCGTATAAGTTGAACCGCGCAATCGGAGCGCATCTGGCGAAGCATGCCAAAGGACAGCGCGGCATTCTGAAGTCGGCCTACGAAAAAAATGTTCCGGTATTTGTGCCCGCGTTCTCCGATTCCGAGTTAGGCCTGGATTACGCGTTAACCAACCGTGAACGCGATAAGAAAGGGAAGCCGCGATTCCGCTTCGATCCCTTCGAAGACCTGGAGCACTTCGCCGCAACCCTGCTGCAGCAGAAGCGGCTGGGAATCTTCACCATCGGCGGAGGCGTTCCCCGCAACTGGTCGCAGCAATTCGGCCCGTTCATCGAATTGCGCCACCGCCGGGGCGGGGAAGACCTGCCGCTGAAACGCTATCACTACGGACTGCGCATCTGCCCGGAACCGGTGTACTGGGGCGGCCTTTCGGGCAGTCCCTACAGCGAAGCCGTTTCGTGGGGCAAGTTCGTGCCCCCGGCTGAAGGTGGGAAGTTTGGGGAAGTTTTTGTGGACGCTACAGTAGGATTGCCGCTGATCGTAGCGGCGGTGCTGGAGCGGCTGAAGAAGAAACCGGCTGCAAAGAAGATGGTTGCCGGAATCGCGGTAAAAAAGTAGAGACGCGACAAGCCGCGTCTCTACGCCACAAGCTTAATCAGTCCAAGCTCGATCAGTCGAAGATCAGCACCGCCGACGCGATCACCGTCGTCCACAGCCCGCGTTTATCGCCTACCGCCGATTGCGTCACGTTGGCGGTGCGGACGATCTTGTTGGAGATGCGATAGATCTCTTTTTTCTCGTCCCACGATCGATCGGAATCGAACTCCACGTTCAGAGTTGTGGCCAGCATTTCGGCGGCGAGTTCTTCCGCGTAGTCTCCGGCAGCGTCTTCGGTCTCGCCGAACGAATGGTGCTCGCTCAGATATCCGTAGGTGGTGCGATCGGCAGGGATGGCGACGCCAATCGAAGAGGCTAGCAAGCGGTGCGGTTCGTGCGTGGAATTTTCGGCAACCACCGCAAATACGACTTCCCCGGGGTGCAGATACGTGAGTCCCTGCGAGCGTGGGACCAGCTTGCAGTTGGGCGGGAAGATGGAAGAGACACGCACCAGGTTTTGCGCCGCGATGCCGGCGTCGCGCAAGGCGAGTTCGAAAGAGGTGAGGCGCTCCCGATGTTTCCCCACACCTTTGGTGAAGAAGATTTTCTTGGGGACCATGTCCTTGCCCAATTCAGTTTCCTCCAGGAAATTTTGAGTTGATCTGAGAAGGGCAAATCTAACACAGCGATTTGTGAAGATTGTATGAAAAAAACAGGGATAGCCCACTTCGCCCCACAACCGCTCGCTTGGCGGCTACGGGCGCTGCTGCCGATGGCCATGAGACGGCGACCGCTTCGCGCAGGGAAAGAGCCCGCTCCCGCAGCACTCAAGCCGCGTGAATATGGGCTCTGCCCGCCGCCAGCGGGATGATTACCGGTTTCACTAAATCGCGAAAATCGGCAAATCTCATGCGCACCAGTTCCCGGTGCGAACCCGCGTTGAAGGCGATTTCCTTGTCCTCGGCCAGAGTCTGGTCCGCGAAAACATCCATGCCGTAGAGATTGCCGAAGGGTGGCATAGACCCGGTTTCGCAGTCGGCAAAACGACCGCGAAATTCGAGCTCGCTGGCCAGTTCTACTGACTCTGCCCCCAGATATTTTTTCAGCCGGTATAAATCCACCCGGAACGAAGCCGGCACTACCGCCATGGCCAGACGTCCGTCCACCATGACCATGACGGTTTTCGCTAGTTCTTTCCCGGGTGTGTGGGTGAGGGCGGCAATCCCCTGGGCCGTGTAGGCCACCGAGTGCGAGATCACCATGTATTGAATGCGGTTACGATCCAGGAATTCCCGAAGCATGGAAAGAGGCACAGACACCTCCCGTCCGAACCGCATGCGCTAACGCTTCTGAAGGACTGCCGAAGCATGCTCTGCGGGTCGGCGCCGATTCAATTATGCGCTCATCAGAGGCTGGGGAGTTAGTGAAATTTCCAGCAAGTGCATAATTCCGGAAATTTGGGAGCAGGTTCGCGGCTGACCAAAAACGGGAAAACGCAGAGCAAAATTTGGCACGGGCTAGCGAAGAATGTTCACTTTTGGCCACGAAACGCCTCGAAGAATGCGCTGGGAGGGAACAGCGCGGGTCTTTTCGTAACCCTTACGCGGCTTCTTTCGTAACCAAGGAGTGCGCGGCCTCTCTTGCCTGCGATCCCACGATCCTCATTTCTTGCCAGTCGTAGCGGAATTCTTTGCCGCAATCCAGGCACGCGACGTAGGTACCCGTGCGCTGAGCCGTCGGGTTGCGGCGCGAACCGGCGCGCACCGTGATCGGAAAGCTGTAGCGAGCGTGCCGGCAACCAAACATGGCGTCCATCAACTTCGAAAACATCGGGTAACCTCCACAGAATAAAAGCGACAAAACTGGCTCATCCCCTTCGCCTGAATATCAAGACGAGCTCTATCTACTTAGATTCGAGGAGTGCGGAAAAGGTTCGCACCACTGATAACACAGCAGGTACACGACCATAGGCGCTCCGAAATCAAGCACTTGCGAGCGTTCAGAGGAACGACAGCGGGGGCGACGGGAAGAGCAGGAAGAGCACTAAGAGCGAGACTCGGCGCCTATACCGGTTTCACAGTTGGTGTAAACCTCGCCATCGGCGATCCTCAGGGGCTAAAGCCCGCATTTCCGGCGCTCATGTGCGGCACGACTGAAGTCGTGCCCTTCCCGAAACCGACCGCAGTCTACGGTAACCGTGAAACCGGCTTAGCCACTCGGCGGGTCGGACTTCTTGTGTCCCGAACACTTGGTCATGATGGCCGACCGGAGCCGCACGCGCAGATCGTCGGGCAACTCGTAGAGCTCCGAGTTGCGGTAGATTTCGATGGTTTTGCGAGTGGTATCGCAGACGACGTAGCAGTTGTGGCACCACGCCAAGTGATCGTCGAGTTCGGACTTGGTCCGGGCGTCCAGCGCGCCATCGAGGTAATTGGTCAGTTCGTTTAGAAACTCAGAACACTTCACTGGTCGCCATCTCCACTGGCCCGTCTCTGAAAGAAGCGGTTGAGCCGCTCGCGCAATTGCAGGCGCGCGCGCAGCAAACGCGACTTCACCGCCGGGGTGCTCAGCTCCAGCGCTTGGGCCGTCTCTTCAGTCGAGAGGCCTTCCACGTCACGGAGTACGAACACCGTCCGGAATCCCGCCGGCAACCCCTGAATGGTGCGCGTCAGAATGTCCCGCAACTCCGCTTGGTTGTACATCTGCTCGGGATTGGGGCTCCAATCCGCAACCTCACGGGGAAGCGAGTCATCCTCGGTTCTTACGTCCTCGTCCAGAGAGACCGTACGTTCCGGCCTTCTCCGGCGCAACTTCATCAGTGCTTCGTTAACCGCAATCCGCACCAGCCAGGTATAAAACTTGGACTGTTCCTGGAACTTCGCCAGGTTCCCATACGCCTTGAGAAACGCTTCCTGGACCACATCTTCAGCGTCCTCGCGATTCTGCGTAATGTGCTGTGCAATGCGGAAAACGTTGCGATCATAGCGTCGCACCAATTCTTCAAACGCTTGATCGTCGCCGCGCTTGGCCCGCCGGACCAGCGCCATTTCTTCGCTGACCGGTTGCTCTATGTTGGGTTGGATGGTACTCATTCGTAACTTGATGCAGATTTTTCCGACGGCGCGACTGAATCTGCAGTGCTATTGTACTTGCTGGCCGTGGTTTTCGGTGCGTTGTTTTGACGCGCACTTGCCAGAAAAGTTTCCCCCGCTTGGCGATCGGCTGCTTCAGACACCAGTAGGGCACGTACCAAGGTGTCCTGAGAGCGCCCGCAGGCGGCCCTATAATCAGAGGTTAGAAGGGTTACGCCCTTCTCCCCCCAAGATCTTTACTTCGGAGTACGAATGAAGGAGCGCGGTTGGATTGAACCAATTGTGGAACGGGTGGTTGGCGAGGTTTTGGACAGCCATGCGGCCCAACTACGCACCGAGATTGTCCGCCGCGTGATGGAAGAGATCGCAGCCGGAGCTGCGACCGCCGAAGCAACCGCCCACGATGCGGCATCTGCGTCCGGTTCGGCAGATCTGGCGCGTGCCGTTGCCGAAATCCAGTTGGGCACGTCTCAACGGGAAATTCTGCGCGCGTTGCTCGATACCAGCGCTCGCTATGCGGCTCGAGTCGCGCTCTTTGTCGTGAAGGGCAGCCATGCCACCGGGTGGCAGGGACGCGGCTTCGACAATAGCGATGCGGTGAAAGATTTCGCTCTCGACGAAAACGCCCCTGCCGTCGTTCGTGCGATCGGCCGCGCGATCGGCGATCGCGTGGTGGCGAGCGCTCCGCTTGCCGACCTCGACTCGCGTTTCCTGCAGGAAGTTGGAACGCCAGCGAGCGGAGAAGGCCGGATTCTTCCCTTGATTTTGAAAGACAAAGTTGCCGCGCTGGTCTATGTCGACAGCGGAACCGGCGCGGCGGGTTTGCTCGATGCCGGCTCGCTTGAACTGCTGGTGCTCTCGACCAGCGCATGGCTCGAGGTCAACTCGCTCCGTAAGCAAGCGCACAAAGAACCGTCCGCGGCGCATGTGGACAGTCACAACGTGGACAGTGGCGCCCCGGCGGCCGAGGCGCCGTCATACCAGGCGCCGCACACCGTGTCCGCTTACAACGACCCCTTTGCCTCGCATGCTTCTGACCACGTCATGGCCGCCGCGGCGTCAGCGGCAGCGGGCGAAGCCTTGGCGTCAGTCGCCAGCGCCGCAGTTGAGGCCCCGGCGCTGGCCGAAATTGAAGCCCAGAGCGCGATCACCGAAGTTCAGTCTGCGGTTGTTGAATTGGATCCTGCGCTGGCCGAGCCGCTCCCGGTCGGCCATGCGGAGACCGAGGCAACACCCGAGACGTCACCGGTTTCCTCGATCTCGCCCGAGCATCAGGACGTTCACCGCAAAGCCCAGCGTTTTGCCCACCTGCTGGTCGACGAGATCAAACTCTATAATCAGGCAAAGGTCGCGGAAGGCCGGAAAAACAAAGATCTCTACGACCGTCTGAAAGAAGCGATCGAGAAAAGCCGTGGGACGTACCAGAAACGTTACGGGAACACCGTTGCAGCTTCCGCCAATTACTTTCAACATGAAATAATACGAAGTCTCGCAGAAGACGATCTTTCCATCATGGGTGCCAACTTTCGGCAGTAGGTAGGGTTTGAGTGCGCCGTTTTGCAGTCGTAGTTTTCGCTGGAATTTTCTCCCTGCTCTGGCTCAGCTTTTTGCAGCCCGCGGTCGCCCAGTCCAAGTCGTCCACGCCAGTTGAGAGCACGCCAGCTAAGCGCACGCCAGCTAAACGAAAAGCCGCCGCTTCCACCAGCACCAAGAAAAAGCGCAAAACCATCTCTCCGCGCGTGCGCCGGGTGCGGCGGGCCTTTGTCGCTTCCGCCAGTCTTCGTCCCATGGCGCAGCAGTTGTTGCAGGACCGCACTCCCACCGCCTATGCCGGAGTCGAAGCCTATGCGCGCCGTCACGCCAAAGAAGATGCCGGCGCACTTGCATGGCTCGTCGTCGGCTATGCCCGCACCCTCGATCACGACTATGGCAAAGCGATTGACCCGCTCAACCGCGCCAAGGCCGGCGCCAGCGAACTCGGAGACTACGTTGCCTACTACCTCGGCGACGCCTACCTGAAAACGGCGCACAATGCCGAGGCACTCTCCACGCTCGCGGATTTCAGCAAAAACTTTCCCGATTCACTTCTGGTCCGCGATGCCGACCTGGTCTATGCGAACGCGCTGCTGGAGGAAGGCCGTGCGCAGGAGGCAGCGGCTCTGCTGCAAAAGGAACGTGCTCCGGTGCGCGGCGATGTGGAACTCGCCGTTGGGCGCGCCTATGAAGCAGCGGGCGATAGTCAGAAGGCCGCGAGCGCTTTCCGCAACGTTTACTTCAACCTTCCCACGAGTTTCGAGGCGGATGTAGCGGGAACGGAATTGCGCAAGCTCGGGATCTCCGGCGATATCGCCGAGCGTCGCACGCGCGCCGATCTGCTGTTCAAAGCCAGGCATTACAGCGACGCGGCCCACGATTACAAGGATCTCGTAGAAGAAGTCAGTCCGGCGAACCGGCCGGAGGTGCAACTGGCGCTGGCGGGAGCGCTCGAGAAAAGCGATCGCAGTCACGATGCCCGCCAGATTCTGACTGCCATGGGAGTGCAGAACGGCGACGCCGAAGCCGAGCGCCTTTACCTGCTGAGTGAGACCGAACGTTCCACCAGCGATGAAGAGGCTGTGCAACGCACTCTGAACGAGCTGCGGCAATTTGGTCCGGCGAGCCCGTGGCTGGAACAAGCGCTGTTTTCGGCCGGAAACATGTATCTGCTGAAGCGCGACTACGATCGCGCCATCGACTACTTCCGCGAATTGCAGGAGCGCTTTCCGAACGGCGGGCGCGCATCCTATGCGCACTGGAAGGCTGCGTGGCTGAGCTTTCGGCAAGGCCGAACCGATGAGGCCCGGCAAGAATTCGAACAACAAATCGCGCTCTATCCCGACTCCGCGGAAATTCCCGCCGCGCTCTACTGGCGTGCGCGTCTCGCCGAAGAAGACGGCAACCCGGCGATGGCGCAGGCGTTCTATCAGAAACTTACCGATCGCTTTCGCAACTACTACTATGCGGAATTCGGCCGGCAGCGATTGAAAGGCTTGCCGCGCGGAGGCGGGCCAACCGAAGCCCCGCCGCACTACGCGCTGCTCGACCGCGTCGCCTCGCTTTCAACCGCGGGAAAAATTACCGCAACCGATCCTCCCGACGACAACCTGCGCTTCGAACGGGCGCGTCTGCTCTCGAACGGCGGGCTCGCCGATGCGGCGGTGCGCGAGTTGCAGGCTGCCGCGAGCCAAGAGGGCGGAACCTGGGCGCCTCCCGAGATGGCGCGCGTTTATCAGGACGGCGGACGCTACGATCGCGGCATTGAGATCATGAAGCGCACCACGCCCAATTATTTCGCCGTCGACATTCCCGACCTGCCGCGCCCGTACTGGGAAGCGCTTTTTCCCAAAGCCTATTGGACCGATCTGCGCAAATATTCGCTGCTCAACGGGCTCGATCCCTATCTGGTCGCATCGCTCATCCGGCAGGAGTCCGAATTCAATGCGCTGGCTCTCTCCCGCGCCAACGCCGTGGGCCTGATGCAGCTTCTGCCGAAGACCGGCAAGACCGTCGCCAAACAAGTCAAGCTCAAGGGATACAGCGCGCCACAACTCTACACGCCGGCCGTGAACCTCGAACTCGGCACCCGCTATTTCAAAGAGATGGTCGACAAGTACAACGGACAGTTCGAGTATGCGCTGGCCGCCTACAATGCCGGCACCGACCGGGTCGGAGACTGGCTGGGACAGGGTCACTACCGCGATCCGCAGGAGTTCGTCGAGTCCATCCCCTTCACCGAAACCCGCGAATACGTCCAAGCCATCCTGCGGAATGCGAATGTGTACCGCCAGCTCTACGGGACGCCGTAGCGCATCGGGCGATCTGGTGATCGGGTCATCGGGCGATCGAAAATTCTGAAGTCTTGTAGTCGAGTCGTTGACCGACGAACACCCTGAAAGGCCTTCAAAAATGGGACTTCTGCGTTCTCGTCATCATCTTCGTTCTCGCTCTGCAACCCAGTCCCCAGAAGCCTCACGTCACGCTTCTCAATGAGTAGTTGCCTCTGGTCAACCGCAGCAGCGTCCCTTAGTGGAAGTGTCACGCCGAGTCTTACGAGTTTATCGGGAGATGTTGGGGTTGCCGGGGTCTTTCAGCCATCCCTGTAGGAGCGCGGTTAGGTCCCTGATCCTGAGCTCTCTCACTATTTTCTGAAGGGCCCGGGTGAATTCGAGCGTTTCATATGCCACTTGTATCACATGGACCACCGCTGGCAGCGACTGTCATTGCGCCGGTTGGGGCTTTGGCCCGCCGACCCATTTTGTGCTCCTTTACCCGTACAAGCCCCGCTTGGCGGGGTTTCACTTCCGACTCCTGATTTTTCATCACATCCCTTCTGTGAGCCCCGTCACAGACACGCCCACCGGTCCGGTGCGACAATAGCCATCTGATCGGGGCAGCATGAGTGTGTCCGTCTCCCAAGACGGACCTCGAAGCTGCCCCAAAGCCATTTTCAGCGCTCTTTGACAACGTAAGTCTTTATTCCGGAGGTAATTATCCCTTGACAACAAGTTAACGATATGGTACAGTTTTCTTACCATGAACCGCAGACAAACAATCCCACCAGAGTTGCGCTACACAATCCAGCAGTTCAATGAGCAGTATCCCACAGAGGACGCTTGCCTAGAAACGATCAAAGAACGGCGCTTTCCCGGTGGCGTCACGCATTGCGAGAAGTGCGGCGTAGAGCGCAAGCACCATCGTGTGAGCGGACGCACCGCCTATGCCTGTGATCGTTGCGGGAATCACATCTTCCCTTTGGCAGGGACGATCTTCGAGAAAACCACAACCAAGCTGAGACTGTGGTTTTACGCGATGTACCTCATGTCCTCGACACGTTGCGGAATCAGCGCAAAGCAGATTCAGCGCGAGACTGGTGTCACCTACAAAACCGCGTGGCGGATGTTCAAGCAGATTCGCATTCTCCTTTCGGAGGATGTGAAACTGGAGGGTTCATCAATCGAGATGGACGAGATGTATTACGGAGGAAAGCGCAAGGGTCAGTCTGGCCGTCCGATGCGTGGCGACAAGAAGAAATCGCCAGTGATTGGGATGGTAGAACGCAGCACCGAGAGCAAGGCCGGACGGATAAAAGCTCTCGCAACGCCGGACGTAACGACGAATCAGGTATTAGGCTTGGTGCGTGAGTACGTGCTTCCCAAGAGCACCGTGTTCACCGATGAATACCCGATCTATGATCGCCTTGGCGCACGTGTGAACGAGCACAAGCGCATCAATCACAGCGCGAAGGTCTATGTGATGGGCGACATTCACACAAACACGATTGAAGGATTTTGGAGTCTGGTAAAGCGTGGGATCGGTGGAGTTTACCATTCGGTTTCGCAGAAGTATTTGCAGACCTATCTTGATGAGTACAGTTTCAGGTACAATCGCCGCGATTGCGGGAACCTGATTTTCCATGACGTTTTGGCGAAGGCTGCACAGCCCTTGGTTTCGCGGCCCGATCCAGTAATGTCTCGAATGATGAGCGACGAATCGGTTCCATTTTAGCCGCCGTTTCAGGCAATGGAACTAACGGTTGTTGATGGGTTTCACTCTGAGCATTCTTGGCGGAAGGTCTTGAGTGATTCTCCATTTGTCACGACCTCGGGATACATATGACCATAGGCTAATCCTAGGGTAACACGGGTGGCCAAAATGCCGCAGCCAATTTTTTTCCGCGTAGGAACTGAGCGCCAAATCGACCTCTCCACGTTCGTGGATTCTGTCCGAGATTTTCTATACATCCTCAAAGATGTGGACGCCACCCTCTCTGAAAAATCCCATGGAAGCGTGAAATGGATGGTCGAAGTGCTAGAGAAGCCTGCTGCCCCAGTAGTTGGCGTTTTACCCATCCCTCGTAAACCATTATTTGATCGAAGTTCTGCGGTGAAATCGCAGGTGATTGAGAACACCAGCCTATTGTCTACAAAAGGTGAAAGAAACAAATTCTTTTCTGATGGTGCACTTTCGCATGTAGGTAAGCTGGCGAACCGAACGCCGAAAATTGGTCCGATGGCGATTTGGACGCCGCAAAACGGACGGCCAAAACAGGAGAGTGAAATTTCTCAAGCCACGCTCCGAAATGTCGAGGAATTGACTGGCCCCAAGTATTCTGGCTTTGGCTCTGTTACTGGAAGTTTGGATGCGATCTCTGTTCACCGAGGAGCTGAATTTCGCATTTGGGACAAGGAAAGTGGAAAGCCAGTTCGATGCGTCTTTAAGCCTGATTTCGAGGGGAAGGTGAAGGACTCTCTTCGCAAGGTCGTGGTTGTAACTGGGGAAATGCTGATGAACAGTGCAGGCAACCCACTTTCAATAAAGGTGGACGATTTAGAAGAGGCTCCGCCAAGAGCCGACCTGGTACCAATACAGAGTCTGTCAGGAATTATCAAGGATTTCACTGGCGGGGTGTCCTTGAAGAAATACCTAGAGGAATCTGACGATGAGTGATTTCCGCAAACTATATTGGGATACGACATGTTTTATTTGTTTTCTCAATGATAGTGACCATGAGAGGGAGCGGCACTATATCTGTGAAGATATACTCCAGCACTCCGCAAATGGTACTGCTGAAATTTGGACCTCATCCTTCACCATCGCAGAAGTGATACGCCCACGAGACAAGTTCATCGCGAAGCCACTTCCAAGCTGGACCGATGCGGTATTGGAGAAATTCCCACAAGTGGAAATCCCTCTTCGGAATTTATGGGACTTCCACATCCAAAGGACGCGACCGACACGTCTGCTCACGAAAAAAGAGATGGATGGGATAAGCCAACTTCTACATCCTGACCGAATACACACGATTAAACTTGATGATCGGATCGCTGCATCGGCAGTTGAGATTTCTCGCAATTATGGACTCAAACCTGCCGATGCGATTCATGCGGCCTCAGCCATAGACCTACACAAGCGTAAGAAAGTTGAGGTGCTTCAGCATTGGGATAAGGACTACGACAAACTTAAGGATTTGATTCCGGTGGAATTTCCAACCAGAATTTCACCACAACATGCCTTCAAGGAATTTATTAAACCGTTGGGTGAGTCTGGATAATTTGGGGAAGTGGTCGGGATACCGGGAATTGAACCCGGACGGGTTGCCCCAGCAGTTTGGCTAGCGGCCCACTTTCGAGGACAGCTAACAAACTGCCGCGTCTGCCAATTTCGCCATATCCCGACCCATCCATTTTACTATACTTGGTCTGGGGGGATACTTACCATTCCGGAATATTTTACGTATAACTCCTTTAAACTCAAAGATTTTGCGGAATTTTTTGCGTAACCCTATGATTCCAAAAGACCGGGGGGAAGAGTTTTTTCTGTTCTAACTATACTATTACCTTAATAGTAAACAGGCAGGAACACGGAGGAATAGGCGAACACCTGAAGCTGGATGAAACCCGTTCTAGGCCGACCGTTGGCTGGGCGACTTCGTAAACACGATTTCAAACACCAGCAGCCCCGCTCCCACCACAATCGCGCTGTCGGCGACGTTGAAGGCTGGCCATTGGTGTTGGCCTACATAGAAGAGCAGAAAATCCACCACGTGCCGGCTGACCAGGCGGTCCCACAAATTGCCGACCGCGCCGCCTAGAATCAGCGCCAGCCCGATTCCGGTGGAAGTCAGGCTGTGGCTGTTTTTCCAGAGCAGCAGGGAGACGATCAGCAGCGCAACCACAGAGAACGCAATCAGCAGGCCGACTTTCCATTGCGAGGGAGAATCCGCAAAAATCCCGAACGCAGCACCCGGGTTTTCAGCGTGGATGATTCGAAAGAATCCGGGAATGACCGGAATGCTGTCGTGCAAGGAAAGCCTGTGCGAGATCGTCCACTTGGTGACGCGATCGAGAGCGATGACGAACAACGCGATCAGGAAATGATATTTGCGCATGGGCAGAAAAAAAATGACCGAAAAAACTTCTTCTCTATACTTTATCGCGTTTGCGGAAGTCGCGGTCACGCCCCGTCAATTTCTTTGAGCACGGCGCTGCAGCGCTCGCACACCGTGGGATAGTTCTTATCCTCGCCCACGTGGGTCGAGTAGTTCCAGCAGCGCTCGCACTTTTGGCCTGGAGCTTTGCTCACCTGCACCACAACCGGCGCGTTGCCATTTCCCGATCCCTCCTTTACTTCGACGGCCGAGACGATGAAGAAGTAGCGCAGATCGTTCTGAAAGCGCTCAAGCGCGGAGAATACCGGGTCAGCCGCGGTCAATGTAACGTGCGCTTGCAGATTGCCTCCGATCAGTTTCTGGTTGCGCGCCTCTTCCAGCGCTTTCAGCACCGATTCGCGCACGGCCAGCACTGCCTTCCAGTCTTCGGTCTGTTTCGGATCGGCTGCGATTGCAGCTTCGTTTGTGCCCAGCAAGTCTGCCGCTTCCGGGAAGGTCGTCAGATGCACGCTCTCCAGCCTGCCCTCGACTCGTGGCAAATACTGCCAGACTTCTTCGCAGGTAAAGCTCATGATCGGCGCCAGCAACCGCACCAGCGCTTCGCCGATGCGCCAGATGGCAGTTTGCGCCGCCCGCCGCGACACCGATTTGCGCGCCGAAGTGTAGAGCCGGTCTTTCAACACGTCGAAATAGAAAGCGCTCAGTTCCACGCCGCAGAAATTGTTGATCCGGTGATAGATCTTGTGAAACGCGAACTCTTCGTACGAGCGCTGCACCTCCGCCGACACTTCCACCGCCTGCCGCAGCATGTATTGATCGAGCGGCTGCAACTCATCGAACGCGACCGCATCTTTTGCGGGATCAAATCCATCGAGATTGCCAAGAATGAACCGGAAAGTGTTGCGAATGTCGCGATAGATTCCAGCGACTCGCTGCATGATCTTTGGTGAGCAGGCGACATCTTCGCGGAAGTCGACCGAAGCCACCCACATGCGCACGATTTCGCCGCCGAGCGTATCGGCGATCTCAACCGGATCGACCGTGTTGCCGAGCGACTTCGACATGGCGCGGCCTTGCTCGTCGAGCGTCCATCCGCTGGTTGCGACCATGCGATAAGGAGCGCTGCCTTCGTAGCCGATCGCGCAGAGCAGGGAAGAATGGAACCATCCGCGGTGCTGGTCGCCGCCTTCGAGATAAAGATCGGCGGGCCAGGGCAGGTTCGGCTCGTGGCCGAGCACGGCGGCGTGGCTCGATCCCGACTCGAACCACACGTCGAGAATGTCGGTTTCCTTCTTGAACTTCGTTCCGCCGCAGTGGGCACACTTGTGGCCGGAAGAAAGAATCGCATCGGCCTCGGGCGTGTACCACGCATCAGCGCCGTGCTTCGAAACGAACTGCACCACCTTCCGGTTGATGTGCGGATCGTTTACCGGCTTGCCGCAGTCGTCACAGAGAAACACCGCGATCGGCACACCCCACACCCGTTGCCGCGAGATGCACCAGTCCGGGCGCGTGGCGATCATGTTGGCGATGCGGTCTTCGCCCCAGGCTGGGTCCCACTTCACCTTGGCGATCTCCGCCAAGGTGCGGTTGCGCATGGTTTCGCCGTTTGCGCCGCCCTTCATCGGTGTATCCATGCCGATGAACCACTGTTCGGTCGCGCGGAAGATCACCGGGTTGTGACACCGCCAGCAATGGGGATACGAATGCTCCATTTTTTCGGAATGCATCAGCACGCCGCGCGATTTCAATAGTTCGACGATCGGAGCATTGGCATCGAAGACGCGCTTGCCCTCGTACTCCGGGAGACCGTGGCGCATGATGCCCGCTTTATCCACATTGCAGGTCGGATCGATCTTGTATTTCTGACCGGTGATGAAGTCTTCGGCGCCGTGCGCGGGAGCGGTATGCACCACGCCGGTGCCCTGGTCCATGGTGACGTAATCGGCCAGCACGCCGACGACTTTGCGATCCAGAAACGGATGCTGGAAGTCGGCATACTCGAGCTTGCGGCCGGGGAAGCGGGCGATCTCGCGCGCCGATTGCAATCCAGTTTTCTCTTGCACCACCGCCGCGAGCCGGGCTCCGACAATGAACACGTCGTTGCTGGTTTCGAGCGCCACGTATTCTTCGTCCGGATGAAACGCTACCGCCATCGACGCCGGCAGCGTCCAGGGAGTCGTGGTCCAGATGATGGTGGAAACTCTCTTGCCTTTCAGCGCCGCATCGAGCGAAGTGGGATCGCCCGCGAACGGATACTTCACCCACACTGTCGGGCTGGTGTGGTTCTCGTACTCGACTTCGGCTTCCGCCAATGCCGTCTCGTCGAACACGCACCAGTACACCGAACGCAATCCCTTGTAGACGAAGTCGTTCTCTAAGAAACGATAAAGAATGTCGAGCACGGCCGCTTCGTATTGCGGCGTCATCGTGGAGTAGGGCTGGTCAAACCGGCCGAATACGCCGATGCGCTTGAACTGGGAGCGCTGCAGGTCGAGAAACTTTTCGGCGTATTTCCGGCACTCGCTGCGCACATCGACCGCAGCCATCTGCAGTTTCTTGCCGCCCAGCATCTGGTCCACTTTGATCTCGATCGGCAGTCCGTGGCAGTCCCATCCCGGAACATACGGCGAATCGAAGCCGGCCATGTTTTTCGACTTCACGATGAAGTCCTTCAGGCATTTATTCATCGCCGTTCCCAAATGTATGGGCCCGTTGGCGTACGGAGGTCCATCGTGCAGCACATAGGTGGGCGCGCCCTTACGCACTTCCCGGATGCGGTCATAGATCCGCTGCTCCTCCCATCGAGCCAGTATTTTGGGCTCATTTTGGGGCAGACCTGCCTTCATGGGGAAGCCGGTTTTGGGTAAATTGATGGTGGATTTCAGATCCATCGGCACTCGTAAGGTTCTCCCAACTGGTTGAATCTTTTCATTATATAGGGAGCGCGGAAGGACACGTCTATCGGAGCTGCCTCACTGGGAACGAATTCAAAAAGTACTGTTTCCCGTCAGGGAAAAGCGTGTACAATTTTCAGTAGATCGAAGTCTGCGCGCATCTAATTGACTAGGAAATATTGTGGCGGGTAGGTTCGTCCGTTTTGCAAGCGACCTTGAGGAGCGCTTAGGCATCTAAATCAGCGGCTCCCCATACCGTGAGCTTGGGGTTACTGCTCGGGAAAATATGGCAGAATTCGAAATACCGCAGAATCCACTGGGTCCAGAGCCCGAACTGCATCTTCTCCTGAACAACCAGACTCTGGACGAGCCGCTGTGGAAATCCCTGTTCCGCAACATTGACGACTTCTTCTTCCCCAAGAAGCTCCCTCCGCTGGTCCTGACCTCGAAGCCCATCCCGGTGCGCGACATCTGGGGCTTCTACAACTACAAGGGACGCGGAGCCGCTGGTTCAACCGTCATCCACGTGCTGGCCTTGGCACTTATCATCGCAGGTACCTATCTGGGACGGAAGATCGTCGACGTCGCCAAGCCGAAAGAAACGGTTTTGTTAATCGCGCCCGATGACCTTCCCGTTCTGCCGGTTTCGAAGAGCGCGAGCGGCGGCGGCGGCGGTGGTGGTGATCGCGATAAGCTGCAGGCATCGGAAGGCCGTCTGCCCAAACAGTCCATGCAGCAGATCACTCCGCCGATGGCAGTGGTGCGCAACCTGGACCCGAAACTGGTAGTCCCCCCGACAATCGTGGTTCCCCCCGACATTCACCTGCAGCAGCCGAACATGCCAGAACTGGGCGATCCGCTTTCGCATCTGCCCTCTGTGCCTTCGAATGGAACTGGCTATGGCGGCGGCATTGGCTCCGGTAGCGGTGGCGGCGTCGGTTCGGGCGAAGGTCCCGGATACGGCCCTGGTCACGGCGGCGGCACTGGAGGCGGGGCGTTCCGCGTTGGCGGCGGTGTTTCCGCTCCGAAAGCGATTTATGCGCCGGACCCTGAGTACTCGGAGGAAGCCCGCAAGGTTAAGCACATGGGCACAGTCGTATTGTGGCTGGTGGTCGGTCCGGACGGTAAGCCGCGCGACATCCGAGTGCTTCGAACTTTAGGATTGGGTCTGGATGAAAAAGCCATCGAAGCGGTAAGAACCTGGCGCTTCGAGCCGGCCATGAAAGATGGCAGGCCAGTCGCCGTGCAGATTAACGTCGAAGTCAATTTCCATTTGTACTGAACCCGGCTGTACCGAAAAAGTTTGGGAGCCCAAAAGGCGGCCGCGCAAGCGGCCGTTTTTGTTTGAGTGTAGGTGCGAGCATCTCGCCCGCACGACCTCGCCTATTCTTTCAAGTCCACATGCGCCACATCTTCCACCGGAAGCCCCAGGAAACGCGTTCCCATCTTCCTGAATTTCTCCGCCGAATCCGTCGCAAAGAACTTGAGCTTGGGAACGCCTCTCCGCTCGCTCTTCGCTGAGGGCAGCGGTTCGATCTGCAGTTGACGCGCCACTGCCTGCGCAGTCGACTCGGCGGAGTCCACGATCGCGACGTGCTCCGGCGCCACTCGCCGCAACAGTGGCTTGATCAGCGGATAATGTGTGCAGCCGAGCACCAGCACGTCAGCATCGCGCGCGTCGTCCGAAAAAGCTTCCGACAAATAAATCTTTGCCACCTGCTCGGTCACCGGATGTTCCACCCAACCCTCTTCGACCAGCGGCACAAACAGAGGACAAGCCTTCTCGCGCACTGCGACTCTCCGGAATTCGAGCGCTCGCCGGTAGGCATGGCTGCCGATGGTCGCATCCGTGCCGATGACGACCACCTTTCGCTTGCGGGTGGCCGCCGCCGCGGCTTCCGCTCCCGGTTCGACAACGCCGATCACCTCGACGCTAGCCGCCGCTTTGATCTCGTTCAGCGCCAGCGCGGTTGCCGTGTTGCAGGCAATCACCAGCAACTCCGCTCCCTGATCCTGCAGATAGCGCACCGCCCCGACCGCGTAATGCGCAACCGTGGCCGCTGACTTCGATCCATAAGGAAGGCGGGCCGTGTCACCGAAGTAGAGGTAGTCGGCGTCGGGAATTCGCTCGACCAGCGCGCGGAGAACGGTCAGCCCGCCTACGCCGGAATCAAACACTCCGATCGTCGGCCTGCGTGAATTGGGCATAGTGGACAGACTTCAACCTTCCGCAGTGGTTGGACCGATGACCGACCGGATTGCGGAGATTCGATTTGCCGGAAAACCTCCCTGGCGGGCGTGTTCGCGGATCATCTCTTCATTCGGAGCGATATAGACGCAATAGATCTTGCCGTCGGTGACGAAACTTTCAAGCCACTGGACCTGTGAACCAAGCTTCTGGAGAACGCTGCAGGACTTCTGCGAGATGGCCTGGAGTTCCTGCTGCGTCAATTTGCCGGCGTTGGGAATCTCGCGCTCGATTACATATTTCGGCATGGTACGCTCCTGCTGTTGAAGTTCTGGCTGCTGCAACTGCGAACCCGGATTCTAGCACTGCTCGAAGGTTCCGCTCGAGGCGTGCACCGCAAAGTTTGGAATATAGTTTCGCAGTCTGCCTGTTGCACTCGCGCTCTGTCAAATCCCGCCCGAGTTGCCTGACCCGACCATCGCCCGTTATCCTTCTCGCCATGCCCAGCACTCTTGTCGAATGCGTTCCTAATTTTTCGGAAGGCCGCGACCCGGCCAAAGTCGATGCCATTATCGCAGCCATGAAGATTCCCGGCGTCTATCTCCTCGACCGCGAAATGGATTCCGACCACAACCGCTGCGTCATCACCCTGGTCGGCGAGCGTGAAGCCATCCAGGAGGCCGCCATTCGCGGGGTCGGGAAGGCCGCCGAGTTGATCGATCTCACCAAGCATCAGGGGGCGCACCCGCGCATGGGCGCAGCCGATGTCGTGCCCTTTATCCCGATTGACGGCGTCACCATCGAAGACTGCGTCGCCATGGCGCGCCACGTCGGAGCCGAGATCTCGAAACGCTTCCAGATCCCGGTCTATCTTTATGAAGCCGCCGCGGCCACGCCCGAACGCCAAAACTTGGAGAATATTCGCCGCGGCCAGTTCGAAGGCATCCGCGCCGAAATTGCGACCAATCCCGCGCGCAAGCCCGATTTCGGCGAGCCTCGCGTGCATCCCACGGCCGGCGCAACCGTCGTAGGCGCGCGCAAGTTTCTGATTGCCTATAACGTCTTCCTGAATACGCCCGACGTCGAGATCGCCAAGAAAGTCGCGAAAGCCGTGCGTTCTTCGGGAGGCGGCCTGCGCTTCGTCAAGGGAGCCGGATTCCTGGTGCGCGGCCTGGCCCAGGTCTCGATGAACCTGACCGACTTCGAGCAAACTCCCATCCACCGCGTCTTCGAATTCGTGAAACGCGAAGCCGCGCGTTACGGCGTCATCCCGGTTTCAAGCGAGATCGTTGGCCTGATTCCGAAGCGGGCCTTGGAACAGGCCGCGGAATGGTTTCTGCAAATCGAAAACTTCGATTCCTCGCTCATCCTGGAAAACCGCCTTACAGCAGTGATGAGCGGCAAGGTGGCCGTCGGCGGCCTGCGCGCTGGAGTCGAGCCTTTCATCGAACAACTGGCCGCTCCCACCGGGACTCCCGGAGGAGGCAGCGCCGCCGCCGCCAGCGGCGCCATGGCCGCCGCACTCGCAAGCATGGTCGCGTCCATGTCGCGCGGCAAGAAAGCGTATCTGCAATACGAAAGCCAGCTCAGCGAAGCGATCGCCAGGCTCAGCCAGCTTCGCGAAGAACTGAAGTCCGCGATTGACGCCGACGCCGAGTCTTACAACGTCGTCATGAAGGCCTACAAGTCGGCCAAGTCGTCAGATGGCAAGGCTTCCGATGGCGACGCCGCGCTCAGCGCCGCGCTCAAACAGGCGACCAGCGTCCCTCTAGGCGTCGCCGAGGAAGTAGTCGAGGTCGCACAGATCGCCGCTAGTCTGAAGCCGATCACCAACCCGAACATGAAGTCCGACCTGACGACCGCGATCGCTCTGGCAAGAGCTGCCCTCGAAGGCGCGCTCGCGAACGTCGAGATCAACCTTGATTCGCTGGAAAAAGATTCTCCGAAGGACGAGGTGTTTGCGGCCGGGACACGCAAGCGGGTGGCAGCTCTGGAAGGCTCGTCATGATTAGAAAGCTAATCCTCGTGCTGATCGTGGCCGTTGGAGTGGTCGCCATCGGCAGTCTGTTTGTAAACCGGCTGCGTTACCACCATCAGGATCTGAAGTCCTGTTTCAATGATGCCGGAGGGCTCCAGGCGGGTGCCTCGGTTCGTAGCGTCCGAGCCAACCCGCAGAATAAGAATTGCCCAGCAGAAGTCGAAATGGTTCTGGCCACAACCTACGAAATCGGGATTCCGAACGACTCGGTCGCAGGAATCGAGCCGGACGGGCTACTCGGCCGACCCTACCTGAGTATCGACACTACCCAGGCATCAGGGGTGTCGATCAAGGACTACGGCTATCTGAAAAGCAAACCAAGCAAAGCCGCGCTACCCATTGGAGATCAGATCAAGGCGGCAGATGTATTGCTCCGTTTGTTTCAGGCAGCAAAGGAAGCTGATAAGGAAATCCCTAAGGACAGCAGCCCCTCTCCTCGGCAACCCAGCCGATAGCCACCTCTCGACAACCCTGAGCCCGAGCTGTCTGTTTTCCACGCAAACTACCCCGGTTCCAACGTTCTAAGACCAAGCGGGGCGGACGCACTTTAGTTACGGTCCTGCCTGGCGAATTAGGGACTAGAATAGGTCAGAACAGGTGAAAGACCGCCAAGGATTGCCAACGCATGGTTCGCGGTTTGCATCTAAACGTTGCAGACTCCCTTAGAGGATTTCTATGAAGAATTTGTGTTTTGCGGTTTTGCTTCTGTGCGCAACGGCTGGCTACGCCATGCCGATCGCATCGTCGGCGCGTTCCATGATGCCTTCTGAGATTCAGCAACTGATCGGCGTCGACTATCGGGCGCTTAAAGATTCGCCCACCGCGCAGGCGCTCAAGCAACAAGTCCTGCCCGACAACCTGAAAGAACTCGAGACCGCGCTGAAAGGGATCGGCATTGACGCCGACCACGATCTCGATCAGCTCAATTTTGCCTCTTTCCGCACGGAAAAGAAGGGCATTCAAACCATCGGCGTGGCGCAGGGATCGTTCTCCGCCAAAGCCGTCCTCAAGAAGATGAAGCGCAAGAAGATCACGGCCGCCAAGTACGGCACGACCAGCATTTACCCGATGGATAACGGTCTAGTGATGACCTTCCTGGACGACAACACGCTGGCCTTCGGTACTCCGGCCTCGTTGCACAGCGCGCTCGATACCCGCGACGGCAAGCGCCCTTCGCTCGATTCCAATTCGGTGATGACCGACCAGATGGCCGCCGTCGATGGTGCGCCGCTATGGAGCATCCTCGACCAGCAGGGAACCCAGGCCATGATGTTCTCGGTGATGGGCGATGCCGCGAAGATTGCCGACTACGACAGCCTCAAGAAACGCATTCTGGCTTCTCGCTACACCATGAACTTTCAGAACGGAGTGAATTTCGATTTGAGTGTGCTCACGGCCGACTCGATGACGGCGGCTACGCTTTCCACGGTCGTCAAGGGCGTCATGCTTTACAAGAAGATGAGTGCCAGCCCGATCGAAAAGACTGCCATTGACGCCACCACTGTCGATTCCGACAGCTCGAACCTGCAAGTCCACTTCAAGAGCGACGATCAGAAGTTCCAGTCCTTGATCCACGCGCCGCTGTTTGCCGCCGTTTCGCACTAACGTCGCGCGCTAATCCGAAGCAGAGAAAGAAAACGTCCCGGATGTTTCCTCCGGGACGTTTTCCTTTATGCGGAGTCCGATCGCGCTGCAACGCTGGGAATACCTTGGGGAAGACGACGACCTCCGCGCCATCGATAAGCAGAGACATTGAGGCGGTTCCGTTTCATCGGGTCCCTTTTGATACGCTGTTTACAGAACTCATCCCAACGAATGGATGAAACGTGTTACCAATAACTAATCTTCTGGACGAGTGTACCTTCTTGACAACGTTTTATGCGCACTATACAAACACGAGTGCGTTCAAGGTTAAGCGGTTGCATATGCGCGTGAATGGTCTTAGCCGGAAACCCTTGTTCCAAGGGCACTCCGGGGCTTGAGCCCGCGAAGGGAAGTTGGACCGAGCGATGATCGGCGAAACCCGCAAGCCCCGAGCCGCGACAGGGGTATTGATGAAATGCGTTGCAGCGGCTGGGGCAACGCCCGGTCCATATCCAGACGCCTCTTTGTCCGGCGCTGAGGGGAGGCGGTAAGCTACATGCGCCCACATCCACATTGGATTGATTATGCGGTAATCGGCATTTACTTCACATTTGTTCTGGGCATCGGTTTCGTACTGAAAAAGTACATGAAAACCAGCACCGACTTCTTTCTGTCGGGGCGGTCCATTCCTGCCTGGATCACGGGATTAGCCTTTCTTTCCGCCAACCTCGGCGCCCAGGAAGTAATCGGCATGGGCGCAAGCGGCGCCAAGTACGGGATTATGACCTCGCATTTTTACTGGGTGGGTGCGATTCCCGCAATGGTTTTCGTCGGCATCTTCATGATGCCGTTCTATTACGGCTCCCGGGCGCGGTCGGTGCCCGAATATCTGAAGTTGCGTTTCGACGAAAAGACGCGGGGAGTGAACGCGATCTCGTTTGCGGTGATGACCGTCTTTTCTTCGGGCGTATCGATGTACGCGATGGGAAAGCTGCTGCAACTGTTGCTCGGCTGGAATTTCAACGCTGCCATCATCGTGTCCGCGCTGGTCGTGCTGGCCTACACGTTTCTCGGCGGACTCACTTCGGCGATTTATAACGAGGTGTTGCAATTCTTTCTGATCGTGATCGGTTTTATCCCGCTGACGTTTCTGGGGTTGAGGGATGTCGGCGGATGGGGCGGCCTGAAGACCCGGATCGGGAACGACGCCATGGTGCATTCCTGGAAGTATCTGGGCAGCCCGAGTACGAACCCCATGGGCGTGGAATGGTTCGGCATGTTGATGGGACTCGGTTTCGTGCTGTCGTTCGGCTACTGGTGCACTGATTTTCTGGTGGTGCAGCGCGCCATGGCGGCCGACTCGATGACGTCAGCCCGCCGTACTCCGCTGATTGCTGCCTTTCCGAAGATGTTGTTTCCGTTCCTGGTGATTCTGCCGGGAATGCTTGCCGGCGTGGTTTCCGCTGCGAGCATGAGCGGCAGCATGAGCGGCGATGTTTCGGCAGACGTTCCGGCAAAGCCGGGATCGGCCGTGGTCTCGCAGCGAGCGGCCGGCGGCGGAATCAGCTTGGAAGGCGGAAAAGGAATCATTCCACCGAAAGTCGACGAAAGTGGAAAGCCTCTCATCAAAGACGGCAAGACCGTGCTGGATTACGATTTGGCAACTCCCATGATGCTGGTCCGTTATTTTCCTTCGGGATTGCTGGGGTTGGGATTGTGCGCCCTGATGGCTTCGTTCATGTCCGGGATGGCCGGCAATACGACCGCCTTCAATTCGGTTTGGACTTACGATATTTACCAGAGCTACATCAATAAGAGTGCGACCGACCAGCATTACCTGTGGATGGGAAGGGCGGCTACGGTTTTCGGTCTGGCGATTTCAGTGGCCGCCGCATACGTTGCCCGCCAGTTCAATAACATCATGGACGTGCTGCAGCTGGTCTTTGCGTTCGTGAACGCCCCGCTGTTTGCGACATTTTTGCTCGGCATGTTCTGGAAGCGCGCTACGGGCAACGGCGCGTTTTGCGGACTCCTCGGAGGCACCGCTGCGGCCGCCGTGCATCATGGCATAACGCTTCCTGCGGGCTCGGTACCCGGCGTCAAGGGTGGGTTCTTAGGCGTGGTGGCTCATCGCTACCCGAGCGAGATGGCGCAGAATTTCTGGACGGCGATCTTCGCCTGGACGACCTGCTTCACGGTGACGATCCTCATCTCCCTGCTGACGAAGCCGCGTCCGGATGGAGAACTCAAGGGATTGGTTTACGCGCTGACGGACAGGCCGAAAGATGTAGGGCTGGCGTGGTACCAGAAGCCAGCGTTGCTGGCGGTGGTGGTGCTAACCGCCCTGGTCGTCCTCAATTGGATTTTCTGGTAACTGAGATGATGAAACAAGGGAACGTGTATTCGCCGCAAACACGGGCGGGAGAGTTCTGAGGAATAAGCATGGGATTCGATATCAGATTGCCCATCGGCATGATGTTCAGTGTGTTTGGTGTGCTGGTGGGTGGATATGGAGCGGCGACGCGAGGCAGCGAGATGTATACGCGTCATTCGCTGGGTATCAATGTCAACTTCTGGTGGGGAATTGCAATGCTGATGTTCGGCGCCGGAATGCTGCTACTGGCGCACCGTGGAGCAGTCGCGGCGCGCTCGGCGGACAAGAAGCTCAAGGGCGGTATCATCAAATAGGACTGCAAGCCGGACCTGGGCTTGCCGTGAGTCTTCATGCATAACACGAATTCAGCGGTCGAAAATCGCGCCCCTGCTCTGGAGCAAAGGTTTGTCCAGCTATTTGGAGAGTCTCCACGCATTTACCAGGCTCCAGGACGAGTCAATTTGATCGGTGAACACACCGATTACAACGATGGATTCGTCATGCCGGCAGCGATCGGCTTCTATACCCGAGCCGCCATTGCGCCACGCCGCGACCGGAAGCTCGTGATTCATTCTGAAAATTACTCCGAGCAGGTCGAGTTCGATCTCGATCGTTTGCCACCCGCGCGCGCCTGTCACTGGAGCGATTACGCGATTGGCGTTGTGAAAATGCTGGAGCGGTCCGGCAAGAATCTGGGCGGGGCCAACCTGTTGGTGGATGGGAACGTGCCAGGGGGTGCGGGATTGAGCTCCTCCGCTTCGATTGAAGTAGCCGTCGGCTACGCGCTGCTCGATCTGGCCGATCAGGCGAATGATCGAGCGGAGATCGATCGAACCAAGGCCGATCAAACCAAGATCGATCGAACTACTCTTGCCTTGCTCTGCCAGCAGGCGGAAAACGAGTTTGTCGGCGCGCGCTGCGGAATCATGGATCAATTTGTTGCCAGCCACGGGAAACGCGGTCACGCTCTGCTGCTCGATTGCCGCTCTCTGGAATACCGGCAGTTGCCGCTGCCTGACGATGCGGCCCTGGCGATCTGTAACACCATGGTCAAGCACAGCCACGCCAAAGGCGAATACAACCAGCGCCGGTCCGAATGCGAAGCGGGTGTGCGCGGTCTGTCGAAGTATCTGCCAAACGTGCGGGCATTGAGGGACGTGACGCCAGCGGATCTGGAAGCCTACGGGCGCGAACTGCCGGATACAGTCATGCGGCGCTGCCGTCACGTAATCGGCGAAAACGCACGTGTCCTCCAGGCAGCGGCGGCGCTTGAACATGGGGACTTGCAGGCATTCGGGAACCTGATGCGCGAATCGCATCGCAGCCTGCGCGACGACTTTGAGGTGAGTTGCTCTGAACTCGATTTGATGGTGGAACTGGCTGAGCAAGCGGAAGGCGTTTACGGATCGCGAATGACGGGAGGCGGTTTTGGCGGTTGTACCGTCGCGCTTGTCCAGACCGGTTGCGTCGAAGCGTTCCAGCGGACGGTGCAGGAAGGATATGAACGCTCGACCGGCTGCAAACCGGAGATTTACGTCTGCTCCGCTGCCGATGGGGTTGGCCAAGTAGCCTGAGAGGTCGCCTGAGAAGCAGACTGAGAAATGGGCACGAGTCCAATGAGGGTTCTAGTCACAGGGGGAGCGGGCTACATCGGCAGCGTGGTTGCCGAAGAGCTCTTGCAGGCCGGACACCAAGTTGTCGTCTTCGATAACCTGAGTCGCGGCCATCGCCAGGCAGTGCCGAAAAACGCTGAGCTGGTAGTGGGCGACTTGGCGGATCGCGCTTGTCTTGACCAGCTACTCCGGTCTCGCGCGATTGATGCCGTCATGCATTTTGCGGCGCTGATCGAAGCGGGCGAGTCGATGAAGGCCCCCGAAGAATTCTTCCGCAACAACACCGCGAATGCGCTGACCCTGCTCGAAGCGATGCTCGCCGTTCGGGCCAAGCGTTTCGTTTTCTCGTCGACGGCGGCGCTGTTCGGCAATCCTGAGCGCACTCCGATTGAGGAGGACGATCCCGTCCATCCCACCAATGCGTACGGCGAATCGAAGCTGCTGGTGGAGCGCATGCTGACATGGTTCCATCAGATTCACGGCCTTCGCTATGCCAGCCTGCGATATTTCAATGCCGCCGGTGCGTCCCGTCCCGACCAAGGTGAAGCCCACCAACCGGAGACGCATCTGATCCCCCGGATTCTGCAAGTCGCCCTCGGCCGTGCGCAACACCTGAACATTTTCGGCACGGACTACTCCACGCCGGACGGCACCTGCATCCGCGATTACATACACGTCAGCGATCTGGCTCGCGCGCACCTGCTGGCCCTCGAAGCGCTGGCGCTGGAGAATTCCAGTCCGCTGATCTACAACCTGGGCAACGGACAGGGCTTCAGTGTGCGCCAGGTAGTCGAAGTGGCGCGGAGAGTCACCGGGCATCCGATTCCGGTGATCGAATCGCCTCGCCGCGCGGGTGATCCAGCGGTGTTAATTGCCAGCTCGGAAAAAATTCGGCGCGACCTGGGCTGGCAGCCGAGATTCCCTGATTTGGAAACCATTGTTGAAAGCGCCTGGCGGTGGCATCGCACACATCCTAATGGATACCCAAAATCATTGGAGTCATTGACTTCAACCCATGAACTTCTCTGAGCTTGCATCGCATCCGCATCGCCGCTTCAATCCGCTGACCCGGGAATGGGTACTGGTGTCGCCGCATCGCACCGAGAGGCCCTGGCAGGGACAGGTTGAAAGCGTTCCACCGGAAGCGCCGGCAACTTACGATCCCAACTGCTACCTTTGCCCCGGCAATGCCCGAGCCGGAGGAGTGAGAAATCCCGCCTACACCGAGACGTTTGTTTTTGACAATGATTTTGCGGCGCTGAAGCCAGATACGCCCGCTGGGGAAATTCAGGAAAAGGGACTGCTAGTTGCCCGCAGCGAAGCGGGGCGGTGCCGGGTAGTCTGCTTCTCACCGCGACACGATCTCACCATAGCCCGCATGAGCGTGCCCGAACTGCGGCAAGTGGTCGATACCTGGGCGCGAGAGTTCTCTGCACTCGGGAGTGATCCGCACACCCGGTCCGTGCAGATCTTCGAGAACCGCGGCGCGATGATGGGATGCAGCAATCCCCATCCTCACGGACAGATCTGGGCCAACCAAACTCTACCCAATGAATTGGCGAAGGAAGTGGCCGCGTTTCGGGACTACCGGCAATTGCACGGCACAACTCTGCTGCACGATTACCTGCAGCTTGAGCTCGAAAAACAGGAACGGTTGGTATGCGCCAACGACCATTTCGTAATGCTCGTGCCGTTCTGGGCAGTCTGGCCCTTTGAGACCCTGCTCGTCAGCCGGAGATGCGTGTCCGCTCTGGATGAACTGAATGACGACGAGCGCACCGCCCTGGCCGAGATACTCCGGCAGGCCACCATTCGTTACGACAATCTATTTCGCACGTCGTTTCCTTACACCATGGGTTTTCATCAGCGGCCCACCGATGGCGGGGACTATCCGGAATTTTACTTGCACGCGCATTTCTATCCGCCCCTGCTGCGCTCGGCGACGATAAGAAAATTCATGGTTGGTTACGAAATGTTGGGCACGCCGCAGCGGGACATCACCGCTGAAACCGCGGCGCTGCGGTTGCGTGATGTGCCAGCCCAGCATTATCTGGACCTCCAACCGCCCCCGCCCATGGCTTAACGATCATGGCCTGACTAGATCGGCCTGACGACGTCGGCCTAACGATGTCGGCCCAGAGCAGGGAATGGGCGCACACGAAGAGCCAGGCAAATTACCGGTCCAGTGGCCAGCGCTGACAGAATGGAATTAGTCGCCAGGACCGCTACCCGCCGGTCCCACCAATGGGTTCACCTGCCAAGTTCGATAAGGCGATCGCGGCCTATCCACAAGCGCTTGGGATTCTTGCGGCGCCTCACACACGTTTGGGCTCGCGCTCGGGCTTAATGGCACATTCTCCGTGCTCCCGGCCTGATCCGAACCCGCGTAGGTAAATTGCGGTACGATTTGTTTGAGTTGGGCCAGGATGGAGGCTCGCTTGCCGAGCGATACGGCGACAGAGAGTTTGTCGAGACCACGCTTCAACGCCGGCCAGTCGAGCTTTACACTTTCCGTACAGGCTATCTTTTCACAGGCGCTCGGAAAAACCCGCTCGTCGGGATAGAAGAGTTCCTCGAAGAGCTTTTCGCCCGGACGGAGGCCAATGAACTTGAATTCCTGGCGGGATTTGCCGGAGAGCCGAACCAGGGTTTTCGCCAGCTCCGCGACCCGAACCGGTTCCCCCATGTCGAGCACAAGGATGTCGCCGTTCCGGCCGATCGCGAAGGCCTGCAACACCAGGCAAACCGCTTCCGAAACGGTCATGAAAAAGCGAGTCATTTCGGGGTGAGTGATGGTGATGGGCTGGTTTTGGCGTATCTGTTCCTGGAAGAGCGGAATCACGCTGCCGTTCGATCCGAGGACATTGCCGAACCGGACCGACACCGAGCGCATCCGCTCTCCGGGCCAAGCGGCGAGAATCAATTCTCCGACGCGTTTGGTACAGCCCATGACGTTGCTTGGATTCACCGCCTTGTCGGACGAAATCATCACGAAGGTTGAGCAATTCGCATTCTGCGCCACATTCAGCAACGACAGCAGGCCGAAAACGTTGTTGCCGACCGCTTCTTCCACATTGGATTCCATTACCGGCACGTGCTTGTACGCGGCGGCGTGGAAAACGATCTCGACCCCGTAGGTCAGGAATATTTTGCGCATGCGCTCCGGGTTGCAGAAATCGGCGACACAAAATACCTTTCGCTCGTCACCGTCGCCCTGGGCAAGCTGGTGCTGCAAGTGAAAGATCCCGGTTTCATTCTGGTCGAGGCACAAAAGAAGTTTCGGTCTGTACGTCCTGATTTGCCGGCATAGTTCGGAGCCGATGGATCCCGCGGCGCCGGTCACCATGACCACGCGGTCCCGAATATGCTCGCGCACCGATTCCAGATCGAGGTCGACAGGGATACGCCCCAGCAGATCCGTAAGTGAAACTTCTCGAACCTGCTGCAGGGTGACTCGACCCGCGATCAATTCCGCCATTTCGGGGACGGTCCGGAAGGCAGCGCTCGCCTCTTTACAGATTTTCACTAGGCGGCGCATCTGGGTCTGGGTCGCCGATGGAATCGCAATCAGGACTTCGTCGATTCGGTGCTGGCCGACTGCTTTCGCCAGAGCCTCGACCGGGCCAAGCACCGGCACGCCCAGAATTCGCAGCCCCTTCTTGAGTGGATTGTCATCGACACAACCGATCACCTGATAGCCGGTCTCCACTTCCTGAGTTTCGCGAATGATCATCTGGGCGGCATGTCCTGCACCTACCAGGAGTAAACGCTTCGAGGTCGAGTCTGCCCGCACGGTTTCCGCGAGCATGCGGGAGAGTACGCGTACGCCGGTCAAGAGCGTGAAAGTGATCAATGCCTCCAACGCATAAATCGACAGCGGAAAGACTTTCAGTCCCAACCCATAGCGCACGATGAGCAGGAAGACGAACGAACCGGTGAGGATGGCTTTCAAGACGTCCACCGCATCGCCGATCCCGGTATAGCGCCACCAGCCATGCATAAGATTGAAAAACGGCATGACAGCGAGGCGAACGATAATCAGTATGGGAGCTGCGGCCCACAGCAGGCTCGGGTCTGGCACCTGGAACTCGAAGCGCAGGAGCCAGGCGCATACCAGAGAGCAAAGGATAAGACCCATTTGCAATAACAGCACGAACAGAGACCGGCAACGTAACAGCGCGGGAGACTTCTTGTTGATTTTTCTCATAGCACGAACAGGTCACTCCCTTAGTTGTGGACACCTATGTTGTTGATCGTCATTGGTTGGTAGTTCCTTGAGGGCGCGGCACGATTTGATTGGCAGGGTAAAGCGGCGCGGCGATTCCCGGCGCTGGGCGGCCCGGATTTCAAGTCAGCGTATCCTCACCCCCGAAAATCAAATGGGGGACGAATGGAGGCTAATGTTGCACGCCTTCCGCATTGATCACCCTCCACAGGGTGAGCGTCATGATCTTCAAGTCCAGGGGAAGCGACTGCGCTTCCATGTATTCGGCGTCGTAATGAACCTTGAGTGGAATCTCCAACTCATCGCGGCCATTGACTTGCGCCCAACCGGTAATTCCGGGAACTAATCGATGCACGCCGCGCCGGGTGCGAAGCGCGACCAGATCGTCCTGATTGAAGAGCGCGGGACGCGGTCCCACCAGGCTCAGATCGCCCCGCCAAACGCTGACCAGTTGCGGCAATTCATCAAGGCTGGTCTTACGCAATAGGGCTCCGATCGGGGTTAGATAGCGCTGCGGCTGCTGCAACAAATGCGTTGCTACCTGCGGCGTGTCGACGCGCATCGTCCTGAACTTGGGCATGCCAAAAAGACGATTGTCTTTTCCCACGCGCTCGGACCAATGCAGGGCGGGGCCGGGAGACGTCAACCGTACGGCGGCCCAGCAAAGCACGAAGAGAGGGCTGGACAGGATCAGGAGTATTCCCCCCAGAACCAGATCCATGCCCCGCTTCCATGCCGGCAGTCGGTACGCCGAAAGACTGAAAGTTGTCGTGACCATGGTCGTAACTGCTGTCGTGACTATGAGAAGAGCCCCTCCATCCGACGGAAGGCGATGTTTTCGGAGAAGTTTCGTTTCGAGAATGGGAGGCTACGAAGAAGCCGAGGCCCGTGCCTTCGGAGGCGCGCCGGGTCCCTTGATCACTCGCTTATCGGAGCTCAGGTAGTATTCCGCGCGCTTGAAGTAATCGCGCGCCTTCACCGCGAGACGAACCAGGAGCTTGCTGGCGCGACTTTTGCCAAAGTAGTCGTAGGCTTCGTTGAATTCGATCAGCGCGTCGTGCAGTTCGCGAAGCGAGCTTTGCGGGTTCTGATTGACGCTTTGACTCCCGAAGTGGACGACCTCCGCGCAAGGCGTGTAGTGCACCGGATAGCCCTTTTTCCTCAGCATGAAGTTGTAGGCCAGGTCGGAGACAAAAAGCCGGAAGCGTTCATCCAGCATGCCCGCATTCTCCCAGGTAGAGCGCCGGACGATGTAGGCGGTCGTACCAATGCTGTCCACCGGCTGTGCTTTGGAGTAGTCGAAGTCGGTAGCATAGTAACGATCCGTCAGCCGGCTTCGGGGAAACAGTTTGTGCCAGTTGAGGGCTTGCAGCACCAGGGTGCCGGGCCCGGAAAAATGGCGGATGCAGTGCTGTACCGAGCGGTCGGGGTTCAGCAGCTTTGGACCGCAGGCGGCCACCTGGGGATTCTCGTCCATGTACTTGACCAGCGCTCGAAAAGCATTGCTGATCAGCAGGGTATCGCTGTTCAAGTGGCAGGCATAGCGCGCCCGCGACATTCGCATCCCGAGATTGGTGTTTGTGACATAGGACTGGTTAACCTGGTTCCGGACCAGGATTACCTCGGGGAACGCTTCGGCCACCATGTCCGCGGTGCCGTCCTGCGAATTGTCATCGATGCAGATAACTTCAAAGGTGATGCCGCGCGTGTGCTCGTAAATTGAGGAAATACAATCGCGCAGCAAGTGCCTGGTGTTGTAGCTCGGGATGATGACGGTAAGATCCAACAGGGGTTCCATCCATTTCTCCTGGTCTTTATTTCGCTATCTCGATGTCGTTATTTCGATGTGGTTGTTTCGATATTTTGCGGGCGGGAATGCCAACCACGGTGCTGTCGGGTTCGACCGAATCCAACACCACCGAGTTCGCGCCGACGGTCACGTTGTCGCCAATGTGGATGCCGCCCAGAATCTTCGAGCCTGCGCCGAGCACCACGTTGTCCCCGATTTCGGGGCGTAATCTGAAATCAAAACCCAAGTCCATTCTCTTGGCGCCCAGCGTAACGCCCTGGAGGATGGTCGCGTTGCTGCCGATGCGCCATGCTCCAATGACGGTCCCCGACGGGTGGGGAAAAAAAATCCCCGGCCCGATCTCGCAGCGCGGCGTAACCTCCAGGCCGAAGAGCACAATATTGAGATAGGTCAGCAGTTCGGGCAGGACCGGAATCTTCCGGAGCCGGGCCGCCCGGCTCACGCGGCACAGCACGATGGGCAGAAAACGGTGATGCAGCAGGCGGCGGAGCAACCCGCGCAAGCTGGGTCGCGCCACGGGCCTGCCCTCGAGTTCAGCCTGGCGTGCGAGATCGCTATACAGAAGCTGCTTGATGTTTTCCATGGTTGTTTGCTCCGCTTGGAATAGCCGCTATACTTTTCACTTACTCCCCCCACTGCGCGCTCCAGCAGCGGATTGCCTTCTCAGATCACACGCCCTTCGCAACCAGTGGCCATATCGCAGCGCGGGTGCGTAGCGATACCCGGAGAACGCGAACGGGATATTTCACCGTCTCCGTCCAAATGCCAAAACAATACTGCACCATGCTAATCTTGCCCTCATTGATCAGCTTCTTTAGTGCGAGCATTCTTCCTAAATGCATTCCCTTTACGTCCTGGCTTAGGCCCGACGCACCGATGGTGCTCTTGAATCCACCTGCCAGGACACGTCTAATATAGACAGCTCTGCACCCAGGCCTCGAGAGCAACTCCATATACAATGTGAAGTCTTCGCCTCTCCGCAACGACGTATCATATAAAACCATGTTCTCCTTCAATACCATCACTGAATTTGTACTGTCGTTCCGGAGCAGAGGTGTCCAGGAGGAAAGCGAAGAAAGAGATAGGGACGACCTGTCATTTCTATCCTCGCTATCGCATCGTAAACGGGTCATATCGTGACAATACCGGTGCATCGAAAAGTCAAGATTGCGGCTCGTCATTAGCCCATATTGGATTGCGATCTTGTCCTTATACCAAACGTCGTCCGAGTCAAGAAATGCCAGATAACGTCCCTGGGCGGCCGAGATGCCGATATTTCTGGCGCTGGACGGTCCCTGGTTCTTATCCATATGAATAAAGCGAATCGCTATGCTATCGGGATAGGAAGTTGCGATCAGCCTGGACTGTTCCCAATCGTCACTGCCATCATCCACGACAATGATCTCCCGAGGAAGCGATGACTGGCCATAAATCGAGTCCAGCGCCCTCCTGAGTGTGCAAGACGAGTTATAGGTTGGCGTAATAACGCTTACATCACAACTCATAGGTTCTCCTAATTGGCTCTGGCCCACAAAATGACAAGGAATGAATGCGGATGTGTTCACTGACTTCTCCCTGGGGGACAATATGTAGATCTCTCGCCGTTATATTCCTGTGCACTTCTCCAGCGTCAGCTCGGCACGCGGTTACGGGCAGGCGACGGCGTCCATCTGGGGCTCGGTTCGGGTGGCGAGTTCTTGCGCCGTTCTTCCGACAAAGCCCAGAGCGGCCAGGAAGATCGCGTAAGACAGGAGCGTGTTAATCGCCGCTCCCCGAGCCCCGTAACTTGGGATGAAGGCGAGATTCAAGACGATGTTGCTGGCCGCGCCGATTCCAGTGCAAAGCAAGATCTTCTTCTCCATGCCCCAGGCGATAAAAGCGTTGCTCAAATAGGAGGTCATGAAATCGAGTGGTATGGACCAGGCCAACAGAAACAGCAGGGGGCATGCCGCCAGGAACTGATGTCCAAACATAATGGTCAGCACCATCCGGCGGGAAACCGAAACGACGGCCGCGATCAGGATCCCCGTCCCGAGCAGGGGCAGCAGGATGCGCGCCCGCAGCATGCGGGCGCGGTCTTCGATACCATGCCGGGCAAACCGCGGATAGAGGACCTGTGTCAGCAGGTAGTATGTGACCAGCACCTGATTCAAGACGCGGTAGGCGGCGCCATAGAGACCGATCTGTTCCGGGTTCGACATGAGACCGAGCATCAGAACATCGATGGTGTTGAAGGCCAGGTTGCATAGCCATGCGAGGCCCATAATGCGGGTGCGCCGCCAGGCCAGCGACTCGCGGATGGCGTCCAGGGTCTCGCCGTATACCGGCCGCGATGGTTGCCTTCTCCACCACGTCCAGAAGATCGCGCCCTGCAGCAGGTACCCAAAAGCATTGCCGGCTACCGCCCACCACAGGACCCGCTCTCCTGGTGCCCTGCCGATCGCGAGAAACACCAGGATGCTGAGGGGAACGACGGATCTCGCAAGGCCCAACAGATACAGCCGCTCCTGACCCCATGCCACCCAGTCCAGAGAAATGGCATAGAGTGCGCCCACTGCCGAAAAGGCGAACAGGAAGATCTTCATTTCCGCAGGCAGTTTCGCGCATGCGGCGTAAAGCGCGATCAGCGGTAGGACTAGGACTGCCGTCCCCAGGCGCCGGCGCTGCACCCGCTCGACAATGTCGCTCGCAGCGTGAGGATACAAGGCCAACAGCCGCGCTCCCACCTGTCGTAGGCCGAAGTCGATCAGCGGCTGCAGGTACTGGTTCAAGCTCTGGGCCAGCGCATAGATGCCCAGGATCACGACCCCATAGCGGTGTCCGAGCAGCACCGCGATCGCAATGCCGCATAGGCGGCTCAAGAGTTCGCCCGACCCGAGGCGAAGGACATTCTTGAACAGCCCGCGAAATGGAATCTTCATGGACAATTGGGGGATGGAATCGCGCGCCCACTATTGGCCAAGGGGCGTGGCGCGGCGGCTTAGATCGCGCGGACCGGAAATATAGCCGACCAGTTGACCCGCCCCGCGCAGCACATACACCGATGCCTTGAACAAGTCACCCTGGCACAGCCTGACTGCGGCTCCGCCAAAGGATCGGATAAGATCGCTGCCCACTTTGTGCAGCGGATAGCGGTACATTCTCTGCACACAACCCTCGCTTAAGGCGTACGCGTAAGTGGTTTTCTTGAGCCGCTCGATAGAACCAAACGGTGGGTGGTGGACCGTGAACGAGGGTTCGTACCAAAATTGGAAGCCCTTCTGATGCGCTCGCAAGACGTAATCTCTTTCCTCGCCCGCCTGATATTTGGAGGCGGCGCCGATGCCGAGGTACTCATTGAAACCACCGACCGCGGTCGAGACCGACCGTCGCATGAACAGTGCCGCTGATGCCGCCAGGCATGTCGAGACGTCGCTCTTTGTGCAGCGGCGTGCCGTGGCCGGCGTTTTTGGTCCGGAGGGCGTGTTCTCCGCAGTCCGCAAGGCCGTGAACAGCAATCCGAACTCAGAATGGGACTCGAACCATGTCGCGACGGTTGCCAGCAGTTCCTTGGGATACCAACAGTCATCGTCGGGAATAGCAATGATATCGCCCCGCGCGACACGAAGACCGACGTTACGGGCACGGGAGAGCCCGCGTTCCGACCGCAAGTGTCGAATCACGAGGCGGGCATGAAGGCCCAACACGGGGACCAGCCGGTCGTCAGGATTCTGGTCCACCACAAGGACTTCAAAATCGCGGTAGCTTTGCTCCTCGAGGCTCCGCAGTAAGCGGTCAAGCTCGGTTACGCGGTTGAGAGTAGCAACAATGAGTGAGATCATGGATTTCCTCCGGATAGTTCCTCAATGGCGAGTACTTGCCTTGGAAGTTTCTGCACGCGGTGGTCGAGCGCGCAGTTGCTTCCCCATAGAATGCCGCCGATTCGGGCGATGGCCTGATAGAAATACCAGCCGGCCAGCAGCAGGAGAACCGAGATTCCAACTCGCAGCGACGCCGATACCCAGTCCAACAGCCCGCCTCGAGGCATAAGAAGCACGTCAGGAAGGATCATCGCGACCAGGAAGAGCCCGAGAGGATTCCTGGCATACACATGCATTCCGTGGAGGAGAGCGCCCAGTAATCCGGAGACGATCACGACTCCCCAGAGGCCGCCCGCCAAATAAGCTTCCGCCAGATACGACGAGCCGCTGCCGGACCCCATTTGATATGCGGTTGGATTCAAGAAAAACGAAACATCGGCGTCAAAATTCTTTCCGGCAACGTACGCCATATGATCGGTGGGGAAGAACGCCGACCGCAATTCGTCGGCAAGATTGGAAACGATGTGCGGGGCGAAAAGCCGCCGATAGGCGATTGCGACCTCGGTGATATTGATCGACGAACCCTGGCCGGCAATGAATTGGGAAGGGCCGGCGAGCGCGTTGGACTCGACATTCCCGGCGCGGAACGAGCCGATCACGGAACCGGCCAGAACGAGTCCGGCTGCGAGAAGCCCCGCCGAATACAGGTGGGAGCGCTGCCCGGACTTCACTTTGGCGACATACCAGAGAGAAAGCACCAGGCTGAAAATGCCGCCGCGCGAGCCCATCAGCAGAATCGGCGCCGCAATCGCGAAGTACACGGCGGTTGCGGTGCGGAGGAATTGCTTCCGCCGCTCCAGAACAAAGATGCCGACGAACGCGGGCAGGCTGATCAGCGAAATGGCCCGAACCGCCATGGGTATGCTCGCAGCCATACCTCCATGGTCAATAAAAACCACGAGATATCCGCCATGGTCCTTCGCGTACTGGTAGTAGCACAAATTCTTGTACAGTTGCACCGGCACGCTCAACGAGAACAGAAAGTAGAGATAGGGGAGGAAGCGGCCGAAAGATCCGCTGCCCGGCGGATAAGAAGAGTGGTAGTTCCATCGGCAAGGCGCATAAATACAGATGGCGGACAGTGCAATGGACAGCAGCACCAAGGCCGCCACATCGCGGGATACGTCGAATGGATACGCAGTCATCAACGTGACCTGGAATATGTCGGTCGCCCCGCCGGCACAGTATGCAATCAGCCGGCCGGCTTGGAACAGCGTCAACATGCACAGGAAGAAGAAGCAAGGATGCCGTCCGCCATCGAACCGTTTCCACGCGAGGCCAATCAGCGAAACCAGCATCAGCGCTGTGAGAACCTCGGCTCCCTCGCAGCTCAGCCAACCCATGAGGAAGCAGAGTGTGGCGGCAGCGACGGCGGTCAAAGATCCGAGCAGCTCGAGTGCGGCTCCGAACTGGGGAGATGCAGCCGCGCCGGCTGGGTATGTTTTCGGGGAAGAGTTCATCGCATGGGCATGGGGCTGGGCTAAGTGCGTGGCTGGAAATGGGGCTGAAGAACGGCTGTCTTCAGCATGGTCAAACGCTCATTGACATCTGGGTTCAAACGCATGCGGCCGAGGGCTTCGGACGACAAAACGTACCCGACCGAACCGAAAAGCCCTAACAGGGTCGCGATCACGACCATCCAAGTCCGTTCCGGCGAGGATTTCCGGTCGGGTTCGATGGCGGGATCGAGGACCTGGATCACGGCCGCGGTTTTTGCCTCATCGAGCCGGGCGGCTTCGTACTGTTTTGCCAGAAGTTCAAACATGGCCTCGGCGTACTTCACCTCGCGCAGTTTGCGGACATACTGCAGGCCCGCCTCGGGGACGTTGCCGCTGGGGACACTGCTCGCCGAAACTTGGATATCGGCCGGGCCGCTGCTTTGCTTTTCCATTAGGGCCAGTTGCGCGCGCAGGCCGGAGAGTTGCTGTTCGCCGAGCATGACGTCGGGATTCTGCTCCGTCGAAAACAGCCGCATGGCGTGCAATTCGACTTCTTTCGCGGCCATCAGCGCCCGCAGTTTGACCACCGACTCGATAATTGCCTTGGCCTGACCATCCAATTGGATCAGTCCGGTCTTCTGCTCGGTCTCTTTCAGCGCCTGTTCCGCGTCGGCCAGATTGTTCTTGGCCAGCTCCAACTGCCGCTCGAAAAACAGCCGCCGCTGTCCGGCTTCGGTCACGGCGAGGTCTTGCGTCAGCTGGCGCAACTCGTCCACGTAGGCGTTGGCGATTTGGGACGCGCGGCTCGGGTCTTTGTCCTCGACCGAGATGCTGACGAAGCCCTCCTTGCCGAGTACGATACTGCTGGCATTTTCCAGGTCATGGCGGGCGTCCGACATCTTTTTGTCGCGATAGACACGGCGTAGATCGAAGCGGCGGATCAACGCATCTTCCGCCGTGCGGCTGCGCAGCATCCCGACATAGAGGTCGTTCGGATTCTTCAGCCCCAGATCTTTCTGGGCCATCGCCGCCATCGGCCCCAACGGGCCCAGTTGCCCGATCATCGAGGCGGCCAGCGACTGGCTTTGCTGCGGCGGCAGGATGTTGGCGGTGGCGGTGTAGCGATTGGGTAACAACAGCGAAACCATACCGGCCAGAAGGGCTGCGGCCAAAGTGGCCCGCAGGATGAGCGGCTTGCGCCGGGATAGAATGATGAGTAAATCGAGCACGCGGCACTCGTAGGGTTCGCCGCGGACGGCACGCGCTGCCGGCCGCAAAGCGGCGGTTTCAAGACCGCGGGCTTCAAGCTCAAGAGTGTCATCGTGCATGGTCTCAGTGTTCCCGGTCTGCACGTCCATGGTCTGAACGTCCGTGGAATTCTCGCGGCCCGCATCCGCCGTGCTCATCCTGTTCATTGAATGACCCTCACGGCCGCCGCGCCTAGAGCAAATTGCGAGAAGACCTGACTCCAATCTTTCAAGCCCCTGAGGAAAGAGCCGTGGGACAAGCGCTCCGGCACTATGATGGCATCGCCCGGCATGAGGCGAAGGGAGGCGAAGCCGCCGTTCCATAATCCCTTGACCGACTGCTTGCTGAGGACGGAGCCGTCGGCCCGAATGACAAACATGCGGCTCGTGTCCGCGTCGCGCGTGGGCCCGCCCGCCCGCTTCAGATAGTCGTCCACCCGCTCCTCACGCCGGTAGAGGAACGAGTTCTTGTTGTAAACCGCGCCCAGCATCTCGACCGTCGACGGGCGGTACGGGACCACGAAGCGGTCGCCATCTTCGAGTGCGATTTCCGGCAGGTCGCCCACCGCCGTGGAGTCCGGTTTCAGATCGAGGACCACGCGTCCGGTCGCCTTTACTTCCCGGAGCTTCTCCACCAATTGCCGCTGCGCTTCCAGCTTGGCGCGGTTGTCGGCAACTTCGTCGGGATTGACGCCGGAGGGCGCCATCGCATTGCGGGAGATGTCTTCCTCGAGTTTCTCGATCAGCTGATCCAGCCCCTTCTGCTGGTCGACGCGCACCGATTCCCGCGTAAATTCGGTCCCGTAGAGATAGGCGTTGGGAGTAAATCCGCCGACGCGTTCGACCAGATGGCGGACGGTCTCGCCCGCTTCGGCCTGGTAAACGCCGGCGGTTCGAAACTCTCCCTCCAGGCGCACGAATTTGCTTTGTTTTTCGAGTGGGACCGCGAGATCGTTCTGCGAAAATATGGTGATGACATCGCCCGGCTCGAGGACCAGGTTGTTCTGCTTATCTCCCTGCAGCACGAGTTTCCCCAAATTGAAAGGGAGCAGGCGCGTCGTCAGGTCCTGCGGGTTCAGCCGCTGAATCACCGCGTAGTCCCAGTTGATCTCCGGAGCATTGCGCGTGATCTGGTTTCGCAGTTTCGCAGTCGTGGCCTCGGTAGCTGCTCTTGCCGAGGCCGGTTGCCGCTCGAGCTGTTGGTCAACACTCTCGCCCGCGTTCGCAACCGGGTTGGTATCACGCCCGTAGTCGGTGGTGATCGGTTGGTCCCCTCTTTTGCCCGTGTTCGCGAGCGGGTTGGTGGCCCGCCAGTAGTCGCGGGTGTTCTGTTGGTTGCCTCGCTCGCCGGCGTTCGCAGCCCAGTTGGTGGCGCGCCAGTAGTCGCGGGTGGCCAGAGCGTCCTGGTTGGGGATCACGTCCTTCAGACGCATGCCGCTATGCCATTCCGTGCGTCCGGGATGAGCGACGTTTCCCCGCAGCGTCACCGCGTTTTGAAAACGGGGAGAAAGCGAGAAGATGCGGACCAAGTCCCCATCTTTCAATGCCCGCTCCAAACCTTTTCCATCCAGAGGAAATTCTTCGACCCGGCGGGTGTTGTGGTTTTCGATGCGTTCGACCACCGCCTTTTGTCCGTCCGCGGTGGTAGCGAGACCCCCCGCCATCTCGACCGCGCTGCCGAGAGTCGTCCCCTCCCGCAGTTCGTAAATCGCGGGTACATTCACGCTGCCCGCGATGGCAATCGACGGCCCGGCGGGCGGAATATAGATAACATCTCCGGGCAACAACCGCGCGTCTTTCGACTTGTCCCCTCTTAAAAGCAGGTCATAGAAATCGAATTCTGTGACTACGCTGTCATTTCGCTTCAATTGGATGCGCCGCATGGAGCCGCTGTTCGAGGGGCCGCCCGAGGCGAACAGCGCGTTGACCAGCGTGCAGAGTGAACTGACGGTGTAACTTCCCGGACGCCGCGCCTGCCCCACGACAAACACTTGAATGGATCGCAGCTGTCCGAGGCTGACCGTCAAATCGAAATTACGGAACACTCTCCCAATCGCGGTCCGGAAGTATCCGGGCAGTTGCTGGTATTTCAAACCGACCACGGAAAGCGCGCCCACCTTGGGCAGAAAGACCTCGCCTCCCCGGTCGACCACCAGTTTGCCGTTCAGATCGATCTGTCCCCAGGCCCGGATCAGGATCTCGTCTCCCGGTCCGATCAGGTAATCGTCGGTCACCGGAATCCGGTCGACCGGAGCGAAAGTTGCGGGGACGTGATCGAACAGGCTGTATCCATAAATAGGCAACCTGCGGCCGACGGAACTGGCGACAAATTCCTGAAATTCGCTGGGTGGCGGTTCGGGAATCGCATCCGTCTTCAAAGGAAAACCTTGCTTCGGATGCCGGGCTGGTTCTGCATTCTGGTCTTGTTCCGCATTGTTGTTATTGCTATTTCCCCACACGGTCTCACCGGGACGCGGTGCCGTGCCCGCTTGATTTCCCGCTCTGCCAGGCGCCGGATTGTCGTTGCCCTCGGAGGTTCTGGGGGTGGCCGGGCAGTCGTTCTCTAGACATTGCGGATCGTCAGCGGCCGGCGTACTCAGCGTGGTTTGAGCTGATCCGAGACCGTGCAACGCGAGCAGGCCGACCAGCGCCGCTATCGTCCAGCGCAGCATCCGGCTGGCCGGAATGGCAAAGCAGCAGCTTCCAGCCAGTGCGGACGATTCGGCTCGGGGCTTACAACTTCCGAGGATCAGTTTTTCGGAAGTCATGATTGTTATTTCCGGGGTCGTCATTTCCGAGGTTGTTACTTCGAAGAGCGTTTTTTCCGGGATCATAGTTTTTGAGATCATTGGAAGTTCAGCGCCTTCCTCCACTTCGGATGGTAGGTGAACTCAATCGAGGCCACCGTGTTCGGTCCGGCGAGCGGGGAGAGAACGGGGAAGTTCCAGCGTTCGTACTGGAGAAATGTGGCAATCTCCATTTCCGGGCGCAGTCGAAAAGTCGCTCGCACAGAGAAATCCTGAATGTTGCCGCCCGCGGGAATAAAGTCCCGGTCGACATGGGCTTTCCGGTATCCCACTTCGACCGAGTTACGGGGCGAAAGCCAATAGGTGCTCCAGAGTTGAAGACCGTGGCCCTCCCGGGCCCACCCAGGAACCGAGCAGGTGCCCGTCGTTGGTGTAGCAGTCGCGGTAGCCGGGGTCGTAGTAGAAGAATTTGCCGCCAAAGTTGGACACCTTCGGAGCGTCCGACCACACCACCTCGGCGCGGAAATCAAGCTTCGGGATTCGGGGAATTTGCGGCAGGTAAACGCCCGGATTCATCAGCGAGCGTCCCGGAGCACTCAGAGGCGAAGGGTCATCGTCGGTCATCCCATCGTTATATAGGACCATCCATTTTCGCAGGCCGGGAACGCGATAGCTGAAATCAAAGCCACCACGCCGGTCGCCCACGTAGGCCGCGGTGCCGGGTATCGAATTCTTGTTGTTCCCGAAACTGATGAAGCCACTCCAGAACTTGCCGAGCGTCACCGGACGGAACGTGATGATGCGCGAGAACCCGAATTCCAGGTTGGGCGTCGGCTTGAAACTCAGCTTCTAGCCATCAATCGCTGGAAGTGGCGGGTAGTGGTGCCCGGCCATCAATCCGAAGAAGGAGTCCCAGCGCATGGGCCCCAGCCAATGGAAGAAACTCGGAAGCCGCCAGGGAGATGGATTGGTCAGACGCAGCATGTCCATAGGTTGCGCGTTGTCGCTCAAGTTCGGCGGCCCGCCCTCGCCCGGTCCCCACCACAGACTTTGCCGGCCGGCCGAGATCTGAATGGTCTTGAAGTTAAACGCCGCGTAAGCGTCCAGAAGACGAAATTGATCGATGACGGTTGTATGGATCGGATCCTGAGGCGGCGTCACGTCGATCGTGCCAATCATTTGCTGAACCGCCTGACTGTAGGCGGGAAGCGCTGCCGCGTGCTGATACTCGCCGCGCACATAGAACGCCACCGGCCCGGCCGATCCCGACGCCGAAGCCCCGCTCACCAGGTTCGAACCCTGGCCGTAGAGACGGCCGTAGTCATTGATGAGGGTCTGGCCAAAGTGATAACCGTCGTCGAGCGGCGAGCCGGCGATGCCGAGGTAACGCGTATAAATGCTCTCTACCCGGACATCGGAAGTCCCGGAACCGTCGAAGCGCCCGAGTTCGTTCGCGAACTCGGCAGCGAGCGCCGAGTGGAGCCGGTACGCCTCCGACTGATGGTTATCCTTAGCGCCCAGATTGTCGACGACTAGGTCGTCGCCGGCGGCCGCGATGATCCGGGCACACTCCATGCGCGTCCATGGCCGCAGATTGGCGTAGGCGCTGGGCGCATACCCTAGCGCGGCCAGGCGGTCGAAGGCCGCATAAACCCAGGAGTCCAGGGGAACGGATGGCGATCCGAGTTCGGCCGGGGTACGGGTGCGCGGTGGTCCTTTCTCCTCGAAATCTTGCTCGAAACTGCCCGCGCTCGCGCCCGGCAACTCCGGGTCGTGATGCGCCCGGTACTCATACCGGCCGATCAGATAGCCGAGGGCGCTGCCCACGACCACGTCGGAGGGGAAGTGTTCGCGGGCTGCGACCCGCGAAAGACTGATTCCCGTGGCCGCGCCGTAGGCCAGCAGTTTGGTCAACGGTCCGGGATATTCGTGGGCGATGACGCTCGCGACCGACCACGCGGCTAGGGCATGTTCCGAGGGAAACGAGGCGCCTCCCGCTCCGAAGCTGCCGGCGTTCGGGGCGTTAGGACGCGCTCTCTGGAAAACCAGCTTCATGGCCTCAGCCACGACTACACTGTTGACCGCCGCTTCACCCGCGAGAAAGCCGGTCTCGCGGCTGTGGTCGTCGTTGGTGGTTGCCCCACGCAGGTACAAACTGGCAGCGCTACCGACCATGGCCGCGAGCCCGTAGTTGCTGAAACTGCTGCTGTGGGCAATTGGGGTGCTTCCGAAATGCCGCATGATGTCGCGGTCGGCCGCCACCAGGCCGAGGGTGCCGACGCCCAAGGGCACGAGCCAGTTTCTATCTTGCGCACGCAGATGCAACGGGCTGGTCCAAATCGTTTTCTGATCCGATACCAGATTTTGCGCGACGTACGCCGGGCAGAAACCGGCCACCACACCCTTCTTTGCCATTGGATTTCTTTCAGCCGGTTCCGCTCCGGGCGGCTCCGCCGAAGGGCTGTCTCCTTTTTCGCTGGTACTTTGGCCGGTACTCGGTCCGATATTTGGGCTGGCATTTTGGCTGGTACAGGGTTTCTGAGTTTCGGGATTGGATGCCCAGCCGGGGCTTACCGCCCAACCGACAAGCAGAGCCACGGCCACAGGCGGGCGAAAATGCCACCGGAATTTGTCGAGGAAAAGCATGCTCTAAAGTGGCCTGCACGCCTGGGTTTGCTGGTGGGGCTGGCCGGCGAAGTCGGGCGGCAGGACTACTCGCCCAGCGCACTTCGCCGCCGGTTCCAAATCGTCCGCATCGACCTCCACCGCCACGCATTGCATGATCGCGTCCAGCGCGAGCACCACCCGGAAGTTGTTTTTCTTGCGGACCAGCACGCCTTCTATCCCCGTCATGGGGCCGGCCTTGATGCGGACCCGCTCACCGATGACGAGGTAGGGGTGGGGCTCAATTTTCCGCTGCCCCAGACCGGAGCGGAGTGCCTCGATTTCAAAATCGGGGAGCGGCGCGAGGGTTCGTCCAAAACCAACCAGCGACAGCACACCCGGCACTTCGAGTACGCGCACGCGCTCCCGGGGATCGATGCGCACAAACACGTAATTTGGAAAAAGTGGCAGCTCGAGGTTCATTTCGTAACGGTTCCTCCAACGGTGGCGCGTTGAGTACAGGGGCAAGAACGATTCGATCTGGCGCTCGGCAAAGTGCGAGGCCACGCGTTTTTCGTGGTGAGTTGGTATAGGCCGCAAACCAGTTCGCAGAAAAGTCCTGAGCCGCGGCCAACCCATCCATCTTTTGTTCTCTTGCTTGTTGTCTTGCTGCCAAACCCGTCTGCATGATTTGCGTTTCCATTCGCGTGAAGCTTCGCTAGCCCCGCTTAGCGAGGTTGGTTAGAACGTTCATATTTTGGAGTGACTGCCTACGTCTTCCATTGCACTTCCCCTGCCACCGCGGTTGCGCTTCCTGGATTTGCGCTTGTCTTTCTGCTGCTTGGGGTTACGAGTTCGTTGGGAGACATCTCTCTTGTAATTCCCGGTGCGGGAATCTGAATCGGGTTTTCCGTTCTAAATCAGCACTCGTCGCCTGGAGGTACACACGATCGAGACCCACACGTTCACGGATCGACCTCGCAGCGCTCCGGGATCGGACCGCGAGAGCGGCGGTCCCATTGCCAGGTTGCCGTGAAAAACTGGGACTGAAAGATCTCGGCTGCACGTCATCCCATGACGACAGCGTGGGCAGGAGTAGTAAGGTGCAGGGGCTTGGGGGTGCACGTTGCAAGATTGTGCGGTACACGACAACCACGAAACTAGATGGAGCGAAAATTATGATTCGTAGGATAGAAAATATTGATCCCAGCGGTACAGAAGTTTGTTGACCGTAGGAGTTGTTTCAAGCTAGTATACACCCCACTATGTTAGGCGAGACTCTTCACGCGATGTGCATGTGCACTTGTTGTTGTTGTGCATTAGTGTGCTCTGGCGCGGGGAGGCTGCCGACCTAAAGGATTTGTTCTAATACCGGCACTTATAACCCACCGCCAGATGAATCTGGTGGTGGGTTTTTTATTTTCTGGGACAAACAGTCTGGGGCGAAACAGTCTATGACAAACACAGCGACAGAAACCAAGGCACAGAGAGTCGAGCGCCTCAAGCGCTCCAAGAATCCATGGGAAGGTCTGGAAGAAATTCGACGCTTTGCGCGCGAGGGGTTCGAGTCCATTCCGCCGGAGTGGCTGGGAACCTATTTTCGCTGGTGGGGCGTGTACACCCAGGGTGATGGGGCAGGCGTAACCGGCGGCCAGGGCGGGGAAGGCCGGGCGCTGCAATGCTTCATGGTGAGAATCCGGATCCCCAACGGTCTGCTGCGCTCCGAACAACTGCGAACCATCGCCGACCTCACCCGCCGCTACGCTCACGGAATTGCCGACATCACCGTGCGCCAAAACATTCAGTTGCACTGGGTCACGATCGAGGCGCTTCCAGAACTGCTCGAAGCGCTCGCGCAAGTGGGATTGAACACGACCAGTGCCTGCGGCGATGTCACGCGAAATGTCACCGGCTGCCCGGTCGCGGGAGTGGACGCGGACGAGATTTGCGATGCTTCGCCTTTAGCGCTCGCAGCGTCGCGAATGCTGGCGGGGAACGGCGACTTCTACAACCTTCCACGCAAATTCAAGATCTCGATCACGGGATGCCGCGTGTGGTGCCCCTATCCGGAGATCAATGATGTGGGGTTGACCGCGACGACTCGCGTGCTGCGCGGGGCGCCTGAGGTGGGTTTCTCTCTGCGGGTTGCGGGAGGGCTCTCAACCGAACCCTACCTGGGGGCGCGATTGAACGCGTTTGTCCGTTGGCATCAGGTGCTGCCCGCCATTAAGGGAATTGCCGAATTGTTTCGCGACTCGGATGTGTTGCGGGAACATCGCGAGCGGGCGCGGCTGAAATTTCTCTTCTTGCGGCATGGATGGACGGCGGAGAGCTTTCTGGCGGAACTGCAGCGGCGGATTGGCTTTCAATTCGATCCAGTGGTCGAGGAATCGCCGCCTGCGGACGTCTATCGCGACCACGTGGGAATTCACCCGCAAAAACAACCGGGCTATTGCTATGTGGGAGCGGCGGTGCTCCGCGGGCGAATTACCGCCGAGCAAATGCACGCCGCCGCCGATCTGGCCGATCGCTTCGCGGCCGGCGAATTACGCACGACCAACATGCAGAACCTGCTCATCGTGAACGTTCCCCGGGTTAACGCTGAAAGTCTGGCCAAGGAATTGGATGCGATTGGATTGCGGGTTAGCGGCTCGCCTTTCTGGCGCGGCACCGTCGCGTGCAGCGGCACGGAATTCTGCAAGCTCGCGATCACGGAGACGAAGAGCTTTTCCCGCTGGCTGGTGGAAGAACTGGAAGAACGTCTGCCCGGCTTTGATCAGCACCTGAAACTGCACGTTACGGGATGCCCGAACAGTTGCGGACAGCACTGGATTGCCGACATTGGCATTGATGGCAAGAAAATGAAAGTCGATGGCCGTCTCCTCGATGCCTATTACTTCTGCCTCGGCGGAGCGCTCGGTCTGCATCAGGCGACCGCGCGGCCGGTGGGATATCGCTGCCCCGCGACTGAGGTTCCAGATGCGATCGAGAGATTGCTCCGGCAGTATCTCACCACGCGTCAGGCAGGCGAAAACTTGCGTCAGTTCTTTGCCCGGCACACCGACACGGAGTTGCGGGAATTTCTAGCTGGCGAACCGGTGGATGCCGTCACCCGCGACCTGCCGCCGGTAACTGCCAGAGGAACTGGAGAGTTAGTGCAATTAGCGGGAGGAGACGGTGACTAGTCTGTTCCCAATGTTTATGAAGCTGACAGGGAAGCAGTGCCTGGTCGTCGGCGCGGGGAAAGTCGGCGAGCCCAAGATCGGCGGGCTTATCGATACGGGCGCGCGCATCCACGTGGTTGCGATTGAGGCTAGCAGCCAGGTCCGTGAATGGGCTGACGCAGGGAAGATCGAACTGGAACTGCGCACCTTCTCTGAGAGTGACCTCGACGGCAAGTTTCTGGCGGTCGTGGCCACGGCTTCAGAGAGCCTGAACAAACTCATTTATTACGAGGCGCAGCAGCGCGGAGTGCTGTGCAACGTGGTGGATGTTCCGGAGTATTGCGACTTCTTTTACCCCGCGGTGGTGCGGCGCGGCGACCTGCAGATCGCGATTTCAACCGCCGGGCAGAGTCCATCGCTGGCGCAGAAAATTCGGCAGCAACTGGAACGGCAGTTCGGTCCCGGATACTCGGCGTGGGTCGAGCAGCTCGGCGAGACAAGACGACTCATTCTGGCCAGCGATCTCGATAAAGAGAACAAGTGGGAGTTACTGCACTCACTGGCGAGCAGGGAAGCGTTCGAAGCGGAGCTGGCCAAAATCCCAGAATTGAACACGAAAAGTTGAGCACGAAAAGCGAGGGAGCATGAAGGGGAAGGTTTATCTGGTAGGCGCAGGGCCGGGTGACCCGGAGTTGCTGACATTGAAGGCTCTTCGCCTGCTGCGAAGCGCCGAAGCCGTTTTGCACGACGAACTGGTTGCGCCCGAGATACTGAAGCTGATTCCGTCAACCGCCCAGATTCACAACGTGGGCAAGCGCTGCGGAAAAAAGAAAATCCTGCAAGGCGAGATCAATTGTCTGATGGTCGCGTTGGCGGCTTCGGGACTGCGCGTTGTCCGGCTCAAGGGTGGCGATCCGCTGATTTTCGGACGCGCCGGGGAAGAGATCGAATCCCTGCGCAGAAGCAACACTCCTTTCGAGATCGTTCCCGGCGTGACCTCGGCCCTGGGTGCGGCCGCTGCCGCCCAGATTCCGCTGACCCATCGTCGAGCGTCCGCGGCGCTGGTGCTCATTACCGCCCATCGAGCTTCCGAACATCACACTTCCGGAAAAGGCGCTTCCGAAAAAGATTCTTCGGATTGGAGCAAGTTTGTCGCGAGTGGAGCGACGCTTGTGATTTATATGCCGGGACAAAACTACCCGGAAATCGCGAGGAGGCTGACCGCGGCCGGGTTGGCCGGCGAGACACCGTGCGCTGTCATTTCGCGCGCCACCACCAAGTATCAGCGAACCCATCGCACGACGGTGCTGGATCTGCATCGCGCGCCGCAACTCGCCTCGCCAACGCTGCTGGTGGTCGGTGAGGTCGTGGGTTTGGCCGATCCCGCCGCTATCGCCGAGAGATTTGTGATGCCGGACCTGTCGCCGGGGAAGGACAGTCTGCTTCCGGTGGCACTTTTCAAAACATTCCACTCGCAGGCGCCGCGCCTGGGAGCAGATGAGGAGCCAATTGCGTGAAAGACAAGATCGCAGAAGTGCAGTTGACCGCAGAGAGTTGGAGTCCGCAGCAGGTGCTGGCCTGGGCGTTTGAGACATTCGGCAATGAGGTGGCTATCTCGTCGGCGTTTGGGGCCGAGGGCATGGTGCTGATTGACATGGCTTCGCGGGTGCGCGAGGATTTTCGCGTCTTCACGATTGATACGGAATTCCTGTTTCCTGAGACCTACAGCCTGATCGACCGGATCGAGCAAAAATATGAAATCAAAATTGAGAGAGTTTTTTCGCTGCTCTCGCCCGAGGAGCAGGAGCAGGTTCACGGTGCCGCGCTTTGGGCCCGCGATCCCGACCAATGCTGCAACCTGCGGAAGGTTGAGCCGCTCCGCCGCAAGCTGAGCGAACTGGGTGCGTGGATTACCAGCATTCGCCGCGACCAGACCTCATTCCGTAAGGGCGCCGGCAAAGTCGAGTGGGACATTAAATTCGGGTTAGTGAAGGTGAATCCGATCGCCGACTGGACTTCGAAACAAGTTTGGCGCTACCTCCGCGAACACGGCGTGCCTTACAACGCACTCCATGATCAGAACTATCCCAGCATCGGTTGCACGCATTGCACGCGGGCCGTCCGGCCGGGCCAAGATGCCAGAGCGGGGCGCTGGCCTGGCTCGAGCAAAACTGAGTGCGGCCTGCACATCATTGAGATTGAGCCGCTGCGGCGATTGCCCGAAGCAGATGCATAGGGGCCCAGCTCTGCCCTGATCGCTTCTGCCACTCAAGCTGCGATCTAAGTTGTCGAGCTTCCCGAAATAGTACGCTTGACGTAACGCGTAACCATAGCTACGCTGAATCATGATCGTCAGCTGCCGCGACAAGCGGACCAGGGACTTCGCCGCCGGTAAACGGGTAAAGGCGTTCTCTGGGATCGAACGTGCCGCCCGTCTGAAGCTGGACCGATTAGAGGCGGCCGTCGTGCTTAAAGACCTCGGCGTATTACCCGGCAACCGTCTTGAAGCGCTGAGAGGGGATCGAAAGGGCCAATACGGCCTCCGCATCAATGACCAGTGGCGGATTTGCTTTGCATGGCCCGAAGAAACGCCCGGCCCATCGAACGTGGAGATTGTTGATTACCATTAGGAGAAACATCATGGCACTTACCGCTATTCACCCTGGCGAACATCTGGCCGAAGAATTGAAGGAACTGGGCATAAGCGCCGCGGAGCTTGCGCGGCAGCTCAATGTTCCGACCAACCGCGTGACCGAGATACTAAATGGAAGGCGCGCCATCACTGGCGACACAGCCCTGCGCCTCGCCCACTTTTTCGGTACGACGGCCGAATTCTGGCTGAACCTGCAAAGTCTCTTTGAGTTACGCGTCGCGCAGAAGAAGGCTGGGAAATCCATTAGGGGGTTGCCGACCCTGAAACATCTCGAACGAGCACACGCATAGAACTCTCACCGAGCCAAGAGGGCGCGCGATGCTATGAATATGCGGCCCTCGGCGGCTAAAGCCGCTTGCGTGGCGGGTTCTAACGGCATGGCTGAAGCCATGCCCCTTCAAAGCTGTCCGAGAGCCAAACTTAATCAGAGGTTCCTTAAAGGCGAAAGGACTGCCACTGTGGCACAAAACGATAAAGCTGGCTACAACCGCTTCCTGCTGCTGGTAGCAGGACTTGGCGGATTGCTGTACGGCGTGGATGTCGGCATCATTGCGGGGGCTTTGCCTTATCTGGAGGCCACCTCCGGGTTGAATGCGGGCCAGCTTTCCATCGTTGTCGCTGCCGTGCTCCTCGGGAGCGTGATCTCAACCCTGTTTGCTGGGGCGCTGGCCGACTGGATCGGGCGCAAGCCGCTGATGATGCTCAGCGGATTGTTGTTTGTCTTCAGCATTCCCATCATTGCGCTCTCGCATGGCTATGAGTCGTTGGTTCTTGGCCGCCTCTTGCAGGGCATCAGCGCTGGCCTGATCGGCGTAGTTGTCCCGCTGTATTTGGCGGAGTGTCTGGCGGCATCGAACCGTGGCAAGGGGACGGGCATCTTCCAATGGCTGCTGACACTCGGTATCGTGACGGCGGCCATTGTTGGCATGTTCTTCAGTATTCGCGTCGAAGAGGTGGCGAAGCTGGGCGATCCCGCGAGACTCTTCGCCTTCAAAGACACGGCTTGGCGCAGCATTTTCTGGGTTTCGCTGCCACCCGGCATTTTGTTCGTGATCGGCAGCCTTATGGTTTCGGAGTCCCCGCGCTGGCTGTTTCGCCGCGGGAAAAGAGATGCCGCCTACACCGCGCTTCTCCGCTCGCGCACCAACCAGCAAGCGGACGTCGAGCTGGCGGAAATGGAACAAGCTGCCGCCGCTGAAAAAGCCAAAACCTCAACCGGGGCGCATGTCCCCGGGGTGAACGTTCAAGGGGTGAACGCACAAGGATCGCTTTTGCGCCGCAAATACGTGATCCCGTTTGTGCTGGCCTGTGTCATTCTCGCTTGCAACCAGGCCACCGGAGTCAACTCCATCATTGGTTACAACACCAACATTCTTTTGCAGAGTGGTCTTTCCGATGTCCAGGCTCACTGGGGCTACGTTCTTTTCACGATCGTGAATTTCCTGATGACCATTGGCGGCGTCCTGCTGGTGGACCGCAATGGACGCAAGTTTCTGCTGTCGGTGGGCAGCGCGGGCATCATTGTGTCGCTCCTCTGCACTGGCGTGCTGTTCCGTCGGACGGAAAGGCTGCGCGTGGATTCTCGGGACGCGGTTCAGTCCATGGTCGACGCCGACCAGAAGGTCACGTTGCTTTACAACGAGAAGGCTGCGGATGCGCTCCTCGCTGCGAGCGGAGACGCCGGCAAGGCGATCGCCCACCGGCCCACATCTCTGGTCGTCATCTATTCGTATGGAGATTTCCGCGCCGCGACCAAGGTCGCTCGTTCTGACGACAAGTCCGCTAAACCCATCGAGATCACGCGCGAAAGCTGCGTGCCCGCCAATAAAGTAGTCGCGTTTTTCTCGAATCCGTTCAGCAATCTCGATGCATCGCGCAAGGCTTCGCTAAAAATTGACAATGCGCTGGTTACTCCAGTGCCGACCGCTCACAATGGTTGGCTGGTGGCGATCAGCCTCTTCGTTTTCATGGCGTTTTTCGCGATCGGTCCCGGAGTATGCGTGTGGCTGGCGCTTTCGGAGTTGATGCCGACCCGGATTCGCTCCAACGGCATGAGCATTGCCCTGTTGATCAACCAGGCAGTTTCGACGACCATTGCCGCCATGTTCCTGCCCACCGTCGGCAAGCATGGTTACGCGACCATGTTTTTTGGCTTTGCCGGCTGCACCGTAATTTACTTCATCATTGCCGCGGTGTTTCTGCCGGAAACGAAAGGAAAAACTTTAGAAGAAATCGAAGCGCATTTTGAGGGAGCAGGCGCTTAACGGATCGCATGGATTGGGCGCCGAAGGCGGCTCCAGCCACTGATCGTCACGATGAAGGCCAACCTGAAAAGCTGATTGACGCGTATCTATTCTGTTCTCTAGTCTTCCGAAAAACATTGCGATTACAAGCACGTGTGACGGGGATCACAGAACCTCCGGCGTCACAGGCTTCAATATTGCAGTTTGCAGGTGTATTCTCCTTGCGATGTTGGGTTAACGAAAAACTCGAATGGAGCTTGAAGATGAAGAGAATGGACATCAAAGTGTTTGCTTTCGCAACAGCATTGGCTGTTGTTTTCAGCCTTCCCCTATCGGCGCATGCGCAAGGCGCAGCCGAGACGTTCAAATCAAAATGTGCCGGCTGCCATGGCGCTGACGGAACCGGTTCGAAGATGGGGAAGACAATGGGCGCCCACGATTTCACGACTGCCGAAGTGCAGAAAATGTCGGACGCGGATCTCACAGGAATCATCACGAACGGCAAGAACAAGATGCCCAAGTATGCTGATAAGTTGAAGCCGGAAGACGTTAAGGGACTGGTAGCTTACATCCGCACTCTGAAAAAATAGTCCTGGCCGGTTCTTGCCATCAAGATTAGGGAGATTGTCCAGCGCGGCGGATGATCCGCGGCAAGGGTGGAGTGTGTCTACGCGGCTGCGCATTGAAGATAAGGAGACTAGCGGTTTCAAATGACTCTGCGAGAAAGCATCCGAGAGCGGTTGCAGCCAATCTATTTCCTGGGGCAGAATTTCCTCACACTTACGGGCGCCGTGATCACGACGAGCACGGCGCTCACTACCATCGCCTTCTGGTTCTATGAAATCTTCTTGCCGGGGCCACCGCATCCTTATATCGGCCTTCTGATCTTCTTGATCCTCCCGGGCATTTTTGTACTCGGCTTGCTACTGATTCCACTTGGCATCTGGCTCAGGCGACGAAGTCTGACCCGGAGCGGGAAACTGCCGGCGGTTTTCCCCGCCATCGACCTAGGGCTGCCCGTGGTGCGGCATACCCTGGAGTACGTGGCCGCGGCGACCGTGCTCAATCTGCTCATTGTTGGGACCGCATCGTACCGCGGCGTGCAGTACATGGATTCAACGGAGTTCTGCGGGCAGACTTGTCACCGCGTGATGGACCCCGAGTATACGGCCTATCAGAATTCTCCACACTCGCGTGTGGACTGTGTCGAGTGCCACATCGGACCCGGAGCGGGGTGGTTTGTGCGATCGAAGCTTTCCGGTCTGCGACAGGTCTTCGCGGTAACCTTCCACACCTATTCGCGCCCCATTCCTTCGCCGGTAAAGTATCTCCGCCCGGCGCGCGAAACCTGTGAGCAATGTCACTGGCCGCAGCGCTTTACCGGTGAGAAGTTCCTGGTGAACACCAGCTACAAGGACGACGAAAAAAACACAGCCCAGACGGACGTGTTGCTGCTGAAAGTGGGCGGAATAACGTGGCAGGGTTCGGTCGGCATCCACGGGCACCACCTCGCCGACAACGCACGCATCCGCTACATTTCGACCGATGCCGAGCGGCAGACGATCCCAGTCGTGGATTACACCGACGATCAGGGAAAGACGACCGAATTCATTTCCAGTGATGCGAAGCCAACCCAACAACAATTGGACAAAGGAGAGCATCGAGTGATGGATTGCGTGGATTGCCACAACCGGCCCACGCATGCCTTCGACTTGCCCGAAAACGCAGTGGACAAGCAAATGTCGCTCGGGCACATTAGCCCAGAGCTTCCCTACATCAGGAAGAAGGCGGTCGAGTTTCTCAAGGTGAATTATCCCACCCGCGATGTGGCGCAGCAGCGCATCACTGGCGAGATCAACAATTTCTATCAAACCAATTACCCGCAGATCTACCAGACTCGGCGCACGGTGGTGGAGCAATCTGGCAAGGAGGTGGCAGCGATCTACCTGCGCAACATCTTCCCCGACATGCGTGTGACCTGGGGCACTCACCCGAATAATATTGGGCACAATGATTCGCCGGGCTGCTTCCGCTGCCATGACGGTAGTCATACCAGTGCCGATGGCCAGACGATATCCAACGATTGCAGTGCGTGCCACAACCTGCTGGCGGTTCAGGAGGGAAACCCGAAAGTGCTTACGGATCTTGGCATGAAGTAAGCGTTGTCGGAAGCTGGTTTCATGAATCGGTTTTGGGTAGGGCACGGCTTCAGCCGTGCCGCCTAGGCCGAGAAGAATGCGGGCTTTAGCCCCTGAGGGACGTGCCTTCCGAGCTGCAAGGCATTTATGAAACCAGCTCGAGAATTTGACATGGCTGAAACAAGAGTTGTGCGAAGGAAGAGATGTGCTGGTCTGGGTGTTATCGTCGCGCCGCTGCTTGCCACAGTTTTCTTCCTTCTGACTTCGGAAAGCGCCGGACACGCGGCGGCTAGCGAAACCGACCAGCCCGGGGCGGAATGTCTCGCATGCCACGGCGAGAAGAGCATGAGCACAACGCGAGCCGGCAAAACGGTTTCGCTATACGTGGACGGGAAGAAATTTGCGACTTCCGTGCATGGCAGCTTCGGGTGCACGGGCTGCCACGCCGACCTGGAAGGAAAAGAGTTGCCGCACGAAAAGCCGGCGCGGGTAAAGTGCGGCACGTGCCACGCGACCGAGCAGGAGCAATATGCCCGGTCCCTCCACGGGAAGGCGAGTGCCCGCGGCGATGCGCTCGCACCTAGCTGTGTGAATTGTCACGGGAACCACGACATCGTTCCGGTGAAGGACTCGCGATCAGCGGTGTTGCCGCTGAAAGTGCCCTTCATTTGCGGCCAGTGCCATCAGGAAGGAACTCCGGTTTCGCGCAATCGCCCCATTCCCCAGGACAATATTTTGGAGAACTACTCCGAGAGCATCCACGGGGAGGCATTGCTGAAGAAGGGACTGTCGGTGGCCCCGACCTGCGCCACTTGCCACACCGCGCACTTGATATTGCCGCATACCGATCCCGCTTCCTCGATCAATCGCCGCAACATTGCCGCCACCTGCACGAAATGCCACACGCAAATCGAAGTGGTCCACCGCAAGATCATTCGTGGAGCGCTGTGGGAAAAGGAAGCCAACGTCCTGCCGGCCTGCGTGGACTGCCATCAGCCGCATAAGATCAGGAATGTCTTCTATACGCAGGGTATGGCCGATGCGGACTGCATGCGTTGCCACGCAGACGAGAAACTGCGTCGCGCGCGCGACGGGCAATCCATGTACGTCAACGTGGGCGAGGTGAACCATTCGCGTCACAGCGAGGAAGCGGGCAGGCTTCGGAACGTTGCCTGCAGCCAATGCCACTCGGAGGTCAACGCTTCCCGCGTGCGGCCTTGCGAGACCATCTCCCACGAAGTGGACTGCACCTCTTGCCACGATGAAATTGGCAAGCAGTACATGGGCAGCATTCACGGACAACTTACCACCAAGAATAATCCGAATGCCCCGAGCTGCAAGGAATGCCATGGCACGCATGGAGTGCTGGACAAACAGGACCCGCAGTCGCTGACTTTTGCGACCAATGTTCCCATGCTTTGCGGGCGCTGTCACCGGGAGGGCCAGAAGGCCGCGGTGCGCTACACCGGAAGGCAGCACGAAATCATCGCGAACTACACGGAGAGCATTCACGGAAAATTACTGAAGACCGGCCTGACGGTGACGGCGACCTGCACCAGTTGCCACACCGCTCACCGTGTCCTTCCCCGAACCGATCCGGAATCGAGTATCAGCGCCGCCAACGTGCCGGCCACCTGCGGCCGGTGCCACCACGGCATCGAGGAGCAGTTCGAAAACAGCATCCACTCCAAGGGGGTGAGCAAGTCGGCCAAAGAACTTCCCATTTGCAGCGATTGCCACACCGCCCACGCCATCCGCCGCACCGATCAGGACAATTTCCGGCTGGACGTGATGACCACGTGCGGACGTTGCCACGCGGAGATCGCCCAGACCTATTTTGATACCTATCACGGGAAGGTCTCCAAGCTTGGGTACACGAAAGCGGCCAAGTGCTATGACTGCCATGGCGCTCACGACGTGCTTAGGGTGACCGATCCACGCTCGCACCTCAGCCGGGCAAACGTCGCGGCCACCTGCGGGAAGTGCCATGCCGGCGCGACGCGGCGCTTCGCTGGATACCTGACGCACGCCACGCACCACGACCCGCGAAAGTATCCGTTCCTGTTCTATACCTTCTGGGGCATGACCACGCTGCTCCTGGTGACATTCGTGGTCAGTGGCATGCACACGCTGCTCTGGCTGCCCCGAGCTTTCCAGATGCGCCGGGAGTTGCGCAACGCCGAAGCGAAACTGGCCGCAAAGCCTGAAACTCCGCCGAGCAAGGAGAGCACCGATGCCTAAGGGCGAAATTGCAGAACTCCAGTTCGTCCGGTTCAGCCGGCTGCAGCGGATTCTGCACATCTGCATGATCGTGAGCTTCATGTGCCTGGCGCTGACGGGGTTAACCCTGAAGTTCTCCTACACGAAATGGGCGGCGGTCCTTTCTCATCTGCTCGGGGGATTCGAGAACGCAGGCTACATTCACCGGAGTGCCGCCGTCGTGATGTTCGGAGTTTTCATTACCCATCTGGTGGACCTGTACCGGTCGAAGAAGAGAGAGCACGGTTCGTGGCGCGCGCTGCTGCTGGGACCGGGCAGCATGATGCCTAACCGAAGGGACCTAACTGAGCTGGTGGGCACGCTGAAGTGGTTTGTGGGCCGCGGCGAGCGGCCTGCCTATGGCCGCTGGACGTACTGGGAAAAATTCGATTATTTCGCGGTGTTTTGGGGAATCGCGGTGATCGGTTCCACCGGCCTCACGCTGTGGTTTCCGGTGTTCTTCACGCGGTTTATACCGGGGTCGTTCCTCAACGTCGCAACCATCATTCACAGCGACGAAGCGCTGCTCGCCACCGGCTTCATCTTTACCGTGCATTTCTTCAATACCCACTTGCGGCCCGAAAAGTTTCCTATGGACATCACGGTATTCACCGGGCGCATGCCGCTGGAAGAATTGGAAAGGGACAAGCCAAGAGAATATGAAGCGCTGGTCGCCAGCGGGCAACTGGAGGAAAACATGGACGAGGCTTACCAACCAATCGTCACCCGTACGATTCGAGCCTTCGCCTGGGCAGCGCTGGCGGTGGGATTCAGCATTGTGCTGTGGATCATCTATGCGATGTTGTTCGCGTACCGCTAGAGCCGATTTGCGGTTGAACTGCGGAGAAGGGTGTTGAAATGCTTGCGACTCGAGTTGCTTTGGTTTACCTGGCTTTGACTCTGGCTTCGGCTTCGGCTTTGCCCGCTGGAGACCAGGAATGTCTGGCATGCCATGGCCAGGCGGGGATGAAGTCCGACGCCGGGAAGAGCATTTCAATCGACCCGGACAAGCATGCCGCCAGCGCACACGGGGTTCTCAGCTGCAAGGACTGCCACACCGCGATCAAAGAGTTCCCGCATCCCGCCAAAATCGCCAAAGTGCACTGCGTCACCTGCCATGCGGACGAGGCCAAGTCCTTCCCCGCCAGCGCCCACTCCATCCTCGGCGAATCTGCGTGCGCTTCGTGTCACGGCAGCGTGCACGAACTCACCTTGGCGGAAAGGCTGATTCCCGGAAAGTGCACGGAGTGTCATGCCGAGGAAGCGAAGGACCTCGCGTCCAGCATTCACGGGCAGGCCGCGAAAAACGGCGATCCCGACGCGCCCAAATGCGAGTCCTGCCACGGCTCCATCCACGCTGTGAAAGCCTCCAGTGAGGCGGACTCGACCATTGCCCGTAAGAACATGGCGGATACTTGCGCAAAATGCCACAGCGATGCCGGGTTCTTGTCGCGGCACCAAATTCCGGTGGCGCATCCGGTGGCTTCCTATAAGCTGAGCGTTCACGGGCGCGCGGTCGCGCTCGGCAAGGATGCGGCAACGTGTTCCAGTTGCCATGGCACTCATGACATCTATCCCGCCACCGATGAGCGATCCAAGGTCAATCACTGGAAAGTGGTGGAGACCTGCGCGCAATGCCACAAGGAAATCGCCCGGGAGTTCAACGAGAGTGTCCACGGGGAAGCGGTCAAGAACGGCGTGCGGGATGCTCCCATTTGCATCGACTGCCACGGCGAGCACCTGATCGTGGACCCGGGCAGCCCGGCCTCGCCCTTAAATGCCGAGAATATCTCCGCGCAGACCTGCGGGCGTTGCCATGGCGATGCCCGCCTGGCACTGCGCTATGATTTGCCAGCGGATCGCCTGCCATCCTACGCCGGCAGCTATCACGGGCTGGCCCTCAAAGAAGGGAAAGTGACTGCGGCGAATTGTGCTTCATGCCATGGGGTGCATGCCATTCTTCCTTCGAGCGACCCGCGCTCGACCGTCAATGCCGCAAACCTCCGGAAAACGTGCGGGCAATGTCACAAAGGTGTGGTCGAAGCCAAATTCACCATCGGTCCCATACATGTGCAGACCGGCGCGGGCCCGAATAACCCGGTGGTGGAGTGGATTCGCTGGACGTACTGGGTGCTGATCCCGGTGACACTGGGCTTCATGCTGCTGCACAACCTGCTGGACTTTCTGTCGAAACTCATTCGGCGCCGCCCGCGGAGAGAATCCGGCGAGATGGTGCTGCGGATGAACTTGTGGTTCCGCGTCGCGCACTGGGGCATCATGGTGAGTTTCCCGACGCTGGTGTTCACGGGATTTGCGTTGAAGTATCCGGAGCTTTGGTGGTCCAAGCCGCTGCAGCTCTGGGAGTCCGCCGCCGGTTGGCGCGGCGGGCTGCACCGCACCGCGGCCATCGTCATGCTCCTGGCCGTCTTCTACCACTTCGTGCATCTGGCGCGGAAGAAGCGCGATCGCTCTTTCCTTTGGGCCATGATCCCGACAATCAAGGACGCCACGGACATGCTGGAGGTCTTCCGCTACAACCTTGGCCTCACAAAACAGGAGCCGAAGTTTGCGAAATTCAACTATGCGGAGAAAATGGAATACTGGGCCTTTATGTGGGGCACCGTCGTCATGGGCGTCTCCGGTTTCCTGCTGTGGTTCAACAATTTTGCGCTGCGCCATTATCCGAAATGGGTGACGGACGCGGCCACGGCAGTGCATTGGTATGAGGCGATCCTGGCCACCTTCTCCATCCTCATCTGGCACTTCTAC
>Ga0187860_1000064_pt1 | contig 100859 bp, 95 predicted proteins | sample June2016WEW_10_4_FD_132981 | JGI IMG/M metagenome (GOLD analysis project Ga0187860, IMG submission 132981) | Peatland microbial communities from SPRUCE experiment site at the Marcell Experimental Forest, Minnesota, USA - June2016WEW_10_40 | ecosystem: Environmental > Terrestrial > Soil >...
ACAGCAGCCGCGCGCTCAACAGCAGCCGCGCGCTCAACAGCAGCCGCGCGCTCAACAGCAGCCGCGCGCTCAACAGCAGCCGCGCGCTCAACAGCAGCCGCGCGCTCAACAGCAGCCGCGCGCCCAACAGCAGCCGCGCGCTCAACAGCAGCCGCGCGCTCAGCAGCAGCCGCGCGCTCAGCAGCAGGCCAATCGGCCTTCAGCGCAAGCGGAACATGGACAGCGGGGCCAAGAGCAGGCCGTCTGGCAGGGGCATCGCGCACATAACTGGCAGTCCGAACACCGCAACTGGCAGCAACGCGGCGGCTACCACGGCTACCGCATCCCGGACGACCGTTATCGTGGGTACTTTGGTCCGGATCATTGGTTCCGCATCCACAGCTACCCCGTGGTGGTGGTTGGTGGGTATCCCCGCTTCCGGTACGGCGGCTTTTGGTTCAGTATCGTTGACCCGTGGCCGGAATACTGGTCTCCCGACTGGTACGACAACGACGATGTGTATATCGAATACGCTGGGGACGGCTATTACATGTACGACCGCAGGTATCCCGGCGTTGGAATTGCAATCAGCGTCTCCCTGAACTAACGAGGGGGGAGACAGTAGTCGCAAGCTGAAAGGAGACTTTCGACGCTACTACTAATTATAGTTCTGCTGTTGTTGTTCGGCGGGGGCGGCGGCTATTTCGGGTATTCCCGATGGGGCCCGCGCGGGGGGCTGGGGATGGTCGGGACGATCCTGGTCATCGCGGTGATTCTGTACGCGGTCGGCGCGTTGCGTTGACCTTCTTTAGGATCGATCTGAAGTCGAGGGAACGGTGTGTGCAAATGCACTGACCCTTAGGGGCTCTCAGCGGAGAGTCGCAAATCGATCAGCCTAAAGGAGACAATCCATGAAGCAAAGCACCAAGCACAAAGCAGAGGGAAAGTTTCACGAGGTGAAGGGTAGAGTTAAAGAGAAGGTTGGACGAGCGACCAACAATCCCGACTTGGAAGCCGAAGGCACCGTTGAGAAGTTTGCCGGGAAGGTCCAAAAGAAAATCGGCCAAGTGGAGAAGGTCCTCGGGAAATAGCGGTAGGCTCCGCTCGGCACCCGACGACAACCGCACCCCGAGGGTCATTTCAACCGGGCGCGATCCAGCGGCTCCAAACGCGCATGAAGTTCTGAGCCGAGGGGCGCCTCTAGGAACCAAAGAGAAGAGAACAACAAGGGGATTCTTCGCTCCGCGAGGGATCACGATCGGGGCATGTGGCGACTCGTCACGATGTAACAGTTTTTTCATGCGGGGTTCAAGGTTCCGACGTATCATAATGTTCGGCTCCAGGTGTGCCTCGATGGCCACGGCGATTCCAGACATCCTAGCGGTCCCGCAAGCGGCGCCGGAGAAGGCGGCCGCGGCGAAGCGCGAGTATCCTGGCGCGCTCGTGGTGGTGGAGGGGATCGACGGTTCGGGGAAGAGCACGCAGCTCTACCTGCTGAAGCGGTGGCTCGAGATCGGCGGCTACCGCATCCACTTCACGGAATGGAATTCGTCGCCGCTGGTGAAGTCGGCGACGCGGCGCGGGAAGCAGCGGCGGCTGCTGACGCCGACGACCTTCTCACTGCTGCACGCGGCGGATTTCGCCGACCGGTGCGAGCGGCAAATCCTGCCGCTGCTGCATGGCGGCTACCTGGTGCTGGCGGACCGCTACATCTACACAGCGTTCGCGCGCGACGCCGCCCGAGGCTGCTCCCCCCACTGGCTGCGGAACCTCTACAGCTTCGCGCCGGTTCCCGACATCACGTTCTATTTCCGGGCGCCGCTGGACGTGGCCGTCACGCGGATCATCGCAGGTAGGCCCAAGCTGAAATACTACGAGGCCGGGATGGACTTGGGAATTTCGCTCGACCGCGCGGAGAGCTTCCGCATCTTCCAGGAACGTATCCTGAACAACTACGACCAGATGATCGAGACGGACCGCTTTGTCCTGATGGACGGCACGGTCCGCGTGAACAAACTGCAAAAGCAGATGCGCCAGATCGTGGGCGAGCAAATCGATCTGGAGCACTTCGCGCCCAAGAAAAAGAAGAAATGACGCGCTCCCGCTCCCATTCCGCCGCAGCGTCCAACGCACCGTCGAACGGGCAGGCCGCCAGAGCCGCGACGGCGGTGAAGAAGGGCAAGGGCACGAAGAGGAACGGGCAGCCGGGCGACGTCGCGTCGCGGTTTTACGGAACACCGATTCCCGGGACGCGGCCCGAAGAACTGAGCGGCAGCCTGATCGTGGTCGAGGGCACGGACGGCTCGGGCCGCTCGACGCAGATTTCGCTGCTGACGGAGTGGCTCGAATCGGAGGGTTTCGCGGTCCAGACGATGGGACTGCGGCGGTCGTTTCTGGTGGGCGAAGACATCGACGCGCTGCTGGCGGAAAATTCCGTGACGCGGATGACGCTGGCGCTGATGTACAGCACCGACTTCTTCGATCAGCTCGAGCGGCGGATTCTGCCGGCGCTGCGTTCGGGATTGATCGTTCTGGCCGACCGCTATATCTTCACTCTGATCGCGCGCGCGGCGGTCCGCGGGATCGGGCGCGACTACCTGCACGGGATTTACGAGATCGCGCTGCGTCCCGACCTGACATTCTGGCTGAACGTGCGGCCGGAAGTGGCGTTCGACCGCGAGTTCAAGAAGTCGCAGACGATCAGTTACTGGGAGTCGGGCCGCGACATGTCGCTCTCGAACGATCTCTTCCAGTCCTTCATCCGCTACCAATCGCTGATCAAGCGGGAATTCGAATATCTTTCGAAGCGGCACGGCTTTCTGGAACTCGACGGCGAAGGAAGCGTCTCCGAAGTGAACCGAGTGCTGCGCAAGCGGATCGCGTCGCACCTGGGAATCCGGAGCACGCACTACAAGCCTTCGCACGCGCTCGCGCACCTCTGGCACTGAAGAGTGGCCGCCCCCGTCCAACTGGCAGCGATCGACGCCGGCTCGAACGCCATCCGGCTGGTAATCGCGCGCGCCACTTCCTGGGAACACATCGAAATCCTCGAGGGCGAACGCGCGGCGGTGCGGCTGGGACACAACGCGTTCACGCACCACATGCTGGATGGCGACACGATCGCGAAAGCGGCGCGGATGTTCCGGCATTTTCGCGACCGCATGGAACGACATCACGTGACGGCGTACCGCGCAGTCGCCACGGCCGCGGCGCGCGAGGTGCGCAACTATCGGCGGCTGATGGAGCGCATCCGGCGGAAGGCCGGGATCGAGCTGGAAGTGATCAGCAGCGAGGAGGAGGCGCGGCTGGTCTGTTCGGCGGTGCACCGGGCGCTCGGCGGCGAAATCCAGCCGCGGGTGATCTTCGATCTCGGCGGCGGCAGCCTGGAGATCAACTTCTTCGAGCGCGGCGCGCTCCATCACCGGATGGCGCTGCCGCTAGGAACGATCCGGCTGATGGAGACGTACTCGATCCAGGGCGCGATCGACGAAGACAGCGAGCGGCGGCTGCGCATGCATGTGCTGGCGCTGCTGCACAGCGCGATGCCTTCGCCGCTGAAGCTTTCGCGGGCGACCGCGGTGGCGTGCGGAGGGAACGCGGAGGCGCTCGTGCGTCTGGCGCCGGGTCCGCTGATCGGGAGAATCCCAACCATGAACGTGCGGCTGCTGAAGGATCAGACGTTGCGGATGCTGCGGCTGGACGTGCCGGGGCGCATGAGAGTCTTCCGCGTGCGGAGGGATCGCGCGGAAGTGATGGGCATCGCGGCGATCATCATCTCGACGGTGGCCAAATGGCTCGACCTGCGGTCGATTCTGGTTCCCGGAGTCGGCGTGCGCGAGGGATTGCTGCTCGATCTGGTCGCCGAACAGTATTCGTGCGGAGAGACGTCGGAAGAAGAGAAAGGCCGCTCCGAGGAGCTGCTCGCGGGCGCGCGATGGTTTGCGCGGCGGCTCAACTACAACGCGCAGCACGCCGAGCAGGTGTCGCAACTGACGCTTTCGCTTTTCGATCAGCTGCGGCCGATCCACGAGATGGGGCCCGACCTTCGGGTGCTGCTGCAAGTGGCGGCGCTGCTGCACGACATCGGGCATTTCGTGAACCGCAAATCGCACAACCGCCACGGGGAATACCTGATTCGCAACAGCGAGATCCCCGCGTTGCGCGGCTGGCGGCGCGACATGGTCGGCGCGCTGGTGCGTTATCACAATTGCAAGTCGGAGCCGCAGATCGAGCACGCGTCGTACGCGGCGCTCGAAAGCCCACGGAGGCGCGAGGTGCGCCTGCTGACATCGCTCCTGCGCATTGCGGAAAAACTCGAGTCGGAGCACGCGCAGCGGGTCTCGGGCGTGGACGTGCAGATCGCGGGGCGCCGCGCGATCTTCCTGATCCGGGCGTCCGAGGGCACGCGGCTCGACGTAGCGGGGCTCGAGCGCAAAGCGGCGCTGTTCGAGAAGGAGTTCCAGCTCAAGGCGGAGTTCCGGCGGGCGCAGCGAAGGGAAAAGGTGGCGTAGGCCATGATCCTCTATCTCGTGCGTCACGGCATCGCGGTCGATCGCACCGATCCCAAATCTCCGCCGGAAGCGGAAAGGCCGCTGACCGCGCGAGGCGTGCAGAAGACGCGTTCCGCGGCGCTCGGGCTGCGCGCGCTGGGCGCGAAGCCGGACGTGCTGATCACGAGCCCCTACGTGCGCGCGGCGCAGACGGCGGAGATTTTCGCCGAGGCGCTCGGCTTTTCGCCCGAGAAAATCCGCGTCAGCGAAGCCCTAAAGCCGGCCGAAAATCCCGCGGACATCCTGAAGGAACTCTCGCGCCTGAAGGCGAGGGAAGTGGCGTGTTTCGGCCACGCCCCGCACATGGACTTGCTCATCGCGCAGCTGGCGGGCGCGCGGGGCGCGTTCACAGGGCTGAAGAAAGCGGGGGCGGCCTGCTTCGAGCAGGCCTCCGCGCACGGCCACTGGGAACTGCGCTGGATTTTGACGCCGAAGGTGCTGCGCGATCTGGGGAACTAGCACCCCTTGCGGAAGGACTTTTCAGTCAAGCCGTGCGGCGCTGCGCGAATGATGCCGCGACCAGCGCGTGTCCCCACTGAAACCCAGCGCGCCAGGTGAGCCACGGCGACTCGGGCCCGGCGGTTTTCGCTAGGAACTCACGCAGGAGGACCTTGCGCTCCGCGTCGATTCTCTCGATCCACTGCGCCACGGCGGCGGGATTGAGCCTCGGGGCTTCCTTCCGAATCCTTCCGCGCAGGACGTCCATGTCGTGCACGTCGCCGAGAAGGTCTTGCATCCGCTTCAGATCGTCGATCCAGACCTCGGACCGCTGCGGCAGGAAATTTTCAACGATGTAGCGGAAGTTCTTCACTCCGATTCGCAGGCGGTGCCAGGACGCGGCGGTCCGCCTCTTTCTGGCCTCGCGATAGAGCTCCACCGCCCGGTTCAATCGCGAGAGAGCCAGACGCTGAAACACGACGCTTTCAACCGGGAAGAAGCTCGCCTTCGCCGCCAGCTTCTTCGTCAGCTTCTTCCACTCCTTGCGGTCGAACCGGCCGAACGCCTGTTCCGCGGTTCGCTTGTACTTCGTTTCCTCGCGGGACAGCAGTCGAAGCATGTGCCTGCGCACAGGGTCGCCCGGCGGTTCCAGCTTCTTCAGCCAGGCTCGTTCGACCTGGACATCACGAAGGTCGCCCAAGGTGTGAAAAACCTCGCGGCTGGCTTTCTTGAGCTTGCGCCAACCCGGCCCGGGGTTCACCTCGCTCAGCGCGTCGGACATACTCCGGCAGCGACGGAGCGCAACGCGCAGATCGTGAACGTCATCCGCGTCCCAGCCGGAGCGCACCTGTTCGAGTTTTTCGAGGACGCGATCCATCCACGTCTCGAGTCCGATCCGCTTTGTGGGAATACTCGTAGGCAAAGACATCGCGACTGCCATGGAACACCCGCTCAAACAGGGAGGCCGGAAAACGGTATGTTAACCCGGCCGCGACGATTTTTCCAGCGAGGCCTAGGAGACGAAGGAGCAGCCCACGCGCATGCGGCCATCGTCAGTCTGAAGCGCATAGACTTTGTGCAGGATGACTCTCACGGGCGGCAGTATCGGGACGTGCAGGACCGCATGAAATTGAGCAGGGAGCTCTTCCGTTTTGTCGAACAGGAGGGCCACGCCGCCATAGCTCAAATCGATCACCTTAGCGGTTTTCTGGCCGACGTCGGTGAGTATGGCATGCGCCTTCGTCCCGGCGAGGGACACGCGCTCCCACTTCCGGCGCTCGGCATGGGGCGCAGGGCCGGGAACCACGCCGGGCGAAGGCGATGTTGCGGGCGCGGGCGGCGGAGCCGGCGGCACTGGCGGTGCTGGAGTGAAGACTTTCGATGACGGCGGGACCGGGGCTGGCGCCGGCTCGCGCGGCGGATACGACTCGATCGGAACCACCCGTGGCGCGCCGCCGGAATGTTTCAGCTCGTAAAGCCTCTCGTCCGCCGTGTGCAGCAGCGCGCTTTTCTGATCGCCATCCTGAGGATGGACGGCCACGCCGAAATCCAGAGTCACTCCGACGTCGAAATTGAATGGGCGAACCTCGTTTTCGTACAGCGCGCGGACGCGGCGGCACAGCGTGACGGCCTGCTCCGTATCCGTCTGCGGCAGGAGCAGGGCGAACTCGTCTCCCCCGATGCGGAACGCGAAGTCGGAAGCGCGCAGCGTTTTGCGCAGCGTGGTGGCGGCAAGCTGCAAGACCTGGTCACCCCGCATGTGCCCGTGGCGGTCGTTGACTTCCTTGAGCTTGTGCAGGTCGAGGATGACGATGGCGAGCTGCTGGCCGTAGCGCTTCGCGCGGTTCAGTTCCTTCTCGCAGTACTCATCGAAAAGGCGGCGATTGTAGAGTCCCGTGAGCGCATCGGTGGCGGCATTGATCTGCAACTTCCGGTACCCCTCGTACTCCATCACGATGGGGATGCGCAGGTAATTCGTCGAAGCGAAGAAGTCCACCATCGCGGTCGCGAGGGGGATTCTTCGCTCGAGGCTGTCCGAGAGTTCGCGGCGCCGCTGCAGAATCCGCTGCCAGTACTCGTTGCTCTGCGACTCGGGCAGATCGATCTGCGCGATTGTGCGGAAGAATTGCCGCAGGAATTGTCCGCGAACTGAATCGTCGAGTCCTTCGAGGGTCTCGACCAGCAGATCCAGGAAGGAATCCTCGGCCGATGGCTGCGGCTGTAGCGCTTCGCCAGGCTGGGGCATCAATGGGTTCCGACTAGTTTCCGAACAGATTCTTACCTACCCTGAAACCAGGGGTACCTGCGGGGCGGTAGCAATGTAGCAAGGCGCAGCCCAATTCGACAACAATATAACCCGAGCGCAGCCATAAGTTGCTGCGACGATTCGGATCGGCGTCTGTGGGGGGCGGGATAAGGAAAAGCCACCGGTGGACAAAAAAAGAGAAAAGCGGTTCCGTTTCTCGCTCGTGGGGACCCGCCCACGGCAATGGAAAATTCCTAGCTGATTGGCTTCAGGAATTCGACGCCGACTAAGTGGACTTCTCCAGCTTCCTGTTGCCGCTTCACTCTGGCCTGGATTGGCGGCATTCCTGCGGGAACCAAACCGGAAGATATGATCGATGGTGCGGGGATCGTCAGCGTAACAACCTCGTTGATTGCCAAAGCTCGCGGACAGGTGATAAAGGCTCCTAATCCGCTGATATCAAGGGTCTTCGCAAGCTCCATGAAGTGCTCGCCGTGAGCATCCCGCCCGCGGATGAAGAGCGGCACCTGAAGGCGGATGCGCTGAAAATGGCGTCGCTCGTCTTCATAGACGGGAGCTGCGACGTTCTCCTGCATGATGTTTTCTCGAGCGCTCATTGGTACTGGGGTATTAGTACCGAATTCGACCGCAATTTCACTGCACGTTCCGTTCTAATTGACGGCTCCTAAACTAACCGACTTCATATCAACAGGATGCGAAATGGCTTGCGGCAGCTCCAAAGTGACGCAAAATGAGAATGTGCCAAAACTCTGCAATTCATTGCCAACATTGTGCAAACATAGGACGCTTTTACCATTGACACCATGTAATTCCCTCTGCGAGCATACGGTTCCTCGAGCCGATCCCCCACTCGATAATGGGAGCGAGAGTGGTGTCTTTGCCCGGTGGAGCCTGGAGCCGGCGGAGGGCGAGTTGGCGACGAGCATGACAGTTGATAAGCAGACGAGCGGCCAAGCCAGCTTCCAGCTGATTGCGAGCCTGCTGGACGCCTTGGATCGCCCGTTGCTGGTGTCGGATCGCGCCGGACAGATTCTCTTCACAAATCTCCACGCACAAGATGCCCTGAACGCGTCTGGCTCGAATGGCAAGCCGGATCTGAACCTCTTCCGAGATGTTCTGCACATCGACGGCAAGGGAATCCTGGGACAGCTCGAGGGCGGAGAACAAGAGGTCAGCCTCCCGATCGAATTCCACGGCAAGTCCCGCGCGCGCGTGCGGTGGCTGCCGGAACCCGACTGGCTTGCCGTGTACGTCGAACCTTCTCTCTCCGAAGTTCCCGCGGACGAAGCGGAGATGCGTCAAACCGTCCAGGAGCTGATGCAGGAGCGGGAGATCACGTACCGCAATCTTCTGGCCGCCTACTTGAGGCTGCAGGAAGCAAACCGGCAGAAAACGGTACTGCTCGCATCCGCCGCGCACGAATTGAAGACGCCTCTCGCCGTGATGAAGGGCTATTACGATCTTTTGCTCTCCGGCTCGCTCGGGAAGCTCAGCGAACGCCAGCGCGACATCTTGCAGGAATCGAAGAACAGCTGTGACCGCCTCGTGCGCCTGGTGTCCATGTTTTTGAACTATTCGGCGCTCGAGAGCGGCAAGCTCGTTTTGCAGCTCCGCGAAAACGATCTTCGCGAGTGCGTCAAGGAATTGGCGAGCCGGTGGCAGGATCCGTTCCAGCGCGCCGGCGTGCAGCTCGAAGTCCGGGTGAATCCGGACTTGCCGGTTTTCAAGTTTGACTATCAGAAGATACAGCAGTGCATATTCAACCTGATCGACAACGCCCTCAAACATACGCCCGAGGGAGGCTGGGTAACGGTGACGGCCCAGCCGCATTTCTGGGAGCGGCGTGTCGCGGCGGCGTCTCCCGCGCAAGAGCGGCGCCGCCAAAACGGACAGCGTGCCAATGCCGTCCTCGTTTCGGTCGCCGATACTGGCGCCGGAATCGCGGCCGAGTTTCATCAGGAAATTTTTGAAGAGTTCGTGCGGGTCGACCCCTCCTCCTCGGGAATGGGCCTCGGGCTCGCCATCACGAAAAGGTTGATCCAGGGACATCGCGGAAAGATCTGGGTGGATAGCGAAGTGGGCCGCGGAAGTAAGTTTTCGTTCCTGCTGCCCATTTACGTGGAATAAGTCGAGCGGTAGAATGCCGCTCACAGGTAAGGATTATGCCGAACAAAGAAAAGATCATGGTTGTAGACGACGAGCCGAGCATACGCAAGTATCTCCAGACGCTGCTCGAAGTGGACGGGTTCGATGTGGAGACGCTGGCGAGCGGCAAGGATGCACTCCGGCGAATCGGTGAAGGGGAACGGCCGGATTACATCATTCTCGACGTGCTCATGCCCGAGATGGACGGACTCGAGACGCTGCGCCAGTTGATGCAAGTGGACCGTTCGCTGAACGTTCTGATGCTCTCGTGCTCGAACGAGGTCACGACGGTCGTCGAAGCGATCCGCCTGGGCGCGCTCGATTACCTAACCAAGCCGTTTGAAAAGCCGGAACTCGACGCGGCTTTCCTGAAGTGCCACCAGAAAAAAGAGCTGCGTTCCGAAAACCAGGCGCTGCGCGAATACTGTGAAGCTCTCACGGAGGATATCTCCTTCCTGGCCGCAAGCCCGCAAATGCTCAAGATTCGCCAGCAAATCCTGCAAATCGCCCCGGTCGACGTGCCGGTGTTCATCAGCGGCGAAAGCGGCGTGGGGAAGGAAGTCGTCGCCCGGATGATTCACCTTCGCTCCATGCGGCGCCAGCAGCCTTTCGTGAAGGTCAATTGCGCGGCGCTGCCGGGCGAGCTCCTCGAATCGGAGCTTTTCGGCTACGAGCAGGGCGCCTTCACCGGCGCCGTCCGCGCGAAGCCCGGCAAGTTTGAACTCGCCAACAAAGGCACGATTTTCCTCGATGAGATCGCCGAGATGAGCCCGCATCTGCAGGCGAAGCTCCTGCACGTCCTGCAGGACGGCCAATATTCACGCCTGGGGGCGCGCGCGGTCGTGAACGTTGACGTTCGCGTCCTTGCTGCCACCAACATGGACGTGAAAGAAGCGATGCGCACGGGCCGCTTCCGCGAGGATCTGTACTACCGCTTGAATGTCCTCTCGATCCACATCCCGCCGCTGCGGGAGCGTACCGCGGAGATTCCGCTGTTGTTCCACCACTTCCTGGTGAAATACAGCGAAAAGTACCAGAAGGCGGCGCCCGAACCTTCGAAGCACATGCTCGAAGCGGCGCTGCGGTATCAATGGCCGGGCAATCTGCGCGAACTCGAGAATTTCGTCAAACGCTACGTGATTCTCGAAGACGACGAAGGCAGTTTCCGTGAACTCCTCGAGATGACCGGCCAGCAACAGCACACGGCCCCTCGCGAAGAAGCGCAGCCACCGAAGGAACAGGGGCTGAAGGCGCTCGTTCGCGGCTTGAAGGACGAAGCCGAAATGGAAGCCATCGCCGACGCACTCGAGAAAACGAATTGGTGCCGCAAAGACGCGGCGAAGATGCTCGGGATCAGTTATAAGGCGCTGCTCTACAAGATGCGCCAATTCAATCTCGATTCCGGCCGCGGGTCACGCTCCACAGCGGCGAAGGAAGCTGCGAAAGCGGCTGCGGCAAAAGAACCGGCAGCCAAGGAAGTCGCCGGAGAAAAAGAGGACGTGCCCGCGACGCCTGGCGTTCGCAGCTCCTAGCGTTCCTTTCGAAACGACGACCGAGTTTTCCACAGGGAAGGCGAGACGCATGTCTGGCCTTCCCTGATTTTTTTGGCGTGCGAGTATTCAGTAGAGAATCGCACGCGCGAAATGCTCTTTGAGCGCTGGAATCTCGGCCGGTGTAGCCGTCCTGTACCCTTGCAAAGAGTTGCATATGTTGAGCACACGCAGCGAAATAGCACTACCCATCCGCCTGCGGCTGGTCTAGTATTCCGCTCCGAACAAAGCACGCGCAAGCGGGCTTTGGGGCCGGAATCGGGTTGCGATCGTCGCGCGACCCGGAAGTTCGACAAGGCTTCCGTTGGCGTCAAAGGGGTTGTTGTCGCACGGCGTTCCGCAGGCGAGTGGCTGGACGCAGAGGCCGACAGGTGACTCGTAGTGCGTGGCCCTTTGGTATAGCGATTGCTAATTGTATTTGCGGGGATTAGTGTGAAGTCGAATCCAGTCCTGAGGGGGCATCAGGAATGACAGAGCGTCGCATGGCTCGCCGGTACGATCTATCGCTGCCGGTAAACATCCGCCTACCAATCAGCCGCGAGCCCAGGTCGCACAGCGGTCAGACTCGGGATATCTCCACGCGCGGCGTTTACTTCACAATGCAAAAAGATCTCGCCCCCGGCACTGAGGTTGATTTCACCCTCACTCTCCCGGCGGAGATCACGCGCGGCACCGAGGTGTTCGTTCGCGCGCATGGGCGCGTCGTCCGAGTGGACAGGCACTCCGCCGACGAGCAGGACCCTGTTGGCGTCGCCGCAGTGATTGAGCGCTATGACATCATTAGGGGCGAAAGCTCGCGCACCTGATTTGACAGCACCCTGAATCGCGCTACCTGAGCTTCCTGGGCATCGCGCGCCCCTACCGAGCACGCTGACCGAAGCTAACCTACTGTGGATGGCTACTTGTGTCTATAATTGGTATAAAGGTACTAGAACCATAGTTGGAAGTACTGTTCCTCAAAGTGCCAATCATTTTCAGCCCCTGATTGGAAAAATCTGATCCTAACTGCGCACACTTGGCTGCTGCATTTGAGTGCATTGGAGGACAAGGACCAATTGAATGTGTGGGTTATAGGCCCTCCAAGGCGCGAGAGAAGAACCAGAATTCTATGGGGCTTTGGCGTCCGATGTGCAACAATCCGGCCGAGTCCAAATGGCGTCCGCTGCCCAGCCGAAACTCGAGACGGTCGCCCATGCGATCGAACTGCCCCCCGATCACATCTTCTTCGGTCCTTCGACGACAATGCAGGTCGTCCGGCAGAAGGTTGAGCGCGCTGCCGGCCTGAACGTTCCAATTCTGATCCTGGGCGAGAGCGGCACCGGTAAAGAGGTTTTGGCGCGGTTCGTCCACAACCGCTCGCCTTGGTTCAACGGACCCTTCGTCAAGGTCAACTGCCCGGCGATCCCGGGCACGCTGCTCGAAAGTGAACTGTTCGGCTTTCAAAAAGGTGCGTTCACGGGAGCCAACGCCGCGAAACCCGGCCGCATAGAAATGGCTCAGGGCGGCACGCTCTTCATGGATGAAATCGGCGAGCTCGACGGGAGCTTGCAGGCGAAACTCCTCCATGTTCTGCAGGACGGCCATTTCACGCGCATCGGCGATCACGAGGAAAAGCGCATGGACGCGCGCGTCGTCTGCGCGACGAATCGGCGTCTCCAGCAGGAAATCGAGACCGGCGGCTTCCGCGCGGATCTCTTTTATCGCATCAACGTCATCAGCATAACGCTGCCCCCGCTGCGCGATCGCCGCCAGGATATTCCGTATCTCGTCGAGTATCTCCGCCAACAGTTCAATCGCCGCTTCCAGCGCAACGCGGTCCCGCTTTCCAAAGAAACCCTCCATTTGCTGCAACAGCGAGAATGGCCGGGCAACGTTCGCGAGCTCGAAAACTGCATGGCCCGCTACGTGGTCCTCGGCTCGGAAGAAGCCTTCTACGCCGACCGGACTGAAAGGGCCCCTTTCAGTTTTGCGTACGAAACGACGCCGGAAGGCACGATTCCGCTCAAACGGATCGCTCAGCAGGTCACGAGGCGCATGGAGCACGATGTGATCCTGAAGGTGCTGCAGGCCAATCACTGGAACCGCCGAAAAACAGCCCAGGTTTTGAAGATCAGCTACCGCGCCCTGCTGTACAAGGTTCGCCAGGCCGGTCTGCCCGCCAAACGCCCGAGGCGAAAGGCGGAGGCGGAAACCGAGCTCCCGGCTAAATCACCGGGCCAGGCCGACTAGTCTTCGCAGCTCTGGGTGAGTTCTGGCACGGTCTCCCCGCCCGTGTCTGGTATGAAAACCAGCGTCTCGTCTGCCTTGCCCCTATGAGCTAATTCGGCTAGCCTGAGTCAAGGTCAGGCTCATGTCCAAAGCCAATGGTAGGTCGAACTTGAAGGTCTGCCTTCTGTCTCCTCATCCCATGGTATTGGATGAGTTCCGCCGTTTGCTCGAGGACTCGGGCTTTCAGATCACGTCCAAGCAGCTGGATTCGATGCTGGCCCCCGACCTGCGGCATCTCGATGTGCCTAAGGCTGCGGCCTATGTAGTGGACGCCCATGCAGCGCGCCAGGCCACGGGAGCACTCCTCGGCAACATCCTCGACCGCTACTCAAATGCGCGGATCCTGGTTGTGGGAGATAAGCTCAAAGAAACGGACAGCCATGCCCTTCTCCGCCAGGGCGTGAAAGGAATCCTGACTTACGCCGAGGCTCGCGACCAGCTCGCCCGCGCCCTGCCGCAGGTTGCTGCCGGCGGCATATGGGTGCCGCGGCCCGTGCTCTCCCGCTTTGTGGACTCGATCCTGAGCACCGCGCAAGGGCGCCGACTGCGTGCGGATTCGCCGAGCGATCTCAGCCCGCGCGAACAGGAAGTGCTGAGTGGGCTACTCGAAAACCTTGCAAACAAAGAGGTTGCCGACCGCCTGCACATCTCCGAACGCACCGTGAAATTTCACGTCTCGAACCTGCTTGCCAAGTTCGGCGTGCGCCGCCGAGCCGATCTGATTCTCCTCTGCTACCAACGCCGCGCGACCGCATAGCTCGTCTCCTCACGGCGTCGGTCTCTCCTGTGCGGACAGCCGCTCCCGATTCGCTGCTATACTTTCGCCCATGCCCAGCTTTTCGATCGAGAACTTCGGGTGCCGCGCAACGGAAGCGGACGCATCCGCTCTTCGCCGCGAACTGCTGGCAAATGGCTTCACACTGGCTGATGCGCATAACGCGGCCGATATCGTCGTTCTGAACACATGCACGGTAACGGCTGCTGCGGACTCGCAGGCGCGCGAAGCAGTGAGGAAAATCCACCGCGCCAATCCCGCCGCGAGAATCGTCGTCACGGGCTGCTACGCGCAGCGCGCGCCCGAGGAGCTGGCAGGACTGGATGGCGTCTCATGGGTGGTCGGAAACTCGCACCAGACACAGATTCCGGCCTTGATTCGCGGACTTTATGCGCCGGCGGGGGCTGATTTTGTCCCGCTGGCGCGGCTGGACGGTGATGCGATGTCGCTGGCCCGCGGTCCCGCCAAAATCCTGACCGGCGACATCTTCGCGCAGACCGCGGTGCAGATTGCCGCGTTCTTTTCGCCGGCGCTGGCGCTGGATGACCGGACCCGACCGATCCTGAAGATTCAGGACGGCTGCAACAACCGCTGCTCGTACTGCGTGATTCCCTTCGTCAGGGGGCGCAGCCGCAGCCTGGCTCCCGACGTGGTCGTCGAAAGAGCGCGCGGCCTGGTGGCCGCCGGGGCGAAGGAGATCGTGTTCAGCGGAATCAACCTCGGAAGTTATGGCCGCGATCTCGCCCCGCGGGCCGGCCTTGCCGATGGCGTGCGGCGAATACTCGACGAAACGGCGCTCGAGCGGCTCCGGTTCAGCTCGATCGAGCCGCAGGACATCACCGAGGATTTTGTGGCGCTCGTCGCTTCGTCAGACCGCGTGGCACCGCATTTCCACGTGCCGCTGCAATCCGGCTCCGACCGCATCCTGCGCGCGATGCACCGGTGGTATCGCGCCGAACACTACGCCGAGCGCGTCAGGCTAATTCGCCGCCTGCTGCCGGACGCCGCGATTGGCGCGGACGTCATCGTCGGCTTCCCGGGCGAAACTGGCGAAGACTTCGAAATCACCTGTCGATTTATCGAGCAACTGCCCTTCACCTACCTCCACGTGTTCTCGTTTTCGGCGCGTCCCGGAACCGAGGCCGCGAAGCTGGGCGCCGCCGCCGTGCCTCCGCAGGTGATTCGCGAACGCGCCCGGGCGCTGCGAGCACTCGCGGAGGGGAAATCCGCTGCGTTTCGCGCTTCGCAGGCGGGCCGTACGCTGCGCGCGCTCACTCTTGCCCGCACTGGCGATGATTGGACCGAGACTCTGACAGGAAACTATTTGAAGGTACGCGTCCCAGGCCGCCATCCTGCCAACGAATGGCGCGTCGTGCGCATGACTTCCGAATCGCAGCAGCATGCGGATGTTGTCATTCCGAACGAAGTGAGGAATCTCTCTTCAGTCAGCGCGCGTTAGGCTTCGAAAATCACCTGCGCAAGCGCCAAATTCCCGCTGTGCGTGATAGACAGGGAGATATTTTTCACGCCCATGCGCTGGGCGATTTGCTGTGCTACGCCTTCGAGGCGAATCGTCGGCTTGCCGCTAGGCTCGCGGGCCACTTCGATGTCGCGCCAGCGGACTCCCCGGCTCCAGCCGGTGCCGAGAGCCTTCATCGCCGCTTCCTTTGCGGCAAACCGGGCGGCGTAGCGCTCGAACTTGTCCTTGTGGCTCTCGCAGTACGTCACTTCGCTCGGCGTGTACAGCCGCTCGAGAAACGGCGCTCCGTGGCGCCGGATGGCGGCCTCGATCCGGTCGACTTCAGCGATGTCCAGACCCAGCCCGACGATCATTCTCTCCCCATCCTGCCAGGCGCCCCTGCGCCGTCGCGGGATTATACCTGACGATGCGGCGAGCATCGTCATCCTGAGTCCGCCGCGGCGGATGAAGGATCTCTCTTCAACTACTCCCGGTGAAGATGTCATCATACGTGCGCGGGGCGGGTAGACGGCCTCGCCGAACTGAACGAGCCATGACGGCAACCGCCGCGAAAAAGAAATCAGCGCCGAAAAAGCGTGCCGCAAAATCCGCGGCGGGATGGACGCTGCGGCGCGTCCGCGGCTTGCAGGTCTTGGAAGCGCCGCCGCTCGCGCGACTCGGCTGGCTCGTCCACGGCTTCAGCACGCGCCCGGGCGGCGCGAGCGAAAACGGCGCTCTGAATCTCGGTTTCACGGACGGGGATTCGCGCGAATGCGTTCTAGAGAATCGCGGCAGATTCTTTCGCGCGATCGGCGCGGACAAAATGCGCGCGGTCACGCTGCGCCAGATTCATTCGGATATCGTGCACCGCGTGGATTTGCCGGAAGCAGACTCATCGGAAGCGCCCCAAGCCGACGCGCTCTTCACGCGCGAGCCGGGCGTCCTGCTCGTCGTTCAAACGGCGGATTGCGTTCCGATCCTTCTCGCTGATCCAAAACGCCGCGCGGTCGTCGCGATCCATTCCGGCTGGCGCGGCACGCTGCGCCGCATCGCGGCAAAGACCCTCGGCAGGATGCAGATGGAATTCGGGACGCGCCCCGAGGATGTGATTGCCGCGCTCGGCCCGGGCATCGGCCGCTGCTGCTACGAAGTCGGCTCGGACGTCGCCCGCGAATTCTACGCGCAGTTTCCCGAGGCGCGCGACTGGTTCGACGGCCCCTTCGACGCGCTCGCTTCCGGCGAAAACGATCCGAACTGGCTTCCCTGGCTGACGATGAGGCCGCCGGGGCATCCACCTCCGTCGCCGCGCGTCAATCTCGATCTGCTCGCCGCGAATCGCGCGATCCTCGCCGATGCGGGCGTTCCTTTGCGCCAAATTTCGGTTTCGGGACTTTGCACTGCCTGCCGCAGCGATCTCTTCTTCAGTTATCGCCGCGAACGCACTACCGGCCGCCTGATGGCCGCGATCGGCATCCGCTAGACCTGCAGCTGCGCGACGTCCGGAGGGGTCTCAGCGGCCTCCGCGAGGGCCAATTGGCCGCACGCGGCCATCACGTCCTGCCCGCGCGAGTAGCGCACGAAGGCCAGCATGCCCTTGTCGGTCAGAATCCTGCGGAACTCCTCGATGCGCGCCGCGTCCGGCTTCTCGTACGGCAGGTCGCCCGGATTCCACGGGATCAGGTTCACCTTCGCGCGCAAATTCGCAAGCAGCTTCACCACGCGCCGCGCATCTTCCGGCGAATCGTTGAATCCGCCGAGCAGCACGTACTCGAACGTCAGGTGCTCCCACGGCCGCAGCGGATATTTCCGGCAGGCATCCAGCAGCTTTTCGAGCGGGTACTTGCGATTGATCGGCATGATCCTGTCGCGTTGCTCGTTCGACGACGCGTTCAACGAAATCGCGAGCTTCGGCCGCACCTTTTCCCGCGCCAGCCGCTCGATGCCGGGGACGATCCCGCTGGTCGAAAGCGTCGCGTGCTTCGGCGAGATGGCCATGCCGTTCGGATCGAGCAGGATGAGCAGCGCGGCCATCACCGCGTCGAAATTCAGCAGCGGTTCGCCCTGGCCCATCAGGACGATATTCGTTTGCGGCTTCAGCGCCGCGCGGTTGTCTTCGAGCGCGATGAGCGCCTGCCCCACGATTTCGCCCGCCGTCAGGTTGCGCACCAGCCCCAGCGTCGCCGTCAGGCAGAACCGGCAATCCACCGCGCAGCCCGCCTGCGTCGAGATGCAGATCGTCTGCCGGTTTTCTTCCGGCATGAACACGGTTTCGATCGTCGTCGGCTTTCCGTCGGCGGGGCCGTCCAGCGCGAGCACGTAGCGCACCGTGCCATCCGACGACTGGTGCCGCCGAACGATTCGCGGCAGCGCGATCGCGGCCTCGTGCGACAGCCGCTCGCGCAGCGCCGCCGGCAGATTCGTGATCGCCGCGAAATCGAACCGCCGCTCGGCATAAATCGCGTGATAGATCTGCGCGCCGCGATACCCCGGCTCCCCGAGCAATTCCAGGATCGCGCGCAGCTCCTCCGCGGATCTCCCGAGCAGATTTACAACGGCATTTGAGGCTTGCGGAGACATCTTGAATTCATCATAGCATGCGCAAGAAACCCTCACGCCGGGCCGCATGACATTCCCCGCGCCGCGTGCAAAAATAGATACATACATGGCTAACGCAACTCACACGGTACAGAAGGAAGTTCTGCCCAACGGCCTCGTGGTGATCACCGAGCCGATGGAGCACGTCCACTCGGTTTCCGTGGGCATCTGGCTGCGCTCCGGATCGCGCCGCGAGCCCGCCGAGCTGAACGGCATCTCGCACTTCATCGAGCACATGGTCTTCAAGGGCACCGCGCGCCGCACCGCCGAGGACATCGCGCGCGAAGTCGACCGCGTGGGCGGAATGCTCGACGCCTTCACCGCCAAGGAAATGGTCTGCTTCAACACGCGCGTCCTCGACGAGCACCTCCCGATCGCCTTCGACGTCCTCGCGGACATGGTCCTCGATCCGAAATTCGCCGACGAAGACATCGCGCGCGAGCAATCCGTCGTCCTCGAGGAAATCCGCATGACGCAGGACAATCCCGAGGACCTCGTCCACGAGCTTTTCACGCAGAATTTCTGGGACACGCACGCGCTCGGCAAGCCGATCCTCGGCACGCCCGAAACGGTTTCTTCGTTTACCCGCGACGCCCTGCAGAAATGGTTCCGCCAGTGGTACGCGCCGAATCATCTCGTGATCACCGCCGCGGGCCACCTGAGCCACGCGCAGCTCGTCGATCTCGTCTCCGAGCGCTTCGCGAAGCTCGCTCCGTCCGCGGACGGCCGCTCCGAAACGGTGCCGCAGCCCGCTCCGCACATCACCCTGCGCGCCAAGCGCGAGCTCGAGCAGGTGCACATCTGCCTCGGCGTTCCCGCCCTCCCGCTCACCGATCGCCGCCGCTTCGCTTCCGCGATCCTCAACAACATTCTCGGTGGCGGGATGTCTTCGCGGCTGTTTCAGAATATCCGCGAGCGCCAGGGCCTGGCCTACGCGATTTTCAGCGACGTGAACTCCTACCGCGATGCCGGCGTGCTTTCGGTCTACGCGGGCACCTCGCTCGAGACCGCGGAGCAGTTGGTCCGCTCCGTGCTCGACGAGTTTCGCCGCCTTAAGGACGAGCCCCTGGACGCGGAAGAGCTTCGCCGCGCGAAAGACCACCTGAAAGGCTCGCTGCTGCTTTCGCTCGAAGGCTCCGGCTCGCGCATGAACAGCCTCGCGCGCTACCACCTCTACTTCAACCGACACTTCACGCCGCAGGAGCTGATCGCCATGCTTGAAAGCGTCACCGCCGAGGAAGTCCAGCAGATCGCGCGCGAATTCTTCGAGCCCGGCCGCGTCGCCGCCTCGGTCGTCGGCAACCTCAACGGCTTCCAGCTCACCCGGGAACAACTCGCCTTCTAGCCGGCGAGGGATCTGCTCCTGCCTTTGGGGTTCCTCCCTTTGGGGTCAGTTGCCTCTTCCTCTGTCTCCGTGCCTCTGTGGCCTCCCCGCGGGCGCTTTAGGCACGCCTGGCGCAAACCCTTGGTTCACAGGAGGCATCGAACCCGGTATCATAAGGGCTTCACGATAGGGCCATACCGAGCGAGTTCCAGCGGGTAAGGAGATCGATGGGCGTACCTGTATCGCAGATGTGGACGGTTGCCTCCTACGTCGTCAGCCAGAGGATGAAGGGGCGGAAGCAGTATCCGCTCGTGCTGATGCTCGAGCCGCTGCTCCGCTGCAACCTCGCCTGCGCTGGCTGCGGCAAGATCCAATACCCCGCCCACGTGCTGAAAAAGCAGCTGACGCCCGAGGAGTGTTTCCGCGCGGTCGACGAATGCGGCGCTCCGGTGGTCAGCATCCCGGGCGGCGAGCCGCTGCTGCACCCGCAGATCCCCGCAATCGTAGCCGGGCTTGTCGCGCGCAAGAAATACATCTACCTCTGCACGAATGCGCTGCTGCTCGCCAAGCGGCTCGACGAGTTCACGCCCAGCAAGTATCTTTCGTTTTCGGTCCACATGGACGGCCAGCGCGAGCACCACGATTTTTCGGTCTGCCGCGAGGGCACCTACGACAAGGCCGTTGAAGGCATCCGGCTCGCCCTCGAGCGCGGCTTCCGCGTTACGACGAATACCACCCTCTTCGAGGGCGCGGACCCGCAAAGCGTTCGCCAGTTTTTCGACGACATGACGGATCTGGGCGTCGAAGGCATGATGCTTTCGCCGGGCTACACCTACGACAAGGCTCCGGACCAGCAGCACTTCCTCAGCCGCAAAAAGACGCGCCAGCTCTTCCGCCAGATTCTGAGCAACCGCTCCGAAAACTGGCGCTTCAACATGAGCCCGCTCTTCCTCGAATTCCTGATGGGCAAGCGCAATTACAAATGCACGCCCTGGGGCATGCCCACGTACAACATTTTCGGCTGGCAGAAACCCTGCTACCTTCTCCAGGACGGCTACGCCGACTCGTTCGACGAGTTGATTCGCGAGACCGACTGGGAGCGCTACGGCACCGAGAGCGGCAATCCCAAGTGCGCGAACTGCATGGTCCACAGCGGCTACGAAGCCAGCGCCGTGAACGATACCTTCGGCTCGCTCGGCGGATTCCTCGCCACCGTCCGCGCCACGTTGTTCAACAGGTACAAGGACCCCGACGTCATGGGCGGCGCGCCCAGCAACGAGGAGAGTCCTTCCGGCCGGCTTGTGCAGATCGCCGCGCCGAAAGCTTAGCAAGATCTCGATTCCATGCCGGACACGAACAGCCCCTCCACGAAAGACGCCGCCGAAGAGCGCCTCGGTACCGTCCACGAGAATCTGGAAGGCTGGATTCCCTCCACCGCCACCGAGTCGGAAATCCGCGCCGCGCTCGAAAGGGCGTTCGACTATCGCGGCGACGTGACCCTCACGCTCAAGGACGGTCGCACCATCGAAGGCTACGTCTTCGACCGCAAATCGAATGGTCCGTCGCTCTCCGATTGCCTAGTTCGCCTGATGCCGAAAGAGCAGCAAAAAGACCAGCCCGGAAAACTCTCCGTGCCGTACAGCGATATCGCCGCGCTCGCGTTCACCGGACGCGACACCGCCGCCGGGAAAAGCTTCGCCGCCTGGGTGAAGAAGTACAACGAAAAGAAAGCCGCCGGCGAAAAGAACATCGGCATCGACTCTGACCCCCTCGAATAGCTCCCTTGCGCGGCTTCTTGCCTTGTCTTGCCTTGTCTTGTCTTGCCTTTTCCGTGTTCTGTCTTTGCCTCCTCTCTCTTCCTCTGCGCCTCCGTGGCTTCCTTTTTCCTTTGACGCCGCCTCCGCGCTCTGCCAATATCCTGAGCGGTTCGAAATTTGCCGGCTGAGGGCAACCGCATCTCGTTTAGGATCTCCATTCTGGCCTCCGGCAGCACGGGCAACGCGACGTTGCTCGAAACTGATCGCACGACCCTCCTCATCGACGCAGGCCTTGGCAAGAAAGAGATGCTTCGTCGCTTCGAAGCGCTGGGCCGCGCGCGCCCCGAGCGCGTGGACGCCGTCCTGATCACCCACGAGCACTCCGACCACTCGAGCGGCGCAGCGCAGATGGCGCGCGAATGGAACTGCCCCGCCTACCTCACCGAGCCGACGCACCGCGAAATCCTGAAGATGTACGCCGACAACCCCGAAAAGCCCGGGCGCAAGGCGAAAATGGAGCGCGTCGAATACATCCGCGCGGGCGAACGGTTCGAGATCGGCGACATCGAAATCAATCCGTTCGCGATCCCGCACGACGCCGCCGATCCGGTCGGCTACGCGTTTCGCACCAACGGCACGAAGGTCGCGATCGTCACCGACCTCGGCTATCTGCCCGAACTGGTGAAGCACCACCTGCGCGAGGCCGATTTCCTGATCCTCGAATCGAACCACGACCTCGACATGCTCAAGGTCGGGCCGTATCCGTGGTACATCAAGCAGCGCGTCATGAGCCGCACCGGGCACCTTTCGAATAACGTCGTCAGCGAATTCCTCGCCGATTCCGAGGTCTTCGACGCGCGCGCGCGCCATGTCGTCCTCGCGCATCTCTCCGAGCAGAACAACACGCCCGATATCGCGCAGATTTGCGCCGAGCAGGCGTTGGCCAGCCGCCCCGCAGACTTCGCCTTCCGCGGCTCGCTCCACATCGCCTCCCAGCGCACCCCCCTCGGCCCCTTCGAGCTGTAGCGCCGGCGAATTCAGCGTGGTCTTGTTCCCGTAGGGGCACAGCACCTGTCTCGACCTGTCGGGATGCTGTGCCCGGCAAACTTCCTTAGGCGCGATGCAGCCCATTCACCGCACGCGCCTTTGCGAGTCGGTTTTCATGATTGAGAAAATCCAACTTACGCCGATAATCCCGGAAGGCCGTCGAGGCTTCGCTGATTCTTGTCGTGCTGGTAGGTTTTGATCGCTTCCGGACCGATCTTACGGGCCCAGGCGGTGAGCTGCGGCCGCTGCCCTTCGTACCGGAAGAGAGGAACGCCGCTCCCGCAAGAATCGATGATGTCGGTGACGTCCACGACGATGATCGACCGCAAAGCTTCATGCGGCGGGAAGTGCGTTTGCAGGCCGGTGAATTCCACGCTGCTCGGCTCGACCACGCGGCCGTGTCCGTACAGCCGCAGAATCTTCGGCGGGCCCTGAAACGCGCAGAACATCAACACGATGCGGCCGTTTTCCTTCACATGCGCGACGGTCTCGATTCCGCTGCCAGTCAGATCGAAGTACGCAACCCTCTTCGGCCCCAAAATGCGAAATGTGTCCAGTCCCTTGGGTGAGATGTTCACATGGCCCTTCGCGTCGAGCGGCGCCGACCCCACGAAAAACATCTGCTGCCCCTCGATGAATTCCTTGATCGCGCCCTCTATCGCCGGATATTTCGTAGCCATGCCGTCTCCCTCCCGCCCCAAATCCTACTACGCCCTCCAAGCGAGCCCCAAGCTGCCGCGCCTCCCAGCCCCAAAAGTCCACAGGCCTTACTGCTTGCAATCGCCGCGCATCATGCTAGCGTTTATTGTGGAGAGTCGTGAAAGATGGACGGGATTGGCAGTACAAAAGGGCAGCCGGGACGCTCATTTCAGGCCGGGCGGGAGGGTCTGCCCGCCGATTCTAATCGTCACAAGGTGTCGAACAAAATATGAGCCAGCTTATTGAAAACAAAGGCTGGCGACCCGCTCTAATCGTCACAAATCCCGAGGGGAAAATGCCCTCGCCAAGTATGCCTTCAGGTATGATGGACCAGGGAGTTTCCCCGCCATCAGCCTTAACTCAGGGAGCCGAATTTGATCGGACGCTACACGCGCTCGGAGATGGGTCACGTCTGGAGCGAGCAGAATAAATTCCAGAAGTGGCTTGAGGTCGAGCTGGCCGCGACGGAAACGCTCGCCGAAGCGGGCACCGTCCCGCGCGAGGCCGCCGCGAAGCTGCGCGAACGCGCGCGCATCGACGTGGCGCGCATCAACGAGATCGAAGCCAAAGTCCGCCACGATGTGATCGCGTTCACCATCGCCGTACAGGAGACCGTCGGCGATCCGGAGGCGGCGCGCTGGCTGCACTACGGCCTCACCTCGAACGACGTGGTGGATACCGCGCAGGCGCTGCTCGTCCGCGACGCCTCGAAGCTGATCGAAAAGGGCATCGCGCGCTTCGGCGAAATCCTCGAAAAGCGCGCGTGGGAGTTCAAGGACACGCCCGAAATCGGCCGCACCCATGGGATTCACGCCGAGCCGATCACCTTCGGGCTGAAAATCGCCAACTGGTACGCCGAAAACCGCCGCGACGCCGAGCGCTTTGCGGCCGCCGTGCAGCAAATGGCCGTGGGAAAAATTTCCGGCGCGGTCGGCACCTGCACGCACCTCGGCCCGGAAATCGAGCAGAAAATCTGCCAGCGGCTGGGCCTCGTCGCCGCTCCGATCACGTCGCAGGTGATCGAGCGCGACCGCCACGCGCAATATATTTCGACCCTGGCGATTGTGGCCGCTTCGCTCGAGCGTGTGGCCCTCGAGATTCGCCATCTTCAGCGCACGGAGGTCCGCGAAGTCGAGGAGCCGTTCGGCGGCGAGCAGCGCGGCAGCTCCGCCATGCCGCACAAGCGCAACCCCGTCTCGAGCGAGCAGATTTGCGGCCTCGCGCGGGTCGTCCGGGCGAATTCCCAAGCGGCGATGGAGAATATCGCGCTGTGGCACGAGCGGGATATCTCCCACAGCTCGGTAGAGCGCATCATCCTGCCCGATTCGACCATTTTGGTGGACTATATGCTGCAAAAAATGGCAGAAATTGTCACCACCATGAAGGTATTTCCGGTTCGAATGCGAAGGAATTTGGACGCCACGCAGGGCCTGATTTTTTCAGGGCAGCTCTTGCAGGATCTGGTCGAACACGGCGCACCGCGCGAGGATTCCTACAAGTGGGTGCAGGGCCACGCCATGGCCGCGTGGGAATCGGAAACCAGCTTCAGGGATCGCATCGCCGCCGATCCGAACATCCGCAAGTTCCTCGACGAAAAGGCCCTCGCGCACACCTTCGACTTGCAGCGCCAGCTACAGGCCGTGGACGCGATTTTCGCGCGCGTCTTCGGCGCGAAACGGTCCGCCGCGCGGTAGAAAACTCCGAGCCAAAATTTGGAATTTGGGCAGGATGGAAGAGAGATCCTTATCGGATCGTCACTGCACGCGCTGCATGTAGCGGCCTTCGGAGGTGTCGACTTTCACTTTGTCGCCGGTGCCGACGAACGGCGGGACGTTAATGACGAGCCCGGTTTCGAGCTTCGCGGGCTTCATCACAGAGCTGGCAGTCGCTTTCTGGATGCTCGGCTCAGTCTCGACGACGGTCAAGTCGATCGTATCTGGCAGGAGGACGCCGATCGGCTTGCCGTCGTAATACTCGATCTTCACAGGCGTGTTGGCGATGAGATAGTCCTTCCCGTCGCCGACGATGTCGTTCTGCAGCGCGAGCTGTTCGTAATTCTCCGTGTTCATGAAGTGGTGGCCTTCGCCGTCGCTATAGAGATATTCGAACTCGATCTCGTCGACGGTGACTTTCTCGAGCGAATCTTCCGCGCGGAACCGGTAATCGATCATCGAGCCGGTGCGCAGGTTGCGCATCTTGGTTTGCATAGCGGCGCGCTTGTTGCCGGGCGTGCGGTGGTCCACGCTGTAGACCGCGTAGAGATCGCCCTCGTGCTTGATGATCATTCCGGCGCGCAATAGTGTTGCCTTCATGGTGATTCGCTCCTGAATTCCTGTCTGGAGTTTCCTCTGTGCGGAAACCTTAGCCGGGAGGGCATGCTACCCGCCGAGGCCGCGCCCTGCACGAATTTCATGCCGGGCCGAATCTCTGATTATAGCGGCCTGCGCTGTATGCGGTCAAACCGGCGACCTTGACCGTGCAGTTGGACCTTGGTACTGTCCGATCAAATCCCATCGAGAAGGAGCTTGGCGTGCCGAAATATCTCATTGAACGCGAAATCCCGGGTGCCGGAAAATTGACGCCGCAGGAATTGCAGGCCATTTCTCAAAAGTCCTGCAGCGTTCTGAACGGACTCGGGCCGCAAATTCAGTGGTTGGAGAGCCACGTTACAGGCGACAAGATCTACTGCATTTACATTGCTCCGAACGAAGAGATGGCCCGCGAGCACGCGCGTCAGGGAGGCTTTCCCGCGAACCGAATCTCCGAAATCAAGACGACAATCGATCCCACGACATCCGAGAAGCCCTGAGCGATAATTGCTGATCAAACCCCGGAGAGCGACTAAAGTTCTTCTTCGTCTTCGAGCTTCTTGAGACGTTTGGTCTTCAGCGAGAGGCGGAAATCGCGCGAGCGGACGTCCGCGAGGATGGCGCGGCGGGTTTCCACCGCAAGACCGCCGGGACCGATGACGCCCGATGCATCGCGCGGGAAATGCTTCACGAAAATTGCGGCGAGGTGCGCGGTGGCATAGGAGATGGGAGTCGAAATCAGCCCGCGCTGGCGAATCTGGTAGAGGGTCGGAAAACTGGCGTCCCAGCGGATCAGCAATGGTTGTTCGTCCTTCATCCCGCGGACGACAACGGCGGCGGCGAACCGCGCGTTTTCGAGCACGCCGGTGCGGATCAGCTTGGCCACGCCGCGCGGCGTCAGGGTTTGCGGAAACCGCTTGCGGACGATTCCCGCGGAGCGGTTCAGGCGGCCCTGGCGGTACCATCGGCGCAAGCGGTCGAAATCGTTTCCGCCGATCTTGGCGTCGACGTCGCGGACTTTGATGACGTAGGGCAGCATGCAGACTTCGTCCTGCGCGGCCAGATAGACGGGCACTTCGCCGATCGGCGGAGGAAAGCGGAACTTCTCGCGCTCGTCGAATCGTTTTGCCAGCGAAAACCGGCCGTTGCGATAGACGCGCGGGAGTGAAATCGCCTCGTCGTAAGCCACATCCGCCGACCACGTGGAGATCGGGTCCTTGCTTTCCGTGCTCTCGTACAGGCGAATGTGGATGGACTCGACGGAATCGAGCATCTCCGCGGCGCGCTCGGCGAGCAGGTTGGTGAGGCCCGGCGCGGCGCCGACGCAAACGAGAGCCGCGCGGTTTTTCGCGAGGAAACGCTTGTGAAAGCGAAACTGCTCGGGCCGGAACGGATGGGCGGTGAGATGGGAATTCAAGTCGAGGTAGTGGGCGCGCAGGCGCAACGCCGCGCGCAAGATGATCTTGTTGAACACGGCGGGCGAGGCGTTTACGACCAGATTCGCCCCGCGGCCGGCCCGGACGATGGACCAGAGATTCCGCGCGTTGGCCTCGAAAATCTCGATCTCGCTTTTCTTGCCGAGGAACCGGCGCGCTCGCTCGATATCGCGGTCGCCGCACCAGACGGTGTGGCCCTGGCGCGCGAGGAGATGTGCCAGCAAGGAGCCCGTGCCGCCCGCTCCGAGAACGAAGATCCGCATCGGCTCGAAACTCTACCACATCACCATCCTGCGCGGCTCGCCGCATGGTACCCGGGTCGCCCTGATGCAAACATTGGTTTTGTTGACAAGGCGCAAACTGGACGCGTATCATTTTGTTCGGTACAGCGCCGCGTTCGGGCGCTTATCCCCTTCATTGCTCTAGCCCCCAGCAGGGTGGAGTGACCGAGGTCGAATCCTCGGCAAGCAGGGCAGGAACCCTTACGGAGGCCGCTCCGGATGTCACCCGAAAACGACCAGAACCTACAACCATCTGCCATGGAATCCGCCACAGGCAAATCCGCGGCAGAGAATCTGGCCGCAACGCCCGCCCCCATGAGTCTGGGGACGCCGGATGGATCCGGTGCTGGCGCGGCGGTGGCACCCGCTCTGGAACGCTCGGGCGCGGTTGAGCCTCCTGCTGCCCCTGCCGATGCGGCCGAAGCCGCTCCGGCGAACGTCTCGAATGCCCCCGCGGCGACGGAACACGCCGAAGCCGAGGCGGAACCCTCCGAGAGCGCCGAAACCACCGAAACAATGGACCAGCTCCTCGATCAGTTTTCGACGCCGGAACAGGTGGTGGCCGAGGGCGAAATCTTCGACGGGCGCGTGCTCGCGGTAACGGACGCCGGAGTGGTCGTGGATGTGGGCGGAAAGTTTGAGGGTTTGGTCCCCGCGCAAGAGTTCCTCGACTCGGGCAACCCGATCGAATTCGGCGAAGGGCAGACGATCGAGGTCGAGCGGCTGCACGAACAAAAGGACGGCTACGTCCTGCTGTCGCACGTGCGGGCGCACCGGCGGCGCGTCTGGGAACGAATCGAAAAATCGCACCGCGAGCACACCAACCTGACGGGGAAAGTTCTCGAACGAATCAAGGGGGGGCTGGTGGTGGACATCGGCGTGCGGGCGTTCCTGCCCGCTTCGCAGATCGAGCTGCGGCCGGTGCACGATCTAGAGGGCTGGAAGGACCGCGAGGTCGAGGTTCGCGTTCTGAAGCTGAACCGCAAGCGCGGCAACGTGGTGGTGAGCCGGCGGGCGATCCTGGAGGAAGAGCAGAAGGCGAAGCGCGACGCGCTGGCGGCGACGCTCGCGGAGGGCTCGGTGGTGACCGGACACGTGAAGAACGTCACCGACTACGGCGTGTTCGTCGATCTGGGCGGAATGGACGGGCTTTTGCACGTCAGCGACCTCGTGTGGGGCCGCGTGCAGCACCCGTCGTCGGTGGTAAAGCCGGGCGACGAGATCCAGGTTCAAATCCTGAAGTTCGACAAGGAAAAGCAGCGCATTTCGCTGGGACGAAAGCAGCTCCTGCCCGACCCCTGGGCGACGGTGCCGGAGCGCTTCCCGACGGGAACACGTGTGAATGGAAAAGTGGTCGGCGTGACGGATTATGGCGCGTTCGTGCAGATCGAGCCGGGCGTCGAGGGCCTGGTGCACGTGAGCGAAATGAGCTGGTCGAAGCATGTGAAGCATCCGTCGAAGATCGTGAAGGCGGGAGACGAAGTTGAGGTCGTGGTTCTCGAAGTGAAGACCGACCAGCGGCGCATCTCCCTCGGCCTGAAGCAGACGCTGCCCGATCCGTGGGAAGCGGCGGCGGAGAAATATCCGGTGGGAACGATCATCACGGGCCGCGTCCGCAATCTGGCGGATTTCGGGGCGTTCGTGGAAATCGAAGAAGGCATGGAGGGGCTGATCCACATCAGCGACGTGAGCTGGACCGAACGGATCAAGCATCCGAGCGAGAAATTCAAGAAGGGCGACGCGGTCGAGGCGCGGGTGCTGAAGGTGGACTCGCAAAACCGGAGGCTGTCGCTCGGCATCAAACAGGTGAACGACATCTGGGCCAATTGGTTCGCGGAACACAAGATCGGCGACGTTCTGAAGGGAAAGGTCGCGCGAACGACGGATTTCGGGGCGTTCGTCGAGCTGGCCGAAGGAATTGAAGGGCTCTGCCACGTTTCCGAAATCGAGGAGCGGGGCCCCAAGGGCGATCGCGAGAAGGCGAAGGGTTCGCGAGCCGAGCGCGTGAACTCGGTGCTTTCGCCCGGCAGCGAATACGATTTCAAGATTCTGCGGCTCGAACCGGACAAGCGAAAGATCAGCCTGAGCTATCGCGCGGCGCAGAAGCAGGCGGAGCGCCAGGACATGGAGTCGTTCCGGTCATCGAAGTCGTCGCCGACGGCCACGATCGGGGATGCTATCCTGGCCAAGCGGCAATTGTCTTAGCGGCGTCGCGACTCGATTTTTTGCGGGCAAACGGGGCGGGGTTCTGAAGTGCATTCTTCCGGACGGTAAAATCCGTTTACAGTTGCAGTCTTTTGATGATAAGCAAAGATTGTGCGGCCCCCCACCCTGGCGCGCGAAAACGGCCCATGAACGCAAGAACTGCGAGAGGAGGCTGTTGAAAAAATGGCTGAGGTCGGAGGAGAGCGCGAAAACCACAACACCATGACCAAGGCGGACCTCGTCGAAGAGGTCACGCGGGTAACGGAGCTGCCGCGAAAGGAATCGGAAGCAGTCGTCGAGACAATCTTCGAAAGCATCATCGCGGCGCTACAAACAGACGATAAAATCGAGATACGGGGGTTCGGAAGTTTCCGCACGCGCCAGCGGCGCGGACGCACGGGGCGGAACCCGAAAACGGGAGCGAAGGTGGAAGTGCCTCCGAAGAGGATCCCCTATTTCAAACCCAGCAAAGAACTGAAGGACCACGTCAACAGCCCGGAGGCCACGGGAGCTTCCGCGGGATCGTCCGGACCGGGCGCGCAGGACTGAGCGGGATGGATTATCTTTGGACGCCGTGGCGATACCGGTATGTCGCCGACGCGTCGAAGGACGACCGCTGCATTTTCTGCGATGCCCTGGCCGCCCATGACGACGCGCGCACGCTGATCGTGCTTCGCGGCGTGAAGAACTTCGTCATTCTGAACCGCTATCCGTACACTGCGGGGCACGTGATGGTGGTACCGTACGTACACGTGGGCGATCTGGCGGCCGCTGAGGCGGAGACGCTCACAGAGATGATGCAGCTGGCGCAGCGCGCCCACGCGGCGCTCGAACGCACCTACCGGCCGGAAGGCTTCAACCTCGGCATGAACCTGGGACGCGCGGCGGGCGCCGGCGTCATCGGGCATCTTCATTTGCACGTTCTGCCGCGCTGGGCGGGTGATGCCAATTTCATGACGGTCACCGGCGAGACGCGCGTCGAACCGGAAGAACTCTCGACCACCTTCGATAGACTGCGGAAGGCCCTGGCAAGCTGACTCTGCCTCGTTCCATTGCTGCATTGCGGCAGAGCAACGCGCGCCGGACATCGACGACTTCTCCTTAGAAACCAAGGGTTTGATCGGCGTGGCCGCCGACTTGCGTATATAATAATTCTGCGGGGTGGACGCGGATTTCCGCGTTCGCGCATCGATAAGCAGGCTTTCCAGGGGGTTCTGCCATAACGTCTAAATCAACCAGTTCCGCTGCGCGGGCGGGAGAATCGAACCTCGTGACTCCGTACCGCCGCCATCCGGAAAGTACGCAGCCGCCGCTCGTGTATCCGCCGTATAAGTGCACCGTTCCGCGCTCGCCGCGCCAGCCGCTCATCGTCCTGCCGCACACGCTTTCGGAGGTGACTGGGCCGGTTTTCGGACACAGCGACGTCCGGGAAACGGACAACGATCTGACGCGCCAGCACGAGGGCGACCCGCTCGGCCAGCGCATCACCGTGAGCGGACAGGTGCTCGACGACAACGGGCAGCCGGTGCCGAACACGCTGATCGAAATCTGGCAGTGCAACGCGGCGGGACGCTACCGGCACAAGACCGACCAGCACCCAGCGCCGCTCGATCCGAACTTCAGCGGGGCGGGGCGCACGCTGACGGACGCGCGGGGCAACTACCGCTTCACGACGATCAAGCCGGGGGCTTATCCCTGGGGGAATCATCCGAACGCGTGGCGCCCGTCGCACATCCACTTTTCGCTCTTCGGCACGGCTTTTGCGACGCGCTTGGTGACACAGATGTACTTCCCGGACGATCCGCTTTTCCCCTTCGATCCGATCTTCAATTCGATCCCGGACGAAAAGGCGCGGCAGCGGCTAATTTCGAAGTTCGACATCGACCTGACGCAGCCGGACTGGGCCCTGGGTTTCCAATTCAACATCATTCTGCGCGGCCGCGAAGCGACCGTATTCGAGAACCAATAACGTGGACCTGACACCGATCCCCTCGCAAACGGTCGGGCCATATTTTCGGATCGGGCTCACGGACCCGCGGTCCGTGCAGCAGATCGCGCCACCGGGAGTCAAGGGCGAACGCGTGAAACTCGTTTGCACCGTGCTCGACGCCGAAGGCCAGCCCATGAACGACGCCATGATCGAAATCTGGCAGGCGAACGCGGACGGGAAGTACAACCATCCAGACGACAAACAGGACAAGCCAGTCGATCCGGCGTTTCTCGGATTCGGACGCCAGGCGACGAATGAGGACGGGGCCTGCACCTTCGAAACGATCAAGCCAGGCAGGGTGCCCGGCCCGAAGGGCGTGCCGCAGGCGCCGCACCTAATAGTTTCGGTTTTCGCGCGCGGCCTACTGAGGCGGCTTCCGACGCGAATCTATTTCGAGGGGGACCCGGCCAACGACCAGGATCCCATTCTGGCGCTCGTACCCAAGGAGCGCCGCGCGACGCTGATGGCGCAGCCGGCCACGGGACAGGCCCGCACATGGCAATTCACCGTGCGCTTCGGCGGGGAGCACGAGACTGTATTCTTCGACGTATGATCGTCGTTTGAACTTGGCCGAGATATTTCCAAACAGACGCGTGCCGCTGCGGCGCGCCTGCGTGTTGCGCGGGCCAAGGGGAAGCGCGTGACGGCGCGGCTGATCGAGAGTCTCGCCACCACGGGCCCGCTGGCCGACCTGTTCTCCGACGATCTCCTTCTGCAAGCCATGCTGGATTTCGAGGCGGCGCTCGCACGGGCGGAAGCGCACGCGGGTGTGGTTCCGCAAGCGGCGGCGGATGCAATTCGGGCCGCGGCAAAGGCGGGCCACTTCGACCCCGCCGCCCTCGCCCGCGAAACGCTGCGCGCCGGGACGCCCGGAATACCGCTGGCGAAAGCGCTGACGGCGAAGGTGCGCGCGGCGAACGCGGATGCGGCGCGGTACGTTCACTGGGGCGCAACCAGCCAGGACGCGGCGGACACGGCGCTGATCCTGCTGCTGAAGCGGTCGCAGCCGATTCTCGCCGGCGACCTGGCGCGGCTCGAGGCGGCGCTTCGGCGGCTTTCGGGGGAGCACGAGCGCACGGTGATGCTCGGGCGGACCCTGATGCAGGCGGCGCCGCCGGTCACCCTTGGGCTGAAGGCCGCGGGCTGGCTCGGCGCGATCCGGCGCGGGCGCGCACGGCTGGAGGCGGCTTTCGCGGAGGCGCTCGTTTTGCAGTTCGGAGGCGCGAGCGGAACGCTGGCTGCGCTGGGAGACAAAGGCCTCGACGTGGGACGCGCGATGGCGGAAGAACTCGGCCTCGGCTTTCCCGATGCGCCCTGGCACACGCATCGCGACCGGCTGGCCGGGCTGGTGACGGCATGTGGCGTCTTGACCGGGAGCCTCGGCAAGATGGCGCGCGACGTGAGCCTGCTGATGCAGACCGAGGTCGCAGAGGCATTCGAGCCGGGCGGTGAAAACCGCGGCGGCTCTTCGACGATGCCGCAGAAGCGCAACCCGATCGCTTCTTCGCTGGCGCTGGCGGCCGCGAACCGGGTTCCGGGGCTGGTTGCGGCGTTTCTCTCGGGTATGGTGCAGGAACACGAACGCGGGGTGGGCGGCTGGCAAGCTGAATGGCCCACGGTAGCGGGAGTGATCCAGGCGACCGGGCTGGCGATTGCGTCGATGGCGGAGGCGGCCGAGGGTCTCGACGTGAATCCGGCGCGGATGCGCGCGGATATCGAAACCACGCGCGGCAGCGTTTTTGCGGAGAAAGCGGCGATGCTGCTCGGCGCGGCGCTAGGGCGGGACGCAGCGCACAAAATCGTTGGAGACGCGGCGCGCCGGAGCGAGACCGAAAGCCGCAACCTCGCGGATGTGCTCGCCGAAATGCCGGAGGTCACGCGCGTGCTCGACCGCAAGGCGCTGCGCGATCTCGAAACGCCGGAAAAATATCTGGGCGTGGCCGAAGAGCTGCGGAAGCGGCTACTTGCGGGCGAGGGTCGCGACAATTCGAAAAAGGGAAAAGGCTAGAAACGATGCCCTTCGCGACCATCGAGAAGACGCGTCTCTACTACCGGCTCGAAGGCAACGCCGGTCTTCCCGTGCTCGTGCTTTCGCATTCGATCGGATGCGATCACGGCCTCTGGGCGCAGCAGGTGCCCGACCTTTTGCAACATTTTCAGGTACTGCGCTACGACACGCGCGGGCACGGCGCGTCTGACGCCCCGAAGGGTGATTATTCGGTCGAGCAGCTTGGACGGGACGTGCTGGATCTCGCGGACGCGCTCGGCATCGCGAAATTCGCGTTCTGCGGACTTTCGCTCGGCGGGATGATCGGGCAGTGGCTGGGCTTCAGCGCGCCCGAGCGCCTAACGGGGCTGGTGCTCGCGAACACGTCGCCGCGCGTTGCGCCCAAGTCGAACTGGGACGACCGCCGCCGCATGGTGCTCGAGGGCGGGATGGCCGCAATCGCTGACATTGTGATGCAGCGCTTCTTTCTGCCCGAGACACTGGCGGAAGGCAATCCATATGTGAACTCCGCGCGGGCGGTGATTCTTGGAACCGATCCCGTGGGGTATGCCGGGTGCTGCTCGGCGATTCGCGACATGGACCACACCGGCTCGCTCGGGAAGATTCGCGTGCCGACGCTCGTGATCGCGGGCGACTGCGACGTGTCCACTCCTTGGGCGGGACACGGCGAAATTCTTGCGCGCGATATTCCTGGCGCGCGCGCCGCGCATCTGCCGACGGCGCATCTTTCGAACGTCGAACGCCCGCGATCTTTCACGGCGGCGATCTACGATCTGCTGCGGCCCGAGGCGGCGCCCGGCAACTACACGGATCCAATCGACGAAGGCTTTGCCGTACGGCGCTCGGTGCTGGGCGATGCGCACGTGGACCGATCGATTGAGACGACAACCGATTTCAATCGCGAATTTCAGGAATTGATCGCGCGCTACGCGTGGGGAACGGTCTGGACGCGGCCAGGGCTCGACCGGCGCACACGGCGTCTGCTGGTTCTCGCGATGATGGCCACTCTTGGACGGTGGGAGGAGTTCCGCATGCACGTGCGCGCGGCGCTGGAGCATGGGTTCGAGCCGTGCGACGTGAAGGAGCTGCTGTTGCAGTCGGCAATCTATGCGGGAGTGCCCGTGGCGAACGCCGGGTTTCACATCGCGACTGAGGAAATCGAGAAGCTCAAGCCGCGCAGCTAACTGCGCCGGTCATCCGTAGTTCGGCGGGTTCACCGACTGGTCCATTCCCATCGTTTTCTGGCCGCCCTGCTGAACGTTCACGCTGACGAGGCGGGGTTCGCGCGCGGCGAGCGCTTCCTTGAGCGCGGGCTCGAGATCCTCGGGCCGATCCACTTCACGGGCGGTCATGCCGTAGCCCTGCGCGATCTTGACCGCGTCGATTCCGGGGATGTCGATTCCGGGCACGTTCTTGCCGACCTGCGTGAAATCGCGAAAGCCCTTGAGCGCCGAATAGTTTCCGTTGCGCACGACGACGAAAACGACCGGCGCGCCGCACTGAACGGCCGACCAGAGCGCCTGAATCGAATACTGCGCCGAGCCGTCGCCGACGGGGCACACCACGCGCCGATTCGGATGAGCCAGTTGCAATCCCACGGCGAGCGGCAGGCCGAAGCCGAGAATGCCGGTGCGAACCGAATAGAACGAGCCGGGCTCGTCAAGTTGGACGTAGCGGTCGAGGTCGCCTTTCGACGACGGGCACTCCTCGGAAAGAATCGCGTCGTGCGGCAGGAGCTTGTTCAACACGCTGAAGAGATACGCGGTCGTGATCGGATATTCGGGGCGTGGGTCGGGAGGCTTCGGGCACGGGGTGACGCTGCGTTCGACGGATTTGACGCGCTCGGCAAGATATTTTGCAGCGACGGCGATATTGCCAACGATGCTGGTTCCGGCCAGCGCGGCGGAAGCGTCGCGCGGCGAATTCGTGATCTGGAAAAGCTTCGTGCCGGGCTTGATCGGGTCGCCGGGCACGTAGGCGTAGTAGAGGAAGACCGGCGCCCCAAGGACGACCACCGTATCGTATGCCGCCAACTGGTCGGCGAGTGGCTTCTGCGCCGGCAGCAGGCCGCCGCGAAACAGGCGATGGCTGCGCGGAAACGCCCAACGCGAGGCAATCGGCTCGGCGTAAACGTCCGCGTTCAAACGCTCGGCGAGCGCAATAACGCCGCTCCAGGCGCCGTCCTGTTCGATCTGCGCGCCGGTGACGAGCGCGAGGTTGCGGCTGGAATCGATTGCGCGGACGACGTCGTCGAGCACCGCGGGATCGGGCGAAACTGACTGGCTGACTTTGCGCGCGGCGACGGGCTGGCACGGCTTGTTCCAGTCGTCCATCGGGATCGAAAGGAAGACCGGCCCGCGCGGCGGCTGCATGGCCAAGTGATAGCCGCGCGCGATCGCCGCGGGAACATCCTCCGGGCGCAACGGCTCATAGGCCCACTTCACATACGGCTTCACGACCTCGACGGCACGGCTAACGAGAAACGGCTCGGAAAGAATCTGACGGCGGTCCTGCTGACCCGTTGTGATGACGAGCGGCGCCTGACACTGATAGGCGTCGATAATCGCGGAAAGGCCGTTTCCGGCGCTCGCGATCGAATGTAGATTCACGAAGGCCGCTTCACCTCGCGCCATGGCGTAGCCGAGAGCCATGCCAGCGGCGACGCGCTCGTGCAGGCCGAGGACATACTGGAAATCCGCGGGCGTGTCCTTCAGGAAGGGGAGTTCGCTCGAACCGGGATTGCCGAAAATCGTGGTCATGCCCAGATCGCGCAGAACGCTGTAGGTCGCCTCTCGCACGGTGGTCACGGTGCAGGCCTCCTGGGCCGCTCGTGCGAATATATATCCGGCCGATGAAATATCCACGTTCTTTCAGCCGTTATATCTGATTGCCCGAGCCTGCGGATACATCGTATTCTGTGGCACCCCTCCCGGCGCGGTGGGGCTTCATCCGGCAAGAAAAGGGTCACGATGAGCGAAATGATCGCAGTGAACGACCTTGTGAAGAACTATGGGGAGTTTTGCGCGGTGAACCACATCTCGTTCACGGTCCCCGAAGGGAAGATATTCGGCTTCCTCGGCCCGAACGGCGCGGGCAAGACCACGACGATCAAGATGCTGACGACCGTGCTCGATCCGACAAGCGGCAAGATTCTGGTGAACGGGCACGATCCGACGCGCGAGCAGAAGCAGGTGCGGCGCTCGTTCGGGATCGTCTTCCAGGACCCGAGCCTCGACGACGAGCTGACCGCGTACGAGAACATGGACTTGCACGGAATCCTCTACGGCATGCCGCACAGCGAACGGAAGAAGCGCATCGACATGCTGATCGATTTCGTGGGACTCGCCGACCGGAAGAAGAATTTCGTGAAGGAGTACTCGGGCGGAATGAAGCGGCGGCTCGAAGTGGCGCGCGCGCTGCTGCACAAGCCGCGGATTCTTTTTCTCGACGAGCCGACGATCGGGCTCGATCCGCAAACCCGCAACCACATCTGGGGCTACATTCAGCAGTTGAGCAAGGAAGAGAACGTGACGGTCTTCTTCACGACGCACTACATGGAAGAGGCCGACCGCGTGGCGGACGACGTGGCCGTGATCGACCACGGAAAGATCGTGGCGCAGGGCGCGCCCGGCGAACTGAAAGAGCGAACGAAGAGCGCGACGCTCGAAGACGCGTTCATCGCACTCACGGGTCACGCCATTCGGGAAGAGGAAGCGACTTCCGCTGACCGCATGCGGATGATGGGCCGAGTCTGGAGAGGAGCAGGACGCCGATGAAAGCGATCTACATTCTCTGCATGAGGCAGCTCAAGCGCTACATTCGCTCGCCCGCGCGGATCGTCGGCTCGCTGGGACAGCCGATCCTGTTCCTCGTGGCGCTGGGGTTTGGGTTCCGCGCGATGTTTGCGAGGGCCGGCGGCGGGAATTACTTGAATTTTCTCGCGCCGGGAATCATCTCGATGGCGATTCTTTTCAACGCCGTGTTCTCGGGAATTGAAATCATATGGGACCGGCAGTTCGGATTTCTGAAGGAAACGCTCGTGGCGCCCGTATCGCGGCTGGAAATCGTCTTCGGACGAACGCTCGGCGGCGCGATCGTGGCGATGGCGCAGGGGGCGGTCGTGTTCGTGATCTGCCTGATTGCCGGATTCCGCATCGAGAACTCGCTGCTGCTGCCGGTGGCGATCGTCTTCATGTTTCTGATCGCGCTGCTCTTCACGTCGATCGGGACGGCGATTGGCTCGGTGCTACAAGATATGCAGGGCTTTCCGCTGATCATGAACTTTCTGGTGATGCCGCTCTTCTTTTTTTCGGGCGCGCTTTTCCCGGCAACGGGCCTGCCGAAAGCGTTGCAGTTCGCGCTGCGTCTGAATCCGCTCACCTACGGCGTGGACGGCCTTCGCGGCTCACTGAGCAACACGTACGCGTTTAGCATGGCGACGGACTTCATCGTGCTCAGTATCCTGACGGCGATTCTGCTCGCGATTGGGAGCTACTTCTTCTCGAAGATTCAGCTGTAGCAACGTGACAGCCCGGAACCGGGTCGACTCGCTCGACCTGGTTCGTCGCTTGGGAAAGAGGCTTAGCGGAGGCTCGGGCGCGGCGGCTTCTTCGTCCGTGAGTTCGGGATACGCTAGCTTCCGGGTAAGGTAGCTTGGCCAGAAAATCGACCAGGTCGTCAGGAACATAACGATCCGGGATTGGCTATGCCCAAGAAGCTGCAATAGCACCATGGGACCAACAAAGGAAAGCCCGGCCATGTAGCAGGCGCGCGGCGACCATTTCCGCTTACGCGCGAAGTACGCCACGGATGCTGACCAGCAAAAGACAAGGATCGCCAGACTGCACAAAACAGCCGAGACCAAACCAATCCTGGGAATGACGTCGAAAGAATGCGGCTGAAAGGAGAGCAGCCAAAGAGCGGCCGCAAAGGAAACGAAGAAACCCGCAATTACCGCGATCTTTCGGCTAACGGACGGTTCCTTCATGGCTTCACTTATTTACCAGATGATACAAGAAAAATGCAGCCGGAGACAAGGATCGGCTAAGCCGTTCGGGCTACTTCGGAAACCATTCCCGCAGCCGCTTCGCTGCGCGGTTTCGGCATCGCCGCGAACGAGATCGCCACGATTCCGATGGCGGCCATCACGCAGTTCAGTTCAATCGCACGCGTATAGCTCCCATAGAGATCGAAAATTTTCCCGCCGATGTAACCGGCGGGCGAGGCAAACGCCGAAACCAGCAGCGTCATCATTCCATACAGCTTGGGGAAAGCCTTAGGACCGTAATAGTGCGCCGTCATCGTGCCGGCGCAAGTGAACGTCCAGCCGTAGGCCCCGCCATACAAAATGGCGGCGATGTAGCCGAGGATCAGCGTTTCCGGCCTGACGATAATCGCAAGGTAGGAGCCGATGAAATAGACGCTGAGGCCGATCACAAAGGCCACGCGGGAATTCATGAGGTCCATCAGCAATCCGCCAAGCCAGCGGCCGCCGAGCGTGCCGATCGTGAACAGGCTCATGGCCCAGGCCGCATGGGCGGAACTGACGCCCGCTCCGCGCAGACGCAGAATCCAGTGCGCCACGAAAAAAAAGAACGGAAACGTGCAAGTAATCCCGGCGATCGCGATCAACCAGTAGGCGGAAGTTCGATACGCCTGGGAGGCAGTCCACGGATGCTGCGTCGCCAGCGTGTCCGTGCGCGAGGGCTGGCCCTGTTCCGCTTCCGGAATTCCGTCCACGGTTTGTTCAAGCGATTCGGGGCTTTCCCTCACGAACAACAGCGCAATCAAACCGGACACGACCATCGCGCCCGCCACGATCTCCCAACCCACACGCCAGTTGCCGCCGCCGATCCGGAGCATCTTGTCGAGAAAGGGCGACACAGCGAAGCCGGAAAAGCCCGAGGCCGAAAGCGCGATCCCCATCGCCCTCCCGCGATAGCGCCGGAACCATCGAGTGACAGCCGTGGACGCAGGAACGAGCGTCGCAAAGCTGATGCCGGTGCCGTTGATCACGCCGAAAGCGACCAGATAATGCCAGGGCTTGGATGCGTAAAGGCCCATGAACAGCGAGCCGGCACAAATCATCGCGGAACCGGCGATGAACGTCGCGCGGATGCCGTACTTGACGATGGTCATCGCGACGAGCACCGCGGCAAGACCCACGAACAGGTTGATCAGCGTGAAACCAAGGCCGAGAGTGCTGCGGCTCATCGCAATTTCGTGGATCATGTAGCCATTGATCACGCTGCCGCCGTAATACGGGAATCCCATGTTGATGAAATCGAGCGAAAAGAGGACGGCCAGCAGCTTCCAGCCGTAAAAGGTTTGTTTTTCCGCCACGGGAAATCTCCTTGATTACGACTCGTTTTTTCGCGACGCGGCGACGCGCTGCCACAGGGGGCCGCAATGCCCCACGCATTCTAGTTTGATCCCCCTACTTTGCAAGATGAATATAGAATGGGCGACGACATGATGCGCACACAAGTTGGAATCGTCGGCGGGGGCCCCGCGGGACTGTTGCTTTCGCATCTTCTCCACCTGCGAGGCGTCGAATCGGTCGTGGTCGAAGCGCACAGCCGCCAGTACGTCGAGGACCGCGTGCGGGCCGGCGTGCTCGAACAGGGCACCGCCGATCTGATGAAGGAAACCGGCGTGGGCGCGCGGCTGGAGCGGGAAGGCCTGGTCCATTACGGAATCGAGCTGCGTTTCGGCGGGAGCGGGCATCGCATCGATTTCAAGGATCTCGCCAACGGGCGCGGCATCGTCGTCTATCCGCAGAACAAAGTTGTCGCGGACCTTTTCGATGCGCGCCTGGCCGCGGGTGGCCGGATTTTCTTCGAAGCCAAGGACGTGATCGTGCACGACTTCGGCGACGCGAGCTCGTCCGCGCGGCCAAGCATCCGGTTTCGCGCGGGAGGCGAAGCGCAAGAGGTGGTCTGCGACTTCATCGCCGGATGCGACGGCTTTCACGGCGTCTGCCGCCCCTCGATCCCGGCCGCTGCGCTGACGGTCTACGAGAGAATCTACCCGTTCGGCTGGCTCGGCATACTCGCCGAGGCGCCTCCGTCATCCGAAGAGCTCATCTACGCCTACCACGAACGGGGCTTCGCGCTTCTCAGCATGCGCTCGCCCGAGCTCAGCCGCCTCTACATCCAATGTGCGCCCGACGAGGATATTCGCAAGTGGCCCGACGACCGGATCTGGCAGGAGCTGCACACGCGCCTCGCGACGTCCGACGGCAAATGGAAGCTCACCGAGGGACCGATCATTCAGAAGGGCGTCACGGGGATGCGCAGCTTCGTCGTCGAGCCGATGCAGCACGGGAAACTCTTTCTCGCGGGAGACGCGGCCCACATCGTGCCGCCCACGGGAGCGAAGGGCCTCAATCTGGCGGCTTCGGACGTGTTCGTGCTTTCGCGCGCTCTGGCGGAGTTCTATGCGTCGGGAAGGAAAGACCTGATCGAGAACTACTCGAAGACCTGCCTGCGGCGCATCTGGAAGGCGCAGCGCTTCTCCTGGTGGATGACCTCGATGCTGCACCTGTTCGACACGGACAATGCGTTCGACCGGCGCCGCCAGTTAGCTGAGCTCGATTACGTCACCAGTTCTCGCGCGGGATCGCAAACACTCGCCGAAAACTACGTCGGCCTGCCGATGGAATGAGCCTAGCCGCTTACGTTACTGGGTCACGGTCTTCACGGCATCGCCCACTTTGAAGCCTGAGCCGGAAACCGGCGCGGCCACCGCGGAGATATCGTCCACGTCCGTCACGCGAATCACGCCGACGGGATTCGTCAGCCGGCGGATCACCTGGCCGGTTGCCGGGTCCTTGATCTCGCGCGTCACGCGCTCGACGGAAAGCTGATCGCCTACCTTCAAACCTGCCTTCGCGCCGACGTTCAGGACGATCTGCCCGCTGTCCACGGCCGCGACCAGGCCGGAAACGACGATCGTCCGCACTTGCAGCTTGGAGGCATCGGCAATCAGCCCCGCGCTCATTTGCTCGACAGATTTTTTGACGGCTTCGCCGAGAATCGTCTGTTGAAAATCGCTGCTCCCGAAATCGACGGCTCCGCCGCCCCACCCGTGCCAGTTTCCGCCACCACCCAGCAGCCCCGTGCTCGAGCGGGAAGACTCGCCATGGCCCTCGGCCACGCCCAGGATCTCCGCGGTGTCGATGTCCACGATTCGGGCGTCGATGTTCACAATCGCCTTCGTATTCTTGTGCGAAAAGCCGCCGACCCCGAAGCCGCCAAACCCGCCACCCCCGCCGCCGACGTTCGTGTTCTTCGTGTCGTTTCCGAATTGCGTCACGGCGCCCACGATGATGGCATCCACACCCAGCAGCTTGCCCAGCTTCGCCGCCGAATTCGGATTGGCGCGATCGCTATTTGAGAAATTCTGCTCGGCGATGATCTTGTCGAGCACCTGGCGCTCGATCACCGAATACGTGCCATCCTGCACGAGGTACTTGACGAGCAAGTCCGTGATGCCCTTGCCCACGTCTACGTTCGTGCCGAAGGCAGCGGCCGAGGCAGTCTGCACCGTGGCGTAGTCGAAATCGAAGATGGCGACGCGCTTCTTGCGCCCTTGCGGCACAGTACCCGGATTCCCGGGCGTGGCTCCCGGCGCGGCTGGCGCCGTGGTCGGCGTTCCGGGGGGCGGTGGTGTCTGCGCCTGGGCATTCACGCGCGGTGCTTCCGCCACCACAAAAGCTGCCAAAAAGAGAATGGCCCACAGAATCTTCTTCATTTTTGATCTCCCGCCAGAGTGTTCCGCAAGGATACGCGACCGCACACGACCTGCGCCGGAATCTTACTGGCGTCGTGTTGCGAGTGTCAACACGGCCTCGCAATCGCGGGCGTTCCTGCTTTAGTGCATTCGTTTGTAAACTTCGCTCACCGAGTCACCGATTTGAACGGTCTTGACCGAACCATCCGGCAGTACGAGGCTTACTTGCCGTGCATAAAACTTCGAGCGACGATGGACGATGGTTGTATGGCGGAGAGGGGGGGATTCGAACCCCCGGTACGGTTTTACCCGTACAACGGTTTAGCAAACCGCCGCCTTCAGCCTCTCGGCCACCTCTCCGCAGCATTGCGAGTCTGCAATTGACGGCTGCCCGGCAGTATAGCACCAAGGCTTTGCCTGGGCGAGGCGGACGCGGCTTCCGTTGCTTCGCCAGGCCTTCACCTTGGACGACTTTTCTTTGCAGCAGAAAGACTTGCGCCCTTTTGCGCCTTGGGCGTAAAATTATATTAGTATCCTCGAAGTGTGTCTTTCATTTTCTATCCTCACTGAACACGTCGCTGCGCCTACCGGAGGCCGCGGGCCAAAAGTGACGCAGATCACAGCGGGAGATCCTTGCCGTGATATCTTACGGGGCTTCGTCAGGTGCGGCAGATTGGAGGACGGCGAGTGCAGAGCAAGAGTTTGAAATCCTGGTGGCGACGCGCATCGCAAGTTGCCGTATCGATTCTCTGCGCCGCTTCGACGGCCTCGGCCGCCCTTGCCGCGTCGAACGACAAGCCCATCAGCCCAACCAACATCTTCGCGCCAGACTCCACGCCCGCGCATTCCATATTCCGGCTGTCCTTGTTCACGCTGGAGATCGAGGGCGTGATCTTCGTGGTCGTTTTCAGCCTGCTCGCATACGCCGTCATCAAGTTCCGGCGGCGCAAGCATGAGGACGACTCCGAGCCTCCTCAGGTCTACGGCAGCAACCAGATGGAACTGGCCTGGACCGTGCTCCCGGTTCTGATCGTCGTGGTGCTGTTCCTCAGCACGGCGCAGGTGATCCATCGCGTGCAGGACGCGCGCCGCCCCGCGGGCACGATCGAGGTGACTGCGGTCGCGCATCAGTTCTGGTGGGAGTATCGCTACCCGCAATACGACTTCGTGACCTCGAACGAGCTCCACGTGCCCGTGAGCGATCCGGGGAATCCCACGCCGACGTACCTTGGGCTCCTTTCAGCGGACGTGGACCACAGCTTCTGGGTGCCGCGCCTTGCCGGGAAGACCGACTTGATCCCGAACCATCCGAATACCATGTGGATCGATCCGCAGGAGACGGGACTTTACCTCGGCCAGTGCTCGCAGTATTGCGGCACGCAACATGCCAAGATGCTTTTGCGGGTCTACGTGCAGAGCCGCGACGATTTCGATCGCTGGGTCCGGCAGCAGCAACAGCCGGCGGTATCCGACCCGTCCGTGGCGGCGGGCAGCGCTCTTTTCATCACGAAGGCCTGCTTCGCTTGCCATACGATCCGTGGAACTCCGGCCGCCGGGCACGTCGGACCCGATCTGACGCACCTGATGAGCCGGGACACGTTCGCTTCCGGCGCCGTGCCGAATACGCCGGAGAACCTGCGCTCCTGGGTTCACAATCCCAACACGTTCAAGCCGGGATCGCTAATGCCAGTCCCGAATCTCACCGAAACGGAGCAGGACCAGATCATCGCGTATCTGTTGACGCTGCGCTGAGCGTCGAGGAAAGAGTCCGGAGAACCGATCATGGCGTCCGAATCCATACCGTTGGCGATTCACAAAGGCCCGCTGGCCGTGGTCTACGAGTGGCTGGCCACCGTCGATCACAAAAAGATCGGGCTGATGTACATCGTCTACGCGCTGCTGTTCCTCGTGGTCATGGGGATCGAGGCGATGCTCATGCGCGTTCAGTTGGCGCACGCGAACGCGACGTTCCTCTCGCCCCAGGTCTTCAACCGGCTCTTCACGATGCACGGCACCACCGGCGTGTTCTTCGTCGCGATGCCGATTCTCTTTGGTTTCGGAAACTATCTGGTGCCGCTGATGATTGGCGCCCGGGACATGGCTTTCCCGCGCCTGAATGCTTTCAGCTTTTGGATGACGGCGTTCGGCGGACTGCTCCTCTACGCCAGCTTTTTCGCGGGCGACGGGTTCTCCCAGGCCGGCATTGCTCCGGATGTGGGCTGGTTCGCCTACGCGCCGCTCACATCGACTGCGTTTTCACCCGGCCACAGCACCGACTATTGGACGCTTTCCCTGCTGGTGGCGGGCGTTGGCAGCATCGGCGGCGCGGTCAACTTCGTCGCCACGATCCTGTGCATGCGTTGCCCGGGCATGACGCTCAGCCGCATGCCGCTGCTCGCGTGGATGAATCTGGTGATGGGCGGTCTCGTGCTCGTTACGATCAGCCCCCTCACTGCGGCGCAATTCATGCTGATGGCCGACCGCTACCTCAGCGGGCACTTCTTCGACACGGCGGCGGGCGGCTCCGTCGTCATGTGGATGCACTTTTTCTGGATCTTCGGCCATCCCGAGGTCTACGTCCTGATCATTCCTTGCTTTGCTTTCATCTCGGAGATCATTCCCGTGTTTTCGCGCAAGGCGATGTTCGGCTATCCGGCGATGGTGGCGGCAACGGTGAGCATCGGTTTCGTCAGTCTCGGCGTATGGGCCCACCACATGTTTACGGTCGGCATGCCGTCCTATGGAAACGCCTTCTTCGTCCTCACAACCATGGTGGTTGCCGTGCCGACAGGCATCAAGATTTTCAACTGGCTGGCGACGATGTGGGGCGGCAAGATCCGCTTCGCCACGCCCATGCTTTTCGGCGTGGGATTCCTCTTCCAATTCCTGATCGGCGGCTTGACGGGCATCATGCTCGCGACCGCGCCTTTCGACTGGCAGCTTGGAAACTCGTATTTCGTCGTCGCGCACTTCCACTACATAATCGTGGGCGGCATCCTTTTCAGCATCTTCGCCGCGTTCTACTACTGGTACCCGAAGATGACCGGCCGGATGCTGAATGAAACGCTCGGAAAGTGGCACTTCTGGATCTTCGTGATCGGCTTCCACCTCACCTTCGATTTCATGCATATACCGGGGCTGCTGGGAATGCCGCGACGCGTCTACACCTACGAGGCGGGCCGCGGCTGGGAAACGTGGAACATGATTTCGTCGATCGGGGCGGTCTTTCAGGCGGTTGCGATCCTGCTCTTCGTCTACAACATGATTGTGTCGTACTTCAAGGGAGCTCCGGCCGGGAACGATCCTTGGGACGCCTGGACGCTCGAGTGGTCCACCAGCTCGCCGCCCCCCGTTTACAACTTTGCCGCCGTCCCGGTCGTCCAAAGCCGCCGGCCGCTATGGGACATCAAGCATCCCGAAGACCCGGATTGGAAATACGAATGAAAGACGTTGCTTCAAGAAGGGCCCCTGGAACGGCCTTCGGAAAGGTTCGGTGCCCCCGATGAGTTCAATGAGCGCGATCCCCGTTGCCGTGCCGGCGAACGAAACGCCGTGGAAGCTCCCTTCGCGCGGGCGCGTCGGGATGTTCTGCCTGATCGTAGCCGAGTCCGCGATTTTCGCCATCTTCATCGCCGCCTACATCTTTTACATCGGCAAAAGCCTCGATGGCCCCACGCCCCGGCAGATTCTCCGCATCCCCATTTTCACGACGATCTGCCTCCTGTCGAGCAGCCTGACGATTCACTGGGCGATCGCGGCTCTGCGCAAGGGCAAGACCGGCAGCTTCGCCGCCTTCTGGTTCATCACGCTCGCCCTTGGCGCCATTTTCCTCGCCGGGACCGGACGCGAGTGGCGCCACTTGATCTACCAGGAAGACTTCACGATCCAAACGAATCTCTTCGGTACCACGTATTACTCGCTGGTCGGCCTCCACGCGTCTCACGTCATCATCGGCCTGATCGCGCTGACGATCGTGATGATTCTGGCCTTGCTGGGCAAGGTGAAACAGGAGCATTGGGAACGCTGCGACGTGCTGTCGCTCTACTGGCATTTTGTGGACGCCGTCTGGGTGGTGGTGTTCACCGTGGTTTACATCGTGGGCCGCTGATTTGGACGAACGATGACGATGATGAGGACAACATGAACTCCGGAAGCGAATCGAATCCGGCTACGCACTCCGCGGCGGAAGGCGTGCAACTCCCGTCGCCGACCGCCTGGCCGGCCCTGTTGGCGCTCGGCGTCGCGCTGCTTGCCGCGGGGCTGGTCACCAACAGCTACGTGAGTTTGGTGGGCGCACTCCTCGCCTTCGTGGGCGGCATCGGCTGGTTCCGGCAGGTTTTGCCTCACGAACGCCACCAGCCCGTTCCCATGGCCGCGGAGCCGGTGCCGATTGCGGTTTCGCACCGCAAGGTTGCCCGGGTCGCGGCTGCACAGCCTCGTCCTCATCGTGCGCGCCTGCCTCTCGAGATCTATCCCGTCTCTGCCGGCATCAAGGGCGGTCTCGCCGGCGGCGTCGCGATGGCGGTGCTGGCGATGCTGTACGGAATTCTGAGTCACGGCAGCATCTGGTATCCCATCAACTTGCTCGGCGCCGTCGTGTACGCGCAGACTCAGGTGAGCACCGCGCAAATCGCCGCCTTCCATATCGAGCTGCTGGCTGTGGCCACGATTCTCCATCTCACCACGTCCATACTCGTCGGGCTTCTCTACGGCGCCATTCTGCCCATGCTTCCGCGGCGGCCGGTTCTTGTCGGGGGACTCTTCGCTCCGCTGGTGTGGACCGGCCTGCTGCATTCTGTTCTCAATATCATCGATCCGCTCCTCAACCAGCGCATCGACTGGCTCTGGTTTCTCGCCTCGCAGATTGCCTTTGGAGTCGTAGCCGGGCTTGTCGTCGTGCGGCAGGTGCGCATACCCACGTGGCAGTATCCGTTGGCGGTGCGGGCTGGCGTGGAAACCCCCGGGATTGTGAGTGAGGAAGATCGCCCATGATGAAGCGCGTCGCTCTTCCGGCGGCGCGGATTCCGGTCCGTCTTTAAAAATCGTCGATGCCTCCCGCGGCCCAAGCCGTACTCGCGTCCTGGTCGTTTCCGCCGTTCGTCACCGCGCTCAACCTGCTGACGGCTCTCCTTTACATCCGCGGCTGGAGCGCGCTCCGCCAAGTGGTTCCCCGCCGGTTCACGGTCTCGCGCTTGGCGTCATTTCTCTGCGGCCTCGCCACGCTGGAAATCGCTCTCGCTTCCCCCATCGACACCTTCGATCCTTTTCTCCTGTTCAACCACATGCTCCAGCACATGTTCCTGATGATGCTCGTGCCGCCTCTCGTCCTTCTCGGCGATCCGGCGATTCCCCTGCTTCACGGCCTGCCGCGCTGGGCTTCTCGAGACGCTCTCGGACCGTTCTTGAGCTGGCCTGCGCTCGCGTGGCTCGGGCGCTGGCTCACGCACCCCGCGATTGCGTGGCTTCTGATGGCGCTGGCGATGATCGGCTGGCACCTTCCCGGGCCCTACGAACTCGCTCTGCGCTCTCCCGGCTGGCACGAAGTCGAGCACGCCTGCTTCTTGATCGCCTCGCTACTCTTCTGGTGGCCCGTGATTCAGCCGTGGCCGAGCCACCCTCAATGGCCTCGCTGGACCATGCCCGTCTACCTGCTCCTCGCCGATTTCGTGAACTCGGTGGTCTCCGCGTTTCTTGTCTTTTCCGATCGCATCTATTACCCGTGGTATCTCGCGGTCCCGCGCCTCGGCGGAATTTCCGCTCAGAACGATCAGGTTGCCGCCGGCGCCATCATGTGGGCGATCGGGTCGTTCGCGTTCCTGATTCCCGCGGTCGCCATTACGGTGAAGCTCCTTTCCCCCATTCCGCCGGAGCCCGAGTCTGCGCGCGGCCCGGCGCCGCCCGAATCCTTTTCGCGGCGCTACGTCCTGCCGGCCCTGATGCTGGCTCTCCCGCTCGCCGCGCTCGCGTACGGGTGGCTCGCACCGGACACGATCGACGCGGATGGCGCTGTCGTCCGCCTCCAGGATGCTTCGGGCCCGTTCCGCGTCACTGTGTTTGGCGAACCGGGCGCGCTGCCCGCGGGTCCGTCCGATGTGTGTGTCCTGGTCCAGGATCGAAACTCGGGCGAGGCGATTCTCGACGCCGTCGTGGACATTGAGATTTACCCTCTTCATGGCAAAGCCGCCAGCGGCGCCGGCGTTCGGGCCACGCGCGAGCAGTCCACCAACAAACTGCTCGAGGCCGCCACCATTGATCTCCCGAATCCGGGAAGCTGGCAGTTGCACGTCTCCGTGCGCCGCGGAAGCGATCGCGCGGAGTTCGCCACCAACCTGGATGTTGTGCGGCCCGCCGGGGAACGCGCCGGCTTTTGGCCTTATCTCTTGTGGCTCGCTGTCGCCGTCGCTCTCGTCGCTCTCCATCGCCTGCTGCGGCCGAGGGCGCTCCAGCGAAACCCGCGCTTGCCCCAGCCCCTCTAGAATTCATTAGCTCCCTTATTGACATCCTACATTTCGAGGCGCACTGCTTCCTTTGTCGTCGCCTACCCTAGCCCACGTGTCATTCTGAGCGGAGCGTCCCGGCGCTTTTTCTTCCCGGAGATCGGCTTTGTCGATCTCCGGGCCGGAACGCGCAGTCGAAGAATCTCTCTTCGGTGCCGCCTTCGGCCTTGACGCTGCGCGCCCTCTCAGATAGCGTGTCTCGCCATGCCCACACGCTATCGCGCTGAACACGTCGGCAGTCTGCTGCGCCCGCCCGAACTCTTGCAGGCCCGCGCCGCGTATTCTCAAGGCCAGCTCACTCTCGACGACCTCCGCGCCGCCGAGGACCGCGCGATTCTCGGCGCGCTCGAAAAGCAGCGCCAGATCGGCCTCGACATCCTCAGCGACGGCGAGATGCGCCGCGGCTCCTGGCTCACCGACATGGCGGATGCCGTCGAGGGCTTCGTCCCCGACCGCGTGACGGTCGAATGGAAAGGCCCCGGCGGCGGCAGGGAGGGCAGCACCGCTCACGCAGTCGGCGCGAGGCTGCGGCAAACGAGAAAACTCACCGCCCACGAGTTCCCGTTCTTGAAAAAACACGCGCCGGGTCCGTTCAAGGTCACCGTGCCCGCTCCCTCCAACTTTGTGATCGCAAGCTACAAAACAGGCATCACCGACAAATTCTATCCGGCACATTCCGACCTCCTCGAAGACCTCGTCAAGATCGTTCGCGGCGAGATCGAATGGCTGATCTCCGAAGGGGCGCCGTACATCCAGCTCGACGCTCCCTACTATTCCCACTACCTCGATCCCAAACAGCGCGAGCGCCTGCGCGGCGCTGGCTTCGATCCCGACACGGAGTTCAACTACTCGGTCCTCGGCGACAATCTGTGCCTGAAAAGCCTTCCCCGCGCCGGCGTCACTCTGGCGCTCCACGTCTGCCGCGGCAACAGCCGCAGCCGCTGGTATACCGAAGGCGGTTACGACGCTATCGCCGAGAAACTTTTCGGCCTGCTGGATGTGGATACTTTCTTGCTCGAGTACGACAGCGAGCGCGCCGGTAGCTTCGCGCCTTTGCGGCTTGTCCCTCGCGGAAAGACCGTCGTCCTCGGACTGGTCACCACGAAAGAGCCCAAACTGGAGTCGCAGGACGATCTGCGCCGCCGGATCGACCAGGCCGCCCAGTATTTCCCGCTCGAAAATCTCGCGCTCAGCCCGCAGTGCGGCTTCGCGTCCGTGGCGGGCGGCAACCTGCTTTCGATCGACGACCAGTGGCGCAAGCTCGAACTCATCGCCGACACCGCCCGCAAGGTCTGGGGTTAGCGCACTCGCTCCAGGCCGGTTGGCCTGATACAACCCCGCGCGGCCATTCCGCTATCATCCAATGCATGGCTCCCCAGCCCGTCGCGACAGTGCCGCCTGCGCCCGCCTCTGATTTTCGGTTTCCCTCCGCGCTTGCCGGCGCCGTCGAGCGCTGCTGGCAGAAAGCAGCCGCGCACGCGGAATGGAGTCTTCCCCGCGAGCAATTTCAGGCCGCCCTTGAACGCAGCGTCGCGCACCGTTTTTCCGGCGCGTCGGCCCCGCCGGAACCGAAAGCCATCGAAAACTATCTCCAAGCCCTCCACCATAGAGACCTCGCGCTCGCCTGCGCGTGCAGCGCGGGCAGAGAAGCCGCGTGGGAATTCTTCGTCGCGCAGTTCCGGCAGGATCTCTATCGCGCCGCGCGCGCGATTGCCGGCGACTCGAGCGCGAACGAACTCGCCGACTCGCTCTACGCCGATCTCTACGGCCTGCGCGAATCCGAGGGGCGGCGAAAATCCCTCTTCGACTACTTTCACGGCCGCAGCAAGCTCGGGACGTGGCTCCATGCCGTTCTCTCCCAGCGCCACGTGGACGCCATTCGCCGCGCGCGCAAGACCGAGCCGCTCGAAGACGAGGCCGGTGACGAGCGCGCCGAAATCGCGGCCGTATCGGCATCGCGGCCTGCGACCGATCCTCCAGATCCCGGCCGCGCGAAATACCTTGCCCTGCTCCAGGCGGCGCTCACCGCGGCGCTCGATTCACTCGATCCGCGCGATCGCCTGCGCCTCGCCTATTACTACGCGGATGAACGAACGCTCGCCGAAATCGGGAAAATGCTCGGCGAGCATGAGGCCACCGTCTCGCGCAAGCTCGAACGCGCGCGCAGCGATGTGCGTAAGCGTGTGGAAACAACCCTGCGTGGCGACAAGAAATTGACCGAGGCGCAGGTGCAGCTTTGCTGCGACTACGCCCGCGAGGCATGGCCTTTCGATTTGCAGGTTCCGTTGTGTTCCGCCGGACCACGCGCGGGAAATGTCGCGCCAGCGAAACGATCCGGGGCGCTTTCTTCGCGTGACTGATCGCGGCAGGCGCAAGATTTGAAGTTTGGCTCGTTCTAAGGGAAGGAGGAGAATAGCTGCATGGCTTCGCAAGAGCGAGACGATGCGATGGCCGGCCTGTTGAAGCGGACTCTTGCAGGTGACGTGGGCACTGGAAACGACTGCCCCGCGCCGGACATCCTCGCGGCCTACTTCGAGCGCTCTCTCGATTCGGACGAGACCGCGCGCTACGAGTTGCACTTCTCGCAATGCCCGCACTGCCGCGATCAACTCGCCGCCCTCGTGCGCGCAAGCGAAATCCCTGCAACGCCCGGGGAAAAACCCCGCGCTGTCCCTGTCGCATGGCTCTGGGATTGGCGCTGGCTCGCGCCGGTGGCGGCTGTGCTCGTCTTGGCCGCCGTGTGGGCTACGCGGCGCCCGGCGCTCACTCGAATCGCGGAGCAGCCGACGCAGCTCCCTCTCGCGGCGACGCCCCAGCCGCCGCCACAAACGATGCCGCAACCGATGCAACAGCCGGCGCGCGCACCCTCGCCGGAGTTGACCGCTCCTGCATCGAGCGCGTCGCCTCCGGCCAAGCCTGCGGCGGGCAATGCGGCGAACGCGCAGCTCAAGAAGGCCGAGACCTCTTCGCCGGAGGAAACCCACGCCCTCGAACCGCCTGCGGAGTCCGTCCAGAATCTCCCGCTCAGCAGCCGCAATTTCAACCAGGTGGACACCCTGGTGAAACCTGCCGCCGGGCCCGGCAGGACTTCTGAGAGCGTGACTGTAGAGTCCGCAGCTCCCACTGTCGCGGTGCCTTCGGCCCGCGCTATGGTCAGGTCAGCGCCGCCAGTCAGCAGTGGAGTGGCCGGTGGAGTCGGCGGCGGAGTCCTTGGCGGCGTCGGCGTAGCTTCCGGCTCCGCGGGGGCCGTGCCCAAAACCGCCCAGGCTAAGCAGGTGGAGTTGCCCGCTGCGAACCAGTACGGCGTGCAGGCCCAGTCGGTCGCAGCTCAAACGGCCGAGCAGGTTGCGGTCGAGCCGTTGATTCGCACGCCCGACCCGAAAATTCTCTGGCGGATCGCCGAGGATGGCTTCGTCGAGCGCTCCGAGGACGCGGGCGCGACCTGGCACGGCCAGCTCCCGAACTCGAACGCCCGTCTTGTGGCCGGCTCCGCGCCCGGCCCGGCGATTTGCTGGTTCGTCGGCGATGATGGAGCCATCCTGCTGACGGTTGACGCCGCGCACTGGCAGACGATCCGGCCGCCGGTGCGCGCGGACCTCGCGGCCGTCACGGCGCTGGACGCCTCCTCCGCAATCGTCACCGCGGCCGACGGCCGCAAGTTCGCAACCGCCAACCGCGGCAAGACCTGGACGCCCGCGCCGTAGCCGGTTTCATACGCGGCAAATCCGGCTGCAAGAAATCCGGCCCTCGCCGTTCTAATCTCGAAGCGACTTTCGTGCCAAGGAGACAGCCCATGTCCGCACGCCGAGCAAGAATTGTCATCACCGCCGCCCTCGCCGCGGCCTTCGTACTTCTGCCGCTCGCGGGGAAACTGAAAGAGGCCCAAGCCGCGGGACCCGCCCAGGAAAAATCGGCGAAGGCCGATGCCGCGACGACCACGCAGAAGGACCAAACCGATCTTTCCGTCACGGTCTACAACTCGAATCTCGCGCTGGTCCGCGACGTCCGTCAGATTCGCCTGCAATCCGGCGTGTTTCCGCTGCGTTTTGAAGACGTCGCCGCGTCGATCATGCCCGCGACGGTGCACTTTCGTTCGCTCACCGATCCTGCGAAGCTCAGCGTCGTCGAGCAAAACTACGAATACGATCTGCTCGATCCGCAAAAGCTCTTGCAGAAATATGTCGGCCGCGAAGTGACCCTCGTCCGGCGCGAAACGGACGCAGGCTCGACGAAATGGGTTGAGACGAAAGCACTGCTCCTTGCGGACAACACCGGACCGGTATGGAAGATTGGCGACGAGATCGTCACGGGAATCAGCGCCGATGCCTATCGCTTTCCCGATTTGCCGGAAAATCTCTACAGCCGGCCGACGCTTGTCTGGACGCTCGAAAATCGCGGCGCGGACTCGCAGCGCGTCGAGGCGTCGTATCTCACGACCAACCTGAGCTGGAGCGCGGACTACGTGCTCAACGTCGGCCGTGACGAAAAGAGCGCGGACCTCGATGGCTGGGTGACACTCGTGAACAACAGCGGCGCCGGTTACGACAACGCGAAGCTTCAGCTCGTCGCCGGCGAAGTTCACCGCACCGAGCAACCGGTTGCCCGCAACGTGATGGCGCTTGCGGGCGCGGCCGTGGCCAAGTCCGAAGCGCAGTTCGCGCAGGAAGGATTCTCCGAATATCACCTCTACACCCTCCAGCGCCGCACTTCGATCCAGAACAACGAATCGAAGCAGATCAGCCTGCTCACCGGAACCAACATTCCCGTCGAGAAATATCTCGAGGTCGAAGGGCAGCAATACTACTACCGCAACCCGCAGGGAATCGGGAACGCGATCTCGCAGCCGGTGAAAGTTTTCTACCGTTTCAAGAACGACGAAAAATCCGGTCTCGGAATGCCGTTGCCCGCGGGAACCGTGCGCGTCTATCTGGCGGATTCGAAGGGCGGCGCGCAGTTTGCGGGTGAGGACACCATCTCTCACACGCCAAAGGACGAGACGTTGCGCATCTACGTCGGAAATGCGTTCGACGTGGTCTGCGAGCGCAAGCAGATGGACTACAAGAAGCTCGCGAGCGATCTCTTCGAAATGGAATACCAGATCGCCCTGCGCAACCACAAGGACGCCCCGGTGACGGTGGAAGTCCGCGAGCCGGTCGGCGGCGATTGGGAAGTGGTCAACTCGAACTACAAATGGACGAAGCTCGATGCGACCACGATCGGATTTGAGATTCCCGTCGACAAGGACGGCGCCGCGACGCTCGACTACCGCGTCCGCGTGAAGTGGTAGCCGCTTAGCGCTTGATGGCGGAACGCTCGTCGACCAGCGCCAGCTCCCGCGCGTAAAGCGGATTCGCAGGGAATTCTTGCACGAGCTCGGCGAGCAGCGGGCGCGCGCTTTCCGGCTGGTGCTCGCGCTCGTAGGCAAGCGCCAGCACGATTTTCGCGAACGGCTGCAGATAGTGCCCGTGCTCCGCGGCCATCTTCATCTGCTCTATCCCGCGGGCGCGGTCGCCGTGAACCCCGCCGAACCACGCAAACGCGCGCTTGTAACCGGGCAGGCATCCGACGATGTAGTTGCCGACGCCCAGCGCAAGATAAGCGTCCTGGGCGGTGGGATCGACCGCCAGCAACGTGGTGGCTTCGCGCTCCGCCTGGCGGATCAGACCCAGGCTCGCGAGCTGCTTCTTTTCGATCAGCGCCTCGTAGTCGGACTCCATCCCATCGGTCAGCGTGAGGACCAGCAGGCCGCGCGCGTCGCGCGGGTCCGCGCGCAGCCACTGCATGGCCATTTCGCGGGCCTGGTGGTTCGCGGTGAGAAACGCCTCGTTGCGGTTCTCGGACGGCTTCCCGTCCACGCCGCCGAGCAGCTTATCGTCGTTCAGGAAAAACTCCGAGGTGAACACGCCCTTGGCGTTGAACTGCTCGTAGAGATAGCTCGCGGCCTCGGCGGCCTTGCCGAGCGGATCGTCGGGCTGCGCCTTTTCGTACGAGAGGAACTTCGTGCGCGCGCGCGGGAAATTCAGGTCGTAGAGGTCGCGAAAGCCTTGGTCCAGCATTCCAGTCGAAGGATCGGCTTCCATGCGGGTTAACTCGGCCGGGCCAACGGCTTGGCCCGCCGCGCCTGCGGCACAGAAGAGCGCGGCGAGCGTGCAAGCCGCCGCAACCCACGCCGCGTTGCCTCTACTTTTCTTTCTTCGCATCAGGCCCTCAGACCACTCTTCCGTTCGACACATTCCGGATGCGCCGGGTTGCATCGCTGCTTCCTGCTTCAGAGGTTCTTCGAGATGAAGTCGGTGATGCGCTGGTAGAGCTGGATGCGCGCCTGCCAATCTTCGATCCCATGGCCGCGGCCGGGGAAAATCATGACGTCCGTGGGATAGCTCCCAGAGACGATCATCTCATTAATCACCTCGGAAGTGTTGGCAAAATGAACGTTATCGTCACCCGTGCCAGCGGCGAGCATCAGCGCGCCCTTCAGCCGCGCAGCCTGGTTGACCGGCGAGGAATCCCTGTAGCCATCGGGATTATCCTGCGGACGCCCCATGTAGCGCTCGGTGTACGTTGTGTCGTAGAGACACCAATCGCTGACCGGAGACACCGCGACGCCTGCCTTGAAAACGTCCGGGGCGTTGAACAGTGCATCGAGGACCATTGTGCCGCCGTAGCTCCATCCCCAGATTCCGATGCGCGAGCCGTCGACGTACGGAAGCGACTTCAGATATTTGACGCCCGCGAGCTGGTCTTCCAGTTCCACCTTGCCGAAGTGATGATGGATGGGCGTTTCGAACGCGTGGCCGCGCGCGTAGGAGCCGCGATTATCGAGCGTGAAGACGATGTAGCCCTTCTCGGCCATCATTTCGAACCAGAGAAAATCGGCGTCACCCCAGTTATTTCGCACTTCCTGGTCCTGCGGCCCGCCATAGACGTCGACGAGCACGGGATATTTTCGCGACGCGTCGAAATCCGGCGGCTTGATCATCTTGGCGTAAAGCTTCGTGCCGTCGTCCGCCGAAAGATTCAGGAATTCCACGGGCGAGAGACGGTAGTCGGCAAGCTCGGGCACGCTGTTCTCATTGATCGCGGCCACGCTCGAGCCATCCATCCGGTCGAGATCCTGGCGCGGCGGCGTCATCGCGGTTGAATGGCTGTCCACAAACGCGGACGCGTCGGGGGCAAACAGAGCGTCGTGCGTGCCCGCCTCGCGCGTGATCCGCGTGACGCTCCGGTCCCGCAGCGAGAGCCGGTAAATCTGCGTCTCGCGCGCGTCGTCCTTGTTCGAAAGGAAATAGACAAAGCCGTGTGCTTCATCGACGGCCGGATGGCTGGCCGCGCCGGGGCCGAAGCCGCCATTGCCGCTGATCTGCCAGTCGCCGCTGGTCAACTGGGCGAGCAGTTTCCCCGAGAGATCGTAAAGATAGTAGTGACGAAAGCCGGTGCGTTCGCTCGACCAGAGGAAGCGCGCACTGTCCGAGAAGAAATAGAGGTCGTCGGCGACGTTGATCCAGTAGGGGTCGATTTCCGTCAGGATCGTCGCGGAAGCGCCCGTTGCGGCATCGCAGAAAAGCAGATCGAGCCGGTTCTGCGCGCGGTTCAGGCGCTCGACGGCAACGCGTCGGCTGTCGCGCAGCCACTCAACGCGCGCGGGATACACGTCCGTGTCCGCGCCGGTGTCCATCCACTTGGTTTCGCCGTCGTCCACGGCGACGACTCCCACGCGGACCACCGGATTCGCCTCACCCGCCTGTGGGTAGCGCGTGTATTGCATCGCGCCCACTGGCGAGCTCATGTCCATGAGCGGATAGCGCGTCACCGCCCGCTCGTCCATTTCGTAGTAGGCGATTTTCGACGAGTCTGGCGACCACCAGTAGGCCGTCGCCGCGTCGAGCTCTTCGGGGTAGAGCCAGTCGAGCTGGCCCTCGAGGATCTCTTCGCTTCCGCCGGTCGTGAGCGCCCGGGCGTCGCCAGTCGCGACGCTCGCAACCCAAAGATTCGCGTTACGAACGAAGCTGACCCATTTGCCGTCGGGCGAAAACTTCGGGTCTTCGATATCGTCCGTGCCGGTGACGAGCGGCTTCGCCGCCATCGTCTTCAAATCGAGAAGCGCCAGGCTGGCCCCGCCGATGAAGAGCAGCGAATCGCCCCGCGGAGACCACAGATAGTTTGCGGCCTGCACGCGGCCAAGGCCGGTGGACTGAATCGCGCTGGTTTTTGCCGGCTGCATCGCGGCCTGGAGCGCGTCCGCCGGAACCAGGACTTTGCGCTCGCCCGTCGCGGCATCCATCGTCCACATCTCGACGCCCGAGTGGCCGCGACCGGGATACGAGATGCGCTTTGCGTCAGGGCTCCATTCGATTCCGGGAGTGAGATAACCGTTCAGGCTCGGCGCGCTGTAGATCCGCTCGACCGTGAGCGTCTTGGACCCGCCGGGCTGCGCAGCGACGCCCGCCGCGCCAAGTCCCGCCGCAAACGCAATGAGCAAAATCGACCGCAAAACGGCGGCAACAAGCCCGCCAGATCTGTGTCGATTAGACTTGGGCTCGACCCTTTGTTTCCAACGAGTTGGAGCGAATTCTAATCGTCCCGTGTGTCGATTAGAAATCGATGCCACAGCGCTGGCGGACGCGCCGCCTGATACCCACGGCCGCCCCGATCCCATCCAGCGCTCGCTCCAGCCGCCAAAACTCATCAGGCCTCCCAGATACTTCGTTAGCATGATGCATGGGGGATGAAGCATTTCAAGGCCGATTTTCCGCGGACTTTGCTGCACCGCCAAACACGCCGACCTTTGACATTCCTCGGCGGCTGACGCAATATGGCGCGCACCCCTATGATCCATCTTGACAACGTAACGAAGCAGTATGACCTGCCGTCGGGGAAACTCGGGGAGATCGTAGCCGCCGACCGGCTCAATCTGGACGTGCCCAATGGTGAGGTGTTCGGCTTGGTCGGGCCAAACGGCGCCGGAAAGACGACGACGTTGAAGATGATCTGCGGGCTGCAATCGCCGACGTCCGGACGCGTAACGGTGAACGGGGTTGACGTGCAGAAGGAACCTGAGAAGGCGCAGGCTCACATCGGCTACCTCGCCGACTTTTTTTCGCTCTACGACGACCTGAAGGTCTGGGAATACCTCGACTACTTTGCGCACGCTTACAAGATGGATCGGGCAGCGATTCCGGGCCGCGTCGACGAGGTGGTACGGCTGATGAACCTCGAAAGCAAGCGCGACGAACTCATCAGTGGGCTTTCGCGCGGAATGAAGCAGCGCCTCGGAATCGGGCGTGCCGTCATTCACGATCCGCCGCTGCTCGTGCTCGACGAGCCGGCGGCGGGGCTCGATCCCAAAGCTCGCGTGGAGTTGAAGGAGTTGCTGAAGAAGCTGCACGCAGCAGGGAAAACCATCTTCATCACATCGCACATCCTCGCGGATCTCGAAGAGATTTGCACGTCGATAGCAATCATGGAAAAGGGCCGCCTCCTGCGCGTCGGGCGTCTGGAAGAAGTCATGCGTGAAGGAAAGAGCGTCAGACGTTTCCGAATCCGGCTTGCTGCAACGGGCTTCGCATTGCAGGAGTGGCTGGTCGCGCGAGCGGGAGTCAACGCTGCCGCCATGGTGGGAACGGATGGGGTCGAGTTCGCGATCGCAGGTGACGACCTCATGCTGGCGGAATTGCTGACAGAGCTGGTCGCGGCGGGCGCTCCAGTGTGCGGCTTCGAGGAGATCACGGAGTCGCTCGAGCGGCTCTACTCGCGGGTCTCCAGCGGAGAGGTAATGTGAGCCTGCTCTTCAGCAATCCAGAGCTGATTCGCAACGTACGGATTCAGTTGCGGCCGGGGCGGACGATAGCGGCTGCTGTGATTTGCTTGGTTGTCTCCGCGACCTTCTGGGCCTCGATCGTTCATTCACTAGGCCCACCGGAGTTCCCGGGATGGGGGCGTGGCGCGGCTGTGTTTGTATTTATTCTCTACCTCCAGATAGGGATCTTGTTGATCGGCGGAGGACTCTACTGTCTCCAATCGGTCCACCGCGAGAAGGAACTCAATACCTTCGATTATCAGCGCGTAACGCGGTTGAGCTCGCTGGAACTAACGGCGGGAAAGCTGTTCGGTGCCCCGGTTCTCACGTATTTTCTGGTTCTCTGCCTGATGCCGGTAGCGCTGTTGGGTGCAATGCGTGGAGGCGTGCCGTTCTCTCTGGTGGCGGAGGCATATATTCTCCTTCTGCTCGGCTCCATTGCATACCACATGTTAGCGCTTCTCACCTCCGTATTGCTCGGACGCGGAACGGCCGTTGTGGCGATTCTCCTTTTCCTGGCGTTGGTGGGTGTCAGTTCCATGGATTCTGCCAGCCGGCCCGTTCCTTGGAACACTTCAACTTGGCAGGTCCACCAGGTGAGCCCATTTTTCGCCGGTGAACTCGTGACCGAGCACGCTCCGCAGTCGATGCCCATGCCAAACAGCTTTGCGGAGGGGTATTCGCAAACCGACAGCTTTCTCGGAAGAAAAATCCCACACACGATTGTCGTGTTGGTTTTTTACGTCACTTTTGCAGCCTGGTTCCTTCTGGCCATATTGCGGAATATCAAGCGTGATCCCCCCGTTTACGAGATCTATTCCTCCAATCAGGCGTTGTGTTTTGTCTTGTATCTGAACCTGATCGTGGTGGGATTCTTCCCTTGGGCGGAGGCGTTTCGAGACAAAGATTTTACGATCGGCACCCAGGCGTACCATATTCCTGCTGGGCCTCCTTCGGCAATCGAGCTAACGCTTCTGGGCAAGAGCGTGTGGTTCTTCGCAATCCTAGTTCTCATCTTGTTGCGCAACCGTGAGCGCGTGCGAAGGCGTGCGCGAACACTGGGAAGCCGGGCTGCTGGACTATGGGCGGCATTGTGGCCCGCCCCATATCTCACGGGCGCAATCGCCCTGGTGGGAGCTTCGATCATCACGTTGATCTCTTATTATCGCAATCCAGGGGCTTGGGATCGTTGGCTGGCTCTCTACTACGTTGCATTTGTGGGGCTATGGCTGGTCCGAGACTCCTTGTATTTGCAATGGATGTATTTGCGTCGGACAAAGCGTCCTCTTGGTTCCGCAGCTCTGTATATGACTATTTTTTACGCTTGCTCCGAGATCGTTTTCGGGTCGCTGAATCTCTACCATCACGCTCGGAGTGCGGCCATTTCTGCCATTTTTGTTCCTTCTCCCCTGTTCGCGTTGGATTCGACGTTCTGGAACCAGGGAACGCGGCTATGGCTCGGCGCGCTCGCGGCGCAGGCTATGGCGGCTTTGCTCTTCGCGTGGCTGCACTGGCAGAGGCTGCGGGAGTTCGATACCGGGGTCTCCCCGGAGTCGACTGCGAGCCGAGAACTAACGCAACCGGCATGAAAGTTGCGGCGCCCGGCGGCCCGGACATCGGCATATAATTGCCGCGGTGGAACCGGCCGCGATGAAACAGCCGATTGAGCGATTCATCCAGTACCTGCGCTACGAGCGCAACGTTTCTCCGCGAACGATTCGCGAGTACCGCCGCGACATCGAACAGTTCGCGGCGTTCCTCACGCCGCCCGGTGAACCGACTCTGCCCCTTGCCGAAGTCGATCACCGCATCGTCCGCGAATACGTCAGCTCGATGTACGACCGGAAGCTCGAAAGGGCTTCCGTGGCGCGGCGGCTCGCGTCTCTGCGGACTTTCTTCAAGTTTTGCGTGCGCGAAAAACTCGCCACGCAGAATCCGGCGCGGCTGGTGAGCACGCCCAAGCTGCCGAAACGCGTGCCGCGCGTGCTGACCGCGGAAGAGCTGAACGGTTTTCTCGACAGCCTCGGCACAGCGGGCGGCGCGACGAAATCGCGCCGCGGCCGACCGCCCACGGCTCGCTCCGAAGAGGAAGCGAAAGTCATCCTGAAGCGCGACCGCGCGATCCTCGAACTGCTGTACGCCTCCGGCCTGCGCGTGGGTGAACTCGTGGGGCTCGAGCTCGGCGACATCGACCGCCGCGGTCAGATGCTGCGCGTGCTCGGCAAGGGCCGCAAGCAGCGCGTGGTGCCCTACGGCGCGAAGGCGCAGGCGGCGCTTGAGGCATACTGGCCCGTGCGCGAGGAAATCCTGGCGAACCCGCAAACGACACCCGATCCGCAGGCCGTGTTCCTGAACCACCGCGGCGGGCGGCTGACGGAGCGGTCCGTACACTCCCTGGTGAAGAAATACTCGCGGCTCGCGAACGTCAACTGGGACTTGCACCCGCACTCGCTGCGCCACGCGTTTGCCACGCACCTGCTCGCCGACGGCGCGGACCTGCGCGCGATTCAGGAGCTTCTGGGCCACGTGTCGCTTTCGACTACGCAGCGCTACACCCAGGCCAGCATCAAACATCTCATGGAAGTCTACGACAAGGCGCACCCGCACGCGTGAAGCGTTCCTCGAAGACGGAGTTTCGCATCGCCGCGATCCTGGGCATCGCCGTGGCAAGCCTCTTCCTGCTCGCGCGGCCGGCGACGGCGCAGGACAACTACGAGATCCAGGTCTACGGCTCCGAGACGGTCGATCCCGGCCACACCATGGTCGAGCTGCACAGCAACTTCACCATCGACGGCTCGAAGCAGATCATCGACGGCGTCTATCCCACCAACCACGCCGAGCACGAGACGATCGAAATCACGCACGGTTTCACCGATTGGTTCGAGACGGGCTTTTACATTTTTACGTCCGCGCGCTCGGGGCTTGGCTGGCAATGGGTGGGCGACCACATCCGGCCGCGCTTCCGCGTGCCCGAAAAATGGCACTGGCCCGTGGGCGTCAGCATCTCGAACGAGATCGGCTACCAGCGGCGCCAGTTTTCCGTCGACACGTGGACCTGGGAAATCCGCCCGATCGTGGACCAGAAGATCGGGCGATGGTACTGGTCGATCAACCCGACGCTCGACCGGTCGTTTCACGGCGAAAGCGTGAACCAGGGCGTGGTCTTTTCGCCGAATTTCAAATTCAGCTACGATTTCACTCCGAAGATTGCGGGCGGACTCGAGTATTACGGCTCGGTTGGCCCCGTAACCGGCTTCTATCCGATTTCGCAGCAACAGCACCAGATTTTTCCCGCCATCGACTTGAACATCGCGCCGCAGTGGGAGATCAACTTCGGGCTCGGTGTGGGACTCACCGGCGCGACCGACCATTTGATCGCGAAGATGATTTTGGGCTACCGGTTCAATTTCTGAAGGCTGCCCGCGGGGCGGCAATGGAGCAATTTGAATCTCGTTATTGCTTCGTCGTGATCGGCGGGTGGCTCACTCCAGAACCTTCTGGAGGATCAACGACATCGGGGTCACTATTGCGGAGGCGGCTACTACCCACTGCATAGTCCCCTTTCCCGCGAGACCCGTCAGGAACGCTGGCGCTGAGATAAACAACGAAACCTTAAGCCAAGTTCTAAACCAGATGTCGAAGGCAGGAGTGGCAGCAGGCGGACCGAAGAACATGCTCCCAACAAAGACTAGGAAACCGGCAGATGCAAGTATCAGTGAGAACCAGCCCAGTTGAATTCGAACGCTTGCTTTCTGGTGCGGCGCTTTGAGTCGCCGGACCCAAACCAACAATAACAAAATTGGATTTGCATACATCGCCAGCCCCACCAACACCAACAGCAGCTCGCTGGTCGTCACAGCTATGCCTGAGAAATCAGCATCATATCTTGCACCGAGGTACCTAGGCACCAAGTGCGGTTGCGGGGATGAAGCCGTCGGAGCGGCGTGCGGGCGGCGGAACGACGGGCGGCATCGACGCGCGATCGACGCGATTGTAGAGCGTGTCGCGCTCGACGGGCACGCGCCCGGCCGCGCGGATCAGCCGCTCGAGTTCGGCGCGCGTCAAGTGCTCGGGCGTGGTCGCGCCGGCGTCGTGATAGATCTTCTCTTCGACCACCGTGCCGTCCAGATCGTTCGCGCCGAAATTCAGCGCGATTTGCGCGATGCGCGGCGTGAGCATAATCCAGTACGCCTTGATGTGGTCGAAATTGTCGAGCATCAGGCGCGAGACGGCGATGGTCTTGAGCGCGTCGAAGCCGGTCGGTTTGGGAATATGCGCGAGGCCGGTGTTCGCCGGATGAAATTCGAGCGGGATGAAGGCGACGAAGCCGTGCGTCTTGTCCTGCGTTTCGCGCAGGCGCACCAGGTGATCGACGCGCTCTTCGAGGGTTTCCACGTGGCCGAAGAGCATCGTCGCGTTCGAGCGCAGCCCGATTTCATGCGCCGTGCGCGCGATCGAAAGCCACATCGTTCCGCTGACCTTGTGATCGCAGATGATTTTTCGCACGCGCGGATGAAAAATCTCCGCGCCGCCGCCCGGCAGCGAATCCACGCCCGCTTCCTTCATTTTCAGCAGCGTGTCCTTGATTGAAAGCTTCGCGATGCGCGCGTAGTAGTGCACCTCAACCATCGTGAACGCCTTCAGGTGCACCTGCGGGAAGCGCTGCTTCAGCCCCCGGACCAGATCGAGGTAATAGTCGAACGGCAGATCGGGGTGCAGCCCGCCGACGATGTGAAATTCCGTGGCGCCCTCGGCCACGCCCTGCGCGCCCCGCGCGAACACCTCGTCGAGCGCCATCGTGTACGCGCCCGGCACGTCGGGCGACCGGCCGAACGCGCACAGCTTGCAGTGCGCCACGCAGACGTTCGTCGGATTGATGTGCCGGTTGACGTTGAAGTAGCAGACGTTGCCGTGGCGCTGCTCGCGCACGTGATTGGCGAGCCAGCCGACGGCCAGCAGGTCGCTCGACTGAAACAGCGCGAGGCCGTCGTCGGCCGTCAGGCGCTCGCCTGCGAGAACTTTTTGCGCGCTCGGTTCGAGCCGCGCGTCGGTGATTTGCAGTTTTCCGCTCATTTTTCGGTCGACTAAGGCCGCTGCGCCACAACAACAGCAGCGCCCCAAAACAACAAGAACAATAGACTAATATAGCCATTCACAGCGAAAAACGCAGCATTCATTTTGCTCAGGTCGTCGGGTTTCACCAGCGAATGCTCGTAGGCCAGCAGCGCCGCCACCACCGCGATTCCCGCCCACGCCGGCCATGCGAGATGAAAACTCCAGGCAAGCCACGCGAGCAGCAGGATCATGACAACGTGCATTCCGCGCGCGAAGAGCAGGGCCTTCGCGATGCCCAGCTTTTTCGGAATCGAGTGCAGCCCCGCCGTCTTGTCGAATTCCACGTCTTGGCACGCGTAGAGCACATCGAACCCGCCGACCCACAGCGTCACTGCCGCGCACAGGATCAGCATGCGCGCGTCGAGCGAACCGCGAATCGCGATCCACGCCGCCGCCGGCGAAATCCCGAGGCAGAATCCGAGAACGAAGTGAGACCAGGAGGTGAATCGCTTCGTATACGAGTAGAAAAACAGAATCGCGAGCGCGACGGGCGAAAGCTCGAGCGCCAGCCGATTCAACTGCCACGCCGCGATCACCAGCACTGCCGACGCCAGCACCGTAAACGCCCAGGCAAAGCCGACCGAAAGCTCGCCCGCCGGAAGCGCGCGATTCGCGGTGCGCGGGTTGCGGCGGTCGTATTCGCGATCGGCGATGCGGTTCATGGTCATCGCTGCGGAGCGCGCGCCGACCATCGCGGCGACGATCCAGAGAATTTGCCGCCACGTTGGCAGGCCGCCGTTGGCGCGCGCGGCGAGCAGCGCTCCCACGAGCGCGAAGGGCAGCGCGAAGACGGAGTGCTCGAACTTGATCATCTCGAGCACCACGCGGATGCGGGTTTTGGTCATCTTCGGATCAGCCACGGAGACACAGGGTCACAGAGAACGTGCAAAAAGAAAAAGGACAAATGGGCAAGTAGCGTTCACGAATCGTTTCGCGTGCGGCTTTCTTTCCCCTATGCATTCCTCTGTGCCTCTGTGGCAAATTCCTAGCGCTTGCTTCCCTTCCAACGGTACTGCTTTCCCTGCGCCAGACCGAGCTGCGCGAGCACCCGATACGCAAATTGCTCGACCACGTCCGCGATCGTTTTCGGCTCATAGTAAAACGCGGGCATCGCGGGCATCACCGTCGCGCCGGCATCGTGCACGCGCAGCATATTTTCGAGATGAATGCGATTCAGCGGCGTTTCGCGCAGGCACAGGACGAGCGGGCGGCGCTCCTTGAGGCAAACGTCCGCGGCGCGCGTGAGCAAATCGCTCGCCGTGCCTGCCGCAATGGAGCCCAGCGCGCCCGCCGAGCACGGTACCACGACCATCGCATCCACCACCGCGCTGCCCGAGGCGATGCTCGCTCCGATGTCCTTGTTCGGCAGGTATTCGAATTTCTTTGCGGCGCCACCTACCAAGAGCGACGGCAGCTTCTTGCCGTCCGCTGCAACCACGCCGAGCTCGGTCGAGATCAGCCGCAGGCCCGCGTCGCTCGCGATGAAAAATACGCGCTCCACGCGCCGGTCGCCGTCGAGCAAACGCAACACCGCCTGCGCGTAGGCTGCGCCGCTCGCGCCCGTCACTCCGACCGTGATGATCCGGCCCTCGGTTGTCGCCATTGGGATCAGTCGAAACTTCGAGTCTATGCAGGCGCTTTCGGCAAAGTCAAGATGACGGCACTGGCGCGCCTCGATCGCGCCTACTCTGCCACGAACGCCCGCGCGAGGGACGCGGCGAGCGCCGCTTCTTCATCCGGAAACACAGTGCGGAGATCGAAGATCAGGCGGCCAGCGGCGACGCGCCCGATCACGGGCGTACCGCCCCCGACGGGCTTGCGTAGCCGTTCCTCGAGCTGCGCGGCGGAATGTATGCGGCTCGCGAGGGCGATCAGATGTGTCGGCAATTGCTGGTCCGGGGTCGAGCCTCCTCCGATCACGGAAAATCCCGCTCGCACCCGAATCTCCGCATCCGCCGGCAGCACTTCGCGCAGCAGGTCGGCGAACGCCACGGCGCGCTGCCCGATTTCGTCCGCGCTGAGGCGAATCATCCGCAGCGTGGGAATCTCGTCGAGCGCGCCGCGATGGTACGCCTTCAGCGTCATCTCGAGCGCCGCGATCGTGAGCTTATCCACGCGCAGCGCGCGGAACAGCGGATTGCGCCGGATGCGCTCGACGATCTTCTTCTCCCCAGCGATGATTCCGGCCTGCGGGCCGCCGAGCAGTTTGTCGCCGCTGAACGAAACCACCGCGGCACCCGCGCGACTGCTCTCGCGGGCCAGCGGCTCGGCGATTCCGTTCGCCGCGAGGTCCGCGACGCAACCGGAACCGAGATCCTCGAACACGGGGACCTTCGCGCGACGGCCGAGCGCGGCCAGCTCCTCGAGCGAAGGCCGCTCCGTGAAGCCCGTGATGCGGAAATTCGAAGGGTGCACGCGCAAGAGCAAGCGGGTGCGTTCGTTGATGGCGCGTTCGTAGTCGCGGATGCGCGTGCGGTTCGTGGTTCCCACCTCGCGCAATACCGCGCCGCTTTCCGCCATGATGTCCGGGATGCGGAAGCCGTCGCCGATCTCGATCAGCTCGCCCCGCGAGACTATCACTTCGGCTCCCTTCGCGAGCGTGTTCAGTACGAGAAACACCGCCGCGGCGTTGTTGTTCACCACGATGGCCGCCTCGGCCCCGGCAAGTTCCGCGAGCAGCCGCGCGGTGTGGACGTCGCGCTTGCCCCGCGCGCCCATCTCGATGTCGTATTCGAGGTTCGAATAGCGCGTCGCCGTTTCCGCCATGTGCGCGACGGCGCCGGATGCCAGCGGCGCGCGGCCCAGATTCGTGTGCAGGATAACGCCGGTGGCATTGATCACGCGCCGGAGCGACGGCGCGAGCAGCGTTTCAACGTCGGCCACGACGCAAGCCTCGATTGCTTCCGCCGTGGGAGCCGCTCCACCGGGCGCCACGCCATCTCCCGCTTTCAGCCGCGCGCGCAGGCCGGCCAGCACGCGGCGGACGCCCTGCGTCACAACGCCCCGGCCGGCGGTTTCCATCAGCGCCGCGAGGCGTGGGCGGCCGAGCAGCTCGTCCACCGACGGAATCTCGCGCAGCCGCAGGTTCGCGTTTCTGTCGCTGCTTTTCGCTGTTTTCGACGCCGATCGAGCCGATTGCCGCATGGCCCGCCTATTTGAACACGCGGCCATCGACAGGGCAACCTCCGGGCTTTCTCTTTGCGACAAGCCCGCGCACGGCCCGGTTGACTCGACCTGCGGCGAACCTTAGGCTGGAATCTCGCCGTACCCGAATCGCTATGGCCGCCACAATCGACGAAGACCTGAATCAAATCGAGCGGGACATCCGCACGCTCAAGATCGAGTACGAGCAGTTTTTCGGCGGCGGGCGCAAGCGGCCTCCCACCGATACGCAGTGGCGCCTCGATTCGATCGTGCGCCGCCTCAACGAGCACCTCGGCGAGTTCAATTTCGGGCAGCGCTTCCGGCTCAACAACCTGACTCAGACTTACGCGAAGTATCAGGACATGTGGCGGAAGAAGCTGGCCCGGAAGGAGGCCGCGAGCGCGGAGCACCATTTCGGCGCGGCCGCAAAAGCCATCGAAGCCGAGCGAGCGCGTAAGGCGGGAGGAGCGCCCAGCGTGGCGCCGCCCGTGAACTCCATGGAAGCCGAGGCCGCTGCACAGGCGAGGTTCGTCCGGCAGGAGTCCGCCGCGTTTGCTCTGTCGCTTTCCAGCCCGGACCACGAAAAGGAAAAAATCTATACGCTGTATGAAAAGCTGATCGAAGCGCGCACGGAAACGGGCGAAAGGGCTGGGGCGCCAAGCCTCAAGGATTTCGAGCGCTTTGTGCGGCAGAAGACGAAGGAACTCCAGGACAAGGGCGGCCGCGAAGTCGAATACAGCGTTGGTATCGAGGGCGGCCGCGTCCGATTGAAGGCCCGCCTCTCGCGCTGACGCGCCGCGCGATCCGCCTTGCCCTGAGTGCCGTGGCGAAGGGTGGGCTGTCCCCAGGTGATGAGGAGTAGCTACGTTGATGCGGCTTCTGACGACGGCGCTTTTGTTGAGCCTGCTTTTTGTTGATGTCGCGAACGGAAAACGGTCCGAGAAATTCCGTGATTTTTCCAACAAGGGCTCAGAATACGCCTCTCTCGAAAATTTGCGATTTGCGGCCGGAGACATTACGTATTCCGGCTCCGAAACGATCGACATTCTCGGAAAACCGTATTCCGCCTCGAAGTATGCGTTGACGGTCGCGGTCACGGTGGAAACTTTGGACGCAATCGGTGCAACCTACACCTCGGTCTATGAGAAACGTCCTGCCGGCTTCGAAATCTTCGTTGTGGAAGACAGAGACCGGACGATACATGATGCATTCGTTAAGGACATGTATACCGTCTGGAGGAAGAAAGAGTTGTTTTCGGGGGAGTACTTCTTTGATTTTCACATCAAAAACAACTGCTACGTCCTCACAACGGTGCCGGGCAACGTGGAGTCATACTATTTCATTTGGGTCAATGGACACGCCGTCAAAATCCTCTTCAAAGGCTTTGAAAACACGGCGGGAGGTGGCTGGGGAGCAATGTCTAGCTTCACGTCGGACGCGTTCCGGATTTCCATCGACAACGCCGAATTTAGGGCTTACGAGTACCCGCTCCGACCCCAGAAAAGATTCGTCGAGCTGTATGAAAAAGGGTTCTTCAGTTCACCTAGTTCCTGCGACTGAGACTCAACTCAGTACGGGATGTTTTAGCGAGAAATGGCAGTTAGTGCTCACCGGAAACTGACCCACTACCCTCGCACGCTGCCCCTTCCGAAATTTTCCGCAAACGCATACACTGGCGCCTCGCCGCTTTAGGCGATCTTCCTTTTAGGAGACAGCGTAGTGGCCATCGAGCGGGCGCTCATCAGCGTGTACGACAAGACCGGGGTCGCCGAATTCGCGCGGGAGTTGGCGTCGCTCGGAATCGAGATTGTTTCGACGGGCGGCACGGCGCGCCTGCTGCGCGACGCCGGCGTTCCCGTGCGCGATGTGTCCGACCTGACGGGATGGCCGGAAATGCTCGGCGGGCGGGTGAAGACGCTGCATCCCAAGGTTCACGGCGGGATTCTCTTCCAGCGCGGAAAGGCCGAAGACCGCAAGCAGATCGCGGAGCATTCCATCGTTCCGATCGATCTGGTCGTCGTGAATCTGTATCCCTTTTCGGCGACCGCCGCCAAGCCCGGCGTGACGGCCGAAGAGCTGATCGAAAACATCGACATCGGCGGACCCGCGATGATCCGTTCGGCGGCGAAGAATTTTCAAAGCGTGGGAGTCGTCACCGATCCTGGCGATTACGCCGCGATTGCGGGCGAACTGCGCGAAAAGCGCGAGTTGAGCCTTTCGACGCGCCTCGCGCTCGCGCGAAAAGCCTACGCTCGCACCGCGCGGTACGATGGCGAAATTGCAACGGAGCTCGAACGGCTCGCGGCGGCTGACGGCGGCGTAACCATCGGCCCGCTCGAACAATTGCCGGAGCGGATTCATGTCGCCCTCGAGCGGCGCCAGGCCATGCGCTACGGCGAAAACCCGCACCAGGCTGCGGCGCTCTACGTCGCCGCGGGACGCCCGGCCGCCGGCCTCGCGGGCGCGAAACAGCTTCAGGGCAAGGAGCTCTCGTACAACAATCTGGTGGACCTCGACGCGGCGTGGGCGCTGGCTGCCGAATTCCACAATCCCGCGGCCGCGATCATCAAGCACAACAATCCGTGCGGCGCCGCCGAGCAGGAATCGCTGCGCGACGCGTACGTGAAAGCCCTGGCATGCGATCCGGTTTCTGCGTTCGGCGGCGTGATGGCGTTCAACCGCGCGGTCGACGCGGCGACGGCCGAGGAAATCGCGAAGCTGTTCGTCGAATGCATCGTCGCGCCGGGCTACGACCCCGCCGCCTTGAACGCTTTGGCGTCGAAGAAGAATCTGCGGCTGCTGGAAATGCCGCGCGAAGCGCCGCCCGAGGCCCTCGCATTCAAATTCATCTCCGGCGGCGCGCTGGTGCAGGAGCCCGATCGCCACGAGCTCGGCGAAGCGGTCCTGAAAGTCGCCACCGAGCGCGCCCCCACGGACGCCGAGCGGCGCGCGATGCTCTTCGGATGGAAGGTCGCGAAGCACGTGAAGTCGAACGCGATCGTTTTCGCGCGCGAAGGGCAGACGGTGGGCGTCGGCGCCGGCCAGATGAGCCGCGTCGATTCCGTGAAGATCGCCGTGATCAAGGCGGCCACGGCGGGCCTTTCTCTCGCGGGCAGCGTCGTCGCGTCCGATGCATTCTTTCCTTTTCCCGATGGCGTGGAGGAGGCTGGAAAGGCGGGCGCCACGGCCGTCATTCAGCCGGGCGGGTCCGTGCGCGATTCGGACGTGATCGCGGCAGCCAACAAACTCGGCATGGCGATGGTTTTCACCGGCGTGCGCCACTTCCGCCACTAAAGTCATCTGGCTTTGTTGACGTCCTCATTCTGGCGCGTGTCGTCGTGTTGTTCAGGGCGCTCCCGTCGCGCTTGTCATTCTGAGCGGAGCGTCCCGATGCTTTATTCTTTCCCGGAGATCGACTTTATCGATCTCCGGGTCGGGACGCGCAGTCGAAGAATCTCTCTTCGGCTAACCAAGAACAGGGATGTCAACAGAGCCCAGTGATCTCATGGACGTTCCCGTCAGGGCGAGGAATCTCTCTTCGGAATACCTTCTCGGCGTTAGACTCTAGCCATGCCGGAGCAATCCAACTCGAAAGGCCTCACCGGGCTGCGCGTGCTTTCATTCGAGAGCCGTCGCGCTGGCGAAATGGCAAAGCTGATCTCCGCGTACGGCGGCAAGCCCACCGTCGCGCCGTCGATGCGCGAAGTCCCTCTGGAATCCAACACGGAAGCAATTGCCTTCGCGCGGACGCTCGCTTCTGGCGGCTTCGACATGATCGTCTTCCTCACCGGCGTTGGCACGCGCGCGCTCGCGCGTGTCGTCGAAACCGTTTATCCGCTCGAACAGTTTGCGGAGGCTCTTCGCCGCATCGCGGTGGTGGCGCGCGGGCCGAAACCCGTGGCCGCGCTCAAGGAACTGGGTGTGCCGGTCACTCTGGCTGCGCCCGAGCCGAACACCTGGCGCGATCTTCTGCGCGCGCTCGACGAAAACGCTGGTTCGCTTCCGCTCGCGGGCAAGCGCGTGGCCGTGCAGGAATACGGCATCTCGAATCCCGAGCTTCTCGCGGGACTTGCCGAGCGCGGGGCGAACGTCACGCGCCTGCCCGTCTACCAGTGGGCGCTGCCGGAGGACACGGGCCCGCTGCGCGCCGCCGTTGAAACAATCGCGCGCGGCGAAACGGACGTGGTGGTGTTCACCACGTCGATTCAGATCGTTCACCTGCTGCAAATCGCGCGGGAGATGGGTCTCGAAGACGCCGTTCGCCAGGGCCTCGCGCGCATTGTCGTCGGCTCGATCGGCCCGGTCACGTCCGAAGAGCTGCGCGAGCAGGGCATTTCACCCGACTTCGAGCCGGTGCATCCCAAGATGGGTTTCCTCCTGAACGAAGCAGGCCAGCGGGGAAGAGAGTTGCTTGAGAAGAAGCGCCGGGAAGCTTCCGGTTGATCCTCCGGAAGTTTCGGCGAGCGGTCGGGCGACGGAAGGTTTGGGTGGGGGGGGAATGCCGCGGCCCGACCGCTTCGGCGAATGAGCAAACTCTAGCAGGCTTCTCCTAAATCGCATTCGTCGATTTATCGATGGAACCTATCGGCGTTCCCGATTTGCGCCGAATCCAAGCAAAATGCGGGCTTTACGCGCCTCCGCGCCGTTTGCGCTTGCGCAAAAAATCTTCAAACGAAGCCTGGCTCGCAAGCCGATGAAGCAACGCTTTGCGGCGCCGCGGCGAGATCTTCTGCGCGAAAAGCTTCTTACGCGCTTTTCCCAGCTCCGCGAGCCACTGCTTGTATTCATCGCCGAACTTCCGTTCGAGCTGCTTCCGAAGCCTCTGCGCGAGGGCCGGGCTGTGCCCGGCGGTCGAAATCGCGATTTGCAGCGCGCCGCGCCGGACGACCGAACCGTAATAAAAATCGCAGTGCTCGGGATCATCGACGACGTTGCAGAGGACCTCGCGCCGCCTCGACTCCCGGTAGATCCGCGCGTGCAGCGCCGGCGAGGACGTTGCCGCCACCACGAGGAAAACGCCATCGAGATCGGGCGGGCGAAATTCGCGCCGGTCCCAGCGGATTTTTTTCGCGCGCGCTAGGGCCTGAATCCGGCGAGTCGCGTCCGGCGCCACCACGCGTATTCGCGCCCCTGCGCGGAGCAGCCCGTCGATCTTCTCCTCGGCCACGGGCCCGGCGCCAGCCACGAGGCAGCGGCGGCCCGCAAGCTTCAGAAAAGCGGGAAACAGACTCATGGGGATTAGACCGTTTCGCCGCGCACGAGATCGTCGTACGTCTCGCGACGCCGCGCGATCCGAAAGCGGCGCCCATCGACGAGAACCTCCGCGGGCCGCCGCCGCGCGTTGTAGTTCGACGACTGCACGAAACCGTAAGCGCCCGCCGTCCATACCACGAGCAGATCGCCCGCCTTCACCGGAGCGAGCGGCCAGTCGCGCGCCAGAAAATCTCCCGACTCGCACACCGGCCCCACGATATCGACCCGCGTTTTTTTCGAGGACGCCGCCGTGCCGCGGACGGCCGGCGTGATCGGATGCGTCGCGTCGTAGAGAACGGGCCGAATGAGATCGTTCATCGCCGCATCGACGATCACGAAAGTTTTCCCGCGAGTTTTTTTGACGTACAGGACGCGCGTAAGCAGCACGCCCGCAGGGCCTGCGATCGCGCGACCCGGCTCGATCAGCAGCCGGCAACCCAGCGGCCGGACGATCTCCGCGAGCGCCCGCGCGTATGCGGCGGGGGCAATCGCTGATTCGCTTGTGTAGCGAACGCCGAGCCCGCCGCCGATGTCGATGTGGCTCAGGTGAATCCCTTCGCGCGTGAGGTCGCGCACATACGACGCGAGCCGCGCCAGCGCGCGACGGTAGGGAGCCACGCTCAGTATCTGCGAGCCGATGTGCGCCGTGATTCCCCGCCAGATGATCGCGCGCGACTCCTTGTGCGCGAGATACAGCCGCCGCGCTTCGGGCCAATCCACGCCGAATTTGTGATGATGTTGCCCCGTCGCGATATGCGGGTGCCCGCCGGCAACGACGTCCGGATTCACGCGGATCGCAACCGAGGGCCGTGCGCCGCCCGCCGCCACGTGCCGCGCCGCCTCATCGAGCAGAACCTCTAGTTCCGGCTCCGACTCGATGTTGAAGACCAGAATTCCGCCGCGCCCCGGGCGCGTTCCGGGATAGCGCAGCGCGTCGCGAATCTCATCGCGCGTCTTGCCCACGCCGGAAAATACGATGCGGTCGCCCGCCACGCCGATGCGCCGCAGCCGGTCGATCTCTCCGCTGGAAACAACGTCAAAATGGCTGCCCAGACGCGCCAGCACGCGCAGCACCGACAGATTCGAGTTCGCCTTCACCGCGTAGCACAGTTCGTGCGGCAGCGAGCCGAACGCGCGGTCGAGCCGCCGATACGCCGCCTCGATGCTGGCGCGGCTGTAGACGTACGCGGGCGTGCCGGCGGCCTCCGCAATCCGCGAGAGCGCGACGCCCTCGCAGTGCACCATCTGCTCCCGCGACGGCCCTTTGCCGGCCGCGCCGCCCACAGGATGGTAGGCGTAGCACGGCGTGTACCGCGCCGGATCCTCGCCGCCCGCGATATTGCCCCGACGCAAAGCCTTCGGTGCGGATGTCATCGTTGCACGCGCACGTCGTCGCCGGAATGATCTTGGAAAATCATGGCGCACCATCATACAAATTCTGCGCGGAAAAGCCACGGCTGGGGAGGACGCTGCCATCGCCGAAAATAATTCTACTCAGCGTAAATTTGAATTGGCTTCCCGGTTGAGGCTGGATAGACTTCCTGTCGTGAACGAAACGGCCCCGGAAGACGGTTCTCTGGACATCGACTTCCTGCACGAGGTCGGCAAGCGACTGTCCTCCGCTCCTCTCGCGCAGGTTCTCGGACGCATCGTTCGTTTCGTTTCTGATTTCATCGGTTGCGATTCCTGCTTTATCTACGTCCTCGATGGACCCGAGCTGATTCTGAAGGCGTCGAAGAATCCCCACGCGGACTCGGTCGGCCGGCTGAGCATTCGCGTTGGACAGGGCATCACCGGCTGGGTGGCGCAGCACAAGAAACCGGTGGCCATCTCGCGCAAGGCCTACGAGGACTCCCGGTTTCGCGCTTTCAACGAGCTGCCCGAGGATCGCTTCGAGGCGCTCTTGTCCGTGCCCGTGATGTGCCGCGAACGGCTCGTCGGAGTGATCAACGTACAGCACAAGCTACCTCACGTTCACAGCCGGCGCGACATTCAATTGATTTCGGTCATCGGCTATCTGGTGGGAGCGGAAATCGAGCTGGCGCGCCTCGAAGCCGACAATTGGAAACTCTCCAAGCAGCTTCAGGCGCCCGGCGGCTCCCTGCGCGCGAAATAGGATCCGCCGGCCATAAAAACACCGCTCTTGCGGAAGGCTTGCGTTCAGGCGCTGCGGTCGTCGGCGTGGAGTTTGAAGTTCAGGTGATACGTCCATCCGGGAAGTTCCACCGGGACCGAGTAGGACACTTCGATGTCTAGGCTGGCTTTCGTGCTCTCCTGGGGCGCGGATTCCGGGTCGATCAGCGAATCGACGGAGACGGGGGCGGATTCCCTTACCACGGATTTCACTCGGATCTGCTCGATCTCAACGGGCAGGCCTAGCCGCTGGGCCTTGTCGTAAATTTCTGCCTGAACGGCTTCGTTCGACTTGAAATCGACCGCGGCCAGTCGCGCCTCCCTCCGCGCGGCGTCCGCAAGCTCGTAGCTCTTCACGTAGACCGGCACGATTTGCACGCACAGGTATACCGCCACTCCGGCCACGATGCCGGTCAGCAGGCCATTCAGCGGCGTCGCAAAGCGTCGCAACGGAGCGAGCTTGCGCTTGACGGCTTCCGCATAGAGCGCTGCTTTTACTCGAAGGTGAAGCAACGGAATGGTACCCCCAGCGGAAAATTAGCATTCCGAAACGGGCGTGTCGAGCCCCCGCCGGCACTGCGTTTTCCTGGAAGTTAACTGGCCCGCCCCATTCGGCGCCTTATGCGAGGAACTTCTTCAGCGGCTCCCAATACCTCTCGTGCCATCCGGAATCGAGGCCTCCGAATTTGCCTTCCGGGAAACCCGTGTGATCGAGAACAACCTTCGTTCCTGCACCCTGCTGTTTGAGTTCAAACTTGACGATCGAATAGACGCCCGCGTCCCAACTCGCGGGCCGCCACGCCTGCACGATTCGCTGGCTGGGGATCAGTTCGACGTTTCGTCCGGTGATCAGCCCTCCGAACATGGAAAAAGCGCCGCCCGCTTTCGGGTCGATCTCGGCTGGCATACCCGTGAAAGCGGCGAACTGCTTGGAATCCAGGAGCACCTCATAAATCCGCTCGGGGCTCGCCTTCAAATCGACCTCCTGATGGAGGTACGTGCGCAGCTTGTCCGCACCCGTGCTCGGCGATTCCGTCGCGCCCTGCTGAGTTTCTCCCCAGGCGTCGGCGCTCGCGGCAGCGAGGCTGCCCAACGCGATCGCAACCCCGGCGATTACTTGCCGCCGAGTCGGCGCAACAACCCGCGCGGTCGGATTCTTTCTCTCGCTCATCATTGCCCTCCCGTTTCCTTGAGTGCTGCGTTAAACCGCGCTTGCAATGCCATCCCGACCAATGTTGCGATCAGGATCGCGGGGTACAATTGCCCAATCAGCGCTTCCGCTATGGCCAGCGATCGCGCAACGCGATGCACTGGATACGCGTCACCGTAACTTAGGGTGGTGAGGGTTGCAAAGCTGAAGTAGAGCAAACGGGCAGGCTCACCCGTGGAAATGCCCGTGAAGGACGATTGGAAGTGGATTGCGTCAGGGACCTCTTCCATCAGCAGCTTGTAACCGAATGCCCAGGTCACGCCGATCAGCAGGTAGGCGGCGACGCCGCCCATCACCCGGTGCACGTTAACCGGGCCGGGAAGAAATGTCTGCTTGAGCGTCACGACCACGAGTATCGCCATGCCGGACACCTTGAGCGCCGTGTCCCAGCCCCTGGCGCTGAACGAAGGGTCGAATTCCACGATCAGGTCCGCCGTGAATTCCAGAATGGTCAGCGCGACAATCAGATACATCAGCAACCGCTTGTTTACGGTCGCGATCGCGCCGGAGAGAAGCATGAGCGCGAAAATGAGGTCTATCACAATTCGCCCCGGGCGCGACAGGCCAACCATTGGAACGAAAATGGTCATCAACACCAGAAATCCGAGGAAGAAACTCAGACGTCGGTCCTCACGCCAGACGCTGTGCAACCGCTGCTTGATCTGTTTGTCAGCCACCTGATTTTCTCCTTTCGTCTGTCAAACGACGCCGCATGTAGCTCAGGTCTTTCGCGTTTTCTGCGTCCCGATGTCTTGTGTCGGGAAGACCTGCGGGTTTTAGGCATGTCGGACGCGCGCGATCCTGATCCCGCAAACCGCGAACTGTGCGTTTCCGGCCACAAGTGAATCCCGGCAAGACTTACAATACCTGCAGGAGGGGTGAGCCATGAAACATTCCATAGCAAAGAAGCACGTCGCTACCGGCAGCGCTGCGAGTGGGGCCGGTGCCGTTGGCGCCGTGGCATTTGGAGCGTTCGCGGTCGGTGCGCTCGCGATCGGTGCATTGGCCGTCGGCCGATTGGTGATCCGGAGACTTTTTATCGGACGCGCCCGATTCAAGTCTCTTCAGATCGGCGAGCTTACCGTGACGCGCCTTCGCGTCTCGGATCTCGAGGTGAGCGACTCGCTCACACTCCCGCCAAAAGCCTTCCTGGACGACGGCGAATTGGAGTGAAGAAAGAGCCAGCCGTCCCAGTCGACGGGGCTTGCTGGTGAAATCCTCGCGGTCAGTGCGACGGCTGGTCCGGATTCGCCTGCCACGTCATTTTAAAGACCACCGTGCGGCGGACTTGGCCGTTCTCGAAATAGAGTGAGCCGTCTTCCTCGTGATGAGCGGATTGGATGTTGTGCCTCCAGATGCCAAGGGTCCATCCCGGATGGGGATGCCAGGACAAGCCCAAGTCAACCCGGTTGGTGGTATGCTCAACAAATGTGACGCCTACGGGATAGGGGATAAGGTGGCCGTCGTAGTAATACAGGGCCGAGTCGAACTCGAAGTGGTGCGGCAAATCCATGTGGGATTGAATGTTGGCCTGGTGTCTTGGCATGGAAATACGAGAGATTCCGGTGCCGCGGTTTTCAGTGAGCGCACCCGATAGCATCCAGAAGCGGGCTGCTTTCCATTTCGTGCTGAACTCCAAGCCGTGAGTTTGCGCTCTCAACAGGTTTGTAAACGGGATGGCCAGTCCTGTGAATGAAGGATTCGTATTTGTGAATGGCGTCAAATTTGCAAAGTCAGGGTAAATCAAGTCGGTGTAAGAGTTGTAAAAGGCCGCCGTATCGAACGAAAGGCTCTGCGCCGGTTGGTAGCGATACCCGAGTTCATAGGCGATCTGGTGCTCGGGTTTCAACTTTGGATTTCCCACGAATACGAGGAAAGTCGGCGGAGAACCTGGCAGGACCCCACTAACCAGGAAGTTGTCGTGTTCGTTGCGCGTTGGAGTCCGCACGCTGCGCGAAACGGCGCCCCAGATGTTGTGAGCCGCAGCCGGCGACCAGACAGCGCGAATTTGCGGTTGGATATCGAAGCCTGTGAAAGTTGTGTTCTCGAATTTCGCGCCGCCGATGATTCGGAAGCGATCGGGAACGACGGACAGTTCGTACTGCGCGAAGCCGCTTTCGAGATATTGGCGCCGGCTCGCCGGGCGGAATGCGTCCTGGAATGTTGCCACGGTACGGTCGCTGGTGGTGCGGAAATCGCCGCCCCAGATCAGGGAATGTCGCGCCGCGATCCGGAAATTGTGCTGGAACTCGAGGTCGCACGTGTTGCGCCGCTCGAATCCGAAGAAGATGTCGGAGCGGCTGCTCCAATCACAGTAGGCCTTCGTCTCCGCGCTGGATCGTTCCGAGAATGTATGCCCCCAGCGGCCGAGAATGTTTCCGCCCTTCATGACGATGGATAGCGGGGTGAGCGCGGCGCCCGCGAGGGTGGTGACCGTCTCGACATCGCGTTCGCGGCCGGAATAGCCCTGGCCTTCGAACGTGAGGGCGTCCCGCTCGGTCCCTTTCCAGTCGATTCTCACGCCGCCGAGCGAGTTGTTCTAGGCATTGTAGAGTTCCGCGCCGGTCGACGTCACGAGGGGATCCCAGTAGCTCGCCTTTCCGAAAATGCGATAGGCGAATGGCTCCCCGGCATTGCCGCCGAAGCGCACGCTCGCAACATAGCCTTCGTCGTGTCCGGCGGAGGTCACCACGGAGACTCCTTGCGTCCGGTCGGCGGGCTTAGTGATGATGTTGATGATGCCGTTCACCGAATTTGCCCCCCAGAGCGTTCCCCCGGGACCACGGATCACTTCGATGCGGTCGATGTCCTCCAGTGGCACATCCTCCACATCCCATAAGACCCCTCCGTACAGGGGGTCGTAGGCCGCCCGCCCGTCGATCAGCACCAGCATCTTTTCGTTCGGGAAGCCGTTGAAGCCGCGCGAGCTCACGGTCCAGAGGTGCGCGTTGATCTGCGTGACCGTGAGCCCGGGAACCATGCGCAAGGCCTCCGGAATCGACGAGAATCCGCCCCGACGGATCTCTTCGCCGGTGATCACGAAGATCGCGGCCGGAGCGCCGACCATCTTCTCCTCCTTCTTGGAGGCGGAAGTCACCCGGACCTTCGTGTTCATGAGCTGTTCAATGTCGAGGTCGGCAAGGTTGGTGCCCGGGGTTGCACCATTCAATTTACTGTCAGACCCCTTGTCCCGGTTCGTCGCGTCCATCGCCGTCTGATCCTCGGCCGTGGCACGCGGCGGACCTTCCAGCAGGCAGAGTGCTGCGAGCAAAGCGACGACCAGCGGATTCCGGCTTCTGGTTCGCCTCCGCCGCGTCCGCCCGACACCCCTATTGTCTCGGCACGGGAACACCATGAATTGAGTATCGGAAGAGATATGACATACCTTTAGGCGCCCTGTTTGAGGACCGGGCCGAGTAATCTTTATATGTGCTCATCCTTACCCCCGTTTCCTTGACTTGCCCCCAACCCGCCTATAAACTGAATTTGTTCTTGGTAGAGGCGCGGAGGCCATCAGTAGCCGGGTCGAGGTTCCGAGCAGCTTCGGAGGCCCGTGCGAAAGGGGTTTTCACTCCGCCGAAATCGTCCAGGCGACTGCGCCCGGGGCGGTTGGGGGATAGGCTGAAAGGCCGATCCACTGTCATCCGTTGTGAAACGGGTGGAGCGCTATCGAGAAGTGAAGACACGAGTCTCTCGCGTATCCTTCCTTCTCCTCTTTCGCCCTCACCGTTCACAAACCTTAGCTGCAACACCGGTCAATGCCGATGAATGTTTTTGAGCTCACTCGGGCTCTCGTGGATATCGAGTCGATCACCGAAAACGAAGGCGAGGTCGCCGGGTTCCTCCACGGCCATCTCGCGGAGCTTGCCGACCGCACGGGCGGCTACGTCGAGCGGATGCAGGTCGAGCCGGGCCGCTTCAACGTCTTCGCCGCCTGGGGCGAGCCCGTCGTCACGCTCTCCACGCACATGGACACCGTGCCGCCGTTCTTCGCGTCGAGCGAGGACGCGGACTTCATCCGCGGTCGCGGCTCGTGCGACGCCAAGGGCATCATCGCGTCGATGGTCGGCGCGGCGCAAAAGCTGCTTGCCGATAGCACCCGGAATTTCGGCCTGCTATTCGTCGTCGGCGAGGAACGCAACAGCGCCGGCGCGGCCGTGGCGGCGCGATCGCCTCGCGGCTCGCGATATCTCGTGAACGGCGAGCCGACCGAGAATAAACTGGCGCTTGCCTCGAAGGGCGCTCTGCGCTACGAAATCGTCGCGCGCGGGAAGATGGCGCACTCGGCCTATCCTGAGCTGGGCGAATCGGCAATCGACGCCCTGCTCGACGCGCTCGAGGCGATTCGGCGAGTTCCGCTGCCGAACGACCCGCTGCTCGGTGCGTGTACGATGAACATCGGAACGATTTCGGGCGGCCGCGCGCCCAACGTGGTTCCGGACGCGGCCAAGGCGGAAATCCTCGTGCGGCTCGTGGGCGATCCGGCGCCGGTCCGCGAGGCGTTCGCGCGCGCCGTCGGCACGCGCGCGCAATTGAATGAAGTCCTGTGCATCCCGCCGATCCGATTTCAGAGCGTCGACAGCATGCCGACCACGGTCGTTTCGTTTACCACGGACGTTCCGGTATTCGGCAAGACCTGGGGCGAGCCGCTGTTGCTCGGGCCGGGCAGTATCCATGTGGCGCACACTGCGGACGAGCGCATCTCGAAGCGCGAGCTTTCTGAAGCGGTCACGATGTATGCGGACGTCGTGCGGAGGCTACAGGCGTGAACCTCGCGATTGTAGGCTACGGCAAAATGGGCCGGCTGATCGAACAGCTCGCGCCCGAGTACGGCTTCGCCGTGAAGCTGCGCCTCGACATCGATAACAACGCGAACTACGAAGGCATGACGAAGGAGAATTTTCGCGGCATCGACGCCGCGGTCGAGTTTTCCACTCCGGCCACGGCCATCGAAAATATCGAGCGCCTCTCGCGACTCGGAGTAAATTCCGTGATTGGGACCACCGGATGGTTCGGCGAACTCGACCGCGCGCGCACGGCGGTCGAGCGCGGTGGCGCCGGGCTTGTCTGGAGCGCGAATTTTTCAGTTGGCGTGCACGTTTTCTCGCAGATCGTCGCCGAGGCGGCGCGTCTGATGGCGCGCCAGCCCGAGTACGGCGCCTGGGCATGGGAAATCCATCACGCCGCAAAAAGAGACGCGCCGTCCGGCACGCTCCTCGCGCTCGTCGAGCGCATGAAGCAGAGCGGCTACGACAAGCGCATCGATACCAGCAGCAGCCGCGCCGGCTCCGTTCCCGGCACGCACGAAATCGGCTTCGACTCCGCGGCGGACACGATCACCATCCGCCACACCGCGCGCAGCCGTGAAGGCTTCGCGCGCGGGGCCTTGCGCGCCGCGCGGTGGGTCGTCGGCAAAAAGGGCTTTTTCGATTTTCGCGAAATCGCGAACGACCTGGAATAAAGGTTTAGGTGTAGCGCCGCGGCCTTCAGCGCGGCCGAGAGACGTACGAAGGAGGCACGCAAATGTTTACTGGATGCGGTACGGCGCTGGTCACTCCGTTTCGCCGGGATCTGTCGCTCGATGAGGAAGCTTTGCGCCGGCTCGTGCGGCGCCAGATCGACGCCGGCATCAACTTTCTCGTGCCCTGCGGCACCACGGGCGAAAGCCCCACGCTCACGCGCGAGGAACTTCGGCGCGTCGTCGAAATCACGATCGAAGAGGCGCGCGGCAAGGTGCGCGTCGTCGCCGGCGCCGGCGGTTACAACACCGCCGAAGTGATCGAGCGCGCGCGCGACTACGAGTCGATGGGTGCGGACGGCATTCTCTCTGTCAGCCCCTATTACAACAAGCCGACGCAGGAAGGCCTCTACCAGCACTACAAGGCCATCGCCGAGGCGATTTCGCTGCCCATCATCCTTTACAACATTCCCGGCCGCACGGGCGTGAACATCGAGCCTGCCACTGTGAAACGCCTCGCCGAAATCGACAACATCGTCGGCGTCAAGGAAGCCTCGGGAAACATTTCGCAGATGGCCGTCGTGCTGGAAAGCGTCCCGGATGATTTCGTCGTTCTCTCGGGCGACGACGCGATCACGATTCCGCTGATGTCGCTCGGAGGCTGCGGCCTGATTTCCGTCACCTCGAATGAAATTCCGGCGGAGATGACACGTATCACGCAGCTCTGCCTCGCCAACGATTTCGCCGCCGCGCGCGAAATCCATCGGCGCTATTTCCACCTGATGGAAGCGAACTTCCTCGAGACGAATCCCGGCCCCGTGAAATCCGCTCTCGGTCTGATGGGCCTCCTCGATCCGGTTTTCCGCCTGCCGCTCGTCGCGCCGAAGCCGGAAAATCTCGCGAAGATTCGCGGCGCGCTCGAAGCGGTCGGCCTGGTGCAGAAGGTCTATGCCGCCCGCTGAGATCAGCCGCGAAATCGAGCGGCTGTTCGACGAAAATCCGCCGCAATACACGGACGCGCACATGCGCCTCTTCCAGCAGTTCAAGGACGCGCTGAACTCCGGCGAAATCCGCGCGGCCGAGCCTGATCCCAAGACCGCCACCGGCTGGCGCGTCAACGCCTGGGTGAAAAAGGGCATCCTGCTCGGATTCCGCATGGGCGCGCTCGTCGACATGTCCGTCGACGCCGCGCGCCAGCCGTTTTTCGACAAGTCCACCTATCCGGTGAAAAAATTCACCGCTGCTTCCGGCGTCCGCATCGTTCCCGGGGGATCGAGCATCCGCGACGGCTGCTACGTCGCGAAGGGCGTCACCTGCATGCCGCCGATGTACGTCAACGCCGGCGCCTACGTCGACGAAGGCACGATGATCGACTCGCACGCGCTCGTCGGTAGCTGCGCGCAGGTTGGCAAGAAGTGCCACATCTCGGCCGCCTCGCAGATCGGCGGCGTCCTCGAGCCGGTCGGCGCACTGCCCGTGATCGTCGAGGACGAAGTCCTGGTCGGCGGCAATTGCGGCGTCTACGAAGGCACCGTCGTGAAGCGCCGCGCCGTCCTCGGCACCGGCACGATTCTGAACCGCTCCACGCCCGTCTACGACGTCGTCACCGGCGCCGTTCACAGCGCCATCGGCGACGACCCGCTCGTCATTCCGGAGAACGCCGTTGTCGTCGCTGGCTCCCGCGCCATCGCCCACGGCCGCGGCAAGGATTGGCACCTCTCGCTCTATACGCCCGTCATCGTCAAATACCGCGACGCCAAAACCGACTCCAAAGTCCAGCTCGAAGATCTCCTCCGCTGATCCCTCGCACTCACCGCGGCGCCCAATAAAATTCCCGTAGGGGCACAGCACCTGTCCCGACCCGTCGGGATGCTGTGCCCGGCGCTCGACCTTGGCTGCGCGCAGCCCATTCGCCTCCGCATCCGTAGGGGCGGGTTTCAGACCCGCCCCTGCTGCTTTCCAAATTTGCTTGACACGTGCGGGCTCATTTGTATAGTGTATGTGTACAATAGACAATGACGCGAAACGCCCCAACCCTGCGCATCGACTTGGCCTCCCCGCGGCCCGTCTACGAGCAGATCGTCAGCGGCCTCCGCGCGCTGCTCGTCGCCGGCGAGTTTGCGCCCGCCGAGCAGCTCCCCACGGTGCGCCAGCTCGCGCTCGACCTCGGCGTCCATCACAACACGGTCGCCGAGGCCTATCGCGTCCTCGCGGATGAAGGCTGGCTCGATCTCCGCCGCGGCCGCGGCGCGGTCGTCCTTGATCGGCGCGAGCCCAAGCCGACTCCGGCGGCAAAGCAGGGTTTCGGCCAGCGCCTCGAAGAATTGATCGCGAAGGCGATCGCGGACGGCGTCCCGCGCTCGGCGATTGCCGGTCACATGGCGTCTCTCGCCAAAAAACTGGATAAGACCTAACAAGGGAGGCAGATCATGATCCCGCATCTACAATTTCTCTCCGTCGCGTTGATGCTTGCCGTCGCGGCGCTGGTCGCATGGTCTTTTTGGATGCTGCCGCAATGGTCGCACCCCGGAATCTATTTCGCGGTCACGGTCGCGCCCGACTTTCGCAACACCCCCGAAGCCCGCCGCCTGCTGCGCAACTATCGCCTCCAGGCAATGCTTCACGTTGCGATCGGCTTCGCGCTGATCTTGGCGGGCGTGCTGCCGGGATATTGGCCTCTTCCGGTCATCGGCGCGCTCTGGCTGGCGACGGGTCCTCTCATTGCGTTCATCGCCGCTCACAAGCGCGTGCAGCCGCACGCCGTCGCCGGCGCCACCGTCCGCGAAGCGGTTCTCGCGCCGCGCGCCACGCGCCTGCCCGGCGGATGGATCGCGCAGCTCGGCCCCTTCGCGATTCTGCTGGCCGCGGCCATCTACCTTCATCTCCATTGGGACGAAATCCCGCCGCGTTTCCCCGTTCACTGGGGGATTGACGGCCAGCCAAACGGATGGTCCGTCCGCACGCCGCTGGGTGTGTATGGGCCGATCCTTATCGGCGCGTTGCTCTGGACTGGCATGGGGGCGACGGCCTTTGGAATTCTGCACTCCTCGCGCAGGGCTCCCGTGCCTGGGTCCCGTTCCCTCAAGCAGGATTTCGCGCACCGTGTCGCCGCCTTCGTGCTCGTCGTCGAATATTTTCTGGCGCTCTGCTTTTCCTCCGCGGGGCTCCTCCCGCTCGCCGGCGTCGCGCCGCTGCTTGTGGTCACGCTGCTCATGTTCCCGGTGCTCCTGATTCTCATCGCGTGGCTGAACAAAGGTCGTGCGCAATTTGAAAGCAGTATGCCGTCTCTCACCGCCGCGCCCGTCGGAGACGGCACTCTAGACAAGTATTGGAAGCTCGGCGTCTTCTACTCCAATTCGGATGATCCGGCGCTGTTCGTCGAAAGACGGTTCGGCGTCGGCTACACGGTCAATTTCGGCCATGTTTCCGCCTGGATCATCATGGCGCTCGTTCTGCTGCTTCCGCTGGCTCTCGTGCTGACTGCCTTGAGCCACCGATAGGCGCTTTGCCGCCGCCCATCAAAAACGCCGTCATCCTGAGCGGAGTCCCGCGCTCTTCGCCTTTCGCGCGATGTGTGCGTGGCGCGGGACGCAGTCGAAGGATCTCTCTTCGCCTTTCATTTTTCGGCGTGCGTGCCCGTCAATATTCCTCGGCATCCCGCTTGACAAACCCTGCTTCCTATCATAATTTCGATAGCGTCATGAAACTGCTGCGGGCGCATCATAGCCATCACCATCATCACGTGAAACCGTGCCCGCGGCGGTGTGGCTAGCTCGCAAGACATTAGCTGCACTCATCAGCCCGCTGGCGCGGCAAGCGCCGGCGGGCTTTTTGTTTTTGAGGAGACGAAATGGAACTTGATTTCGAAAAGGAAAACGGCCTCATCCCTGCGATCGTCCAGGACCACATCAACGGCGAGGTCCTGATGCTCGGCTTCATGAACCGCGAGGCTTTCGCGCTCACGCAACAGACCGGCTTCGTCACGTTCTACAGCCGCTCGCGCAAAAAGCTCTGGACCAAGGGCGAGACCAGCGGCCAGAAGCTGATCCTCCGCGAGCTGCGCCTCGATTGCGACCGCGACGCTCTGCTCGTCCGCGTCGAACTCGCCGGCGGCGCGGTCTGCCACGAAGGCTACCGCAGTTGCTTCTTCCGCAGCATGGAGCGCGACGGCGCCGTCAAAGTCGTCGAAGAGCGCGTCTTCTCGCCCGAGGAACTCTACGGCCAAGGGAGCAAGCCATGAAAGGAAACAGTCAATGAGCCGCCTGAAACTCGGCATACCCAAGGGCAGTTTGCAGGACTCCACCGTCGAGCTGTTCGGCAAGGCCGGCTGGCGCGTTTCCGTCAGCTCGCGCAGCTACTATCCCGGCATCGACGATCCCGAAATTGAATGCATGCTCGTCCGGGCGCAGGAAATGGCGCGCTACGTCGAAAGCGGCGCGCTCGACGCCGGCCTCACCGGCAAGGACTGGATTCTCGAGACCGGCGCGGACGTCCAGGAAGTCGCCGAGCTGATCTATTCGAAGACGAGCCTCGGCCGCGTGCGCTGGGTGCTGGCCGTCGCCGAGGATTCCGCGATTCAAACCGTGCGCGACCTCGAAGGGAAAGTGATCGCAACCGAGGTCGTGAAGATGACCGAGAAATATCTCGCGCGGCACGGCGTGAAGGCGCGCGTGGAATTTTCCTGGGGCGCCACGGAAGTCAAAGTCCCGCAACTTGCGGACGCCATCGTGGAAGTCACGGAAACGGGCTCTTCGCTGCGCGCGAACCACCTGCGCGTGGTCGATACCCTGCTCGAATCCGCCACCTGGTTCATCTCCAACCGCGACGCGTGGAAAGACAGTTGGAAGAGGGAGAAGATCGAAAACATCGTCCTGCTGCTCGATGGCGCGATCAAGGCCTACAACCGCGTGGGGCTGATGCTCAACGTGCGCCGCGTCGATCTCGAAAAAGTCCTCGCGGCGCTGCCCGCCCTGCGAAATCCTACCATCGCGCAGTTGAGCGATCCCGGTTGGGTGGCCATCAACACGATCATCGAGGAAAAAACGGTCCGGCAACTGGTTCCAAAGCTGAAAGCCGCCGGGGCGGAAGGAATCGTCGAGTATCCGCTCAACAAGGTCGTCTACTGATGCGCGTTCTTCCGCTCACGAATGCAACCGAAGAAAAAGTGCTGGCTTCGCGCCGCGCGAGCGGCCGCGAAGCCGAGCGCATCGCCTCGCGCATTGTGGCCGACGTGCGGCGTCGCGGCGATGCGGCGCTCTTTTCGTGGACGAAGCGCTTCGACCGCGTGGCGCTCACTCCGCGGAACGTCTGGGTATCGCGCGCCGAATTGGCGAAGGCCCGCAAGAGCATCTCGAAGGAATTTCTCGCGGCGATCGATCACGCCGCTCGCAATATCCGCGCCGTCGCGCGCCGCCAGAAGCCGCAGGAATGGACCATCGAAGTCGAGCCGGGCGTGCGCGCCGGGCAGCGCGTCCGCGCCATCGAATCGGTCGGCTGCTACCTTCCCGGCGGGCGCTTCTCTCTCGTTTCCACTCTGCTCATGACGGTGATTCCCGCGCAGGAAGCCGGCGTGCGCCAAATCGTCGTCGCAAGCCCGCAGCCGGGTCCGGCGCTGCTGGCCGCCGCTGAAAGGCTCGGCGTTGAGCGCGTCGCGCGCATCGGCGGAGCGCAGGCGATAGCCGCGCTCGCCTATGGCACGCGCTCGATTCCCCGCGTCGACAAAATTTTCGGCCCCGGCAACCGCTTCGTCACAGCCGCAAAAAAGCTCATCAGCAACGACTGCGCCATCGACATGCTGGCCGGGCCGACCGAAGCCGTCGTTTTCGCCGCACGCGGCAATCCGCGATTCATCGCCGCCGATCTGATCGCCCAGGCTGAGCACGATCCCGACGCAATCTCGATCTTCGTGACCACATCTGCTCCTCTTGCAAGGAAAGTCGCGGCCGAAATCGACCGCCAGCTTTCCGCGCTGCCGAAGTCGAATCTCGCGCGCCGCTCGCTCGCGAAAAATGGCGCCGTGCTGGTGGCAAAAGGCCTCGCATCGGCTGCCCGCTTCGTGAACCGGTTCGCGCCGGAGCATCTGAGCCTGCCCGGCGGCGGAGACGGCTTGCTGAAACTCATCGATTCGGCCGGCAGCGTTTTCCTGGGCGACTGGAGCGCGCAATCCTTTGGCGATTATGCAAGCGGAACGAACCACGTCCTGCCGACCGGCGGCGTGGCCCGCACCCGCGGCGGTCTTTCCGTCTCCGATTTCGTGAAATGCATCAGCGTGCAGGAAGTATCGCGCAAAGGCGTCGGGCGTCTCGCGCCGGTGGTCGAGGAATTCGCCCGCGCGGAAGGCCTGGACGCGCACGAGCGCGCCGTCGAGGTGCGAAAGTGAAGACTCCCGTGCCGGTGCGGAGCGCCGTCGAACGGATGCGCCCCTACAATCCGCCGCTCGAGGGCCGCACGGAAAAACTTCGCCTCGATTTCAACGAGAACCCGACCGGCTGCTCGCCCGCCGTGCGCCGCGCGCTCGCAAAGCTCACCGCCGCGTCAATCTCCGCCTATCCGGAGCAGGAAACCGTTCGCCGTAAGGCTGCGCGCCATTTCGGCGTCCGCCCGGACGAGCTTCTGCTGACGAATGGCACGGATGAGGCGCTGAGCCTGGTCGTGAACACGTTCGTCGAATCGGGCCACACGGTTCTGCTGGCCGAGCCGACGTATGCGATGTATCGCTTTTACTCGGAGCTTGCCGGCGCGCGCATCGTCGCGCCGCGCTACGACTCCGCGATGCAATTTCCGTGGAAGGAAATCCTCGCCGCGCTGCGTTCTGCGCCGCGCGTCTTTTTTCTCCCCAACCCGAATAGCCCCACCGGCAATCTGCTTTCGCATCGCGAGCTCCGGCGAATCCTGGACGCCGCGAAGCGCACCATGGTCGTGATCGACGAGGCCTATTTCGAATTTTCCGGCGTCACCGTAATTCCCTGGATTCGCCGCTACCGGAACCTGATCGTCACGCGCACGTTTTCGAAGACGGCCGGCCTCGCGGGCCTGCGCCTCGGTTGCATCTTCGTCCATCGCGAGCTGGCTGCTACGATGAGAAAGGCGCAATCTCCTTATCCGGTGAACGCCGCCGCGCTTGCCGCCGCCGAGGCGGCCATGCAGGATCGCGGTTTCCTCGCGCGGACGGTGCGGAAAGTGCGCCTGGGCCGCCGCGAACTCGAGCGCGGGCTTGCGCGTCTCGGAATCCGCTACTTTCCGACCGCCGGGAATTTCGTCCTGGTCTATTTCGGCGAACGCGCGAAGCGAGTCGTCGCAGCGCTTGCCCGCGAGGGGACCTTGATCCGCGACCGCTCGAGCGATTTCGGCGGCGAAGGGTACGTCCGCATCACTTTTGGAACGGTCGCGCAGATGCGCACGCTCCTGCGCGAGCTGAAAGAAATCTTATGAGAAAAGCGAACCTGCGAAGGACCACGAAAGAGACCGACATCCGCCTGCGGCTGAATCTCGACGGCCGCGGCAAGGCGCACATCTCGACCGGCGTCCGCTTCTTCGATCACATGCTCGAACAGATCGCGCGCCACGGCGGCCTCGACCTCGATCTCACCGCGCGCGGCGATCTCGACGTCGATCAGCACCACACCATTGAAGACGTCGGCATCGCACTCGGCGAAGCCGTCAAGCACGCGCTCGGCTCGAAGCGCGGCATTCTGCGCGCGGGCTACTTTCTGATGCCCATGGACGACTGTCTCGCCGCTGCGGCGCTCGATTTTTCCGGCCGCGCCTATTGCGTGTGCAGCTTCAAGATTTCGGCTGCGCGCGTCGGCGATTTCCAGACCGAGCTGATGGAGGACTTTTTCCGCGCGTTCGCGCATGCCGCCGGCGCCAACGTGCACCTGAAATTGATGTACGGCCGGTCGTCGCACCATCAGGTCGAATCCATCTTCAAGGCGTTCGCGAAGGCGCTGCGTTTCGCCGTCACGCGCGACAAGCAGCTTCGCCGCGTCCTGCCGTCCACGAAGGGGTTGCTATGAAGATCGCGATCGTCGATTACGGCGCGGGCAATCTGCCGTCCGTCGAACGCGCTCTGCGAAAGCTCGGTGCGGAAACCGAGCGCGCCGTCGAACCGCAGCAAGTCGCTTCGGCCGGGGCCATCGTTCTGCCCGGCGTCGGCCACTTCGCCGCGTTCGTCGCGGGCCTGCGCGAGCGGAACCTTACCGAATCGCTCCGCGCGGCGCACGATTCCGGTGTGCCGATTCTTGGGATCTGTCTCGGGCTCCAGGCCATGTTCGCGTCGAGCGAGGAAGCGCCCGGCGAGCCCGGCCTCGGCTTTTTCCCCGAGGAAGTCAGCGCCCTGCCGACCAACGTGAAATCTCCGCACATCGGCTGGAACCAGGTGCGGCGCGTGCAGGAAAGCGCGCTGCTTCGCGGCATTCCCGAGGACGCCTATTTCTATTTCGCGCACTCCTACGCCGCGCCGGCTTCGGCGGCGCCCACGGTCGCGGCCTGCGATCACGGAGTGTCGTTCGCCGCGGTGATCGAGCATCGCAACGCGAAAGGGAGTCTCTTCGGCGTGCAATTCCACCCGGAAAAATCCGGCGAGACGGGTGCGCTCGTTCTGCGCAATTTCGTGGAGTCGGTGCGCGGCGAGCGCACGGAGTCTATGACATGACCCTTGCCCGCCGAATCATTCCCTGCCTCGACGTGGACGCCGGCCGCGTGGTCAAGGGCGTCGAGTTCCAGGGTTTGCGTGACATGGGCGACCCGGCCGAGCTTGCCGCGCGCTACAACGTCGAAGGAGCGGACGAGCTGGTCGTGCTCGATATCAGCGCGTCGCACCAGGGGCGCTCCACGTTTCTCGACACGATCCGCCGCGTCGCCGAACAGCTAAACATCCCCCTCACGGCGGGCGGCGGCATCCGGAAAATGGAAGAGGGCCGCGCTGTGCTGCTCGCGGGCGCGGACAAAGTCACGGTGAACACTGCAGCCGTCCAGCGCCCGGAACTGATTTCGGAGCTGTCGCAGCAGTTCGGCGCGCAGGCGGTCGTGCTCTCGCTCGACGTGAAACGGAAGGGCGATTCGTGGGAAGCCTACACGCGTGGCGGGCGCGACGCCACCGGCCTCGACGCCGCCGCATGGGCCGCCGAAGCCGTCTCGCGCGGAGCCGGCGAGATTCTGCTCACATCGATCGATCGCGACGGCACGTGTAGCGGCTTCGACTGCGAGCTGACAGCGAAAATCGCGGCCACCGTCTCCGTGCCCGTGATCGCCTCCGGCGGCGCGAGCACGTTCGAGGACTTCGCCGATGTCTTCTTGAAAGGGTGTGCGGACGCCGCGCTCGCCGCCTCCATCTTTCACATGGAGACGCAATCCATCGCGGCGCTGAAAAAATTCCTGGCCGGGCGCGGCGTCCCCGTTCGCACGAGCCGGTAAAAATCGACGATGATCATTCCTTGCATCGATCTTCAAGACGGCAAGGCTGTGCAACTGGTGCGCGGCCGCAAGCGCGCTCTCGCCGTGGACGACGTTCTCGGCCTGCTCGACCGTTTCCGCGACTACCCGATCCTCCACGTGATCGATCTCGACGCAGCGATGCGAAAAGGATCGAACGCACGCTGGATCAAGCGGCTGTGCCGCAGCGCGAATCGGAAAGTCCGCGTCGGCGGCGGCATCCGGACGGCCGCGCGCGCCGAAAGAATCCTGTCCTGGGGCGCCGAGAAAATCATCGTCGGCAGCGCGGCCTTCGAAGATGGACAAGTGGCGCGCGGTTTTCTCCGCGATCTTGCCGCGCGCGTGGGGCGCAAGCGCGTGATCGTTGCGCTCGATACCGAGGGCGGCCGGATCGTCGTGCGCGGCTGGCGGGAAAGGCTCAAACTTCGCCCCGGCGACGTGATTCCCGAACTCGAGCCCTATTGCTCCGAGTTCCTCTCCACCTTCGTCGACAATGAAGGCACGATGAAAGGCACGGACCTCGCCGGTTTCCGGCGGTTGCGGCGCGCGACCCGGTTTCCCATCACCGCCGCCGGCGGCATTCGCAGCATGCGCGAAGTTCGCGCGCTTGAAAAGCTCGGCATGAACGCCGCAATCGGCATGGCGATCTACACCGGCGCGCTCGCCTCGGAAAACACCGGAATTACAAAACTCAAAAAACGCCCTCCAAAATCACTAAGTCATTGATTCGCAAGGACTAAGAAATTTCCAAGGCGTCAATTTCTGCCTAAAATTGCCACTTAACGGACCTTAAGCGGCTGTTAAGCGCGCAAAAACGGCCATTTTCGTCCGCCGAACTTTCGTACTAATCAATTGAGACTCCTGCTCCATAGCCGCTGATCCAGCGCGAACAGTACCCTTCTCTGGTTGCAAGAGCCGGTCAATCAATGGGCACTGGGGGAACGTAACAATGGGAACTGAGGGATTCCGAAAGTCTGCACGCAAGGGCATGCTCCTGATCGCAGCCCTGATCTTTTGCCAGCCGCTTTGGGCGCAGCACGTGATCACGGTCCTGCCGCACCTGAGCCAGAATGACGAACCGCCGATCAGCTTCATGCGGCCCTTCTTCTCGATTCACGCGGCGGCGGGCAGCAGCCCGGCCGGTCCGCCAACTTCCGCGCTCGCCCCGGCGCAAGTACGCCACGCCTATGCGTTCGACCAAGTATCAAATCAGGGCGCCGGGCAGACGATCGGGATCGTGGACGCCTACGACGACCCCAACGCCGAAGCCGACCTCGGCGCGTTCGACGCGCAGTTCAAGCTCCCCGCCTGCACCAGCAGCAACTCCTGCTTCGAGAAGATCTACTCGAAGGGCACGAAGCCCGCGGCGAACGCCAACTGGTCAGTTGAAATTGCGCTCGACGTCGAATGGGCCCATGCGATCGCTCCGCAGGCGAAGATCGTTCTGGTGGAAGCGCCCTCGAACAGCCTTGGCGATCTCCTGACCGGCGTGGATGTGGCGGTGCGCAACGGCGCGTCCGTGGTCGCGATGAGCTGGACTACCGGAGAGTTCAGCGGCGAAACCAGCTCCGATACTCATTTCGTTTCGAACGGCGTCACCTTCGTCGCCGCCTCCGGAGACAGCGGAACCGGCACGGCCTATCCCGCCGTTTCCCCGGATGTGATAGGAGTTGGCGGTACAACGCTGACCCTCGCCGCCAACGGAAGCTACCAGGGCGAAACGGCGTGGAGCGGCAGCGGCGGCGGCTTGAGCAAGATGGAGCGCGAGCCCGCGTTTCAATCGCAGTTCGGAATCCCGGACGATCTGCGCGGCTACCGCGGCAATCCGGACGTTTCCTACAACGCCAATCCGGGCACCGGCTACGCGATTTACGATTCCGTGGGGCTCAACGGGTACTCTGGATGGTTCCAGGTGGGCGGGACAAGCGCCGGCACGCCGCAGTGGGCGGCGCTGATCGCCATCGCCAACTCCATCCGAGCCGCCGCGCGCAAGAGCAATCTGACCAGTACCGATACTCCGCTTTACTCGCTCGCGAAAACGGCTCCCGCGACCGATTTTCACGCGGTCACGCAAGGCACTAACGGCACCTGCGGCGCGCTCTGCACCGCTTCGGCCGGTTACGACTACGTGACTGGAGTCGGCACGCCTCAGGCCGCCGTCCTGATCGCCGCACTCGCGGCGCAGCGCTAGGCGCAAGCGCGCTGAAGGCGAGCCGGCCAACGCGGTCGCGCGACGGCTCGCCAGGGTATACAAGCTTACTCGAACACAACAAGGCCTTCGGGAGGGACTGACCGCAAAGATCGAATGCGTGCATTCAGATCGGACGCATGGATCTCAAGTTTGTGGCCGTCAGGATCCAAGAAATACAAAGAGTCACCCTCGCTGTGATTCCTCTGCCAGAACGCGACGGGGGCAAGGGAACCGGCGAAGAACGAACGTTTCCAGCAATCGAATCGCGGTAATTCCCGATCAATGCGGTAACCGGACATCTCATTTTCCGCGGATTCGAACCTGGGACCAACAGACTATGAGTTCTGAGACTGCGGGAAGGTCTTAACCGCAGTTTCTGTTCTCACAGCGACTCCGTTAGTGATGCGGAGGGAAGAATGAAGACGAACGGCTAAGCTGCCTCGTGCTTGTCCGAGGAAGGGCCGGCGGCTTCTCTTGGCGAGGGCTCGTTTCGCGGTTTGAGGAACTCGGCTGAAGAAGCGCTCGGCTTCGGTTGTGTCCTCACCGTTCCGAAAAACGCCTCGCGAGCTTTCTCAAACATATCTTCCGTCGTTGGATTGGCCTGTTTCATTTCAGATCTCCAGTCGGTTAGTTCTTGATTCCTTATAGATTCTGCGGCCCGGAACCAACTTGGGGAATAGCTCATCGGTACCATTTCAAGGGTACCGATGCGGCGGAAATCGTGACAACAGTTCGAGACAAAAACATGGCCGGAGTTATAACGGAACGCTGGCGGCGGGGCAGCCTCTATGTTATTCATTTGCCGGCGAGAATTCTGGCGGGGGCGGGGGACAGGCGAAGGGTCACTGGGGGGATCGTGTGAATGCAGTCAGGCGCTTCCGGACTGTCGCTTTGGTTTTCATGGTGTGGACTCTGACTTTGAATGCGTTTCACGTTTCTCAGGCCATGGGCCAGGAATCTCAGACTGCGCAGGGTCCTCCGGTTCCTGCGGCCTCGCCGGCCGATCCTGAACAAGGCAAGCGTCTATTTGCGCAGAACTGCTCTACGTGTCACGGAGCGGATGCCGGCGGGGGAGACGGTCCTGATCTTCACGGCGTTCCAGCCAGCTTAGGCGATCCAACGGTGCAAGGCATCATCAGGAGAGGAATCCCGGGCACAGCAATGCCAGGATCTTCCACCGTCTCGGAAAAAGAAGCAGCAAACATCGTGGCTTACCTCCGAACGATGGACAGCACAACAGCCTCCGGCGTAGCAACGGGCGATCCCAAGAAGGGCGAATCTCTCTACAACTCCAGCGGCTGCTCGGCTTGCCATATGATCGCCGGCCAAGGCGGGAGCATCGGACCCGAGCTGACCCGGATTGGCGCCATGAGGGGAGCCACGAACTTGAAGGGGAGATTGCAAGATCCCGGCGCGAATTTGCCCCAGGTGGGAGAGGGCGCCTTTGGCAACAGATGGACCCAGTATTTGATGTACCACGCTATCGAAAAGGACGGGCGCGTCGTGGAGGGCGTGCGCGTTGGCGAGGACTCGTTCACGATTGTCCTGAAGGACGCCGGCGGCAAATTTCACGGATTATGGAAGCCTGACTTGCGCTCCCTGGAAAAGGAGCCCGGAAGGAGTTTCATGCCGAGCTTCAAGGACACGTTGTCCGCAGCGCAGTTAGATGACCTGGTGGCCTATCTTATGAGTTTGAAGAACGCGCAATGAAAATCTCCCTATATGCGCTTGTGTTTGTTGTTTCACTCTTATCGGCTCCGGCGCGGTTACTCGCACAAGACGTGTCCTACGAACAGTTACTGCACGCCGACGCCACACCTCAAGACTGGCTGATGTACGGCGGTGATTATCAGTCGCAGCGGTTTTCAAGGCTTACGCAGATCAACCGCGAAAATGTTCATAGGCTTAAACCGGCCTGGATGTACCAGCCGAACCACCCTCTTCAGCCGTTTGAAACATCTCCCGTTGTGGTGTCTGGAATCATGTACGTCACGGAACCACTGAGCACGGTTACCGCTCTGGACGCGCGCCTGGGTACAAAGATCTGGAGCTGGACGCCTCATCTTCCGGAAAAAATCTACACCGTTGGAGTGCATCGTTCGAACCGCGGAGTGGCAGTTCTCAATAACACGGTTTACGTAGAGACGCTCGACGCGCACCTCGTAGCGCTTGACGCCACGACAGGCGCCGTGAAATGGACTGTCCACGTCGACGAGAACGATCGAGGCTACGCCATGACGGGGGCGCCCCGGGTGCTCGATGGGAAAATCATTGTGGGGATTTCCGGAGGAGACGTGGGGATTCGGGGTTTCGTAGACGCCTACGACGCGAAGACGGGCAAGCGGCTCTGGCGTGTATGGACTATTCCAAGTCCGGGCGAGCCCGGTTCGGAAACATGGGGAAAAGACATGTCCGGCACCGGCGGCGCAGGTACATGGGGCACCGGATCCTATGACCCGGAGCTAAACCTGTTGTATTGGACTACGGGAAATCCCGCTCCTGATTACAACGGCCATAACCGGGAAGGGGACAACCTATACTCAGACTCACTGCTTGCCATCAATCCAGATACAGGAAAAATGAAGTGGTATTTCCAGTTTACGCCCCACGACACGCATGACTGGGATGCAATTCAAGTTCCCGTGCTGTTCGACGAGACTGTGGACGGCAAACCCAGAAAGTTTTTGGCGCTGGCGAACCGCAATGGATTTTATTACGTTCTGGATCGTGCAACGGGCGAATACGTGACTGGCGTCCCCTTCGTGACACAAACCTGGGCCAAAGGGCTCGACAAGAAGGGGCGGCCGATTCTTTTGCCCAACACAGAGCCAACTCCTGAAGGGAGTTTGGTCTATCCCGATGGCCATGGAGGCACGAATTGGAACAGCCCGTCCTACAGCCCGCAGACAAAATTGTTCTACGTGTCGGCTCGTGAAGTGGGCGCATATACCGTAGCAGGCGAGCCGAAAGTTCACTTTCCCGACTTCGGTGGAGGCGGACGAAACGCTCTTTCCGGAGATGACGGCTACGGTGCAATTCGCGCTCTTGACGTGATGACCGGCAAGTTGAAGTGGGAGTACCGGATGCTTGCCCCAACGGAGGCCAGCACGCTGGCGACAGCGGGCGGTCTCGTCTTCTCTGGAACTGACGAAGGCAATTTCTTCGCGCTCGACGCCGCAAACGGCAAGTTGTTGTGGGAATTTACGGTAGGCGGAGCGAATTCTGAATCAAATCTCATTACATATGAAGTTGATGGCAAACAATATCTGATCGGAGCCTCCGGCAACTGCTTTGTTGCTTTTAGTTTGCCGTGATCGGAATTCGATGACGCGAACACAATCGAGGAGACAGTTCATCCATGAAAGTTAACAGACGAAAGCTATTGTCGTTGCTGGGCATGTCTCCGGCGCTTCTGGCGGGCTCTCGGGTGGAGGCGGAACAAAAGAAAAAAGGCGTGCAGGGCGGTGCGGGAAGCGAGCCGAAGTTGACGGCGGTCAGTCCCAAAGGAACCCCGCCGGCTATACAGCTCTATTCCATGGCTCCTCGCGCCAGCTCCCTCGACGGGAAGACCATCTACGTGGTTGACGCGACTAGCTTCCTTGGCAGTGAGACGCTCCTGAAAAAAATGCAGGCTTGGTTTCAACAAAACATGCCCAGCGTCAAAACCGTCTTCCGGAAGAAGGCCGGGGGGTATGCCGAGGATGACCCAAAGCTCTGGGCGGAAATCAAGGCAAACGCCTACGCGACTGTCATGGCCATTGGGCATTGAGGAGGCTGCGCCCCAGCGACCGTGAGTCACTGCGTAACGATGGAAAAGATGGGCGTCCCCGCAATCCCGATGTGCACCAAAGCCTACACGGAATTGGCGAACCTCACTGCGGCAAGGGAGGGCATGCCGCACTTACGTGAAGTGTTCACTCCTCACCCTGTGGGGGGCAAGACGGACGAGGAACTCGGAGCATATCTGGTAAATCCCGACCCGGTATCGGGGAAACAGATCATGAAGGAGATCATTGACGACCTGACCGTGCCGCTTTCGGCGGACGAGAAGAAGACCGGGATGCAATCCATCGCGGCAGGACCGGCTACCTACGGTCCGGAAACCGCGGATAACCTGCAAGAAATCTTCATGAATAATGGAATGACGGATTACATGCCGATCATCATTCCCACTGAAGAGAAAGTAGAAGCGATGCTGAAGGGCACGAGCCACAGTCCGGATGAAGTGCTCAGGACGCCGCTGCAAGGCGTGGGCTATACGTCCGCGCGGTGGGGATACACGGTGAGGCAGGTCGCTGTAAACGCAGTGATGGCGGGATGCAGGCCGGAATTTTTTCCGGTGGTGCTTGCCATGGCGTCCGTGGGCCAATTGGGGCTTTTCGGTTCCACGACGTCGTCGGGCACCTCGATCGTGATCAACGGCCCCATCCGCGACAAGCTCAACATGAATTACGGTCTCGGCGCGCTCAGCCCCTTCGCGCAATCCAATGCCACGATTGGGCGGTCATGGACGTTGATGGGCAAGAACCTCACCAACGGCGGTATACCCGGCGACACCTATCAAGGCGGACAGGGCAATCAGCTGGACTACAACAACTGCGTTATTGCGGAGGACGAGAAGAACAGCCCCTGGACCCCTCTTCACGTGCAGTTCGGATTCAAACCCGAGGAAAACGTGGTCAGTATATTCGACGGGCCGGACATCCGCCAGGGTCATGGCGCGAGGGGCGCGGGAGCCGAGACTGCGATGTTCGACGAACAGATCAGCTTCATGTTCCAATCCATGGTCGGCGGGTCCGGTGCGCTGGTGATTTGCGACCCGCTGGTGGCGAAGCGTCTGGTGGACCAGGGATACGACACAAAGGAAAAGCTCATCGATTGGTTGTGGAAGAACACGGTGCGCACGGCGAAGGACTTTCGGGAGTCCTTCTTAGCCTCCTTTCACTTTTATCCGCTCGCGCTGCAAGGAAGAGAGCCGTATGCCACCTGGTACAAGGTTCCAGAAGACACGCTGATCCCCTTTTTCCCGAGAGCTAGCGACATCAACTTCGTCGTTTGCGGCGGTCAGGCCAATGCGTTTTTCCAGGTGGCGAACATGCGCCATGGCAGGAGCGCATCGATCGACAAGTGGATGTAGGCGGACTTGGCCCGATTGGCGATTCCGTTGGGCTCAATGGGTACTCCGGATGGTTTCAGGTGGGCGGGACAAGCGCCGGCACGCCGCAGTGGGCGGCGCGGATCGCCATCGCCAACACCGTCCGAGCCGCCGCGCGCAAAAGCAATCTGACGAGCACCGATACTCCGCTTTACTCGCTCGCGAAAACCGCTCCCGCGACGGACTTCCACGCGGTCACGCAAGGCACGAACCTCCGGTAATCCGACTTATAAGAACAAAACGGAGCAACCGAGGGGCGGTTCACTGGCGCGATGGATTTCCATGCGGGCAAATTGGGCCACGTTTTCACTACGACAAGTTCTTCGGGTGGTGAGAGTACTGAGAGTGGTTCGTTTAGCGTTGGCGCAATCTTTCTGCACAAAGGCGCGGGGCTAGCTGTAAAATGCGTCGTTAGCCTCTTTAAGTACTCGGGACTTCAAAGTGGGAAGCCTCTGTTGATTCGCGTAGGCCATTGAGAGTTCCCGATTTAAGGATCTCTATCCATTCGATGATGAAGTCTAAAGTGTTGTCCCGGTCGATCAAGATCGGCGGATTATTGGCTCTCGTTGTGATCGGCGGCGCCGCTCTGTTGGTGTCAAGCCACTGGCCGTTCACGCGGGACACCATCGTCAGGACGCTGCAGGAAAAGTTCTCCAGCACAGTCGAATTGAAAACGTTTCACGCGACATATTTCACGCCGGGGTGCGTTGCCGAAGGAGTGACCTTCCGCCGCAACAGTGATCCAAACGCTCCGCCGATCGCCACGGTCGAAAGGCTCACCATCCAGGGCAGTTACTTGGGGCTTTTCAGCATTCCGAAGCGCGTTCGACGTGTCAGAGTCGAAGGTTTGCACATATTCGCGTCACCGCGCAGTGAATCCACCGGCAACGAAGCGCGACCTGCCGCCAGCCCGGGGCCGTCCGCACTTGTTATCGACGAGATCATCGCGGACGGTTCCGTGGTGGAGTTTACTTCCGGCGAACCGGGAACAGAACCCCTTAAGTTCGAAATTCACAAATTGACGCTGAATTCTGTGGCGGACGACCGACCAATGTCGTTCCACGCCGCGCTGCTGAATGCAACGCCTCCTGGAGAAATTCGCACGGACGGGCAATTCGGCCCCTTGCGGCTGCAGGACGTCGGCCACACCATTCTTTCCGGCTCCTATGTGTTTCAACGCGCGGACCTGGGTGTATTTCCCGGCATAGGAGGAACGCTGTCCTCCACCGGCACATTCAATGGTGTGCTCGAACACATCGAGGTCGAAGGCAGTACCGACACGCCCGATTTCCAAGTAAGGAGCAGCAATCACACGGTACACCTGAAAACGCAATTCCATGCGATTGTGAACGGGATGAACGGAGATGTCGCTCTACCGTCGGTGCACGCACAATTTGAGCAGACGTCAGTCGTATCGCAAGGCGAAGTGGCAAACAAGGCGGGCCCGGAAGGTAAGACCGTTTCGCTGGGCGCGACGGAACCGCAGGGCCGGATCCAGGACTGGTTACTCCTCCTCTCTAAGGCAGATCGTCCTGCTATGACCGGAGCGATGAACTTCAGGGTACAAGTCCTGGTTCCGCCTGGGAAGCGGCACTTCCTTAAAAGAGTGAACCTGCAGGGAGACTTTGGAATCGACGCGGCGAGTTTCACCCGCTCGACGACGCAGGAGAAGGTTAACACCCTCAGTCAGGTAGCTCAGGGCGAGAAGGAGAACAGCAATCCGGCGAACGTCATTGAAAATCTGAAGGGACATGTCGTGCTCAAAGACGCGATCGCGACGTTCTCAGATCTCTCCTTCAGCGTTCCGGGCGCGCTTGCTCATATGCATGGCACATACGGCCTGTTGACAGAGCAGGTGGACCTTCACGGAACCTTGCAAGTTAATAACAAGCTTTCCAAGGGATCGAAGGGGATCAAATCATTTCTGCTTAAAGTTGTGGAGCCATTCCTAAAGAAGAAGAATGCCGGAGAGATCGTGCCCATCAAGGTCGGCGGAACAATCCACCACCCGTCTTATGGACTGGATGTGGTCCCGTAATTAACAGAGAGGAGGAGTGGCTCGCCGATTCGCCCGCTACTCCTTCCAATGCGGGCATCGTGAACAGCCTCGTCAGACTGGCGGGGTCCGACTTTGTCTTGCGTTTGCAGGAACTAGAACGACGAGCGTGTAGGCACCAAGGGCTATGCCGAGGGGCCCGTTGGTTAGACCGAAGAAGGCCGCGAGCAGACCAAGCGTTCGCGCGAATTGTCCGCCGGACATCAAGGTTAGGCCAGCAATGATGGAAACAACGCCGGCAACGATGCCCAGAATAATCACGAAAATCAAAAAAACATGGAACAAGTCCATCAAGGCAAATGGATTGGGAACCCGATTGAGCAGCGCACCCCACATCAGGGTTAGCGTGCCGCTGTATAGAAAGGCTCCAAGCGCGCCAACAAGTCGGAGAAGGCCATATAGAATCCATAGCATCCCAAGATTTCGCATGGATACTCCAGGGCCGGAATTTCCGTTTTCACTTCCCGGCCGGCCCACAATGTACGTTTTTTGAATGGGCGCTTTGCCCTGAGTCCCCGAGCGCCAGTATTTGGCAGAGCCCAGACCAAAAGCCAGGGCAATATTCTAGCCCGACGTAACGCTACACCTAGAACCGCTGAAAGCAAAGTGGCGTTTCCGGTGGCAAGATGCAGGAGGAGGAAATTGCCGTCGAATTCGCTCCATGAAACTATGAGGATTATGTCCGAATGGAACATACATCGCGAGGCAGAACGGAAAATGTCGAGCGCCCGGGGATTTCTTGACCTGGGGGCCGGCGGCGTCATCTAATCGGCGGGGAAAAATCACGTGAAACCGATCATCCACACTATTGCCAGGGCCTTGTTTCATGCGGGCGGATTGGGATTACTGACGCTGGGCGCGTTTGATTCGTCGCCTCTTGTGGTGCCGATGGGCAACGACTTGCTAGTGCTGGCGCTATGCGCACGCTATCACGAGCGCATGCTTTATTACGTGGTGATGGCTACGGCGGGATCTCTGATCGGGTGCTTTGCGACGGATTGGATCAGCCGAAAGAGCGAGGGCGGGCAGAAGAAGTTCGTGTCGGGCAAGCATCTCGCCTACATTCGGAAGCTGGTGGAAAAGCGGGCAGCATGGACACTTGTGGTGGCGTCGCTCGTGCCGCCGCCGTTCCCTTTCACGGCTTTTGTGGCGGCTGCGGCAGCGTTCCGGTATCCGCGAAGTAAACTCTTGAGTTGGGTTGGCGTGGGAAGATTTGGCCGCTTTGCGATCGAGGGCGCGCTTGCGATTCACTACGGGCGGTGGATCATCAAGCAGGCTGAATCGCCGTTGCTCGACCACGTGATGATCGCGCTCATCGTGATTTCGATCGGCGGGAGCGCGTTTGCCATTTACCAGTGGATTGAAGGGAGCAAGCGGACGGCGCGGCACGCGGCGTAAAATCAAAGGTGCGGAACTCCTGATAAACGCGGCGGTCTCAATGGGTCGACGCAACACTAGCTCAAAGTCCACGTGCAGGAGTCCACGAAGCTAAATTCGTTCAGGGGCGTTGATTCAAGCAGAACACTGCCCTGTTTAGGTTCTGATTGAGTACAGCCGTACAGATCGGTTCCCTAGAGGAAGTATTGTCGGATCAACTGATTAGAT